>Ga0105105_10000873_pt1 | contig 13209 bp, 11 predicted proteins | sample PPLLaktember2015_4_FD_79108 | JGI IMG/M metagenome (GOLD analysis project Ga0105105, IMG submission 79108) | Freshwater sediment microbial communities from Prairie Pothole Lake near Jamestown, North Dakota, USA - PPLs Lake P8 Core (1) Depth... | ecosystem: Environmental > Aquatic > Freshwater >... | reverse complement strand
TGTTTATCATATTAATTTCCTCTTTTCCCTTTTCGTTATATGTAAAAAGAGACAAGTACAAAATCGAAAGCACTATTACAGATAAAAGAATAAAACCAAATATTTTTCCAAAATCTTTTTTCATTTTATTTTATATTCAGCATTGCAACAAATTGTTCACCGTATTTCCAAATATCTCCGGCACCCATCGTAACAATGATATCACCATCTTTTTTAATTTCATTCAACAAAGCAGGAACTCCATTTTTATCTGCAACGTAATGAACATTCTTGTGCCCAAACTTTTTTGTTGTTGCAGCAATTAAATCTCCAGTAACTCCTTCAATCGGTAATTCTCTTGCAGGATAAACATCAGTACAAATAAAAACATCAGAATTAAGAAACGCTCTGCCAAACTCCTGGTAAAAATCTCTAGTTCTCGAATAAAGATGTGGTTGAAATACAACAATCAATCTTCTATCCCAGCCGTCTCTAATTCCTTTTAATGTTGCTGCTGATTCTGTTGGATGATGAGCGTAATCATCAATCACTAAAATTTCTTTATTATACTTAACTTCAAATCTTCTGTAAACACCTGAGAAAGATTCTAAAGCTGATTTAATTGTCTTAAAATCAATACCAAGTTCTTTTCCAATTACAACTGCAACAAGTGAATTATTAATATTATGCTTACCTGGAATTTTTAATGTTATCTCGTCAAGTTCTTTACCAAAATATTTTACTTTGTAAGTGCTTTTAAATCCACTATGTGTAATATCTGTAGCACGAACATCAGCTTGAGCATTTAAACCATAAGTAATAATCTTTTTATTGATGTGCGGCATAATATCCTGCAATGCTGGTTCATCTAAACAAAGAGTAACAAATCCATAAAACGGAACTTTATTTGCAAATTCAATAAATGCTGATTTTATATCATCAAGATCTTTGTACGTATCAAGATGTTCGCTTTCTAAAGTTGTAAGTGCTGCAATAGTTGGAGTAAGCTTTAAAAATGTTCTATCAAATTCATCAGCTTCAACAACAATAAACTCTCCATTACCCAATCTTGCATTAGTTCCGCCAAGTCCGCTAAGTTTTCCGCCAACAATAATTGTAGGATCAATTCCACCTTCGGTTAAAGTTAATCCAACCATTGAGGTTGTTGTAGTTTTACCGTGCGTTCCTGCTATGCCGATTCCATATTTCATTCTCATCGTTTCAGCAAGCATTTCAGCTCTTTTAATGATAGGAATTTTTCTATCAATTGCTGCCTGCACTTCAGGATTATCAGTGTGCACTGCTGAAGAATAAACTAGAACATCAGCATCTTTTAAATTTTCTGGTGAATGACCTTCATAGATTTTTATACCAAGACTTTCTAATCTGTCAGTAACTTCACTTTTTGATTTATCTGAACCGGAAATAATAAAACCCTGACTCAAAAGAATTTCAGCGATGCCGCTCATTCCAATTCCGCCGATACCAACAAAGTGAACTTTTTTAATATTCTTAAACATCTATACTTTTTCTACTTCAAGTTTAAGTTGATGAAATTTTTTAAGTAATTCGGTTTCATTTTCATAATCATTTGGCCTAACAATTAAAGGTCTAATCCTTGAATTGATTTTAATCCTTACCAATTTTAATGGGTTAGCTTTATCATACCTTCTGTCTTTACCGAGCTTAACTTCCTTAATTTCATTTTTGTGAATCAGTTTTGATCCGAACCTATCACTAAAAATTAATCCTTCATTGCTAAACTCAATGTACCTGTTTCGATATAAATTGAAGAACAATGCAACCAATGAGACGACAACAATAAAAGCCAATAAATAAATTATTGGGTCTCGGGTAATTAGTGTATAAGAACTTTCAACAAATTGTCCTCTTATCAACAAGTAAATTGCAAATGCAACGAAGTATATAATTGTTGATTGATAATAAAACGACATATTATACTTGAACTTACTTTTATGTTTTAATTGTTCGTCTGTCATGTTGCTAGCGCAAAATTTATCGCACTCTTTGCTATCACATTTGCTGCATCAGGTTTAGAAATTTTTTTTGCATTTTCACTTAGACTGTTAAGCATATTTTTATCAGCAACAACTTCTAAAATTTTTTCTTTCAATAACATTTTAACATCAGAATCTTTAATCAAAACAGCAGCATTGTCATCTGCAAGTGATTTAGCATTGTAAAATTGATGATTCTCCGCGACGTGGGGCGATGGAATCAGTATTGAAGGAATTCCAAGAACAGTTAACTCAGCAATTGTGGTTGCACCGGCCCTCGCCACAAGAAGATCACAAGCTGAGTAAGCTTTGTTCATATCTTCAATAAAATCCAGAATTTTTACGGAATCAAAATTAATACTTTTATACTTAGGATAATAATTTTTTCCTGTCTGCCAGATGATTTGTAAAGATTTTTTTTCCAGCTCTTCAACACAACCTGCAACTGCTTCATTGATCGAAGCGGCGCCTAAACTCCCACCAAGAATGAGAACTGTTGCTCTGTCAGAATCAAGTCCGAAATATTTTTTTGCTTCTTCCTTGGTTGATGAGCCAAGTTCACTTCTTACAGGGTTTCCTGTCAATTTGATATTGTCAGGTTTTCTCAAATATTTTCTCGAATCATTGAATGATATATGTACTTCATCAGCATAACGCTCTAACAATCTTGTCGTTACACCTGGATAACTGTTTGATTCCATTAAAATAATTTTTGCTCCGAGCACAGATGCTCCCCAAATCGCTGGTCCGGCAACATATCCACCTGAACCAATTGCTACTCTTGGTTTAAATCTGAATGAAATAAACAAAGACTGCAAAAGAGACACAAAAAGTTTTAACGGAAATAATAGATTTTCGAGATTAAATTTTCTTGCAAATCCTTTTATCCATATTGATTTAAATCCATAACCAAGTTTTGGAATTACTCTTCCTTCAATTTTAGATTTTGTTCCGACAAAAATTATTTCTGATTCAGGTTTCAATCTTTTAATCTCGTCAGCAACAGCAACTGCTGGATATAAATGTCCACCAGTACCTCCACCAGCAAAAAGAAAACGATATGGAGTGGAAATACTTTTCATCTTTTAACTTCCTGAAAAGCAAAATTTGTTTTCTTCAATAGATCAATATCATTCTGTTTTTGTTTGTCTTTCTCTTTTTCAGTTTGATGATTGTATATCGCAATATTCATTAAAATTCCAATTGAGGCACTAAGAAATATTATTGATGTTCCGCCATAGCTAATAAATGGCAATGCTAATCCTGTTGTTGGAAATAATCCTGTAGCAACAGCAGCATTTACAAAAGCATAGATGATTATTGAAAATGAAATTCCAAATGCAAGCATTTGACCAAACTTATCTTTTGCTTTCTTAGCGATGAGAATTCCAGCAATAAATAGAACTATGTAAAAAAGTAGAATTACAACTACGCCAAGAAATCCAGTTTCTTCACCGAGAATTGCAAAAATAAAATCGCCGTAAGCTTCTGGTAAGAACAAATTACTTTGTCTGCTGTTTCCAATTCCTACACCAAATATTCCACCGCTGCCAAGACTTAGCACGCCTTGTTTTAATTGGTGATTTAATTCACCGCCTTCACCAAATGATCCAATAAAACTTAAAATTCTTTTTCGTGAGTGTGGTAAGATCATTGTAAAAGAACCTGCTGCAATTATCAAACTAACTGATGAAAGAAGAATGTGTTTAAGCTTTGCGCCACCAACATATAGCATTGTTAATGAGATTACGACAATCAATGCTGCTGTGCTAACATTTGGTTGTATGAAAATCAATCCCGCAATTATCATAACCCATATGAACAGGTATAAAAATCCATTTTTAAAATCTCGTATATCATCTTTTTTCTTTTCCAACAAATATGCTAGATGAACAATTAAAACTAATCTTGCTATATCTGCAGGTTGAATTGTAATAAATCCAAAACTCAACCATCTTCCAGAACCTTTAATTTGAGGGGCTATTAACAATGTTATGAACAATAGAAAAGCAGATACTAATATTGCTGGCTTACTAATTTTTTTATAAGTCTCATAAGGTATAAAACTAAATACCGCCAAAAAGAACAGAGCAGCGATAACTCTTGACAAATGCGAGTTAAATAAATAAAATGAGCTGTCAAACTTTGCAGCGCTGTAAGTGCTGCTTGCACTCATAACAATTACCAATCCTATTAGAATTAGACTGAATGTTGCGAAGAAAACTGTGACAGCTAATTTTTTCATTTATTATTTACAATTTGCTTAAATACTTTTCCGCGTTGTTCGTAGTTATCAAACATATCAAAACTTGCACACGCTGGTGATAGTAAAACTACATCACCTTCTCTGGCTTCACTTATTGCTGTATTGATAACTTCATCAAAATCTTTTTTAATTTCTGTTTTTACTTTGCTATGAAAGTAATTGAAAACTTTTTCTGCTGAAGAACCGATTGCATAAATCTTTTTGACTTTTTCTATTACCAAAGATTCAATCATTTGGTAGTCATTCCCTTTATCCTTGCCTCCAAGAATCAGGAAGATTGGATCATCAAAACTCTTTAGTGCAACAAAAAGAGAATCAACATTTGTTGCTTTAGAGTCGTTTATAAACTTAACACCGTCGATAACTCTAACTAATTCTAATCTGTGTTCAACACCTTTAAATGACTTTAAAGCTTTAAGAATTTTTTCATTATCAAGATTAAATATCTTAGCAGCAATTATCACTGCCATTGAATTCTGGATATTATGTTCGCCTTTAATAAAGATATCCGATACTTTACAAGAAAATTCAACAGCATCATTTCTTACAAATCTTACTTCATTATTTTCTAAGTAACAGCCATTAGAAACTTTTTTACTTGTTGAGAAAAAGAGAACGTTACTTTTGGGTTTTTTGAAATATTGATTTAGCAATTCGCTGTCTTTACTTATTATTAAGTGATCATTTGCATCCTGGTTCTCATAAATTTTTAATTTTGATAACGCATAATTCTCAACACTATTCTCATATCGATTTAAATGATCAGGAGTAATATTCAATATCATAGCAACTTTTGGTTTAAACTTATCAATAAGATCCAACTGAAAACTTGAAATCTCAAGTGAGACAAATTCATTTTCTTTTGCTTCTGTTGCAATTCCAGAAAATGCTAAACCAATATTTCCTGCTGAATAAGATTTAACCCCACATTCATTAAAAAGATAATCACATAAACTTGTTGTTGTTGTTTTACCATTAGTACCGGTAATTCCAATTACATTTGCTTTGCAGAATGATGATGCAAATTCAAGTTCACTGATAATCTTTATGTTTTTACTTTTTGCAAGCCTAATTACTTCTGAATCTGAAGGAACACCAGGACTTACGACCATCAAATCACAATCAAGAACTTTTTCTGTATGATTAGAAACTTCAAAATTAATTTTCTCATTCTCTAAATATTCAATCGATGCTTTCAATTTTTCTTCAGAGCCGGCATCACTTACAAATGGAATTGCTCCAAGTTGTTTAGCTAGCTTAGCAGCACCAAGTCCGCTTCTAACAGCACCAATGATTGATATTTTTTTATTCTTAATTTCTAACATCTTATCTGATCTTAAATGAAACTAAAGTTACAATTGCAAGAATTATTGCAATGATGTATGCGCGAATAACAATTTTTGGTTCCGGCCATCCAACCATTTCAAAATGATGATGAACTGGAGCCATTTTAAAGACTCTTTTACCTTCGCCAAATCTTTTCTTTGTGTATTTAAAGTAAAGCCTCTGAATTATCACAGATAAAGTTTCCATAAAAAATATTCCGCCAAGAATTGGAATAAATAATTCTTTCTTTATCAATACAGCGATAATTCCAAATGCGCCACCAAGTGCTAGAGAACCTGTATCACCCATAAAAACTTGTGCGGGATAAGAATTGAACCATAAAAATCCTAAACCTGCACCAACAAGTGCAGCGATAAAAACTGTTAGCTCCCCTGCACCTGGCATATAAATTATATTTAAGTAGTTTGCAAAGATTGCATTACCACTAAAGTACGAAAGCAATGCAAGAGCAATCATTACGATTACAATCACACCTGTTGCTAATCCGTCTAAACCATCTGTTAAGTTAACTGCATTTGATGTTGCTGTTATTACCAACACAACTGCTGGTATATATAAATATGATAAATCAAGATTAACATTTTTTAAAAATGGAATTGTTGTTAATGTATTAAATCCATCAAAGTCCGGAGAAAAATAAATTACTGTACCAACAACCAAACCAATAAATACTTGTCCCATTAATTTATAACGTGCAATTAATCCATTTGGATATTTTTTAATTACTTTTAAATAATCATCTAAGAATCCAACAGCACTTAACCAAAGTGTTCCAATAAGAATTAATATTATGTAAGTACTTTTCAAATCGCCCCAAAGTAAAACCGGAATAGTAACTGATAGAATTATAATCAAGCCACCCATTGTTGGTGTGCCAGCTTTTGACCAATGAAATTTTGGTCCATCAGATTTTTTAGCCTCACCTATCTGATGTGCTTGTAATTTTTTAATAATCTTTGGACCTAAATAGAATGCAAGAAACAATCCTGTTATTGCAGCAAGACCTGAACGAAATGTTAAGAATCTAAAAATATCAAATCCTGGTGGATTGAAGGTTTTGTTTATGTATTCAAATAAATAGTAAAGCATTATTTTTATTTAGTTTCAAGTATAGAAACGAATTCTTCCATTTTCATTCCGCGTGAACCTTTAACCAACACAGCCGACTCATTAATATCCAGTGATTTTAAAAATTTTTTTAATGATTCTCTTTCAGCAAAGTGTTGATGAACTTTTGTTTTTCGGTTTAACTTCTGATTCATCAACCTCATCATTTTACCGATTGAGTATACTTCTTCAACTTTTGATTTGTTGATAAAGTTTGCAAGTTCTAAGTGTTTTGATTTTGATTCAACACCTAATTCAAACATATCACCAAGAACAGCAATTTTCTTTTTTCGTGATTCGATTCTAACCAAAATATCTAAAGATGATTTCATAGAATCTGGATTTGCATTATATGTATCATTTATGAGCGTAAACTTTTTAAGAGTCTTAATTTCTAATCTTTTGTTATACGATTTTATTTTCTTTACTGCTTTTTGAATTTGCGAAATAGTTAATCCTAATTCTGATGCAATTGCGTAAGCTGCTGCAAAGTTTAGAACATTTTTTTCACCGCTAATTGGTAAAGTTGTAGAAAAAATATTTTCCTTACCTTTAATTTCAATCTGTGGTCTTGCTAACTTATCATAACTTTTAATCGATACTTTGTAATCAGCTTTTTCATTTAAAGCAAAAGTGATTTTATTATTTACAGTCTTTCCAAATTCATTTAAGATTTTATCATCATTGTTTATAAAAATTTTTCCACCACATTTAATTGTTTCTTTAAGCAAGGCAGCTTTCTCAGTAAATACTCCTTTACGATTCTTTAAATACTCTAAATGTGAATCACCAATGTTTGTTATCAATGCTAAATCAGGTCTTACAATCGCTGATGTATATGAAATCTCGCCAAAATGATTTGTCCCAAGTTCTGCAACTAAAATGTTATGTTTTTCACTCGTACTCAAAATCGTTAAAGGCACACCAATATGATTGTTATTATTTGCAACTGTCTTGTTTACTTTAAACTTTTCCGAAAGTAAAGTTGCAAGAATTTCTTTTGTTGTTGTTTTTCCCGCACTTCCAGTAATTCCAATAATTTTAGTTTTAAGCTTTGATCGCCACAATTTGGCAATATCACCTAAAGCAATCGTTGTGTCTTTAACAGTTATAACTGGAATTTCTAAATCTTTAATTTTCTTAAAACTTTTTTCATTTACTAAAACTGCTGATGCACCTTTTTTAACTACTTCATTAATAAAATCGTGTCCATCAAAACGTTCACCTTTAATTGCAATAAATAAAGTATTTCTTTTGATGTTTCTTGAATCAATTGAAACATGAAAAATAGATTTAAACATATCAGGATTGTAAATCACAGCTGTTGGGATATTAAAAACATCTTCTATGTTTAAATGTATTTTTTTCATTCAGCTAAATACTTTACTGCAATTTCCTGATCAGAAAAATGATTTCTTACTCCATTTATCTCTTGATAATTTTCATGTCCTTTACCAGCAATTAAAATGACAGCATCATCATCTGAACTTTGAATTGCTTTCTTAATCGCCTCTTCTCTATTCTCTTCAACTGCATAATTCTTTTTAGAAATCTTTTTTTTGATATCTTCAATTATCTCAAATGGATTTTCAGTTCTTGGGTTATCTGATGTAACAAAAACTTTATCACTATAGTCGCTTGCAACCTTACCCATAATCGACCGTTTAGTTTTATCTCTATCTCCACCGCAGCCAAAAACCGTTACAACCTGATTTCTATCTTTAACAATTTCTCTAACAGCTTGCAAAGCTTTTTCTAAACTATCAGCTGTATGCGAATAATCAACAATCACTTTTTTCTTTCCACTACCAAGAACTTCAAATCTGCCGGGAACTTGTGGAGAAGACTTTATGCCTTCTACTATTCTTTGAGCATTAATTCCTAAACTATGTGCAGTTGCAAAAGCAGAAGTGGCATTGTATGCATTGAAAGTTCCAATTAATGAAGTATGTATTTTATATTCAATATTATTATTAGTAATAGTAAAATCAGTACCGTTTAAATCGTAAACGATATTTTTTATTTGATAGTCTGAATTATCTGCAATGCCATAACTAACAATTTTTGCTTTTGAATCCTGAACCATCTTTTGTGAACTGCTATCATCAGAATTTATAATTGCAAAAGAATTTAAACCTAAAACATCAAATAACATTTTTTTTGCATTCAAGTATTCTTCAAACGTATTATGAAAATCTAAATGGTCTGAAGTAATGTTAGAAAATATTGCTGCAGTAAAATCCAAACCATAAACTCTATTTAATACTAATGAATGCGAAGACACTTCCATTACTGAGTATGAACATCCAGCTTGAATCATATCATAAAATAATTTATTCAAATCATTTGATTCAGGCGTTGTTAATTTTGAGTCAACTTTTACATCACCAGCATAATTTGCAATTGTCCCAACTAATCCAGTTTTGTAACCGGCGTTTTGTAAAATGTTTTTTAGTATAAATGTAGAAGTAGTTTTACCATTCGTTCCGGTTATTCCAATAAGTTTTAGTTTGTTTGTTGGACCTTTATAAAATCCTTTGGATAACTCAGCTAACGCTTTTCTAGAATCTTTGACCACAACTTTTGCAATCTGCGAATGAGCAACAAATTCATCGGGAATAGAATCCTCGACATCAACAACTACTGCAACAGCGCCTTTATTTATTGCATCCTGAAGAAACTTATGTCCATCAGTTTTATATCCCTTTATCGCCACAAAGATTGAATTCTTCTGAACCTTTCTTGAATCATAAACAATATCCGCTACGTCTCTCCTCTGAACTTCTCCTGTCACCTGAATAACGTGAACACTATTTAGCAGCTGAGTTAATTCCATTTACAACGATGCTCCTCTAACACGATATTCAGAACATTCTATCAGGCAAACTTCATTTCCGGTTAACTTTTTTCCTGCTGCAATACTTTGCGAAGTTATAATTCCAGAGCCTTTAATTTTATATTTTATACCAAGCTTTGTTAAAGCATAGATCGCATCTTTAATCTGACAGTTAATGAGATCAGGCATTTTATTTTTTGCTGTAAGTTTAACTTCTTTAACACTCATTGGTTTGACCTGAGTATTGTTTTGAATATCAGTCTCAGAATTATTATCAGCAAATTTTAGATTTTTCATTAAATCAGGATTTAAATATTCCTGAAATTTTTCAACATCATTTTGAACAATTCTTTCGGTCACATTCTTAAATATTGGTGCCGCAACTAATCCACCATATTTGCCCAAATCAGGTGAATTTAAAAGTATTAAACAAACTACTTGCGGATTTTCCACCGGAAAAAAGCCAACGAAAGAAGAATTGTAATGTTGTTTAGAGTATGCACCATCAACTAATTTTTGTGAAGTTCCGGTTTTTCCCCCAACAGAAATTAATTCAGAAAAAGCTTTCTTACCTGTGCCATTTTCTACTACACCGCCTAAAAGATTTCGCATAATATCAGAAGTTTCGGTTGAGATGACTCTACGGATTTCTTTAGGCTTAAATTCGTTAACCAATTCTCCATCAAACGAAACTTGACGGTGGATTAATTGTGGTTCGTACAAAACTCCGCCATTAATTAATGCACAATATCCAGAAAGTATTTGAATTGGCGTTACAGAAATCTCATATCCAAAAGAAAGATACGCTTTTGATACTTTTGACCATTCAGTGGGCTTTCTTAATTTTCCAGCAGTTTCACCGGGTAGTGTTAGTGATGTTGAATTTCCGAATCCAAAGCCTCTTAAGTATTTAAAATATTTTTCATCATCAATTCTCTGGACAAGTTTTGCAACACCTATATTGCTTGATTGTTCAAGTATTCCTACAATATCTAAACTGTTAAACGGATGAGTGTCCCGAATATTTACACTTTTATATTTATACTTACCATTTTCAAGATTCACTTTTTCAGTTAGCTTACATAATTTCTGATCTAACAAAGAAGCAATTGTAAAAGATTTAAATGTAGAACCTGGCTCGTATGTATCTGTTATTGCACGATTTCTTCTCTGAAAATCATTAAAACTCCAATACTCGTTTGGATTAAAATCATCAATGTTTGCAAGTGCTAAAACTTCTCCTGTATTCGGATTCATTATAATTCCGATACCTGAAACAGCACTGAATTCATCAACACCTTTTCTAATTTCCTCTTCAAGTATAAGCTGATAATTTTTATCAATTGTTAAATAAAAATTATCACCTGAAACAGCCGGGTTAATTGTTTCATCCTCAACAGTAACAATTTCACCCAAAGCATTTTTTTGGATTAATCTTGAACCATCTTCACCATCAATGGCATCATCATAAAATTCAGAAATACCCATTACAGCTTGATTTTCATTATTAATATAGCCCAATACATGCGATGCAAGATTGTTGTAATGATAAACTCTGGTTGGCTCTTCTTTAAAGAAAAAGCCAGAGTGCTTTATGCTTTTTAATGAAGCGGCTATTTCACCCGGAACTTTCTTTTCTAAACAAATTGTTTTTTTTGAATCTTTCATTAAGCTCAAATAATAAACTAAACTTTTATTGAATTTCTTTGCAAAAAGTTTAGCAATTTCTTTTTTAGCAGATTGTTTCAACATTCTTAGATCAGCAAAGAATGATATATCCGTTCTATTATAAACAAGCAAAACATTATTGCGATCGTAAATCAATCCGCGATCCGCAGAAATTTTTTCTACACCTGTTTGCTGTCTTTGCGCATTGTAAGAATATTCCTCTGCATGAAGAATCTGTATATCGACAAGTTTTATCACTAACGCAATAAAAAAGATTAATATTGATCCAAGTATTATTAATACACGCGAGTTATTCATACTTTTCTTCTAAAGTTTGTCTTAAGCTTTCTACTTTTTGATTTTCATATTTTATAATTAATGGAGCTTCAATATTTCTAATCATTCCTAAATCGGATTTTGCAACAGCAACAATTCTTTCTTCAGCAATTAATGATTCATAATTTGCTTTAAGTTTGTCTTTAAGATTTGAATTAGTTTTAAAATCATTTTCAAGTTTAATTTTTTTTACTACTAACTGTTCATATTTAATCTTTAAACTAACTCGTAACAGGAATACAGCTGCTGAAATTATAAGCAGGGTAAGAACAAAAAATAAAATTGGCTTAGAACTTTTCTTCATATTCTTTCAGCCGCCCTTAGTTTTGCACTCCTTGCTCTATAATTATCTCTAATCTCATTTTCAGTTGGAACTATTGGTTTTTTGTTTATCAGTTTTAATTTTGATTGAAGTTTTACCAATCCAAGTGGATCTTCTTTAGGACTTAAGTTCACTATAGTTTCATTCTTAAAAAAATCTTTAACAATTCTATCTTCTAAAGAATGATATGTTATTACAACGATTCTCCCGCCTGTTTTTAAGACTTTAAGCGAGTTTTCAAGAAACAGTTTAAGATTTCCTAATTCATCATTAACATAAATTCTAAGCGCCTGAAAAACCCTTGATAAAGTTTTTCTGCGAAAAATTTCTGGAACTAAATCATTAATTATAGAAACTAACTGTCCGGTTGTTTCAATTTTTCGCAATGTTCTTTTATCTAATATGCTTCGCGCTATTTTTCTTGAGTTTTTTTCTTCACCAAACTCATAAATAATATTTGCTATATCTTCTTCGTTAAAAGTATTTAATATATCAGCAGCAGTTACTTTTTTGTTTTTATCCATTCGTAAATCAAGGGCAGCATCATTTCGGTAAGTAAATCCTGATTCAGGATTATCTAACTGAAAAGAAGAAACTCCTAAATCAGCAAGCACACCATCGAAGTATTGTATAGATTCTATTTTTGCTATCACATCTATTAAAGAGTAATTAAAATTGTATAAACTAATTCCAGATTTTTCAGCAAATTTATTTTGTGAGAAACTAAAAGCATCTGTATCAACATCTGCTGCAACTAATCTTCCCTCACTATTAAGTCTTTTCAGAATTTGACTAGAGTGACCGCCAAATCCTAAAGTAGCATCAAAGTAAACACCTGATTGATCAGTAATTAAAAGATCCAAACTTTCTTTAAGCATCACTGGAATATGATGCTCGCTCATTTATTAGCCATAACTTTTGCCGCGATCTCTTCATATGTTTGCGGAGATTGAAGCAGATATTCATCATAAACTTTTGGATTCCACACTTCAATTTTTTTAAGTGCACCAAGAATTAAAACTTCTTTTTCAATTTTTGCATAAGTTATTAGTGTTGATGGAACCATAATTCTTGATTGACCATCCATTACATCTTCAGCAGCAAATTGTACAAACATTCTTATAAATCTTGCATCATCAGGTTGAAACGAATTTAAGTTTAGAAGTGACTCTTCAATTTTCTGCCATTCATCCAACGGATACAAATCGATGCAATTGGATAGACCTCTAGTCATTACAAAAGTTTCATTTGCATCAGCAGAAATATGCTTTCTAAGTTTAGCCGGAATAGCGATCCGACCTTTAGAATCTATTGAATATGTAAACTGACC
>Ga0105105_10000872_pt1 | contig 13215 bp, 13 predicted proteins | sample PPLLaktember2015_4_FD_79108 | JGI IMG/M metagenome (GOLD analysis project Ga0105105, IMG submission 79108) | Freshwater sediment microbial communities from Prairie Pothole Lake near Jamestown, North Dakota, USA - PPLs Lake P8 Core (1) Depth... | ecosystem: Environmental > Aquatic > Freshwater >... | reverse complement strand
TATTGTTATTCGGTGCAAAGAAAATTCCGGAACTTGCACAAGGTTTGGGCAAGGGTATGAAGGAATTCAAAAAATCCTTAAAAGATGTTGAAGAAGAAATCAAAAAAACTGATGATGATGTAAAAAAATCTGATAAGTCTTGATTACTGCCTTGTCATCCCGTCCGCCACGGTGGATCGTTTCGGGATCTCTTAATGTAAATTAAAATTATTTTTCAGTCATTCCTGCTTTAGGCGGGAATCTATTTTTTAATTTGGAAATACCTGAATAGGTTGACTTTCTAAAAAAGCCACAAAGAATAATTAGAACTTATCCGATTCAGATACCAACAACTCTCACCTTCACTTTTATTCGGAACTTCTTTACTTTTCATTAGTATAAATCAGTAATTATTATGAAGATTTTATCAGCCATATTATTAATCTCAACATTTTCATTCTCACAAGAAAACCGTTTGTTTGATTACGGTGAAGTCTATGCAGTTGCTCCAGCAATTGTTGGTGGATTAGATTCACTCCATATGCTTTTAAAATGGCCTAAACTAGGCGAACAAATTGATTTTGAGGGCAAAATATATATTCTTGCTTTTCTTGATTCTTTTGGAAATCTCGATTCAACATCAGTAATCAAAGGTTTTGGTTTTGGATTTAATGACGAAGCATTACGTGTTGTTAGATTAGCAAAGTTCACACCGGCATACGACTACAAATTGACTTCGCCAGAAAATGATACTAAACGCGAGTATATTTTAGTTCCTATACCTTCTAAAATCACTGTTCCAATTACATTTAAGCGTATGTAATAGTTCAATCGAAATTTGTACATTTTTAACAGACCATTACAAGTTAGGATCATTTATCAGCAAGCAGTATATCTTTATCAAATACTTTTTCATAATTTTCACATATTGAAAACTATCACACCTATTACTTACATTTAAAAGTCTTATTTTTAGCCACAAAATCTTTATCTAAAATACAAAATGACTTTCTACAAAAATCACAAAAAAAAATTAGAACTTATAAAATCAGGCAAGCTTAGTCTTGTAGAAAATGTTAAGCATTTTTTAAAGAACATTGAAGACCAAAAAGATCTTAACGCATTCAACTTTGTTTTTAGTGATGAAGCTATTGAATCAGCAAAAACAATTGAGCAGAAAATAAAAAATAACTCAGCCGGTAAACTTGCTGGAATGGTAATTGCGATTAAAGATGTTCTTGCTTACAAAGATCATCCACTCACCTGCTCTTCAAACATCTTAAAAAATTTTACTTCACTTTACACAGCAACAGTAGTTCAAAAACTTATTGATGAAGATGCAATCATTATCGGCAAAACAAATTGCGATGAATTTGCAATGGGTTCATCAAATGAAAACTCTGCTTATGGAAATGTTCTAAATCCTGTTGATAAAACGCGAGTTCCAGGTGGATCAAGCGGCGGCTCTGCAGTTGCAGTTGCAGCAAATCTTTGCGATGTTACTTTAGGAACAGATACGGGCGGCTCAATTCGCCAGCCTGCTGCATTTTGCGGAATCTTTGGACTAAAACCAACGTACGGAAGAGTTTCCCGTTTTGGCTTAACTGCTTTCGCATCATCTTTCGATTCAATTGGACCATTCTCAAAAAATGTTGAAGATACGACTTTGGTAATGGAAGTTATTTCCGGTAAAGATTTGAATGATTCTACATCTATCGAAAAAGAAATTCCGGATTTTTCATCTTCACTATCAAAAGACAAAAAACTTAAGATTGGAATTCCAAAAGAATATTTTGCCGATGGATTAGATGATGAAATAAAAACTGCAATCCTGAATATTGTTGATGAATTAAAACTTGAAGGCTATGAAGTTAAAGAAGTTTCACTTCCAAAGACTGAATATACGATTGCAACTTATTATATCTTAACAACTGCGGAAGCATCCTCAAACCTTGCACGATTTGATGGTGCACGTTATGGCTTTAGAGCAAATGATTACAAAAATCTTAAAGAGATGTATTTAAACTCCCGAACTCAAGGTTTCGGCACAGAAGTAAAACGAAGAATTATGCTTGGCACTTATGTTCTCTCTTCCGGTTATTATGATGCTTACTATCGCAAAGCACAAAAAGTTAGAAGATTAATTAAAGAAGATTTTGATGATGTATTTAAGCAAGTTGATTTACTGATCACACCAACGACTCCAACAGTTGCATTTAAGATCGGTGAAAAATCTGATGATCCATTGCAAATGTATTTGAGCGATATTTACACAACATCTGCAAACCTTGCCGGTATTCCGGGAATGAATATCCCAATCGGCAAGAATTCAGAAAATCTTCCAATCGGTTTACAAATTCTATCGCAGCAATTTGAAGAAGAAAAAATATTTCAGTTAGCAAAGCATATACAAGATGAAATCTCAAGCTGAAATCACCATTCGTAACTGGACCAGAGATGATTTTTCAATCGTAAAAAACATATTATTAGTAACATGGAAAAACACATACACTTTCATTCCTGAAGAAGATATTCTATTTCACTTTGAAAAACATTACAGTAAAGACAGGCTAATTGAAATCTTAAACGATCCTTTTTCAAAAGGAATTATTGCAGAAGTTAATTCAGTTCCCGCAGGATGGCTAAAATTATTTGAAGATCATATCAATAAAAAATTCTTTATTTCATCATTATATGTTTTACCGGAGTTTCAAGGCTATGGTCTTGGTAAAAAACTTTTGAATGAAACTTATAGAATCGCAAAAGAAAAACAATTCAGCAAAATCTGGCTCGGAGTGATGAAACAAAATGTAAAATCTTTAGAATGGTACAAAAATCTTGGTTTTATTTTCAACGAAGAAGAACCATTTCAAATGGGTTCAACCCAAGTTATGCATATGATTGGTTTTAAAACTATTTAATGTTTTTGGGATTGTCCTTCCGAACGAATAGAGGAATCTTTTTTTTATTTGTCAGATTTCTCACCTGATAAATCGGGATTCGAAATGATAGGAAAACTTGCTTTAGATTTCTCAATTGTCTATTGGGCCTTTAACATTTAGCATTCTATAATAATAATATTTATCATTATCCTAGAATTTTCTTATTTTTGTTCATAAAATTAAAATTAGAAAAGGATTATTTATGGCTATTATAATAGATAAAAACACTCGCCTTGTTGTTCAGGGAATTACCGGCAGTGAGGGCTCCTTTCACACAACTCAGATGCTTGAATACGGAACTAAAGTTGTTGCAGGAGTTACACCTGGCAAAGGCGGAACAGATTTTCAAGGTGTTCCTGTTTTTAACACAGTTGCAGAAGCGGTAAAAGTCCAGAAAGCTAATTCATCTGTGATTTTTGTTCCACCAGCATTTGCAGCGGACGCAATTTTAGAAGCTGCAGGTGCAGGAATAAAATATATCATTTGCATCACTGAAGGAATACCAACAAATGATATGCTGAAAGTTTACAATTCAATTAAAGGTAATGATATTGTTTTAGTTGGTCCAAATTGTCCCGGTGTTATCTCTCCTGGAATTGCAAAAGTTGGAATTATGCCCGGCTTCATCCACAACAAAGGAAAAATTGGTGTTGTATCCCGCTCTGGTACTTTAACCTATGAAGCAGTAAAACAATTATCTGATATTAAACTTGGTCAATCAACTTGTGTTGGTATTGGCGGCGATCCGATTATTGGTTCTCGTTTCATCGATATCATAAAAATGTTTAATGATGATAAAGACACAGATGGAATTGTAATGATCGGTGAAATTGGCGGAAGTGCTGAAGAAGAAGCCGCTGATTATATAAAGAAAAATGTTAAGAAACCTGTGGTTGGATTTATTGCTGGAAGAACTGCACCTCCCGGTAGAAGAATGGGTCACGCTGGTGCAATTATTTCAGGTGGAAAAGGAACCGCTGCGGAGAAAATGGCTGCGATGAAAAAAGCAGGGATCCACGTTGTTGAAAGTCCCGCTGAAATTGGTGTTACAATGTTAAAAGCAATTGAAAAGTTGAAGGCTAAAAAGCCAATTGCTAAAAAAGCCTCTCCTGTAAAGAAAATTGTTAAAACTTTAAAACCAGTTGAGGGTATTAAAATCAAAACAAAGAAAAAAGTTGATAAGAAAAAAGAAGACAAGCCGAAAAAGAAGAATAAAAAATCAGATAAGAAAAAAAGTAAAAAGAAATAGGAGTTCTACTTGAGTAACAAAGCATTAGCGATAATAAAACCAGATGCAGTAAACGATAATCACGTTGGTGAGATAATATCCATGATATGCAAAGCTGGATTTAAAATTAAAGCATTAAAGATGATCAAACTTTCTGAGGATGCAGCAAAAGCATTTTATGAAATTCATAAAGGCAAGCCTTTTTATGGTGAATTGGTTGAGTATATGACTTCAGGTCCTTGCGTTCCGATTGCACTTGAAAAAGAAAATGCAGTAGAAGATTATAGAAAACTTATTGGTGCAACCAATCCAGCAAATGCTGCTGAAGGAACGGTTAGAAAACTTTATGCAAAAAGTGTTCAGTATAATGCAGTTCATGGTTCTGATTCTGATGAAAATGCTGCAAAAGAAATTGCTTTCTTTTTTGGAAGCAAAGAGCTGATTGAAAATTATCCGGCTTAAAATATAAATTTACCATTGTCATACTGAGCTTGTCGAAGTGTGACCAGGTTGTTTTTAATGTCAGTCTTCGACAAGCTCAGACTGACATTTGTTTTTTATGGAAGCTTGAAAGGGAAATAAGATGAAGCCAAAGTACAACCGTAGTTTATTAGTTATTTTATTAATATATATTTTTTCAACTCCAATTAATGCTCAAATAATTAATGGAGCTGATTTGCTTTTTTCTGAAAATTTAAACCTTATTTCCGGGAAAAAAGTTGGAGTAGTTTGTAATCACACTTCCCTGCTTGCAGACAGAAAGCATTTAGTTGATGCTTTAATTGAACAAAAAGATGTAACAGTAAAAACAATTTTTACACCTGAACATGGATTTAAAGGCAGTTCTGAAGCCGGTGAGAAGGTTGAATATAAAAACAATCTTTATAAGAATATACCGATAATATCACTTTATGGAAAAGATAGAAAACCTTCAAAGGAAAATCTTAAAGATGTTGATGTCTTGATTTTTGATATACAGGATATTGGTGCAAGATTCTATACTTATATCTCAACTATGTATTATGTTTTGGAGTCTTCCGGAGAAAATAATATTCCGGTAATTATTCTTGATCGACCAAATCCAATTGGCGGTAACTATGTTGATGGACCAGTTTTAGATCCCAATTACAAGTCATTTGTCGGGATTGCTGAGATTCCAATTACCCATGGAATGACAGTTGGCGAACTTGCAAATTATTTTGTTGGAGAAAAAATAATATCAGCATGGAAAAATGTTTCTTTAAAAGTTATCCAATGCAATAACTGGAAGCGAGAAATTCCAAATCAGTTTTATTCAAAATGGAATTCTCCATCTCCAAATATTAATTCTCTAGAAACTGCACTCATTTATCCTGGAACATGCTTACTTGAAGGGACAAACATTTCAGAAGGAAGGGGAACCCGATTTCCATTTTTGCAAATCGGCGCTCCATTTTTTAAAGCTGAAGATATAATCGAAAAACTGGAGTTGTTAAAGGTTGATGGTGCTGAGTTTCAAGCAGTTGCATTTATTCCACAAGGTATCCCAGAAATGGCAACTAATCCGAAGTTTGAAGGTAAAACCTGCTATGGTATTAAAATTAAAATCACCGATCCAAATAAATTTGAGTCAGTAAAATTCGGTGTAAAACTGTTGTTTGTTCTTACTAAATTATATGGTAGTAAAATCAAGTTTAATGAGTCATCATTTGATAGACTTGCTGGTACAGATGTGCTAAGGCAGCAATTAAAGAATCAACTTCTTCCAGATAAAATTTTTTCTACATGGAAAAAAGAGTTAACAAAGTTTGATAAAAATAAAAAACCATACTTACTTTATTAAGAGGATAAAAATGTTAAAATACTTATTTGTGCTGATAACTTTTAGTTTTGTTCTAATCAGCTGTGGCGACAAAAATAATGGACCTAAAAAAACTTTAACCGATAAAGAAAAATATTCTTATGACTCAACGGATTTGAAGACTGAAGGAGTGGACAATTCCGGGAAACCTTTTGTAATGGAATATAAATTTAAGAAAGATGACAAGGTAGTTTATCGTTTAACTACTATTTCAAATAATTCACAAACAATTATAATGGATACAACCATATCGAACGGTGTAACTCAAAAAATAATTTACCTTATTGACCTTGTTGTTAAAGAAGTTGAAGAAGATGGATCAACAGAAGCAGAAATCAAAATAAATTCTTTGAAACTTGAAGCATCTGCAAATGGGCAGACTTTTAACTTCGAAGCAGGTAAAGATGTAGATTCAGTTAAGACACAGCAATTTGCCGAATTTCAATCACTGTATAATAATCCGTTTAGTGTACGTTTTAGTAAAAAGGGTGATATACTTGAAGTCTTTAAAGCTGATAAAATATCAAATAAATTTCTTGAACTTAAAGGAGCAGCAGATACTATATCAGTGAATGATAGAAATTTAATTCGACAGGATCTTATAAATGGAGTACTAACTCCGCTTATCACTCAGGTAATCAGAAAAGTAACTGAAAAAGAAGTTTATAAGGATTCCACCTGGCAGATACAACAAGCACCGATTCCTTTAATGGTCTATCAAATTAATTATACAAACACTTATAAAGTTGAAAGTGTTGAAAAATTAAATGAAAATCGAGTTGCAGTTATTGATGCTGGTGTTGACTTTAAATACTCAGGCGAGTCAAAAGTAAATCAAGGAAATGTTTTTTATAATTTCAATAAACCATTGTCTACTGCAGAAGGAAAAATTTATTTTGATATTGATAAAGGTATTCAGATTAAATCGCGCACCAAAACCAAACTTGAAATATCTTATACAATGGAAGCGAACACACCTCAAGGCAAACAAAAAGGCACTCGTAGAGATGTGATTACTAATACGAATATCCTAGAGTTACTGTAAATGAATTCTAAACACAAAGCCGGTTTCAAACCGGCTTTTTATTAACATTTTTTTTAGTTTATATTCTCCTTCAAAGCCGTAACAACTACTTTAATTCCTTCCACTCTTAATACTTTTATTTTTGTGCCTTGACTGATGTATTCTGAATCAGCTACTACATCAACTCTTTTTCCATTAAACTCGGCTGTCCCACCAGGACGAAGAGTGGTAAATGCAACTCCTATTTTTTCAACTAATTCTTTTTCAGATGGAAAGGAAACAAATCCCTGCTCAGCTTTTTCTGATTCAGACAGAACAAGTTTATTAAAAGCAGTTGATTTTGGTAAATACTTTACAAGAAAAAACATTCCTAATAGTGCAAAAAGCATTGCACCTGAAAGTTGTATAATAGCAATAGACACTGAATGCATATCTAAAAATGGATCGCTGCCGAGAAGTGAAAGAAAAATAGAAGCAAAGATTAGGACAATGCCTGATATACCTGCAACCCCAAACCCGGGGATAATAAAAATCTCTGCTAGCAGAAGTCCCAAACCAATAACAAAAAGTAAAATCTCTAAAAGTGAGGCAAGTTGAAGAATATATGATGATCCAAAAAATAAAGTAAGTGCAATTAAACCTGTTGTTCCGGCAACTCCCCAACCTGGAGTTTTTATTTCAGCCATCAAACCGAAAAAACCTATCATAATAAGAATTGATGAGATAATTGGATTATTCAAAAACTTAACCACATCCTCTGCCCAATTGGATTTAATCGAAACTTCCTCAGCATTCTTTAAATCAAACGCACTTAAAAGTTCATTAAAACTTGTAAGAACTGTATCTGCGATTTTATATTTATGAGCTTCTTCAGAAGTTAAAGTTATAAGCGTTGTGCTGTCTGATAAACCTTCAACAACAACTCTTTCATCAACCATACCTTCTGCAATATCCATTCTTCTGCCATTTCTTTCTGCCGTAGAACGCATTTCTGAACGCATATAAGATTGATATTTTTCACCAACTTTTTGTCCTGTTTGATCAACAACAGTTGCTGCACCGATTGAACTTCCAGGAACCATTACTATTTTAGTACACGATAAAGCTATCAAAGCCCCAGCAGATATAGCACGATTGTTAATAAAAGCTATAGTTAAAATTTTGCTAGATAGAATTGCATCCTTAATTTGTGTTGCAGCATCCACTCTGCCGCCAAAGGTGTTGATCTTGAAGACTATTGCGTCAGCATTATTATGTTCTGCTTCAGAAATTACACGGGAAACATATGGCGCTAATCCTAAATCGATTTCACTATCAATGTAAGCAACATACACAGTTTTTTGCTGTGCAAAGGTTGTAATTGCTAAGAGTATTACGATAAGATATTTCATTTTATAATCTCAAAATAATTTTCAAAAGAATTGAATTGCTACTGAGTGAAAATAATGAAAAACAGATTGAGCGGAAAGTATAATCGAAAGGATACTTCTACTGAAGTATTATATGCCCAAGTTTATCACGTTTAGTTTTTAAATACTTTTCATTGTTTTGGTTGGGTGGAATTTCGATAGGAAGACGTTCAACTATTTCAAGCCCGTAGCCATTTAATCCAATTACTTTTTTAGGATTGTTTGTTAAAAGATTAATTTTTTTAATGCCAAGATTAATCAATATCTGAGCACCAATTCCATAGTCTCTTAGATCTGCCTTAAATCCAAGATCTTCGTTTGCTTCAACTGTATCTCTTCCTTCATCCTGAAGATTATATGCTTTAATTTTATTCTCCAGTCCAATACCTCTTCCTTCCTGCCGCATATACACTAAAGCACCGGAACCATTTTGTTCAATTAAATCAAGTGCGTGATTTAATTGATCGTGACAATCGCATCTTAGTGAATGAAATACATCTCCGGTTAAGCATTCTGAATGCATACGAACAAGAAAAGGTATTTCAGGATTCGGTTCACCTTTAACCAGTGCAACTTGCTTTTTTTTATCCAAAAGATTTTTGTAAAGGTGAAGCCTGAACTTTCCGTGGTCAGTAGGAAAATCTATATCAGAAATCTTTTCAATAAGATTTTCATTTTTGATTCTATATTTTATCAGCTCTTGAACAGTAACAATTTTAAGATCAAACTTTACAGCAATCTCAATAAGTTCAGGAACGCGAGCCATCTCACCATTTTCTTTAAGTATTTCACACAAAACTCCAGCGGGATTTAAGTTTGCTAGTTTGCAAAAATCAACAGCAGCTTCTGTATGTCCTGCTCTTCTCAAAACGCCTTCTTCAAAGGCACGTAATGGAAAAATGTGTCCTGGTTTTGCAAAATCATTTGAAGTGGATTTTGGATCGATAAGTTTTTTTATTGTGTGTGCACGATCAGCCGCGGATATTCCGGTTGTTGTCCCTTCAATTGCATCAACTGTAACAGTAAATTGAGTTCCGTGCAATGCAGAATTAGATTCAACCATCAAAGGAAGATTAAGTTCATCCAATCGCTTTCCACTTATAGCAACGCACAGCATTCCTCTGCCATGCGTTACCATAAAATTTACAATATCAGGAGTAACATATTCGGCTGCACAAATAAAGTCGCCTTCATTCTCGCGGTCTTCATCATCAACAACGATAATTACTTTACCATTTTTTATTTCTTCAATCGCTGCTTCAACACTACAAAACATAATGAATCTCTAATTAAATTATTTTATTACACTACCGATTGCAGAACGCTCAACTTTAACTTTAACATTTGGTGCAATTTCAATAAGGACAGTTTTTTCTTCAATACCAACTATAGTTGCGTGAACTCCACCTGAAGTGATAATCTTATCACCTTTTTCTATGTTCGAAAGAAGTTTTTCTCTTTCCTTAGCACGTTTCTGCTGCGGTCTGATAATCATAAAATAAAATATTGCGAAGATGGCACCAAACATTATTAAAGTGCTGATTAAACTTCCGCCGCCGCCATCGCCGCCTTGTGGTGCCATTGCTATTAGTATATCCAATTTATTTCTCCTTTAGTTTTTATTTAGTTCTTTATTGATATTTCATTTATAGTTTTATTTTTCCATTCAAAAAAATCGCCATCAATAATATGCTTACGAGCCTCAGTTACCAAATCCAGATAAAAATACAAATTGTGAATCGAAGCAAGCTCAAGAGCTAATATTTCTTCAGCAATAAATAAATGTCTTAAATATGCTCTTGTATAATTTCTGCAAGTGTAACATTCACATTTTGCATCTAATGGTTTAAAATCATCTTTATATTTTGCATTACGCATAGAAAGAGTTCCAGCCCAGGTAAAGACATTTGCATTACGAGCATTACGAGTCGGCATAACACAATCAAACATATCCACACCCTGCCCAATTGATTCCAAAATGTTTTCAGGTTTCCCAACACCCATCAAATATCTCGGTCTATCATCAGGCATAAAATCAGTAGTAAAATCAACCAGCTCGTACATTTGTTCCATTGGTTCCCCAACTGCAAGTCCGCCAATTGCATAACTATCAAAATCTAGTTTCAATAAATCATTTATAGATTTTTCTCGCAGATCTTTATATATACTGCCTTGAATTATTCCAAACTGAAATTGTTTGTGAGCATACAATGGTTTGGATTTTTCAACAGCTTCTTTATTCAAAACAGCCCAATTACTTGTAAGTTGAACAGAGTTTTTTGCATAATCATAATCACAAGGATACGGGGCACATTCATCCAGTACCATCATAATATCAGAGCCAATACTGCGTTGAATTCCAATTACCTTTTCCGGTGTAAAGAAATGTTTTGAACCATCAAGATGTGATCGAAACTCAACTCCATCTGATTTAAGTTTTCTTAATTCAGATAAACTAAAAACCTGGTAACCACCGCTGTCTGTTAAAATTGGTTTTTGCCAATTCATAAACTTGTGCAATCCTCCAGCAGCTTCAAGAATTTCTGTTCCCGGTCTCAAGTACAAATGATAAGTATTTGAAAGAACAATTTGTGCTTTTATTTCATCCGCAAGATAACTCTGATTTACAGCTTTTACGGTACCTTGAGTTCCAACAGGCATAAAAATAGGAGTTTCAACTTTTCCATGGTCGGTTTCAAACCAGCCAGCACGTGCTTTGCAATTCGTGTCTTTTGAATCAATATTAAGCTTTAACAATACGCCTTTACTCTAAATTTTATGAGACAAATTTAACCTAAAATTATGTTTATCCCAATCAGAATAATGTGAGATAGGTTAGAGAAATTTATTTTTTTCCTCTTTTGTTGGGATTCTGCACGAATCTTTACTTCCGAAAAACTTATACCTGTTTTTAGCAAATAAATCATAAATGAGATCAGTTAATGAATGAGGTAAAATACCAAAGGGAATTAATATTTTTGGCCAGCCATTTAAATGTTTTGCAATTTCGAAAGCTGCTGAAGACTTTTTATATACTTTGTTCTCTGCAACAAGAATAAAAGAATCAAAATCGTCTTTAGGAAGATTAAATTTATCCAGAAGTTCATATCCCTTTTCTGATTGAAGTGCAGCAAACCTAAATATATTTTTTATATCCCTATCAAGTATAAAATTAACCCAATAATTGCAAAAGTTGCAAACACCATCAAATAAAATTATGGATTGACTTATTTTAACCATTTTAAAAATATGATTTGTGGAGGTATTAAAATACTTTATAAATGATCATGATTGTAGTAGCAGCATAAAGGATAACTGTCATAATCATAGGAATGTCCGTTAACATTATCTGGGTAGTATTTTCACCCTTTTGATTTAGATATTCCAAATACATAAATCTAAATATCCCGAAGACAACAAACGGAGTGGTATAAATAAGATTTTCGTTACTAAAAACAGTAACAGTTCTTTGAGAGACGGTATATAGCGCATAACAAATAATCACACCCGCTGCTGCTACATTTGCCATCTGATTTGTGAAAGTAAGAGAATAATCTGCTAAAACTTTTCTCGTTTGTGTTTTATCCTGTTCTGTAATTTGTTCAAGCTCAGAGTGTCTTTTCATGACACCAAGAAATAAAGAAATAAACATTGTTGTTAGTATTAACCAGCTTGAAACAGGAACTTCAATAATCGCTGCACCACCCAGAACACGGATTGTAAACCCAGCGGCAATACTAAAAACATCCAGAATTACTATATGTTTAAAATAAATTGAATAAAAAATATTTAACAGAATAAAGCTTATTACTAAATAAATAAAATCAATAGGAGAAATAAATGACAGCACAATCAGCAAAAACAGTATAATTATTGCAGTTACCCAAGCTAATTTCTTAGATATTTTTCCTGAAGGCAAAGGCCTGTGTTTTTTTTCTGGATGAGCAGCATCTGCTTTAATATCGATTATATCATTTATTATGTATATAAAACTTGATGCCAGACAAAATATTACAAAAGCCTTAAATGTTGAGATAAAATAGCCCGCTTCAAAAAGATGAAGAGAGAACATAAGTGGAACAAAAACAAATAAGTTCTTTATCCACTGAGGCACTCGCAATAACCGAAAATAGTTTTTAATCATTAGAAAACTGCTGTTTCTTCATATGTTCCAAAAACTTCTTTTAGTTCTCCTATCATTTCCCCAAGTGTAACATAACTTTGTGATGCTTTTAAAAATTCAGGCATTAGATTTTTTCCATCAATAGCGGAAGATTTAATAGATGCTAAACTTTCTTCGACAGCTTTTTGATTTCTGCTTTGTTTTAATTCTGTTAAACGCTTTACTTGCTGCTTTTGAACTTCAGGAGAAACTGTTAGGATTGGAATATCTACTTTTTCATTTTCTTCAACAAACTCATTAACGCCAACTATAAACTTTTCTTTTCGCTCGACTTCTTTTTGATAACGATAAGCAGCATCAGCAATTTCTTTTTGGAAATAACCAGTTTCTATTGCAGCAACAACTCCACCGAGAGAGTCAATCTGATCAAATATTGCATTAGCTTCCTTTTCCATCTTATCCGTAAGTGCTTCAACAAAATAACTCCCGCCAAGCGGATCGACAGAATTAATAACTCCTGTTTCATAAGCAATTAGCTGTTGTGTTCTCAATGCAATTTTTACTGCTTTTTCACTTGGTAATGCTAAGGTTTCATCCATAGAATTAGTATGAAGTGATTGAGTTCCGCCAAGTACTCCAGCTAACGCTTGAAATGCAGTACGAACAATAT
>Ga0105105_10000871_pt1 | contig 13221 bp, 10 predicted proteins | sample PPLLaktember2015_4_FD_79108 | JGI IMG/M metagenome (GOLD analysis project Ga0105105, IMG submission 79108) | Freshwater sediment microbial communities from Prairie Pothole Lake near Jamestown, North Dakota, USA - PPLs Lake P8 Core (1) Depth... | ecosystem: Environmental > Aquatic > Freshwater >... | reverse complement strand
CGCCTCGTAACTGACGCGACCGATCGTCGCGAGCAGCGCGTGCTCGGGACCGACGCCCGGGTAGTCGAGTCCCGCCGACACCGAGTGCGTCTCCTGGATCTGGCCGTGCGGATCCTGCAGCAGCAGCGAGTAGCAGCCCTGCAGCACGCCCGGCGTGCCGTAGGCGATCGAGGCCGCATTTTGACCGAGGCCCGACCCCGTGCCGCCCGCCTCGAGCCCGAGCAGCCGCACGCCGAGGTCCTTCACGAACGGGTGGAACAGGCCGATGGCGTTCGAACCGCCGCCGACGCAGGCCACGGCGACGTCCGGCAGCGCGCCCGCCTGCTCGAGCATCTGCGCGCGCGCCTCGAGGCCGATCACCGACTGGAACTCGCGCACCAGGTAGGGGTAGGGGTGCGGCCCGATCGCCGAGCCGATCAGGTAGTACGTGCCGTCCGGGTCCGACACCCAGTCGCGCAGCGCTTCGTCGATGGCGGCGCGCAGCGTCTGGTCGCCGCTCGTGACCGGCACCACCTCGGCGCCGAGCAACTTCATGCGCCCGACGTTCGGCGCCTGCCGTTCCATGTCCACCGATCCCATGTACACGACGCACGGCATGCCGAGGCGCGCGCACGCGGCCGCTGTCGCCACCCCGTGCTGGCCGGCGCCCGTCTCCGCGACGATGCGCTTCGCGCCGAGTCGCTTCGCGAGCAGCGCCTGGCCGATCGAGTTGTTGATCTTGTGCGCGCCGGTGTGCGCGAGGTCCTCGCGCTTGAGCCACACTTCGGCGCCCCAGCGGCGCGACAGCTCGCGCGCAAGCGTGAGCGGCGTCGGCCGCCCGACCCAGGTGCGCAGCTCCGACTCGAACTCGGCGCGGAAACCCGGCTCGTGCAGGTGGGCGCGCAGGCCCGCCTCGAGCCGGTCGAGCGCCGGCACGAGCGTCTCGGGCACGTAGCGGCCGCCGAACGGGCCGTAGCGGCCGCGCGCATCGGGAAACGCGCCGCACAATGCCTGCGCGAGCAGCGCCTCACGGTCGATCTTCAAGCCCTCGATTCTCATCGGCTCTCCTCGACAGTCGGGGCGCGCTCCGTCGCGCGGGCGGCCCGGATGAATTCACGAATCAGCGCCGCGTCCTTCACGCCGCGCTCGCGCTCCACGCCGGAACTCACGTCCACGCCGAACGGGCGAACCTCGCGCACGGCCGCCGCAACGTTGGCGGGGCGCAGTCCGCCGGCCAGGACGAGCTGCGTACGGGCCGCGAGCCCGGCGGCGGCGCCCCAGTCGGCCCGCTCGCCGGCCCCGCTGCGCGCGCTCTCGAACAGGACGCGCGCCGGAAACTCCGCGCCGTCGGCCACTCCGTGGCGCAGCACCGGCAGCACGCGCAGGCCGGCCGGCAGTCGCAGGTCCGGCAGGTCGCTCGCGTCGGCCTGCAGCCAGTCCGGCTCGATCGCGTCGAGCACGGCATCCACGAGCGCCTGCGCAGGGTGCAGGAAGACAGCGACCCGCTCGACGCCCGGCGGTACGGCACGCTGCAGCTCGCGCGCCGCCGCGGGCGACAGGTTGCGCGGCGAGCCCTCGTGGAACACGAACCCGAGCGCGTCAGCGCCTGCGGCCGCCGCGGTTTCCACCGCCCCGGTCGAGCGCATGCCGCAGATCTTGATCCACAACGACGGCATCGCTTCACGGCAGGGCCGCGCGGCCCGCCTCCAGCAGTTCCCGGACGGCCCGCGCCGGGTCCGGGCGGCGCATCAGGCTCGTGCCGACCAGCGCCAGCCGGTAGCCGAGCCGTGCGACCTGCGCCGCGTCGCCCGGGGTCAGCACGCCGCTTTCCGCGACCGCCGGCCATTCGGGCGGCAACCGTCCGCGCAGATCGACGAAGCGCCGCGGATCGATCTCGAGCGTCTCGAGGTCGCGGCAGTTGAGGCCGAGGAGGACCTGCTCCTCGCGCGCCGCGCGCTCGCGCGCGAGGGACGCCGCGACCGCGAGGTCGTCGGCGTCGAACGCCTCGAGCAGCACGAACAGGCCGAGTTCCGCGGCGCGGTCGAGCATCGCGACCAGCCGCTCGCGCGGCACCATGCGCACGATCAGCAGCACGCCCGACGCGCCGCAGGCGCGCGCCTCGGTCACCTGGTACGGGTCGACCAGGAAGTCCTTGCGCATCGCCGGTACGCGGAAGGGCTGCAGCGTCTCGGCCGCGAGGCGCAGGTGCCCGAGGTCGCCGTCGAAGCGCGTGGGCTCGGTGAGGATCGAGCAGGCGGCCGAACCGCCCTCGGCGTAAGCCTCCAGCCGCCGCACAGGGTCGAGCGTGGCCGCGGAAAGGTCGCCGAGCGACGGCGACCGGAGTTTCAGTTCGGCGATCACGTCGAAGCCGCCCCGGTGAGCGTCAGCGGCGGCGGCGGCGCACTGGCCAGCACGGCCGCGCGCAGGGCCGCGTCCGGAACGCGCTCGCGGGCCTCGGCGACGCGCCGCAGGCCCGCTTCGAGCATGTCGGAGAGCAGCCCCACCGTCAGCCCCGGCCCTGGCCGAAGGCTGCCAGGCGCTCAAGCATGCGCATGCCGTCGCCGCGCCGGATGGCCTCGAACGCGGCCTCGACACCCGCCTGTGCCGAAGGCACGGCACCCGTGACCTCGAGCGCGAGCGCGGCGTTGAGCACGATGGCGTCCCGGTGCGGGCCGGCGTCGCGCCCGTCGAATGCGGCGCGCAGCCCCCGGGCATTGTGCTCGGCGTCGCCCCCGGCGAGCGCTTCCGCCGCGCAGCGCTGCAACCCAAGGTCGAGCGGGTCGCGCAGCTCGCGACTCACCCGCCCCGGCCGCACGTCGTAGAGCTCGAACGGCCCGACGGGCGTGGCCTCGTCCCAGCCCGGCTCGCCGTGGATGACGAACACGCGCTGCATGGGCATGCCCGCCAGCGTGTCCGCCATCAGTTTCGCGGCCTCGGCGCTGTACGCACCGATGAGGCCGAAGGGCGGTTCCGCCGGATTGGTCAACGGACCGAGCAGGTTGAACACCGTGCGCACGCCCAGCGCGCGCCGCACCGGCGCCACTTCCTTCATCGCCGGGTGGTAGTGCGGCGCGAACAGGAAAGTGAAGCCCGTGGCCGCGAGGCAGTCGCCCGCGGCCTTCTCGTCGAGCGGCATCGGCACGCCGAGCGCCTCGAGCAGGTCGGCGCTGCCCGAGCGGCTCGAGACCGAGCGGTTGCCGTGCTTGATGACCCGCAATCCCGTCGCGGCCACCAGCAGCGCGGCTGCGGTCGACAGGTTGAAGCTGCCCGATGCGTCGCCCCCGGTGCCGACGATGTCGATCGCAGGCGGTCCCGGCGGCAGCTGCGGCTTGCGCGCCAGCGATCGCATCGCACCCGCGAAGCCGCGCACCTCGTCGGACGTGATGCCCTTGGCACGCAGCGCCGCCAGCAGCGCGCCCGCCATCGCGGGGGCGACGGCCGAGTCGGTCAGCGCGACCAGCAGCTCGCCAGCCTCCGACTCGCGCAGGTCGCGACGCTGCAGCAGTCGTTCGAGGATCTCGCGCAGTTCGATCATGGCTGCCTCAGGTCGGGCGGCGACCGCCGCGCTGCTTGAGGAAATTGCCGAGCAGCACCGGACCCTCGGGCGTCAGCACGCTTTCGGGGTGGAACTGCACGCCCTCGACCATCAGCACGGTGTGGCGCACACCCATGATCTCGCCTTCGGGAGTCCGCGCCGTGACCTCGAGCACCTGCGGCAGCGACTCCGGCCGGGCGATGAGCGAGTGGTAGCGACCGGCATCGAAAGGCTGCGGCATGCCCTCGAGTATGCCGCAGCCGTCATGCTCGACCGGCGAGACCTTGCCGTGCATCAGGCGTCCGGCGCGCACCACCTCGCCGCCGAATACCTCGACGATCGACTGGTGGCCAAGGCAGACGCCGAGCACCGGCAACTGCCCCGCGAACGCCTCGATCATCGCCATCGAGACACCGGCGTCGCGCGGCGTGCCCGGCCCCGGGGAGATGCACAGATGCGTCGGCGCGAGCGCCTGCGCCTCGGCGATCGTGATCCGGTCGTTGCGGTGCACCAGCACGTCGGCACCGAGCACCAGGAAGGCCTGCACGAGGTTGTAGGTGAAGCTGTCGTAGTTGTCCACGAGCAGCAGGCGGGGCGCGCTCATCACAGGCCCTCCCGCGCGAGCTCGAGCGCGCGCCGCAGCACCGCGCTCTTGGCGAGCACCTCGCGGTACTCGTTGATGGGCACGCTGTCGGCCACGATGCCCGCGCCGGCCTGGAACGTATAGGTGTCGCCGTGGAACACCAGGGTGCGGATCGTGATCGCCTGGTCCATGTCGCCGCCGTGGCCGAAGTAGCCCACCGTGCCGCCGTAGAAGCCGCGGCGCACCGGCTCGAGCTCGTCGATGATCTCCATCGCGCGCACCTTCGGCGCGCCGACCAGGGTGCCGGCCGGGAACGCCGCCGCGAACAGGTCGAACGCGTCGCGGCCCGGGGCGAGCGTGCCGTTCACGCCGCTCACGATGTGCATCACGTGACTGTAGCGCTCGATCGAGCGGTACGGCTGCACGTGCACCGAGCCCGCCGTCGCGACGCGGCCCAGGTCGTTGCGCGCGAGGTCCACCAGCATGACGTGCTCGGAGTTCTCCTTCGGGTCGGCGAGCAGTTCGGCCTCGAGCGCCGCGTCGCCGGCCGCATCCTCACCGCGCGGACGCGTGCCGGCGATCGGCCGCATGGTCGCGCGGGGGCCGTTCAGCTTCACCAGCGCCTCGGGCGAGGAGCCCACCACCACGCGGTCGCCGAGGTCGCAGTAGTACATGTAGGGGGAAGGGTTCAGCAGGCGCAGCGCGCGGTAGGTCTCGAACGGGTCGAGGTCGCAGCGTCCGCGGAAGCGCACCGAGAGCACCAGCTGGTAGACGTCGCCGGCGGCGATGTACTCCTTCGTGCGGGCGACACGCTGCAGGAACTCGTCCTCCGACAGGCTCGCCTGCGGCGCGTCGAAACTCGCGGCCCACGCCGGGCCGGGCAACCCGCCCCGCAGCGCGCGGACGATCTCGCGGCGCAATCCCTGCCGCTCGTGCGCGGGGCCGGCGTGCAGCAGCGCGGCGCGGCGCGTCAGGTGGTCGAACACCAGCAGCGACCGGGGCGCGATGTAGTGCGCCTCGGGACTGTCGTCGTCCCGGCAGGCGAGCGTCGGCAGCTGCTCGAAATAGCGCACCAGGTCGTAGCTCGCCACGCCGACCAGACCGCCGTGCAGCGGGAAGCCGGCGTCGCCGGCTTCAGGGCGCGGGGCTTCAGCCAGCGCGCGCCGCAGGGAGGCCAGCAGGTCGGCCTGGGTCGCCGGACGCGGCAGGCGCTCGGCGCCGAGCCGCAGCCCCGACGCGTCGAGCCGATATTCGAGGCTGTCGCCAAAACCGATGAACGAGTAGCGCGCGAGGCGCTCGCCGCCCTCCACGCTCTCGAGCAGGAAGCGCGGCCGGAACGGCTTCAGCTTGAGGAAGGCCGACACCGGGGTGTCGAGGTCGGCCGCGATGTCGAACAGACTGGTCGTCACTGACGGTTCCTCTGTCGCGAGGATCCGGGGACGCACAACAAAAAACCCATCCCCGGTGGCTCGCGGAGATGGGTTCCAGGATTCCTGCGTACGAGACGCGCGCGTCCGGGCCCACTCCTTCAGGAGTGGCGCCACCACCAAAGGCGGTCGAGGTTGAGTGCGGTACGCGAGTTCATCGTGCACCGCAGTATCCACGGGGGGCCCGGGAGCGTCAACCGCGCCCTACAATGCCCGTCGCTTCAGACCCTACGGAAACCTGCCCTTGAACGCGGACACCCTCGGCGGCATTCCCCTGCAACGCATCGCGGCCATCTTCGAGGCCGAGCGCGAGAGCTACGTATCGCTGCACCCGCGCTCGCTCGCGGCTGCCGGCCGGGGCATCGCGGGTTTCTACCAGGGCGTGCCCATGCACTGGATGCGCGACTGGTCGATGCCCTACCCGTTCCTGGTCGAGTCGGCCCGCGGCGCCGTGCTCACGGACGTGGACGGCAACGAATACGCCGACTTCTGCCTGGGCGATACCGGCTCGATGTTCGGGCACTCGCCGCCCGCCGTGGTCGACGCGATCATGCGGCAGGCCGGCAAGGGCCTCACCTACATGCTGCCCACCGAGGACGCGATCGGAGTCGGTCGACTGCTCGCCGAGCGCTTCGGGCTGCCGCACTGGCAGGTGGCCACCACGGCGACGGACGCGAACCGCTTCGCGCTGCGGGTCGCGCGCGCCGTGACTGGCCGGCCGAAGATCCTCGTGTTCAACGGCTGCTACCACGGCACGGTGGACGAGACCTTCGTGCGGCTGGTGGACGGGCGAGCGGTCAATCGACCCGGCCTGCTCGGCCAGGTGGCGGACCTCACCCAGCTCGCCCGTGTGGTCGAGTTCAACGACCCGGCCGCGCTCGGGGCGGAACTCGCCCACGGCGACGTGGCCTGCGTGATCGCCGAACCGGTGATGACCAACTCGTGCATGGTGCTGCCCGACCCCGGCTTCCACGCGGAACTGCGGCGTCTGACGCGCGCTGCCGGCACGCTGCTGCTCATCGACGAGACGCACACGATCTCGACCGGCCCTGGCGGATACACCCGCGCCTTCGGCCTCCAGCCGGACCTGTTCGTGCTCGGCAAACCGGTCGCGGGCGGCGTGCCGGCGAGCGTCTGGGGATTCACCGAGGAAGTCGCGCGGCGGCTCGATGCCGTACGTGGACAGACACCGCCCGGCCACTCCGGCATGGGGACCACGCTTTCCGCCAACGCCCTGTCGCTCGCCGCAATGCGCGCCACGCTCGAGCACGTGATGACGGCGGAGGCCTATGCGCACATGGAGGCACTCGCCGCCCGTCTCGCCACCGGGTTGCAGCCGGTGCTGACGACCTACGGCGTGCCGTGGCACGTGGTGCGCGTCGGGGCGCGCGTCGAGTTCATCTGCGCGCCCGGCCCGCTGCGCAACGGCGCCGAGGCCGAGGCGGCCCACGCCCCGCCCCTCGAACAGGCCATCCACCTCGCGTTGCTGAACCGGGGTTGCCTGATCGCGCCGTTCCACAACATGATGCTGGTGTCGCCCGCGACGACGGTGGCCCAGGTCGAAACGCTCGTCCAGGCGTTCGAGTCGGTGGTGGCGAGCCTCGCGCTCGACTTCGCGACCTGGCAGTGACGATCGATCCGCCGCAGTCCGCACGGGAGACCCACGGATGCACCGCACCCTGACCGTCGCGCTCCTGGCCGCCTGCACGCTGCTGGCCGGTTGCGAGTCGACGTACTACTCCGCCATGGAGAAGGTCGGCTTCGCCAAGCGCGACATCCTCGCGAGCCGCGTCGTGTCCGCGCGAGACTCCCAGCTGGAAGCGAAGGAAGAGATCACCGACGCGCTCGCCGAGTTCGGCAGGGTCGTGAGCTACGAGGGCGGCGACCTCGAGGCCCGGTACCAGCGCCTGGCGGCCCGGCTCGAGGACAGCGAGGCGGCAGCCCGCGCGGTGAGCGCGCGGATCGCCGACGTCGAGAGCGTGGCCGAAGCGCTGTTCGAGGAGTGGCAGACCGAGCTGGCGCAGTACTCGAGCGCCAGCCTGCGCGCGCAGAGCGAGCAGCAGTTGCGTCAGACCCGGGCGCGCTACCGCGAGATGCTCGGCGCCATGAAGCGCGCCGAAAGCAGGCTCGAACCGGCGCTGCAGCCGCTGCGCGACCAGGTGCTGTTCCTCAAGCACAACCTCAACGCCCGCGCCGTCGCGGGTCTGAAGGGCGAGGTCACGCGCGTCGACGCGCAGGTCAGCCAGCTCGTGGCCGAGCTGAACCGCGCGATCGCCGAGGCCAATCGCTTCATCGCCGACCTCGAGCAGAACGACGGCTGAACCACGCAAGACCGATCCGGAGAGCGACATGGACCTGCTGCTGACACTGCAAGACATCGTGGGCACCGACAACGTGCTCACCGGCGACGACGTCCGCCGCCGCTCGGTGAGCTGGGCGGACCACAGCCCGTGCCAGGCACTGGCCATCGTGCGGCCTGCAAACACAGGGCAGGTCGCGCTGGTGCTCGCGGCGTGCCATGCGGCGGGCCAGCCGGTCGTACCCATGGGCGGGCTCACCGGCCTCGTCCGTGGCTGCGTCGCCGGACCGCACGAGGTCGGCCTGTCGCTCGAGCGCATGCACCGCGTCGAGTCGGTCGATGCCGTGAACCGCACGATCACGCTCGAGGCCGGCGTGCCGCTGCAGGTGGTGCAGCAGGAAGCCGAGCAGCATGGCCTGCTCTATCCGATCGATTTCGGCGCGCGCGGATCCGCCCACATTGGCGCCACCGTGGCGACCAATGCCGGCGGCAACGGCGTGATCCGCTACGGCATGACGCGCGACTCGGTGCTCGGACTCGAGGCGGTGCTGGCCGATGGCACGGTCATCTCGTCCATGAACCGCATGATCAAGAACAACGCCGCCTACGACCTCAAGCAGCTGTTCATCGGCACCGAGGGCACGCTCGGCGTCGTGACGCGACTGGTGCTGCGGCTGCGCGAGGCGCCGCGCGGCAGCCAGACGGCACTGGTCGCCTGCGACGAGTTCGGCGACGTCACGCGGCTGCTCAAGCACATGGACGCCGCGCTCGGGGGCTCGCTGTCGGCGTTCGAGGTGATGTGGAACGAATTCTACCGGCTCGTGACGACGCCGCCCGCCAGGGGCACGCCGCCGCTCGGCCAGGACCACCCGTACTACGTGCTGCTCGAAGCGTCCGGCGGCGACGCAGAGCGCGACCAGGCGCGCTTCGAGGAGGCGCTCGGGGCGGCGATCGAGGCCGGACTCGTGGCCGACGCGGTGGTTGCCTCCTCCGAGGCGCAGCGTGAGTCGTTGTGGGCGCTGCGCGACGACGTCGAGTCGTTCTTCCGGCTCGGCATGCCGGTGACGTTCGACATCAGCCTGCCGGTCACCGAGATGGAGGCCTACGTCGGCGAGGTGCTGGCGCGACTCGAGCGAGAGTGGCCCGCCTACCGCCGCTTCGTGTTCGGACACCTCGGCGACGGCAACCTGCACATCATTGCGGCCGGTCCCCCGAGCCGCGAGGCGCGTCAAGGCATCGAGCGCTGCGTGTACGAACCACTCGCGGTCCGCAGCGGCTCGGTGTCGGCCGAGCACGGCATCGGCCTCGAGAAGCGACCGTGGCTGTCGCTGTCGCGCAGCCCGGCGGAGCTCGGCCTGATGCGCCGGCTCAAGGCGGCGCTCGACCCGAAGAACATCCTGAACCCGGGGCGCGTGCTGCCGGACTGATCTCGACGACGGCGCGCTTCATTCCGGCGCCAGGAACGCCTTGAGCGGCGCCGGGCCGGCCCCAGCCAGTTCCTCCATCTGCGCGAGGAACAATTCGGCGGCGGCGATCGCGTCGACGAGCGCGTCGTGCGACGCGTAAGCCGGCAGGTTGTAGCGCTCGCGCAGCGCCGCGAGCCTGAGGCCGCCCCGGACGGGCTCCCGCCCCTGCCGCACGCAGCTGCGGTGCGCCAGCGCGAGCGTGTCCACGGTGGGCACCAGCAGCACGCCGCCGAAGCACCGGCGGCACGCCGCGTCGAGGAAGCCGCGCTCGGTCGCGGCGTAATGAGCGATCAGCACCCGCCCTTGCAGGTCGCCCAGCAGTTCCTCGAGCACCGCATGCAGTGGCTCCCCCGCGCCCGCCTCGTCGTCGGTGATGGCGTGGATCACCGCGCTCCGCTCCGGCATCGCCTTCGAGGTTCGCACCAGCCGGTGCGTCGCGGTGGACAGGTCGATCGCCGGCCCGCGCAACACCACCCATCCGGCGCTGACGATCTCCTCGGACCGCGGCTCGGTGCCCGTCGTCTCGAGGTCGAGTGCGAGGTATTCGAGCGCACGCCAGTCGGCGCGCGGGTTCGCGAACGGCGCCTCGTAGAAGCGACGCATCGGACCCGCGGGCACGCTGCGCGCGAGGCGGCGTCGGCGCAGGTCCCACGGCAGGAGGGACAGCAGGTTCACAGGGGCAGGCGGTCGCCGTGCGCAGCGCTCAAGGCGCGCTGCAGTGTCGAGATGGCGGCGAAAGCATCCTTCAGGTGACGGCGCTCCATCGGCGTCAGGGCGTCCGGGGCGACGAAGTTGTCCACCGGTTCGCTGCGGCGCAATTGCTCGGCCTGGCGTCGCGCGCGCAGCGTCCAGACGAGTTCGAAGGCGTGATCGAGCAGCTCGGCGCCCTCGACCGTCAGGCTCCCGTGCGCCGCGGCCTCGCGCAGGCGCTGCTGCGTGGCGACGACATCGAGCCCGGCCGCGAGCGAATGCACTCGCGCGAGGTCGACGATCGGCAGCAACCCGCACTTCTTCAGGTCCACCATGCCTTCGTGCGCGCCGGACCGCGCCACGACGAAATTGCGGAAGAAGCCGAGTGGCGGCTGGTTGCCGAGCGCGTGTGCGGCCAGGTAGGCGAGGAAGACCTTGGCGCGCGCCGCCTCCGGCAGGACCGCCGCCATCAGCTGCTGGCGGAGGCCGTCGTCGCCCCACACGCCGCGCAGGTCTAGGAAGTTCACGGCCAGCGTCACCGTCTTGCGATCGGTGCGCTGCAGCCAGTCGCGGAAGTACCCCTGCCACGCCGCAAGCGCCTGGCGCCACGCCGGGTTCGACGCCATCACATTGCCGGGACAGCGGACGTAGCCCGCCTCGTGCAGACCTGCGTTGACCCGGGCCGACAGCGCGGCGAAATACTCCCCGTGCACCGTCGCCGAGTACGCGTCGTCGAGCAGGATCGCGTTGTCCTGATCGGAGCAGAGCGTCAGTTCGCTGCGGCCCTGCGATCCGGTCGCCACCCACGCGAATGGCACGGGTGGCGGACCGAGCTGGTCGATCGCAAGGTCGATGAGACGGCGGGTGACGGCATCGCAAACCGAGGTGACGGCCTGCCCGAGTTGCCGCGCGGTCGCGTGCGCCGCCACGAGCTGCAGGTGCAGTTCACGCACCTCGGTGACCGTCTCTCGCAGCGCCTCGATCGAGCCGCAGCGCCCCACGCGGTCGGCGAGGTACAGCGGGTTGGTCGCCTGCGCGCGCAGCAGGTCGTGCGTGGACACGAGGCCGTGCAACTGGTCGCCGTCCACCACCGGCAGGTGGTGAATGCGACGATGACTCATCGTCATCAACGCCTCGAACGCCGACGCGTGCCGGGACACCGTGACGGGCGCGGCCGTCATGACCTCGCGCAATGGCGTGTCGCCGGGGAGTCCCGCCGCGACGCACCGCGAGCGCAGGTCGCGGTCGGTGACGATGCCCCTGAGCACGTCGCCGTCCGCCACCAGCAGCGACGAGACGCGCTCACGGGTCATCAGCTGCGCCGCCTCGCGCACCGTCAGATCCGGCGACGCCGTCACCGGCCTGCGCGAGACCAGGTCGCGAACCCGCAGGTGCAGCAGGTCGCCACCCGTCCGGGGTGCGTCGTGCGCCGCCTCGCCCGCCCGGCGCAGTCGCTCGACGATGGCCCGGTCGAAGCTGCGATCGAACGCCGGGTGCGCGCGCCGCAGGTCGGCGAGCGCCGGGCCGGCGATGACGTAGAGCAACGTATCCTCGGACGCCGCCCCCCCACGCGGCGGTTCGTCCTCGGAATCGACCGCCGTCGGGTCGAAGATGTCGCCCTCGGCGAGTTTCTCGACGAGCGCGCCCGCTGCGTCGCGAATCTCCACGGCGCCCTTGCGCAGCACGTACAGGACGGACGGATCGGCATCGGCGGGCGGGAAACTGGCGCCGCGACGCAGGTAACGGACGGAAACATGGCGCGGCAGCACGTCGAGCGCGGTGCCGGGCAGCGCCACGAACGGCGGCCGCCCGGCCAGGAATTCCCGGACATCGTGCAGTTCACTGACCACGGCCCGACTGTAGCCCAGCGGCCGCCCGCGGACCATTTGGGATGCTCCGCAGCCGGGCTGCACGCGGCGGCCCCGGATTGGTTACCCTTCGGCCATGCGCGACACCTGGCAGCTGTTGATCCGTAACGCCCTGGTCTTCGACGGCACCGGCAGTGCCCCGCTTCGCGGGGACGTCGCCGTCGCCGGCGGGCGCATCGCCGCACGCGGCCCGTCGCTCGGTCCGGCGCGTGCCGAACGCGTGATCGACGCCTCCGGCCGCTGGCTGATGCCCGGCCTGCTCGACATCCACACCCACCTCGATCTCGAGGTCGAGCTGGCCCCCGGCCTCCCCGAGTCGGTGCGCCACGGCACGACCACGGTGGTCGTCGGCAACTGCAGCCTGGGCACGGCCTTCGGCGCCCAGCGCCGCAACGGCGAGGACCCGATCCTCGACTGCTTTGCGCGCGTCGAGAACATCCCGAAGTCGGTGCTGCGCAAGGTGGTCGATCGCATCGACTGGACGACCACCGGCGGGTATCTCGAGCACCTCGCCGCGCTGCCGCTCGGGCCCAACATCGTGCCGCTCATCCCGCACTCGATGCTGCGCATCGAGGTCATGGGCACGGCTGCGGCCGTGTCGCGCGAGCCGGCCGCCGCGGAACTCGAGCGCATGCGCGCGCTGCTCGACGAAGCCATGCAGCAGGGTTACGCGGGACTCTCGACCGACTCGATTCCCTTCCACTACCTGTCGAACGCGCCACACACCGACAGGCGCGTGCCGACGCAGTACGCCAGGCTGGGCGAGCTGCGCGCGTTGCTGAAGGTGGTGCGCGAGCGCGATCGCGTCTGGCAGTGCACGCCCGACGCCGCCGACCGCGTCGCGACCTTCCTGCGCTTCTTCCTCACCAGCGGGCGCCTGTTCGGCCGCCCGCTCAAGACCTCGGCACTGACGGCGGTCGACCTCACGCACGAGCGGCGCACCTGGAGGTTGTTCCCGGTCATCGCCGGACTGCTGAATTCGAAGCTGCTGGACGGCCGCTTCCACTTCCAGGTGCTCGCCACGCCGTTCCGCATGTTTGCCGAGGGCATGATCTGTCCGATATTCGAGGAGTTCGCATCGTCGCGGCAGCTCATGGCCTGCGACATCGAGGATGCCGACGCGCGGCGCGCCATCATGGCCACCGACGCGCTTGGCGAGCTGTTCGTGCGCGAGTGGCACGACGCGGGTGCGGTGTCGACCTTCAATCGCGACCTCGACGCCCTGCGCATCGAACGTTGCCCGGTGGTGGACTGGCAGGGGGAGACTTTCGGGGCCATCTGCCGGCGGCTGCACGAATACCAGGCCGGCAACACCGCGGTAGCCCGCAGCCCCGCGGAGGCCGAAGCGCTCGCGTCGTTCCCGAGCCCGATCGG
>Ga0105105_10000869_pt1 | contig 13242 bp, 14 predicted proteins | sample PPLLaktember2015_4_FD_79108 | JGI IMG/M metagenome (GOLD analysis project Ga0105105, IMG submission 79108) | Freshwater sediment microbial communities from Prairie Pothole Lake near Jamestown, North Dakota, USA - PPLs Lake P8 Core (1) Depth... | ecosystem: Environmental > Aquatic > Freshwater >... | reverse complement strand
CAGCGCCTGCAGGACGCCCAGTCGCTATTTTCCAACATCTATTCCCGCTTCATTTTCGAAAAAGCCTTCTATGCCGAACGCAAAAAAGGGATTGTCAGCCGAACCCGTCTTTCGGAATTGATGGTCCAAGCCCAAAAAGAGGCTTTCGCCGGAGTCCTTGACCCCGACGAAGGTTATCACCCCCTGTTCTGGGCCTCGAAACTCCATTTCTACCTGACCGATGCCCCGTTTTATAACTTCCCGTACACCTTCGGCTACCTTTTCGCGACCGGAGTGTACGCCCGCGCCAAGGCCGAGGGATCGTCGTTTGCGAAAAACTATAAGGCGCTTCTGGCCGATACCGGGATGATGACCTCCGAGGATGTCGCCAAAAAGCACCTGGGCGTGGATTTGACCAGAGAAGAATTTTGGAAAACAGCCGTGGCCCAGGCTCTCTCCGATGTCGAGCCGTTCGTGAAACTGGCCAAACAAATGCGGTGAATAGTATATCGAGTCGAAGATATATGCAGGGATATGTCAGCACATATCCCTGTTTTATTCAGTGTCTTAGGTGTGCCGCTACGGCCGCCAGAATGTAAACGACTCCCGCCGTTAAAATAATCGTCGCCCCGGCCGGTAAATCCGGGCCATAACTTAAGGCCAGGCCCAAAACCGTAACCAGGATAGACAGTAGAACTGCGACCACCATGTTCTGCTTGAGGGTGCGGGCAAAAAACGAGGCCGTCGCCGCCGGAAGGCTTAAAAGCGCCACGACCATCACCACTCCCACAACGGTCACTAATAGGACCACGGTCAGGGCGGTCAGGCATAATAACAAGAGATAATAAAACTCAACCCGAAGGCCCCTCACCCGCGCGAATTCCTCGTCAAAACAAACCCCCAGGAATTGATTGTAGAACAAGCCGACAATGACAATGATGATTACATCCAGGGCCGCCATCAGCCATAAATCCCTGCCGCCGACCATGAGGATATTGCCGAATAGGTAACTCATCAGGTTTTCATTATATCCCGGGGTTTTGGCGATAAATATGATTCCGATCGCCATTACCACCGCCCAGATGACACTGATGACGGTGTCTTCGCGCTGGGCCGCCTTAAGACTGACCCAGCCGATAATCAGCGCCGATAAGAGGGCCGCCACGGTGGCGCCCACAAAGGGATTAAGCCAGGTTATGCCATGCACTCCGGCCAGAAAATAGGCCGCTCCCATGCCGCCCAGGACGGAATGCGATATCCCACCCCCGATATATGTTATGCGCCGCGTTACCACATACGTCCCCACCACGCCGCAAGCCACCCCGGCCAGAATACCCGCCAGCAGGGCCTTTTGCAGAAAAGAATGATTCGCCAGAGCCGCCCAGAATTCAAGCATCGCTTTTGCCCTTGTCCCCGAAATGACGGTTATGCTGCACCAGTCTTATATGCCGATCATAAAATTCACCCAGAAAAGGTTCGTCGATCTTGCTCGTGGGATGCTCGGCCACGCGACGATTGACACACAGGACCCTGCGGGCCGATTCCGAAACAAAGGTGGGATTGTGCGATACCATGACAATGGTCAGATGGCCGTTGAGTTTGTCGAGAAGTTCAAAGAGATCCTGCTCGGCCACCAAATCCAGATTGGCGGTCGGTTCATCGAGAAGCAACAACTTCGGACGACAGGCCAGGGCGCGGGCGATCAGAAGTTTTCGTTGCTGGCCGCCGGATAAAGACGAGAAAGGGCGGGATCTATGGTCGCTCAAACCCACGGATTCGAGCGATTCCTCCGCCGCCTCACGATCTTCCTTCCCATATGGCCCCAGGCTTCCCCCCAGCCGACCCAGAAGGGCGACATCCATGACGCTGGCCGGAAAGTGACTATCCAATGAGATGGCCTGCGGCATATAGCCGATCTGGCGACGTGCTTTCTCGGGTGACAATCCGAATATTTTTATTTCTCCCGTCTGCGGCCGGAGTAATCCCATGAAGAGTTTCAGGAGCGTCGTCTTGCCGCCGCCGTTGGGACCCACCACCCAGACAAATTCCATTTCCCGGACCGCCAGATTCACGTCCTGCAGAACCGGGCCGGAATTATAGGCAAAAGACAGATTTTGTACCGTAAGAACCGGGTTATTCATTGGGGCCCGCCTCGGACCCTTTGAACGATGCCACCAGGGCCTCCGCCATATAGGCCAGGTTGTCGAGGTAATTATACTCCAGGGGATCCATGATTTCTATTTTCACGCCCAATTCGCGGGCGATCGTATCGGCGCCTTTGCGGGAAAACTGCGGCTGGATAAAAATGGTCGTTATCTTTTCATTTTTTATCCTATCCACCAGTTCGGCCAATTGCCGCGCCGAGGGCTCCTTGCCTTCAAACTCCACCGCCGCCTGTTTGAGGCCGAACGACTCGGCAAAATATCCGAAAGCCGGATGGAAAACATAAAAGGTTTTCCCTTCGTATGGTGCCAGTCGCTCGCTTATGGTACTGCTGATTACATCCAGTTCAATCTGAAAAGCCCGGGCATTCGCCTGATAGTTTTCCCGGTGCAAAGTATCAAGTCGCCCCAGGCAGTCGGCAATATCGGCTGCCATGGTTTTCACCCGCCCCGGGTCCATCCAGACATGCGTATCATACTCGCCGTGATCAAGGTCATGGTCATGGTGGCCGTGCAACGGGGATTTTAACAAGGTTATATTTTTCAGCAAGTCACCCCTTACTAAATTCGGCATGGTGGCGGCGATCTTCGCGGACAAGTTTTTTTCGAACGGCAGCCCCATGGTAAAATAGATATCGGCGGCGGCCAGATCGGCCAGCGTCCGGGGCGTGGGATCAAAAGTCTCATGCGATTGCCCGGGACTTATCAGCGTTTTTACCTCCACCAGGTCGCCCCCGACTTTCTGCACGAAATATTCCTGGGGGCGTATCGAAACATAAGCCATGATTTTCTCCCCGGCCGCAACTCGAAGGCTATGCCCCGCCGTCAGAACGAGCCCTGCCGCTATGATTGCCGCCGTCCGACGCAGTATCCGTGATAAATTCATCTATTTCTTCTTATTTAAACAAACCAGATGATACTCGTGGCACTGACCGCATTTTTCCAGAACATGGTCGTTTTCCAATTCATGCCAATGACGTTTCTGGTGGTGATTCAAAGTCCCGTTCCCGTGGCACAGGGGACAGGCGTTCTCCAGGGCCGATTGCACCGCCCGACGGATAAATTCGGAGCGGTTTTCGATATGGCGCAGTTTCTGAATCAATTCCCCGTCGGCTTTGAAGGTCACCACGCCGGCCTTATTTCTGACTGCCATGTTTCCTCGCCGGATTTTATTTTTGCCAAGGTAATACGTTTTAATACCGAAATCAAGTGACTGGAAGGCCGAATATTCCCGGAATTTTAAATACCACGGCCGTCACTCTCGGCTCATCAGGCGGCTCATGGCCTCGAAATAACCCATCCGAGCCGAAATCTTTAAATGCCGTTCCTCGACCGGGCCTTCCATCAGTTGCGATAAATAAAAATGAAGCGCTCCCTGATTCGGGGCGGTTTCCAACGCCTTTTGAAATAATTCCCGGGCCCTTTCCCTGTTTCCCTGGCGGTAAAATAGAAGCCCCTCCAGGGAAAGGGGTACGGATCGGGCCACTCCCGAATCGCCGATATCGGCCCGCCAGCGAAGATCCGCATTCAGGCGGGCGAAACTGTAAAATAACTCCGGGTAATCGGCCAGTTGATAGCCGGTCTTTTCCAGCGCTTCCATGATGAAGGTCAAATAGTCCGTCACTCTTTTTAAATGCCCGTTTTCGCCCAAGCCCTTTTCGATGATAAAGCGATTCAGAGCGTCGAATCGACCCGAAGTCACCCAGGGTGAATGAGGCAACATAAGCGAATAGATATCGGAAACATGAACACCGCCCAAAAGGTGGCCTATCTCATGCAGAAGCAGTTGCCCGTTGGTATATGCTTCCCAGTCCGGCAGGTCGGGATTAGGCGAGGGCACCCAGGCCAGCATGGCATGCCGGGATAAAACGTCTGAAAGTCCGATATGGTAACTGCGGCCCCGCTGATAAAAAAGGTAACCGTCGCGCGGGATATAAAAAGTGGTAATCAGACGGCCGGCGGCCGGTTGCACCTGCCGCTGAACAGATGCCAGATTTTCCGCCAGGGCGCCCAGGGAATCACCGGGAAGACCGGCGAACATCCGGCCTTCGATTTCAATGGTCCGCCCGAACTGGTCATAAAAAAGATGGGAAGCATAGGCGACCGCCTCCTCCAGCATGGTCAGAGTCTCCGGAGAATCCTGAAAGGCGGAGTCTATAATCAGAAACAGCTCCAGAACACTGTCCGCGGCCGGGGAGGAGCGGACCGGGCGGGTATTTTGGGGAAGAAATCCCAGAACCGTCTCCAACGCCTTCTTTATGGTAATGTCGGGCGGCTCGGGCGTCACGAACATGACCGCCATGGAATCCGGTCGAAGCCATCCGGCATCATCCCGGGCAAAATTATTTTTTGTACGTAATAACCTGCGGCCGCTATTATCTTCCAGTTTGAGTGCCATCTCCAGTTTTTCTATAACCGGATAGTTGATATAGTACTTGCCCTCCGCAGCCCGACGATTCCGCTCTTTTAATGGCTGGAATTTAAAGCCGGCTTTCAGTTCCAGATAGTAGGCAAATTCACCGTTCGCTTTGGATCGTTTGGAAAGAAATCCCTTCGGCAAACTATCCCTGTCGAAAATTTGATATTCCCAACCCCGGCGCCAGAGATAAAAGTCGAGGTGATTTTTAAGGGCCGTGCCGGCCTGGGAGGATAGTCGGAATATGCCGGGCCCGTCGCTTTGGCATTCGACAATGACGGCGATTTTGCCCGGCGGAATATGAATCTCTTCGTTCTGGGCCAAAAGGGCCGGAACTAAAAGTAGCCAAAGCCCGGTGAGCCATCTCATGAGTTTAATCTGCCTTACTTCCCCCAAAAAAGCAAGGCCGGACATTGCTGCCCGGCCCGACCTGGTTCCGGCATCTTTACGAGGGGGGATTAAAGAGCCAGAACCCGCGTTATCATAAATCCCAGGCGCCATTCCTTACTTTTAAAAGGATAGTCGGCCCCCATGATATATTGTCCCGGATTCAGATACATGCCGTTGGTCATGATTATTTTGAAAAAATGCCCGGCCGTCTGCAATTCCATGCCGATGACATAATTGTCGTACGGCCGCCGGACACCGTCGATAACTCCCGTCATCTCCGCCATAAGACTGAACCTGTTGGTCAAATAGTATTGCAGATACCCACCCATACCGAAGGTGGTTTCATAGTCATCGGCGTTGATATCGCTGTTATACAGGTATGACGGAACCACGCCGATACCCAGTTTTTTGAAGACGACGGCATTGACCACCGCCTGGCCGTAATACTGGAAATTTTTCCCGTCCGTATCGTCGCGGCCAAAAACGCCCGTGTTCCAGGCCATACCTCCGACTAAAGCGGCCTGGACGGGAATGTTTCCGGCCGTGACCGTGAATAACTTGTACTTGGCATTCAAATCGAGATTATCGTCGACATTGCTTCGCCCCAGGCTGACGACCATATTATCGCTGACCCCGTAAGCCAGACCGATCCGCATATTAACCGGGCCGTCGAAACCGTAAAAATTATCATATCCTTCCGACATGGCCGGGAAAAAGCGGTGGTAAATTTGAAATTCCAGATTCCCGCGCGAAAGGGCGGCGGCGGTTTCCAGATTGGCGGCATGCCCCGAACGGAATAAATCGGGTTCTCCCGATGCTGTCGTTTCGGCGCGGCTCCAGGAAACCTGATTATCCTGGGCCGTGGTCGAAAGGGCCATGGCCGATAGTATAAACAAAAACAGTATGAAACGCCTCATTCCGGTTCTCCTCTTAATCCTTCCTCACGGCCAATAGATAAAACTCCAATTCCACCTTTATGGTTTCACTTATACGCAGAAATAATAGTTTCGGTACCTTGATATTATGGTCGGGCAGAACAACTTCGAACGCGCAGTTAACAACCATGCGGCCGTCTTTCGGGCGAACTTCGCCGTTTATGACCATGGATCGGGTGACACCATGGACGGTAAAAGCGCCGGAAGTCCGGATATCGTAGGCACTATCGGTGCGGAGAACAATCCCGGTTATCGTCCCCTTATAGAACGCGAGCGGGAAATTATCCGTTTCCAGATAGTCCTCGCGCATGTCGCGATCGCGCATGCCGATACCGGTTTTAAGAGTCGCCAGGGGGACTTCAAAATAAATGTCGCTGCCGGCCAGGTCGACTTTCTCGCCGAAATCCCCCCCCGGCCAGGCCGCGTAGCCGTCGATTTTATCGGTCGTCCCCTCAAAATCCTCAAACGGGGCGTCGGATATGAATTTCACGACATTTTCCGCGGCGCGGTCGATATTATATTCGGCCGCACGGCCCACAGCAAACGCCAGACATAATCCGCTTAAAAACAGCCGAAATCTCATGGGACACCTCTAATTATTTTCGGCCCCCTGGTTAATCCAGTTCCTGATGGTCTGAATCTGGGTCGCCGTCAAAGCCGAGCCGGTAAGCGGCATGCGGTCCCCCACCGCGGCGGTACCCTCGATTTTATCCACCAGGTAACTATTGGCGGCATCGCCCGGAAGAACTCTTTTCAGGGACGGAACTTCGGTCGAATTGACATTGACCAGATTGGCATAGGCCGAACCCAATGTCATAATCAGACCGGTCCCGGTGGAGTTGGCGCCGTCATGGCATCCGGAAGTCGCACACCGGGACGACAAAATCGGCTGTATGTCCGTGGCAAAAGAAGGATCCTGGGGGGTGGTATTATTGCCCGTGGAACTGGAATCGCCTCCGCATCCGGCCGTCAAGAAAACCGCCGCCAGAATCGCCCCGAACAAGACCATTGATTTTTTCATGGTGACATCTCACTTTCTGCAATATGAGTACAGGTAACTAGGGCCGGCTACTTCAGCAGGGTCATTTTGCGGGTTTCGCGAAACTCCCCGGCCGTGATTTGATAAAAATAAATTCCAGAAGATACCGGCCGACCGTTTTGGCCGCGGCCATCCCAGGTTATTTCATGACGGCCCGCGGCAAAAGTCTTGTTCGCCAGGACCGCCACCTCGGCGCCCAGGATGGAATAAACGGTCAGTTTCACCTCCGCAAACCGAGGCAGGGTAAAACTGATTTTAGTCGAAGGATTAAAAGGATTGGGGTGGTTCTGCTCCAGCCGGATTTGCCCCGGAAGCGCCACCCCCGTGTCATCGCCGACATCGGTCGAGGCCTGGACCCGCACCACGCCGGTCATGAAAGGATGCGGCGTGCAATGGTACGAAAAAGTCCCGGGCGTATTGAAGGTTCGGTCGAAACTTTCGTCCGGATCCAGAAGTCCCGAATCCCAGAGCCCTCCGTCATGGGTCGAAGTATGCGCCATGGAATGCTGATTGACCCAGCGGACGGTGGTACCGGCGGTGATGGTGATATCATCGGGACTGAAGTTGAATCCCGGAATATCGACGATAACAGTCTCGGCCGAGACGCCCCCGGCCCCAATAACCCCGGCGGCCGATACCAGGATAAGACATAATATCCTTTTCATATTAATCTCCTGCAGGCATGAATGTTAAAGAGCCTTCACGCCAGGTTTGGTTGCTGTCATTTCTTTTTCAATTAAAACCGGGCTTCGGCCAAAACCCGGATCGGCCTGGGGCGGCGTACCCGCCGTGCGGGTTGCCCCTTAACCGGGACCGGACCTCTCTCGTGGATTAAAACAATCCATTATCGGGTCCTCATAATATACGCGGGGAATATATAAATAGGGAAAGGTAACTTAGAAATTTCTGTCTTTGTTTGTACGGGACGGATTTTAATGAATTGGGGGCGGACGGCGAGGTGTAGTTTTTTCCATCCGCCCCCACCAGAGGGGATTTCTAACAATCAAACCGCTATTTTATTCAATCCGAACCGACTGCGGACAACGGCCCGGTTCGCCCCGGCTATCGGGCGAAAAATTCAATTGACCAGGCCCTCCAATTGATATCGTTTCATCTTGGCCCGGAAAGTCGATTCATGAATGGATAATATCCTGGCCGCTTCCGATTTATTGCCGCCGGTAGAAATCAGGGCTTCGCGTAAAAGCCGCGTTTCCAGAAGTTCCACCTCTTCAAAAAGCGACAGAGTCCTTTCCGGCAGGTTGTCATCGAAAAGACGCCGGGCCAGTTCCGCCAGCGGTCTATCCTGCCCCAGGACCGACAGAGCTTCCAATTGCCTGACCCGGTTTTCCATCTGGCGAATATTCCCCGGCCAATCATACGCCACGAATTGGCGAATCAGGTCCGGGTCGGGACCCGAACCATTGGTCAGAAGCCCATACCGCCTCATGAAATAATCCAGGAGCGACGGGATATCTTCTTTGCGATCGCGAAGCGGCGGCACCTCGATGGATATCCCGGCCAGACGATAAAACAGATCCTGTCGGAACGTGCCGCCGCGAACCATCTCGGCCAGGTCGCGATTGGTGGCCGCCAGAAAAAGAATGTCCAGTTCGATTTCCCGGGTGGTGCCCAGGGGGCGAAGTTTCCGCGTTTCCAGGACCGTCAGGAGTTTGGCCTGCATGGACAATGGCAACTCGCCGATTTCATCCAGGAGAATCACACCTTTATCGGCCGCCTCGAAAAGACCCTTGCGGGTCGTTTCCGCCCCGGTATAGGCCCCGCGGTCATGGCCGAAAAGTTCGGCCTCTATCAGATTCTCGGGAATGGCCGCACAGTTGACTATCACCAGAGGACGCCCCGGACGCGCCAGGGAATGAAAATATCGGGCCAGATAATCCTTGCCGACCCCGGTTTCGCCGGTAAATAGAAGCGGAATATCGACCGTGTGGAGAAGCCGCAGTTGGGCCAGAATTTTCTGCATCTTCTTGTTTTGACTGACCGGACCGTTAACTCCGGATTTCGGCGGATTCGAAGCCTTCACGGTACCCGAGGGAACCGCTTCATGGAATGCGGCCAGAATCTCATCGGCCTTGAAGACAACCTGGCAGCGACGATAAATCTCTTCGGCGCGGCAAATGAACATGGTCTTCTGGGCCGAGGCAAAAAGCCGCGATCGCCCGGCCGCCACCAGACACTCGGCCAGGGCCAGACGGGCTCCGGTTTCATCCAGAAGCGCCAGGGCGCTTTCATACGCTTCCCGGGCCGGGGTATCGTTTTTCATCTGCTCCAGGCACATCGCCTTCAACCGCAGAAGAGCACTCTCTTCCACTTTATCATTGAGTTTCCCGGCCGCCGGCAAGGCCTGATTGACATAAGCCAGGCAGCGACGAAAATCCCTGATAGCCGCCATGGTTTCGGCCAGCCAGCGCAGGACACTCACCACCAGCGCCGACTCCGGCCCCAATCTGACGGCCTTTTCATGGGCGTCATGGAGAATAACCGACGCCGCTTCGGTTTGTCCGGTCCGAACCGCCAATTCCCCCTGATAGGTCTGGGCAATAATGGCGTCCTTGACCATTTCCTGCCGACCCAACTGCGGCTGAATTTCATCGAATATTCTCGCCGCTTCCGCAAAATGGGTCTGTTGCATCAGGACATATCCCCGCGAAAGCCGGGCGCGGAGTGATTCCCGAAGATCGCCCATCTGCTGACACAACTCATCGCATAGTTTAAGGTACTCCTTGGCCGATTCCAGTTTTCCCATAAGGGAATAAAGGCGGCCGATATTACCGAAAAGGATAACCAGTTTTTTCTGGAGATTTTCAACGCGGGCCACTTCGGCCGCCTCCAAAAGAACTTCCAGAGAGAGGGCGTAACGAGTCTCCCGGAAATAGATACCGGCCAGGCGATTGAGAGCATCGATCCGTCCCGGGGCGTTATCCCGCCGACGGAATATCGACTCCGCATCGCGGAAGGCCCGCACCGCCAGGGGAAATTGACCCTGCTCGCGGAGGGCGTCGCCGAGAGCCAGAAAAGCCCGGGCGGTGTCATCGACATCGCCGGCGACCCGGCCCAACAGGTCCACCGCCTTTCGGGCCAAAGGCAACCCTTTTTTGGATTCTCCGGAAGCATTAAAAGCCCGGGCCGCCAGAGTCAGAATAATTCCCAGAGTCGTGCCGGGGCAGCCGGATATTTCCGCCTCAATGGTGCCGAAATAACGTCCCGCTGCCCGATAATCCTTACGCCCGAGAAGCTCCTCCAGATAAGTCCGGCAACAGGCCAGGTAATCGAGGTTAGCGCTCTTGGGTTGGCTCATATCAGAATCCCTTCCGAGCTGACATTCCTTTCCTGACCGCCGGCGTCGAGGATGTCGTATTCAAGTTGCTATAACCAGGAACGTTGTTGCTTTTGGTGCTTGCCCGCGAGGCTTCATTCAGGCCGAAAATCACGCTGGGGCTGAACACCATGACAGGATAGTACCAATTGATAGTATAGACGATAGCGCTGGGACGCGGACCAACCGGGGGTTCTTCACCGCCCCAGGGATGTTCCTCGTCGGGATTGGGCTGGGTGGGGCCAGATAATACCCAGCTCGGCGACAGCACGGCCATTATCATGACCGCAATGATCAAAACTCTGAATTTGCCGGAATGCATAAGATCCTCCTCTGGTAAAAACCATAAAACAAAGAACTTGAGCTCTTACTTTAAAAGGAGGCGAATGACGGTACAAAGAGGCGTGGGGCACCTCTATAATTAAATTAACCCCAATCGCGGGTTTTGTCAAGAAATATTAATCACTTTCCGCGAGAAACTTCGAGGCGACACCAGGCATACAGGGCGTCATACATTTCAAATTGGTGAACCAGATTCTCGTGGTCGTCGGGATAACGCAGACTATACCCCCCGGCCATAGCCTCCAGCCCGGCGGCCACGGGGTCGAGTTCTGTCCGATGAGTATCGGCGGCATTGACTATCCGGGCCAGGCGCAATAAGGCCCGGTCGGTCAGGTTGTACTTGGCGATGATGGCGTCGAAAGAACATTGACCGTTTTTATGGCCCAGTTCCACGCCGGGAACGTCGAAGGGAATGGCCTGCTCCTTTTCGGCCGCCTCGCGAACCGAATCGGCCGGAACGAACAAAAACTCGGCCCGGGAATCGACAAATCTTTTAATCAGCCAGGGACACGCCACGCGATCCACCAAGACATGCGAGCGGGTTATCCATTTCATAAAATCTCCCGGTTCGTCAAAAACCATATATTAAACGGGGCAAATTCCATCGGGAGCGCAAAAAGAAATAAAATATCGGGGTTTTCGAAAGGCCGCTATTGAGCGGCAGGATGTCGGGAGAAACTGCGGGCGGTATCCTCGCCCTGAAGACGGGGAGTATTATCGCGGAAAACCCAGACACGGCCGATGACCTTTTTGTCCTTCAATAGCGGCCGGGCATGAGCCTCAAACACGCGGCCGTCCTTCATTCTTATCATTTCCGTAATATTAAAATTGGTGCCCCGCGACTGATGAAGGCGCTCCAGAAAGGTTTCCGCATTTTCCATCTGGGGCAGGATAAATTTCATTATTTTATCGGTATCCTTTTCCTCGACCAGTTCTCGCGGGATACCCCAAAATTCGACCAGCCGGTTGTTGGCCGCCTTTATTTGACCCTTATCATCCACGACGACTATGCCGTCATCCGACGCCTCCAGGGTGGCCTCCAATAGCAGTTCCCGCTCGCGCAGGGCTTCTTCCCATCTCTTGCGGTTGGATATCTCCTCGTAGGTCCCCAGGATACCGACCGTTTTGCCGGATGGATCCGTCAGGGGCACCTTGCTGGTATTCAGCCAGATACGCTGGCCGTCAGGCGTCGTCTGCGGTTCTTCGAAATTCAATTTCGGTATCCGGGTTTTAAATACCTGGCGATCATCGGCGCGATATAATTCCGCCTGTTCTTTCCAGCCCAATTGATAGTCGTTTTTCCCGACAATTTCTTCCGGCGATTCCAACCCGGCATCCCGGGCGAAAAGTCGATTACAGCCCAGGTAATACAAATCGGGCGTTTTCCAGAAAACACGAACCGGAATCGTATCCAGAACCAGTTGCAAAAATTGCATCGATTCCTTCATGGCCTCTTCAGCCTTATTGAGTTTATTTATGACCAATTGCATGACGGCGCTGGAGATAATAAGGATAAAACTTACCAGAATTCGCATCCATATACTCTGAGAATCGGGACGGAAAATCAGTTCGGATAAATTTCCCCCCGAAAAAAGATAACTCTGGATAAAGGCGTCCAAAAGCCAGTAAAAAACGCTTAACACCAGCCCCAGCCAGATCACGTAATCGGATATAATCCGATACAAACGGGATAATGATTTCATAATCTAAACCCGGATTAATAGTCTCTATTATTAATCGGTAAATAGGAGGGAAAAATAACACCCGGGCCGCGGAGGCCCTTATTCGGAAGTCGCCACCGGCTCGCCGGAGGCTTTGGCGCGGGCCGTCCGCAAAGATTCTATATAGTTTTCGGCTTCCACACGAGTTTTAAAAAGACGCGGCTGATCATCGGGGATGTTGTTATAGGACATCTGGATAGTTATCCTCGTAATTTCAAAACCATATCCGGCCAGGCCGCCCGGATAGAGATAGCGGGACTTGATTTCCCCCATTTTTTGGGCATAAAATTCCGCTTGCGAAGGCTCGATAACGAACCGGGATAAATCCCCTATCATATAACATCTTTCACCGCCGCCGTATTTTTCAAAAAGACTGCAGGCATCATCATAGAGTTGCTGCAATTGACGGCGATTCGTAAAGTATAGAACTTTGTCGGCGGTAAAATGAAGAATCCGCCGAACCGGATCAAATTCGGCGATTATATTATTAAGATTGGCCATTATTTCATATATCGGCGGATTAAAAGCCTGTTTTAGCGCATGGCCTTCTTTTTGAGAGAGGACGGCATTTTTTCAATGGCATACCGCAGCGCCGTCCGCGGCATGGCTTCCTTATGCTCCATGACATAAGCGAAAACTTCATTCCGATAAGTATCCGCCGCCACTTTGAGCATCCAGCCATAACCCTTCTGGACCATATCCTCGGAATCGGTCAGGAGTTTATCGGCCACAAAAAAAGCCGTCTCCAATTGGCGCCCTTTTTTCAGCGAAGGAATCATGGCCACGGCGGCGGCTCGTTTAAGCCAGGTGCTTTCGGAATCTGCCCATTTTACGGTCTTTTTGGTCAGGTCGGGAAAAAGAACTATCAATTCGCCCAGGGCGCCACAACAGAGAGAGTCGCACGAAGCCCAACCATCGACATAT
>Ga0105105_10000867_pt1 | contig 13245 bp, 8 predicted proteins | sample PPLLaktember2015_4_FD_79108 | JGI IMG/M metagenome (GOLD analysis project Ga0105105, IMG submission 79108) | Freshwater sediment microbial communities from Prairie Pothole Lake near Jamestown, North Dakota, USA - PPLs Lake P8 Core (1) Depth... | ecosystem: Environmental > Aquatic > Freshwater >... | reverse complement strand
GTGCGTGTGGATCTGGATGCCGTGCTCGAGGCCGAGCGCGAACAGCGCACGCAGCGTCTCGGGCTCGATGTACCACAGGCCCTGCGGGGCGCCGTTGTGGTAGCCGGGCCAGCGCATCCGGGCGGTGAAGCCCTGGATCGAGCCGTCGGCGTGCGCCTTGATGCGGCCGAGCCGCAGCCGGTCGGTCGAACGGGCCTTCAGGCCGAGGGCGCGCTCGACCGCGCCCTGCGGCGTGTGGCCGCGCACGTGCATCGCCGGCACGAAGCGCAGCGGAAAGCCGTCTTCGCCCGTCACCCGCAGCAGCGACTCGATCGCGTCGTCGGGAATCGGCGTGGCCAGGTCGGTGGCGGTGGTGGTGCCGGTGCGCACGGCGAGCTTCGCGAACGCGCGCAGCCCCGCCTCGTCGCCGGACATCGCGGCGCGGTCCACGCCGAGCCTGAACAGCACCGGCATCATCGCCTCGGGACCGCGCAGTTCGCCCATCGGCAGGCGCGCGTCGTCGAGCGGGATGCCGGGATGATCGTGGTCGGTGCGCAGGTAGCCGGCGAGGGCGAGCGCGGCGGTGCTGGCATTGGTGATGTGCCCGCTCGCGTGCAGGACGCCGATCGGGCGCTCCGGGCTCACCGCGTCGAGGTCGTGGCGCGTCATGCGGCGCGCGCCGAAGAAGAGCGGATCCAGGCCCCAGCCGAACAGCGGGGCCTTCGGATCGACGAGCGTCTCGTGGGACTCGCGCAGCCGCGCCACCACCGCCTCGATCGAGCGGGCGCCCGGCCAGACGCGGCCGTCGGGGTCGGTGCGGTCGAAGTACCCGCAGTAGACGTAGCGCCAGTAGGTGCCCTCGCCGACGTGGCTGTGCCCTTCGACGAAGCCGGGCAGCAGCACCTTCGCGGCGAACCGGTCGTCGATCTCGAAGTCGCCCCATCCGCGCAGCGTCTCGAGCGTTCCGACGCCCAGCACGCGGCCGTCCCGGACCGCGACGTGCGTGCCCTGCGGCCGGGCCGGATCCATCGTGTGGATGCGGCGGGCGGCGTAGACGACGGTCCTGCCGGCGGACTGGGACATGGAGACCTCGCGAGGGGATCGGTGCCCGGGGAAGGTACCCCGCGGCCGGACGGGACGGAACGGCCGGTTCCGGAAATGTCCGGAGCGGCCGGTCCGGGCGTGTCGGTGCCGCGGTGTAGCATCCCGCGAATGAGCCCTCCCGACTTCTCCGACGTCCTCGCCGCGGCCGCCCGGCTCGAGGGCGTCGCGCACCGCACGCCGGTGCTCACCTCGCGCACTGCCGACGCCCTGACCGGTGCGCGCCTCTACTTCAAGTGCGAGAACCTGCAGCGCGGCGGCGCGTTCAAGTTCCGCGGCGCGTACAACGCGATCGCCGCGCTGCCCGAGGCGCGGCGGCGCGCGGGCGTGGTCGCGTTCTCCTCGGGCAACCACGCGCAGGCGATGGCCTACGCCGCCTCGCTGCTCGGCGTGCCGGCGGTCATCGTGATGCCGTCGGACGCCCCTGCGTCCAAGGTCGCGGCCACGAAGGGCTACGGCGGCGAAGTGGTGCACTACGACCGCTACACCGAGGACCGCGAGGCGATCGGCCGGCGGATCGCTGCCGAGCGCGGCTCGACGCTGATCCCGCCGTACGACCACCGCGACGTCATCGCCGGCCAGGGCACCGCCGCCCGCGAGCTGATCGAGGAGGTCGGCGAGCTCGACGTGCTGCTGTCGTGCCTGGGCGGCGGCGGCCTGACGGCCGGCTCGGTGCTCGCGGCCGAGGCGATGGCGCCGCGCTGCGCGGTCTGGGGCGTGGAGCCCGAGGCCGGCGACGACGGTCGCCGCTCGCTCGCCGAGGGGCGGATCGTGCACATCGAGGTGCCGCGCACGCTCGCCGACGGCGCCCAGACCCAGCACCTGGGCGAACTCACCTTCGCGATCCTGAAGCGCCGCGCGGCCGGCGTCGTGGTGGTGTCGGATGCGGCGCTGGTGTCGGCGATGCGCTTCTTCGCCGAGCGGATGAAGCTCGTGGTCGAGCCGACGGGCGCCCTCGCGGCCGCCGCGGCGTTCACCGGGGCGGTGCCGGTCGCCGGCCTGCGGGTCGGCGTCCTGATCAGCGGCGGGAACGTCGACCTGGCCCGCTACGCGGCGCTGCTCCAGGCCCACTGACCGCCTTCGCAGGAGGCGACGCCGGCCCGGTCGCCAGCGCGACGAGCCGGTCCGCCGCCGCGCTGCGGTAGCGGTCGGGGTGGCGCACGATCCACAGCCGGCGCTCGAGCGCGCGCGCCACCGCCGCACCCGGCGCGGGCAGCTCGCACAGCACGCCCGCCTCGATCGCGTCGGTCGCGGCGCGGCGGCTGACGCAGCCGAGCCAGTCGCCCTCGGCCACCAGCCGCTGCAGGGCGAGCGGGTCGTCGGTGGTGACGCCGACGCGCGGCGAACCGATCGCCGGGGTCACCGCCCGCAGGAAGGTCTCCAGCGAGCCGGAGCCGGGTTCGCGCACGGCCCAGCGCGCCTGCCCCAGGGCGAGCAGGTAGGCCTTGGACGGGCGCGTCGCGCGCGTGCCGCCTGCCGCGGCGAGCACCGGATGACCGGCGCGGGCGACCAGGCACAGCGTGTCGGTCGTCCAGGCGGCCAGCGACAGGTCCGGCGCGGCGACCTCGCCCTCGACGAAGGCGAGGTCGAGCTCGAAGCGCCGCAACCGCGCGAGCAGCTCGGTGGTGTTGCCCACCGACAGGCCGATCGTCGCGAGCGGCCGCTCCGCCGCGAAGCGGGCGAGGAGCGCCGGCATCACGAAGGGGCCGACGGTGCGCGAGGCGCCCACGCGCAGGCGCTCGTCGGCATCCGCGCCGCCGGTGGCGCGTGCCGGCAGTTCGGCCGCGCGCTCCACCACCTCGAGGGCGTGCGGCAGCAGGCGGCGCGCGGCGTCGGTCGGGCGCAGCCCGCGTCCCGCACGTTCGAAGAGCTGAGCACCGACCGCCGCCTCGAGCTCGGCGATCGCGGCACTGACCGCCGACTGCGTGCGCGACAGGCGCAGGGCGGCGGCCGACACGCCGCCCGCCATCGAGACCGCGCAGAAGGCCTCGAGCTGGCGCAGGGACAGCCGCATCCGTCGGGCGTCGGGCGTTCGGGTGGCGGGCATTCGATTCATCTGGAATATCGATACCAAGAATCGTTATTACCCGATTTTCACGAGGTATGGCAACGCCTAGAATCGATGTTGCCATGGCCCGAACCCCGCTGACTCCCGCCGCCGAGCACCCCGTCCAGCTCGAGGACCGCAGCCGACAGCGGGTCGAATACACCACCTGCTACATGTGCGCCTGCCGATGCGGCATCCAGGTGACGCTGCAGGACACGCCCGCCACTGCGCAGTCCCCCGCGAGCTCGGCGCTGCGCTTCATCCAGGGCAATGCCGAGCATCCGGTCAACCGGGGCGTGATCTGCGCCAAGGGCAGCGCCGGGATCCAGAAGCAGCAGTCGAAGGCGAAGCTGCGCCATCCGATGATCCGGCGTCCGGGCACCGAGCGGGGCGCCGGGATCTTCGACCCGATCTCCTGGGACGACGCGCTCGAGCTGCTGACCGCGCGTCTGGCGAAGATCCGTGCCACCGAGCCGCGCAAGCTCGCCTTCTTCACCGGCCGCGACCAGATGCAGGCGCTGAGCGGGCTCTGGGCGCAGCAGTTCGGCACGCCGAACTGGGCCGCGCACGGCGGCTTCTGCTCGGTCAACGTGGCGGCCGCGGGGCTGTACTCGATCGGCTACTCGTTCTGGGAGTTCGGGGCACCCGACTGGGACCGCGCCAGATACTTCCTGATGTGGGGCGTGGCCGAGGACCATGCGAGCAACCCGATCAAGATCGGCCTCGAGACCCTGAAGCGCAACGGCGCGAAGTTCGTGTCGGTGAACCCCGTGCGCACCGGCTACTCGGCGATCGCCGACGAATGGGTGCCGATCCGACCGGGCACCGACGGCCTGCTCGCGATGGCGATCGCCCACGTGCTGCTGTCGCGAGCACTCTTCGACTGGGACTTCCTCGTCCGCTACACGAACGCGCCGTGGCTCGTGATCGACGCGCCGGGCACGCCGCGAGACGGGCTGTTCCTGCGCGACCCCGGCGGACGGCCGCTGCTCTGGGACCAGGGCAGCGCCGCACCCGCGCCGTTCGAACCGGGCGTCACGCCCGCGCTGTTCGGCGAGTTCGCCGCCCCCGGCGGCGAGCGCGTGCGGACCGTGATGACGCTGATGGCCGCGCGCGCGCTCGACGATGCGTACTCGCCCGAGGCGGTCGCCGAGCGCTGCGGCGTTCCGGCCGAGCAGATCGAACGGATCGCCCTCGAGATGGGTCAGGTCGCCTTCGAGCAGGCGATCGAGCTGCCGATCGCCTGGACCGATGCCTGGGGCACGAAGCACGACACGGTGATGGGCCGTCCGGTCGCGATGTACGCGATGCGCGGCGTCTCGGCGCACAGCAACGGCTTCCAGACGTGTCGCGCGCTGCACCTGATCCAGATGCTGCTCGGCGCGCTCGACGGCCCGGGCAACTTCCGCTCGCGCGCGCCGTTCCCCAAGCCGATCCCGCCGGCGCCGCTGCCCGAGAACGACGCCGCCCGCTTCGCCGCGCCCGACACGCCGTCGACGCGACCGCTGCTCGGCTTCCCGACCCGTCCCGAGGACCTCGCGATCGAGGCCGACGGCACGCCGCTGCGCATCGACAAGGCCTATTCGTGGGAGAGCCCGATCGCGGCCCACGGGCTGATGCACATGGTGATCCGCAACGCCGCGGCGGCCGACCCGTACCCGATCGACACGCTGCTGCTGTTCATGGCGAACATGGCGTGGAACTCGTCGATGAACACCACCGGCACGCAGGCGATGCTGGTGGCCAAGGACGCGGCCGGGGAGTACCTGATCCCGAACGTCGTCGTCGTCGACGCGTTCGATTCCGAGACGGTGCGCTTCGCCGATCTGGTGCTGCCCGATACCACCTACTTCGAGCGGCACGACGCGATCTCGCTGCTCGACCGGCCGATCTCCGAGCCCGATGCCGCGGCCGACGCGATCCGCCACCCGCTGCTCGAGCCCGATCGTGATGTCCGGCCCTGGCAGGAGGTGCTGGTCGACCTCGCCGGACGGCTGAAGTTCCCGGCCTTCGTCGATGCGCAGGGCGCGCCGAAGTTCACCGGCTACACCGACTTCATCGTCCGCTACGAGCGTGCGCCCGGCATCGGCTTCCTGGCCGGCTGGCGGGGCGCCGACGGCACGGAGTCGCTGGTCGGCGCGCCCAACCCGAAGCAGTGGGAGGCGTACATCGCGAACAAGGCCTTCTTCGCGCACCACTGGCCGGACTCGCAGAAGTACATGCGGCACGCCAACCGGGACTACCTCGAGGCGGCGGCCAAGGCGGGCTTCATCGGCCGTGCCGAGCCGATCACCATGCAGCTCTACAGCGAGGTGCTGCAGACCTTCCGGCTGGCGGGGCAGGGCCTGTACGACGGCCCGTGCCCGGACCGGCCGGAGGACCGCGAGCGGCTCGCGACCTACTTCGACCCGCTGCCGTTCTGGTATCCGCCGATCGAGACCGCCCGCACGGACGAGCAGGCCGGCGCCGACGCCTTCCCGTTCCATGCGATCACGCAGCGCCCGATGGTGATGTACCACTCGTGGGACAGCCAGAACGCCTGGCTGCGGCAGATCGTCGCCGACAACGCGCTGTACATGAACGCCGGTCGGGCGGCCGAGCTCGGGCTGGCCGACGGCGACTGGGTGTGGGTCGAGTCGATGCACGCGAGCGTGACGCCGCAGCCGGGCACGCCCGCGAACGCGCGGATGGACCCGGGTGCCGCCGGCCGTCGCATCCGCTGCCGCCTGAAGACGATGGAAGGCTGCGAACGCAACACGGTCTGGACGTGGAACGCGATCGGCAAGATGTCCGGCACCTGGGGCCTGTCGCCCGGTGCCGCCGAGTCGAACGTCGGCTTCCTGCTCAACCACCTGATCAGCGAGACGCTCCCGTCGCGCCCGGGCGAGGCGAGCCTGACCAACAGCGACCCGATCACCGGCCAGGCCGCCTGGTACGACCTGAAGGTCCGGGTGATCAGGGCCGACGCGCCGTGAGGCGCGACCGCACGACCCGTGGGCGACGCGCCATGACCGGACTTCGGAGAACGACACCATGAGCCGTCTCGGGCTCGTCATCGACATCGACGCCTGCGTCGGCTGCCAGGCCTGCGCCACCGCGTGCAAGGAGTGGAACGGCTCGAGCCTGATGGCGGGCGGCGCACCCGACTACGACCCGCACGGCGACGCACCCTCGGGCGTCTGGTTCAACCGGGTGCGGCACTACGAGGCGGGCCACTATCCGCTGTCGAAGACGATGAACGTGCCGATGTCCTGCATGCACTGCGAGGATGCCGACTGCGTGACCGTGTGTCCGACCGGCGCCTCGTACAAGCGCGCCGAGGACGGCATCGTGCTGGTCGACCCCGAGAAGTGCATGGGCTGCAACTACTGCGCCTGGGCCTGCCCGTACGGCGCACGCGAGCTCGACGAGGACAAGGGCGTGATGCGCAAGTGCACGCTGTGCGTGGACCGCATCTACGACACCGCGCTGCCCGAGGCCGAGCGCCAGCCGGCCTGCGTGCTGGCCTGCCCGACCCATGCGCGCCACTTCGGCGATTTCGACGACCCGACCTCGAAGGTCTCGACGATGAGCGCGGAGCGCGACGGGCGTCCGCTCTTCGAGAAGCTCGGCTACAAGCCGGTGAACCGCTACCTGCCGCCGCGGGCGACGCCCGATGTACCGCCCCCTGCGGCCCTCGCCCCGCGGGGCACGCTCCAGTCGCGGCTCGCCGCGATGGTCAACCGGCTGGTGCGGCTGTGAGCCCGACGGGTGCGTCGACGAATCCTGCGCGGCGGTCGGCGCATCCGGTGCGGCCCGTGATCGGCACCGCCTCGTGCACCGGGGGTCGCGCCGCATGAAGCCGGCCCTGTCGATCGTCTTCTTCACGGCCGCATCCGGCGCGGGGCTGGGCCTGGCGATGTGGCTGCTGGTCGCCCAGCTCGCCGGGCGGCTCGACACCTCGCGGCCGGCGGTCGCCTGGGCGGCCGGACTCGCGGCGCTCCTCGTCGGCGCCGGCCTGCTGGCGTCGACGCAGCACCTGGCGAACCCGCGCAACGCCTGGCGTGCGTTCGCGCGGGTGCGGACCTCCTGGCTGTCGCGCGAGGCGGTGCTCGCGGTGGCCTTCTGGCCGCTGGCCGCACTGCACGTGCTGCTCACCCTGCGCGGCGCCGGCATCGCCCGGGCGTCCGCCCTGGCGCTGCTGCTGCTCGCGTTCGCGGTCGTCGTCAGCACGGCGATGATCTACGCCTGCCTGAAGACCGTGCCGCGCTGGCGGACCTGGCACACGCCGGTGGGCTTCGTCGCGTTCTCCCTCGGTTCGGGCGGCCTGCTCTGGTCGGCGCTCGCGGCCTCCGGCGGTCTGGCCGTGCCACCGGCCGGCCTGGTGCTCGCGCCGGTGCTGGCGGCGGTCGCGATCAAGCTCGCCTGGGAGGCGAAGTTCGCCGCACGGGGCCACGCCACGATCAACGAGGCGCTGGCGGTGCCGATGTCCGCGCCGCGCGGGCAGGCCCAGGGTCGGGTCCGGCTGCTCGACGCCGGCCATGCGCACGGCACCTTCCTCACCAACGAGTTCGGCTTCGTGCTGGCTCGCGAGCGCGAGGGCACGCTGCGGGTCGCGATGTTCGTGCTCCTCGGACCGGCCGTGCCGCTGCTGGCCTGGGCAGTGCCCGGCGCCGCCGGCGCCTGGCTCGCGGCGGGCGCGTTCGGTGCGGGGGTCCTGCTCGAGCGCTGGCTGTTCTTCGCCCGCGCCGAGCACGTGGTCCGCCTCTACCACGGGCAGCAGGCGGTATGAGGCGGGGGGGCGGTCGCGGCCCGCGCGACGCGCGGCGTCGCCCATGACCCCGTCGCTGCTTCCCTTCCTGAAATGGCCGCGCTCGGACGGCGCGACCTGGCGGGCCGACCTGATCGCCGGTGCCACCGTCGCCGTCGTCGCGATTCCCCAGGCGCTGGCCTACGCGCAGCTCGCCGGCGTGCCCCCGCACCTGGGCCTCTACGCTGCGTTCGTGCCGACGGTGATCGCCGCGCTGTTCGGCGCGTCGGCGCAGCTGTCGACCGGGCCGGTGGCGCTGACCGCGCTGCTGACCGCGGCCTCGTTGTCGGCGTTCGCGCAGCCGGGCAGCGAGGCCTGGGTGGCGCTGGCCGTGGTGCTCGCGCTCGGCGCCGGCCTGATGCAGGCCGCGGCCGGGCTCGCCCGCCTCGGTCGTCTGGTCGAGCGCCTGCCCCCTTCGCTGATGCTCGGCTTCGTCAACGCGGCCGCGCTGGTGATCGTGCTGTCGCAGTTGCCCACGATGCTCGGCGTGCGCGTGCCCGCGGGCACGGGCGTGGCCGACGCGCTGCGGGCCCTGCTCGCGGGCCTGCCGTCGGCGAACCCCGCGACCGCCGCATTCGGCATCGTGTCGCTCCTCGCGCTGCTGGGGCTGCGCCGCGCCTGGCCCCGGCTGCCCGGCGCGCTGTTCGTGTCGGTGGTCGCGATCGGTGTGAGCGCCGCGGTCGCCTACGAATCGCGCGGCACGGTGGTCGGGGACCTGCCGCCGGGGCTGCCGGTGCCGGCGTGGCCGACGCTCGACGTCGCGGCTGCCGTCGCACTGCTGCCCTCGATGGGACTGATCGCGCTGATCAGCTTCATCGAGGTCACCTCGAGCGCCCGCGTGATCGCGGCCCGCACCGGGGTCGCGTGGAACGTCAACCAGGAACTGATCGGCCAGGGGCTCGCCAAGGTCGCATCGGGGCTGTTCGGCGCGTTTCCGGTCTCCGGCTCGTTCTCGCGCTCGGCGCTGAACCTGTCTGCGGGGGCACGCACCGCGTGGGCGTCCATCGTGTCGGCGGCGCTGGTCGGCGTGGCCCTGGTGTTCGCCGCGCGGTCGCTCCACCACCTGCCGACCGCGGTGCTCGCGGCGCTGATCGTCTCGGCCGTCGGCACGCTGGTGACCCCGCGCGAACTCGCCCTCATCTGGAGGACGTCGCGCGGCGACGCGCTGATCGCCTGGACGACGCTGATCGCGACGCTGCTGTCGGCGCCGCGCATCCACTACGGCCTGCTCGCCGGCCTCGCGGCGGTCGGCGTCCGTGCGGCAGTCGTCCGGATGCGCGGCTGAGCGCCGCGCGCCGACGGCCGGTCCGGACGGCGCGCCGGGCCGCTCGCGTCAGACCGACGCCGTCAGCCCGCCGTCGACGTAGATCATCTGGCCGGTCATGAAGTCGGAGGCCGCCGACGACAGGAAGATCGCCGCGCCGCCCAGGTCCTTGACGTCGCCCCAGCGGCCCATCGGCACCCGCTTCTCGAGCCAGCCGGTGAACTCGCGGTCGGCCACGAGCGGCGCGGTGAGCTCGGTGGCGAAGTAGCCCGGCGCCAGTCCGTTGACCTGGATGCCGTGGCGGGCCCAGTCGATCGCCATGCCCTTGGTCAGGTTCTTGAGGGCGCCCTTCGAGGTGACGTAGGGCGCGATCGAGTAGCGGGCCAGCTCGCTGTTGATCGAACAGACGTTGATGATCTTGCCGCGTCCGCGCGGGATCATGTGACGGGCGACCGCGCGGCCCACCTTGAAGGCACCGGTCAGGTTGGTCGCCATGATGCGGTCCCAGTCGGCCGTCTCGAAGTCCTCGAGCGGGCGGCGCACGGTGATGCCGCTGTTGTTGATCAGGATGTCGATCGGGCCGTAGCCGCGCTCGACCTCGGCGATGGCCGCGGCCGCGCCGGTCTCGTCGGCGACGTCGAACGCGGCGGCCGTGCAGTCGATGCCGTCGGCCGCCAGGCGCGCTCGGGTCGCCTCCAGGGTGGCGGCGTCGCGGCCGTTGAGCACGATGCGGGCGCCGGCCGAGGCCAGCGCGCGAGCGAGCGCGACGCCGATGCCGCGCGAGGAGCCGGTGACGAGGGCGACTCGGCCGGTGAGGTCGAACAGTGGGTGCATGGGGGTCTCGGTGCGAGGGGGCGCGGCATCCGGCGCGGGCGGGCCCGGCGGTGCGCGCATCGTAGAATCGGGGGATGGCCCATCTTCTCGCGAATCTCAACGAGCGGCAACTCGCGGCCGTCACCCTGCCACCGCAGCACGCGCTGATCCTGGCCGGCGCGGGCAGCGGCAAGACCCGCGTGCTGACCACCCGCATCGCGTGGCTGATCCAGACCGGACAGGTCAGCCCCTCGGGCATCCTCGCGGTGACGTTCACCAACAAGGCGGCGCGCGAGATGATGACGCGCCTGTCCGCGATGCTGCCGATCAACCCGCGCGGCATGTGGATCGGCACCTTCCACGGGCTGTGCAACCGGCTGCTGCGCGCCCACCACCGCGACGCCGCGCTGCCGCAGACCTTCCAGATCCTCGACTCGGCCGACCAGCTCGCCTCGATCAAGCGGCTGCTCAAGGCGCGCAACGTCGACGACGAGAAGTACCCGCCGCGCAATCTCCAGCACTTCATCAACGGCGCGAAGGAGGAGGGGCGGCGTGCGAAGGACGTCGAGGTGGTCGACGACTACAACCGCCGGTTCGTCGAGCTCTACGCCGCCTACGACGAGCAGTGCCAGCGCGAGGGCGTGGTCGACTTCGCCGAGCTGCTGCTGCGCTCCTACGAGCTGCTCGAGCGCAACGCCCCGCTGCGCGCGCACTACCAGGCGCGCTTCCGGCACATCCTGGTCGACGAGTTCCAGGACACCAACGTCCTGCAGTACAAGTGGCTGAAGATGCTCGCCGGGCCGGAGGCGTCGGTGTTCGCGGTGGGCGACGACGACCAGTCCATCTACGCCTTCCGCGGCGCCAACGTCGGCAACATGTCGGCGTTCGAGCACGAGTTCCGCGTGCCCAACCTGATCAAGCTCGAGCAGAACTACCGCTCGCACGCGCACATCCTCGACTGCGCCAACCACCTGATCCGCCAGAACTCGACCCGCCTGGGCAAGGAGCTCTGGACCGACGCGGGTGCCGGCGAGCCGGTGCGGGTCTACGAGGCGACCAGCGACGGCCAGGAGGCGCAGTGGCTGATCGAGGAGGCGCGGGGGCTGATCGCGGAGGGCTGGCTGCGCGCCGACATGGCGATCCTCTACCGTTCGAACGCGCAGTCGCGGGTGCTCGAGCACGCGCTGTTCTCGGCCGGCATCCCGTACCGGGTCTACGGGGGCCTGCGCTTCTTCGAGCGGGCCGAGATCAAGCACGCGCTCGCCTATCTGCGCCTGATGGAGAACCCGGACGACGACACCGCGTTCCTGCGGGTGGTCAACTTTCCGGCACGCGGCATCGGCGCACGCACGGTCGAGCAGCTGCAGGACGCCGCGCGCGCGGCGAACACCTCGCTGTACGCGGCGGTCGCCGGGATGCGCACCGGCGCGGCCTCCGGCAAGATCGGCGCCTTCGTCGCGCTGATCGAGCGGCTGCGCCACGAGACGACGGCGCTGGCGCTGCCCGAGACGGTCGAGCACGTGGTCGAGCGCAGCGGCCTCATCACCCACTACCAGACCGAGAAGGAAGGCCAGGACCGGATCGAGAACCTGCGCGAGCTGGTGAACGCTGCGGCGGCCTTCCTGTCGGAGCAGGGCGTCGGTCAGGACGTGCCCGCCAACGCCGGCGTGACCGCGGCCTCGGCGCCCCAGGCCGGTCCCGCCGTCGAGGCGCCGGTGACCGTGTCGGACGACGGCGTGATCGTCGACGCCGACGCGGCGGACGCCCCCCGCACCACGCCGCTGGCGGCCTTCCTGTCGCATGCATCGCTCGAGGCCGGCGACAACCAGGCGCTCGAGGGCAGCGACGCGATGCAGCTGATGACGGTGCATGCGGCCAAGGGCCTGGAGTTCGACGCGGTGTTCATCACCGGGCTCGAGGAGGGGCTGTTCCCGCACGAGAACTCGGCGCAGGAGGTCGACGGACTCGAGGAGGAGCGGCGGCTGATGTACGTCGCGATCACCCGCGCCCGCAAGCGGCTCTACCTGTCGTTCTCGCAGACACGGATGCTGCACGGCCAGACCCGCTACAACGTGCGCTCGCGCTTCCTCGAGGAGCTGCCCGAAGGGCCGCTGAAGTGGCTCACGCCGCGAGCCGGCGCGGCGCGCGGAGGCTGGGGCGGCGGGCACGGCGACTGGGCGGCGGGCGGCGGCGGCTGGAACGGCGGTGCACGAGGCGGCGAGACCCGCACGCGCGAGCAGCCGTCCTGGTCGCAGCCGGGCCGCAGCTCCGCGCTGGGCGGCGACCTGATGCCGGCCTCCGACCGCCGGCTCGCCGGCAAGTTCGACCGGGGTCTGCCGTGGCGCATGGGCCAGACCGTGGCTCACGCGAAGTTCGGCGAGGGCGTGATCCTGAACATCGAGGGCAGCGGGACCGATGCGCGCGTGCAGGTCAACTTCGGCAAGCACGGGGTGAAGTGGCTCGCGCTGTCCATCGCCAAACTCGACGCAGTGAACTGAAGTCGGCGCGGAAGTCGCGAATAAACCTGCTGCGCGTCCCGATCCGACGACTGCGGTGCTCGCCGTACCCCAGTACGGCTGCGCTCCTCGACGCCGGCTCGGGCCTGCTCGCTACGGTTTCTTCGCGACTTCGGTAGCGGGTCAGGTCGGCGGCGGAGCCGGCGGCGCTGGCGGCGCGGTGGGTGCCGTGTCGCCGCTGCCGTCGTGGACGGCGTCGCGGTAGGACGGCCAGATCGAGCCGTAGAGGGCGGCGATCAGCAGCAGCGTGACCGGCGAGAACGGGCTGCCCGGCACCAGCAGCAGGCCGACCACGTCGCCCGGCAGCAGGCCGCGCAGCAGCTGCACGACCAGGGTCGCGGCCAGCAGCACCAGCACCCAGGACGCGCCGTACACCACGAAGGCAGCGCGGTTGCGCCAGCAGGCGATCAGGCTGAAGAACACCGCCTCGACCGGGCGGCGGCCGTTCCATGCGACGAAGAGCGGCGAGTACCACATCAGCATCTGGATCGGCACCGACAGCAGCACGAAGATGATCATCGCGTAGGCCATCGCGCCGTCCTGCATCGACGGGTCGCTCGGGTCCATCGTGCCGGTCATCGCGCGGAACAGCGTGCCGCCGTCGGCGATCAGTGCGATGCCCATCGCGCAGGCGCTCAGCACCGCGTTGATGACGCCGAGCACCAGCAGCGGCGCGAGCCGGCCGCGGCTGCGGGCCCTGAAGCCTTCGAACAGCATGAGCGGATGGGGCTTGCCG
>Ga0105105_10000866_pt1 | contig 13250 bp, 24 predicted proteins | sample PPLLaktember2015_4_FD_79108 | JGI IMG/M metagenome (GOLD analysis project Ga0105105, IMG submission 79108) | Freshwater sediment microbial communities from Prairie Pothole Lake near Jamestown, North Dakota, USA - PPLs Lake P8 Core (1) Depth... | ecosystem: Environmental > Aquatic > Freshwater >... | reverse complement strand
TTGAATGTGGCAGAAATTTTCAATTAACAGGAGAAAACAATTTCCAAGAGTTAATTGAAGAACTAAACCAAGCATTGCCACAAGCCGATGTTAGTGGCAGAGCGGATTTGGAAGATGAAGTTGAACCATATTGCCATAATTGCGGAGAGGATAAGAATTTGAAATACAATGAACAATATGCGAATGGCGAATACTGGACTTGCAAAGAATGTGGTGAAAACTTCTTTTTTACGAAAGGGCAGCATTGCCACTAACCACCCACTTGATTATAAATACAATGAGGTATGAAGAAAGATGAATTAGGCAATGAAGCCAAACCGCTGTTAGGCGAAGTTCTTCCTTCTGACTTGGATAAGGTCTGCGAAATATCAGACATAACAACTAAAGGTTTCTATGTTTACAAGGGATTACCGAAAGAAAAAGATGGTAAAAAATTGCTATACATAGGAACGACAATTCAAATTCCTGCCGATAGATTTAGGTGGCACAAGGCAAATGGAAAAGATTTTCGCTTTGAGATAATCAAGATTTGCAAGGATGAAAACGAAATGCTGGATACTGAATTTGCTTTAATCAAAAAGTATAGCCCACGCTATAACAAGATTACAAAGCGAAAACAGAATTTTAATAAGAAACTTTCTGATGAAGAAAAATATGGAAGGGTTGGCAACAAAGAATGGTGTCAATGCTGTCTAACACGGAGAGTAAACAAAGGCTATAAGTTCTGCTACTATTGTGGGTAGAATTACGCCCCCCCCCCCCGCAACTTTTATCGCTATTGGTGCTAAATTCGCGGGATATGCGAAAGATAACCTCCACCCCTAACCGCGTGAACTATAAAACCATGTAAGGCAGTTGAGGATTATTTAACAACCCACCCGAATAATTCACGTACAAAGGAGCAAGAATCATTTAAAAATGAAAACGCTCCTTTTTTTATTCCTGTCCCTGTCGGCTGTTGCTCAGTGCGAAACTGAACGCTTCACATCGGCTTACATAGCGATACCTTCGTTTTTTTCACTGTATTTCAACGACCAGTGCATTTCGCAGCCGCTATACGACACAACAGTTTGCGTGAAGATTCCGCGCACAACGCAGGGGCAAGTAGCCGCGTTTAGCTACTCAAGCCCAAACGGTACACCCGCATTTGTTACCGAGGTTAAGCAGTACGATAACACCTGCACGTTTATCGAATCAGGAACACTTATTCCCGCAGGAACGGACACCGTGACCGTATGCTACACTATTCAGGCGAACTTCATTGATAACTTTTGCCCGTACACAATCTTAGCGGGTGGGCTTGCTGTGGACTGGTGCGGGCAATACGCATACTACAGCGATAACCTGCATGTAAGATTTTTGACATGTTCAAATAGCGGCACAGATAAATACGAAATAATCCAGTCAACCGATGGTTACAATTGGCGAGTGATTCAAACAATCGCGCCAAAGCACGAAACCACATCAACAGAAAGCGATTATAACCTGACGATGTGTTTCCACAATCCTGGGCTTAATTACTTCGCAATTCGTGAGCATGACCTAAACGGAGGGGTAAACGTTTCCGATGTTTTTTACTGTGAAATACCATATCCGCTAAACCCGAAAACGAGTAATTTTGACATTCTTGGTAGGCAGGTTCAATCTGAAACATTTATGTACTATGTTAGCCCAAGCAAGTGATATGAGAATTGACTGGAAAAAGGTATTGGTAGTTGTTTCAAAGCATTGGAAAGACACAATAGGTAGTTTATTCGCCCTTGTGCTTGCGTGGCTTGTAATGTTCAATAAGGTGAGTTATGAGGTTGCAGGAGCAGTTTTAGTAATCCTTTGGGTAGGTAGATTTGTAAACAGAAGAATTGACCCGTTCAGCGCATTTAGAAAGGAGGAGAAAGATGATAGCCCAAACTAAAGACACACTGGTGACTATTTCAAGGCGTGTTCTTCCTGACACCTTTGTTGACCTTTACTTCCTAAAAAGCAAAGCACCTATCTTATTGGAGGTAAAAAGTGAACTAAAAATTAACGATAACATTGAGCCGCTTCCACCGTTAAATCCGTATGTTTGTAACGAAGATTCGGTAATTATGCACACCACTACATTAAAGACAGTTGAAATTCAGGCTTACCCGATGGATGCTATGCTTGAAGATTTTTCTTCAGTAGCCCTGTGGGTGTTTACCGTTTGGTATGTGCTTGGAACTTTCAACAAGTGGAAGTGTTTTTTTAGTGACCTTAAAAGCTGCATTGTGTGATTTTTGACCTTGCCTTGTCGCATCACATTTACTACGTGCAGCTTGACCAAGCAGGGGTGATTCTTGACAAGAACCAGGCATTTGTAAATGCCTTCAATCACGTTGACCCGTATTCAATTGACCAAATAATACACCCGCAGGACTGCCGACTTGTTACGGTGGTTTCCGAAAGGCTAAAACGCTGTGAAGAAAATTGCTGCTACATTATTGAGATTCGTACACTAAACCACGAAAAGCAATGGGTGTGGGGTTATTACGAAGTGCAGCGGATCAATGAGTGTTTTGTTGTTGCCGGGATGGAGTACATGGTAAGCCACAATGACGGCGTAGGTAAATTAAGGCAATACAGAAGGTTGTTTTCCGAAACGCAGTTCAGCTTAAACCACCTTATCCGTAAAGAGGTTGCCAACGTGGAAGGACTGGTCCTTATGAATCAGTTTGATGACCCTTACGTGATTCGGTTGATTGTTATAAGCATCGGGCAGCTTAATCAATACCTAAAAACATTAGTCAACCGTATTGACAGGTTTAATAAATAAACATATCTTTGCCAAAAAACAATAAAGACTTATGGAAAAGATAGTATTAACCGGCAAAGAAAACGGTAAGAAACTAAAGATGTACAGGATTGACAAAGGACTTACTCAAGACCAGCTTGGTGTTCTTTGCGGCTACACTTCAGGCATGTACATTAGTATGATGGAGAAGGGGCAGAAGCCTTGCTCTGATGAGCGCCTGAAAGAGATTTTTGAAATAATTAAGAAAGTGTGAAGTATATCCTTTTTTCAGTCCTTTTGTTTAGCGCCTGTGTTAGTGAGCGCAAGCGTGCTAAGATTTGCGAAACTTGCCCGGAGCGCATTGAATATTCAGTGCGTGATTCTATTGTGAGGCGTGATTCAATTATTAAGCTTCCCAGCACAACCTTGCGCGATACAATCAAGATTGAATGTGACGAAAGGGGCGTTCCTGTTATTTCGTATAAGCGCCCTAAACGCGATGGAAATGTATCAATGAACATCACACGCCCGGACCTTAACACAATCGTTTCAGAGTGCATTATTGATAGCACAGCGGTTGCTATTTCTTGGAACGAGAAGCACACCAGCGCACGGGAGGTAAAAGTTATCAAAGAAAGCAATAAGGGGATGGTAGTGTGGTACTACGCTTTGATAATCTCAATCCTGACCTTTATTATTGGCTTTGTTTACGGCAAGTACAAGCCCGAAAGAATCTAAATGTTAAGTTTAATTTGCTGATATTCAGCGCAAAGAATTGTTATTTGCAAAAATAATTAACATGAGTATTGCTTTGTAAGGTTTAAAAAACATATCTTTGTTTCCGACAAACAAACACTAAACAGTAATACTCACAAATAAAAACAAAAAAATGTTACATAAAGAAATCGAAAGAAGCAATCGAAAAGTTCAGATTTTCCGTCAAAAAAGCCCGATACAAAGCGGATATGAATACTTCATACAGGTTATGACAAAAGGAATGTTTGATGGATGGGTTATAAATAATAACTATAAACAAAAAACAGAGATAAATTCTGAGCAAGTTGCACTGAGAATGGCTAACGAGTTTTTAGATGATGAAATTTAGCATTGCAGTTAAAAGGTTAACTGATGAGGCTTGATGAGCCGAAACGGGCATTAGCGCCCGTATTAACCATTTAAACATTTAACGATGAGCAACACTTTAACGGTACGATTTAAAAAGTACGACAATTCAGAGTATTACTCTTTCAATCCTGAAACGGGCATTCTTTACATCCTTGTTAATATTGAAAACCAAAAAGGCTATCTTGTTAAGTCCGGGCAAGGTTCGGGCGATTTGATGCGTGCATATCACAAAGAAATACACGACCGCCTTCCTGAAGAACATAGGGTTTTTGAATCTTGTTCAAGCCGCGAATATGCAGATGTGTTTTCTGCCGTGATAGACTTCACAAACAACGCCTTCAGGGCTACAATTCTTGAAACATTTTAATCATTTATACATTTTAACCATGAACACACCACTATTAACAGCGCCGGAACCTGAAAGTAATTATTCTCCATGTCCCGAAGGCAATCACATTGCAAGATGTTTTCAAATAATTGATTTGGGAACAAGAAACATAACTACTGGTAACTTTCCCGGATTAAAAAGGGAAGTTCAATTTTTGTTTGAAACTCCTTATGAAACTTCTGTTTTTGATGAGAGCAAAGGTCAGCAGCCTTACTATGTTAGACTAAAGCATACTCTTTATATGACTGAAAAATCAAATCTTAGGAAAATGATACAAAGTTGGCTTGGCAAAAAATTTACTGAAGAAGAAGCAAAGTATTTTAACATCTTTTCACTTATTGGTATGACATGCCAAGTCAATGTAGTTCATAGTCAAAAAGGGACAAAAACATACGCAAATATTGTAAGCGTAACCCCTATGGCAAAAGGTATGAATTGCCCGGATGCTATCAATCCTTTACTTTGCTATACACCTGTTTCACACGACCAAGAAGCCTTTAGTAAACTTCCAAGTTTTATTCAAGATGAGATTAAAACATCGGAGGAATTTAAAAACTACATGGCGCAAGGCATGGAATCAATGCCACCTGCGCAACCACAGCGCACAAGCCTACCTTCAGGAGCGCAGCCACCAAGCAGCTACAACCCTGCTGCAAAATCACCGGCAAAGACTGATTCGTTTCTTGATGAATTAGACAACGAAAACCCTCCCTTTTAATTACTCACCGGGCGGCTAACAACCGCCCTTAAATTACTCTTATGAAACCAAACTTAATACAAAAGGCTGCCAGTACACCAACGGTGGAAAAGGCCACAAAGTACATCTTAGGTGCTATGCGCCCGATTGATGACCAGCTAAGCTATGACGAGGCGCAATTCTGCGCAACGGAACTCAAAAAAGCCATAACGGTAATCGAAGAAGCCCGTAAGGAAGCAACACGCCCGCTTGACGAGGCAAAGAAAGAACTTATTGCGCAGGAGCGCGACTACACCAAGCCCATGATTGAAGCCGTTGAACACGCCCGGCAGAACATGAGCAAGTATCTTGCTGAAATAGCTGCGGCAGAAGAAGCAGCACGGCAAAAGCGAAACGAAGAAGTTGCAAAGGCACTTGAATCGGGCAACGTGGCACAAGCGATGCAGCAGGCACTTAACCCTGATGTAATTATTGACCGCCCGAAAGGGGTGCGCACAATCCGAAAAGCACGCCTTACCTTTGACACTGACGTTGACTGGAACGGTGTTGTAGTGTGCTTGATAAAAGCGGGTAAGTTTGATTCTGAAATGTTACTCAAAGGGCTTCCTGAAGCTATGCGGCTCACTGAAACGGAAAGTATTAAAGGTGTTGAGGTGTACGAGCAGCAAATACAGACCTTGCGATGACACGGGAGGAATATGTATTTTACCCTGCGCTTTCCGCTTCGCGCATTAAGCGGCACTACACGGGCGACATAAGCTATGCCTCAAAGGCGCTTGATGCAGGTGCTGACTTTCACAGGCGCTTGCTTGAGGTATCACCCGACTACATGGACAGCGAGGCGAAGTGCGTTTACAAAAGCATCGTGGCAAATACACCCTGGCAGCAGCTTTGGAATGATTCTTTGAAAGAATACCCTGCTATTAATAACCTTGCCATCGGAGGGCAAGTAATACCTGCAAAGGCGATGCTTGACCTTTACCCGAAAAGCTACGGTATTGGGTGCGATATTAAGACAACCTCCTGCACAAACATGGCTGACTTCGCCCGTGATATGGTACACCATTACAATCACATTCAGGCGGTGTGGTTTTCTAAGGTAGTTGGCATTGACCCTCGCGGATTCGTGTTTATCGGTGTTCCACATTCAGCAAGGCGGGGACTGGTGAAGCCGGGAAACATATTCTTTTACAGCTTTGATGACACATTAATACATCAAGCAGAACTATTAATCGAACAATACATAAGATCAGAATGGAAAGAAGTTCAGAGGTTTCTCAATACACGCCCACAAGGGGTGGCTCGTTAAGCGACATGCTAATACATGCCCACATAGTTAATGAACTTGCACCGACTAATTATGAGGACTGGATAAGGTCGGTTGTTAACGTGGCAAAGGAAGTTTACCCATACCATCCAAATGAAGGAAGCAGAAAGATGGAAAATGTATGGCTTCGGCAGGGTGTGTTCTTTATTGTGTACTGGAGGTGGCAGGGAAAAGCCTCGCTTAAAACCATCGGTAAGGTAGTGGCAGAACATTTAGGTAGAAGCTTACCCTTTAACCATACAACGGTAATACATGCCCACAAGAAGCACAGGGACTTCATGCGATTCCCAAAAGCGAACATTGAGTATGTGATACTTTTCACGACCTTTCGGGAACTACTTAAAGAACGTAATTTGATATGACTGAAGCACAAATTTACAAAGCCTTTGCCCGATACATGGGTATTGCCCACCCTCGTGTTCTTTATCGGTTTGACTATGGCGCAGGGACTTACCTAAGCTGGAAGCAAAGCCTTGAGCAAAAGTCAATCAACCCGCATTCGGGCTACCCTGATTTGTTTATAGCTAAGCCTTGCGGCAAGTATTACGGGGCGTTCTTTGAGATTAAAAAGGAAGGAGCCGACCCGTACTTAAAGCGAGGCGCAAAGCGTGGCATGTTAAAAGATAATGCCCACATTCAAGAACAGGCATACATGCTTGACAGGTTACGCAAATACGGCTATTATGCTGAATTTGCAGTTGGGCTTGATGAATTAATTGAGTTAACAGAAGGCTATTTAAAAGGAAATATTTAGTATCTTCGCATTGTTCAGAGGTGAGAGCCTGAGCAGATTGTAAAACATTAAAGCCTTGAATGGCTGCGAGGGTGAATAAAACCGCCCGCTCTCACCGCAGCCGCTCAAGGCATTTTTTATTTTATGTCACTTTCTAAGAAATTAAGATTTGAAGTTTTTAAAAGGGATATGTTTACCTGTCAATATTGCGGAAGTAAGCCACCTTCAGTTATACTTGAAGTTGACCATATCTTTCCCAAGTCAAAAGGCGGCAAAGATTCTATTGATAACTTGCTTTGTTCTTGCTTTGATTGCAATAGAGGTAAAAGCGACAGAACTCTTGATGTTTCACCGATTTCAAATGAAGTAAAAAACAAGCTAATTAAAGAACGTGCTAATCAATTAAAAGAATACCATAAATACACCCTGCAGATTGAAAACATTTTAGAAGAGCAGTTCGATATGGTAATGGACTCTTATTTTAATTTTTATGAATATTACAAAGTAAAAGATAGGTTCGCCATTAAAAGGTTTATAAAAGAACTTGGATTTGAAGATGTTAGTTTTGCAATGGATAAGGCTGCGCATGTAACAAATTCTAGCGGGGATTGTATGCGCTATTTTTTTGGAATATGCCATAACATGAAAAGACAAAGAAATGAAGGAAATTAGCATAAACAAGTCGCTTATTGATTCAATAGAATCCATTAGTGATATTCAGTTAAGAGCAAAAATATACACTTGTGTTTTTGAGTATTGCTTTAATAGAGTTATTCCTGAATTACATGGCATTGATTTAATGACTTGGAACCTATTGCAGCCTCATATGCCTAAAAATGATAAATTGCAAAGCCCCAAAAAAGGAAAGCATCTTTTTAAAAATTCACCATACTTCGACTTTGCTACCTTTTCAGAAGCTTTTAAAACTACTCAATGTTTCGCCCGGCACCCGGCACTTGATATTGAACTAATCCATGACATGATGGTAAACAGCGAAGCTAAGGGCTACATGTACCTTAACTGGATCCAAGCGGCAGCAAATTGGGTAAGCCGTGAACCACACAAATACACTAAAAGCATAAAGTCAGCAATTCAAAAAGACGCTGCCTTTGCCCTGATGACAAGAGGGGACATTTCACGGGCAGAACATGACGCTAAAATGGCATTACAACGTAAATTAATCAACAATGGAAACGACCCCTATTCATACTAACGACTACCAACAACCTCAAGCCGTCACAACACGGGGCGCTATTGAGTACGGACACAGCAACCAAGTTAGGCAGCTATTCACCTCCGATAAGTTCACCTTATTAAAGAAGCTCGATGAAGTGATTGCAGACATTTGGGAACATTATTGCGGGGCGCACATTGATAACCTTACCGAAGCGTTTAAGAAAGAAGCACGGCAGCTTATTATTGAGAAGTTCGGGTGTTTAGGCGTTAACGAGATAAGAGAAGCGTTTCGCCTTGCAAGCGTAAATGTGATAAATGTTAACCTTACATCATACGGTGGCAAGGTAGGGCTTCAGGTGATAGGTGACTGCCTTAGCAAGTACATCGAATATCGCAAGCCGATCGTTTCAGAAATTAACCGGGAAAAGGAGCGCCTTAAATGGGAAGCGGAAAAGGAGAACCAAGAGGCTAAGCGCCTCGAATATGTTCAGTCGGTCATTGACTGGTTTAACACTACCAAGTCAGCGCCACGCGAAGATTGCCGTTTTTATAAGCTTGACACCCTTCAGGACACAGGCCTTATTACTATTACCCAAGAGGAAATAAAGCACTACATTGATCTTGCCAAAGTTGAACTGGAAAAAGAGGAACGCGAGGCAAAAATGAGCGCCCCAAATGTTTACAAGATGCGGGAGGCGCAAAAGTCGATTACCTCAATCATTGAAGGCAGCGCAAAGGAAAGAATAATTAAACGGGCGAAAGAGATAGCACTACATACGATTATCAATGACCGAAATCGAATCTAAGATTTTTGACAGGATGCAAAATTGTTTACCTGAAAAAGATTTGATAATTAAATCTAAATGTTATACATTTGCCTCCATCATTCAAACACATAAAAGCTATGCAAGCCAACTTACCCATACTGAGAAAGGCACACGAATCTACGAGTGTTACGTCCGGCGATGTTATGACTGGCTTGTGCTTCTCAAACAAAACAATGTAAACCTAATTAAAACCCCATGAAACCAAACACACTATTCCAAGTAAGATTCAGACCAAGCGTTAAACCGCCTAGAGGGTGGACGAAATCATCTATTTATAACGTGCTTGATGAAAGAAGTAATTTAGAAAAAGTATGCAACGAATACCTTATCGGTAATACGTGGTTGCCTACAACAAACTTCATTAAAATCGAATTGCAAGATGCACCTGTATTCGACAAGCCCGTTTTAAGAACGATTAAAAGCCTGAAACACGGTCAGGTGATTAAATGCGCCAACAATGCAGAATTGAAAGAAGTACTTGAACAAGCGGAAAAGGAGGGATTAGTATGGGTTAACGAGAAAAATCCCACAGAATACACTCCCTCCGAACCAACGCCTTTATGGGTTTGTACATTGAAAGATAAAAGATTAGCATACTTTTCAAAACAACCATCAGATTACACCATCCTCCCCGCCTCGAAGTTTGTCGAAGTGCCGCAGGAGAAAGAAGAACCTATCACAGAAACTCAAAAGGACGATTGTAAGGCAGCGGACGAAAGGATTAAGGAGTTGGAGCGCATTTGCGAATTAAGGCTACAAGATAACGATGGGCTTGCTGATGAGTGTGATAAGTGGAAAACAATGCTTACAGCAACAAATCAGCACATTGATAAGCTGCGCGACATTTGCCAGATAGCTTTAAGCACAGGATCGAAAGAAATAATGCAGTCAGTTCTTAAATCAATCGCAACAGGGGAGATATGAATAAGCCCATTGTAATCCCTGCTTACGTTGCTAATATAAGCACGAAGGTTGACAAGACGATTAAGATTGTCATAGAAACGCAGGAAATATCACCCGACATGATGGCATCCCTTTATACCTTACACAAGGGCGGCACGTGCATAGCAGCGTTTAAGCAGTCAGAGTTCACCGAAGAAGAAAGCAAGGCGCTGGAAGTGATTGAACTTAACTCAGAAGAACTTGGCAGCAAGACCCCGAGCCAGCGGCTACGTGGCGCACTATACCGACTATGGCAGCAGCACCCTGAAGGACACGAAAGCTTTCCGCTTTATTACGAGTACCGAATGAGTAAATTTACCGAATGGGTAAAATCAAAGATTGATTAATAAATTTTATACCTTTGCCTTATGAGAATCACTCGCGCACGTTCAGGCTTTTTCTTCAATGAGAATGATACTATCTTCCTTTGGGCTTCCTATGCAGGAACCAACGAGGATGTGCTACTAAGTATGACCGAAGAACAGATTGAAGCAGCATCACGCCGCTTTATGGCTCACAAGGATGAGTTAAAGCAGTCATACGGGCTTGGCATCTTAATGAACTTCAAAGAGATTGAGAACCTTTGGGGCGTGGAAACGGTTTACAACGGGCGCATGCTTTACCTTGTGTTCAATTCCAACATCCTATCCGATATGTGCGTGACAGAAGAAAGCAGTAACATTGCAACAAGGTAAGAAACTATGCCGCTAAAAGCAGGAAAGGATAAGGCAACAATTCAGGAGAATATCCGTAAGCTGATTTCGGAAGGGTACGCACCTAACCAAGCAACAGCAATAGCGTATAACTACGCACGACAAAACCCTAAATGATTAAATCATGGCAAAAGTAGGCAGACCAACAAGCTATAAACCTGAGATGTGCGAGCAAGTGTTTGAGATGGCATTGCTTGGACTTACCGATGTGCAGATGGCAAGAGTTCTTGGAGTTTCCGAGGTAACATTTAACGAGTACAAAAAACTGCCAGAATTTCTTAAGTCATTAACGCAAGGAAAGGAAGATGCAGACGCTAAAGTGGCAAAGGCAATGTACAAACGTGCGCTTGGTTTAACCATTACAGAGGACGCTTTGACACGTGACGGCGATGTTGTTCAGCTTAAAAAAGAATTACCCCCTGACACCGCAGCGGCTAAGCACTGGCTTGCTAACAGGCAGCGTTCCTTGTGGGCTAACAATGGCGAAACAACTATTAACAGCGACAAGCCCATCATTATCACATTGACCGAGAAGGGGGATGCGTGAAGCTAACTACCAAGCAAACGGAGGCTTTTAAGGTTGCCACATCGGGTGACTATTCAGTAGTAATATTTGGCGGGTCAATTCGAGGCGGTAAGACATGGTGGTTACTTTCCACTATGCTTTACCTATGCCTTACACACGCTAAGAGTAGGTACGTAGTTATTAGGCGTTCATTGCCCGACCTGAAGCGTAACACCTTTCCTTCTATTCAGGAATTGCTTGATAGGTACTTTATGCAGGCAGTTAGCGACTGGAACCATGACACGCAAGTGATAACCTTTATTAACGGAAGCCAGCTTATGTTCATGTCTGAAAGCTACAACGAGGACAAAGACTTGAACAGGTTCAAAGGGCTTGAGGTTAACGGCTTCGGCTTCGAGGAGATAAACGAATGCCAAAAGGCAACGTTTCACAAAGCTATTGAACGGTCCGGCACGTGGCTAAACAGTTCGGGCAACCCACCAACAGTTATTCTTGCCACACTTAACCCGGCGCAAAACTGGACAAAAGAGGAGTTTTACATACCGTTTGTTGAAGGCACATTAAATGAACGGTGGAAGTTTATCGTAAGCAAGATAACGGACAACCCGCACATACCTGAGCAGTACAAGGAAAACCTAAAGATGCTTAGCCCGATTGAATACGCCCGATTCGTGGAAGGCGATTGGGATGCGGTTGAAGGTAGCGAGAACCCTTTCTTGTGGGCGTGGGATGAGGCAAAGCACGTGCAGCATAACATCAAGCACAACCCAAGCCTACTTACTTACTTCTCGGTTGACTTTAACGTTACACCGCTTTGCTGCCTTGTCATTCAGCATCACGGCAGGCAGGCGTGGGTAGTTGATGAGTTTGCTATATCGCCTGGCAGTATAGAGGCTTTATGTGACCGCATAAGCGCATACGGTGTACCAACGGGAATGATCCGTATTACGGGAGATGCGATGGGCAACGGGCGCACCTTGCAGCAAAGGGATAACAGTTCGCACTACCTTACCATTAAGAAGCTGCTGAAGCTAAACGATAAGCAGATTATAATACCTGCCAACCCAACGCATAAGAACAGCCGTGTTGATTGCAATGCTGCGCTTATGAAGCTTGATATTAAAGTCAGTAATTCCTGCAAGGGCTTTATCCTTGATGCCTCGCAGGTGGAGTGCGATTCAGAGGGGAGTATCATAAAGCAGAACAGAAAAATTATCACCCAGCGTGCCGATCTGCTTGATTGTTTTCGTTACTTTGTAAACGCAATACTTAAAAGATATTTATGAGCATCTGTACTGATTGCTTTGATTCGGGGGCATACATTGACTTATGCGCCACCTCTTTACTCTTTGGCACGGTTGAGCCTGAAACGGAATACTTAATCATGCTGCAAAGCGTAAGCACGGGCAAGATTCAAACGTTTTCAACTACTTCTGATGAAGATGGAGTGCTTGAGTTTACCGAGCCGAAGCTTGCGTCAAACACTACCTATGAACTATGGGTAACAACGGGCGCAACAAACGGTGAGCGTGTACCTATCACAGTTGATTCGGTAGAGTATGAGTGCATCACCTTTAGCGTGGTAAGCACGGGCGTAGAACCTGAATATGTAGAACTTACACCGCTGCCGTAGCTATGACTGAATACTGGGAAAAATGGGGCAGAGGCAGACCCTCAAAGGAAAAGCTTGAAAAAAGAAAAAAGCATCACCAAGAAATGGAGCGATTGATTAGGGATACTAATCAATTCCCAATGCTTAAACATATTTTATATGGAAGCAGTACAACACAAGAAGTTGTTCGTGACGGTAAGAACATTTTAGTGACTTGGCGACAAAGACATGACTAAAATTTCCCACATCCTTGAAGGTTGGTGGCTATGGCTGACTGCCGACAAAAAAACAGAAGCACTTGCACAGCAGCGCAAGGTTAAGTGTGACGGCTGCATAAGAAAGACTAAGGTGAACACCTGCGAGATATGCGGGTGTTACCTTCCCGCCAAGCGCAGGGTGGTTGATGCCACTTGCCCGATTGATGAATGGTAA
>Ga0105105_10000863_pt1 | contig 13263 bp, 9 predicted proteins | sample PPLLaktember2015_4_FD_79108 | JGI IMG/M metagenome (GOLD analysis project Ga0105105, IMG submission 79108) | Freshwater sediment microbial communities from Prairie Pothole Lake near Jamestown, North Dakota, USA - PPLs Lake P8 Core (1) Depth... | ecosystem: Environmental > Aquatic > Freshwater >... | reverse complement strand
GAGACCCCATTTAAGTTGTTCGATGCTGACACCGGCAGAAATGCATCAGCAGAATTTTCTTCCAGTCAAATATTGGAAAAAAATCTCTCTACTTCGTAGAGAGGTTCATTAAATAACAGTCAACCTATTTTAGGACGATGCACTCTTTTTCTCGCCTTTAAATACTTTGTAAAAAGAAAATACCGTTAATCCTATTATTATTCCCCACGCTACTACTAGAAAAATTATTCCACTAGTTGTAAGACCCATTATTTAACCTCACTATGATTATTTTCCCATGCCTTTTTAACTAATAACATTATAATTACAGCAATGGCAACCATTAAAATTCTTGCACCCCAAATATATGGAATGTTTTCAGCAGCAATATTATGCATCAGTAATGTTGGTAATGCACTTTGTATAAACCACCAAATCATCAGAACCATAAGAATAACAGGTGTAACATACTTCATTACATAGTAAAAGAAAATTGGAATTTGAATATCTCCACCGTCATTCATTTCTTTCCAGGCTTTATCAGCTCCAAAAACCCACATAAATAAAATGGTTTCTATCAATGCAAAAACAACAAGACCAAAAGTGCCAGCCCAATAATCCATTTCATCTAAAAATCCATACTTTAAAAAGAAGATTACAAATTGAACTGCAGCAAGCACAGCAATTGCTAAAGTTGTAACAGCTTTTTTTCTATTCATTCCAAATTCATCCTCTAAGAATGCAACAACAGGCTGACCCATAGCAACGGAAGAAGTTATTCCGGCAAAGAAAAGTAAAAGGAACCACATAAACCCAAATAATTCACCTAACGGAAAATGAGAACTACCAAAAATTATTGGCATAGAAACAAAACCAAGATTAAACGATCCGCCAGCGGCAATTTCTTTTGTGGCATCTAATCCAAAAAATGCAACCGCAACCGGAATTGCAATTGATGCTCCAAGTACAACTTCTGCAAATTCATTTGTTGATGCAGTAGCAAGTCCCGAAAGTACAATATCATCTTTAGGTTTTAGATAGCTTGCATAAGCATGAATTGTTCCCATTCCAACAGATAGTGTAAAAAAGATTTGTCCTGCTGCAGCAAGCCAGATATTTGGATTAACGAGTGCAGCAAAATCAGGATTCCATATAAAGGCAAAACCATTTGCAACAGAATTATCGGGAAAAGCTGGATCTGGTGTACCAAGTGTAAAAATTCTAATCGCCAAAATGATTGCAAAAATAAAAAGCAGAGGCATTGCTACTTTAGCTAATTTTTCTATTCCTTTTGAAATTCCTTTGTAAAGAATTGCGAAGTTCAATGCAAAGGTAACAAGCATTAACCCATACGCTGGCAAAATGGAACTGAAAGTTTGTGAGGTTGTAATTCCCTGGTAGCTTGAAAGAAAACCAGTCATTGTTTCCCTGGTTTCGTTAGAATACAATCCAAGTATTGAAAATAGACTGAAACCAAGTGTCCAGGATTCAATATAAGTATAGTAAATCAGTATTGTTATAGAAATGAATAATCCGAGAGCTCCAAAATATTTTGCAAGCTTATTTTTCCAGATAACATCAAACATTCCAGGAGCACTGCCGTGTTTAAATTTGCCGCCGTGTCTTCCAATACCCCATTCAATCCACATTAATGGAATACCGAGAAGCAGGAAGAAAATAAAATAAGGAATCATAAAAGCACCGCCGCCATTTTGAGCTGCCTGAACAGGAAATCGAAGAAAATTTCCCAATCCAACTGCGTTACCAGCTACTGCCAATATCAAGCCTATTTTTGTTCCCCATTGTTCACGTTCGCCGTTCTGAGCCATCAAACCTCCTGGAAGTTAAGGAATTTCAGAAAATCAAGTGTGAATATGAAAACTTTAGTGGTTAATATCAAATAAATTTGATTATGATTGTAAGTGTTTTACATCAACAAGTCTTTAAGTTGTTAAAAATTTGTTAAATCTATTTTTAATATTTTATCTCTTATTACTAAATTTGCGTGTTTATTATTATAAAAGGAAACTCGATGGCAAAAAAATTTGTTTCTAACAAAGATGAAACCGTAAGAATGTTTAAGAATGATTTTTTGGAATCATTATCACGTGTACATCCATTAGTTCCAATTATTATTTTTGTTCCTGCCATAATTTATATGATATACTTATCAATTTTTGATTTCAAAACTGAAGCATTATTAATTATAGCCCTTGTAGTATTCGGACTGTTCATATGGACAATTACGGAATATTTATTACATAGATTTGTTTTTCACTGGGAATTAAAAAGTAAGTTAGGCGCAAGGATACATTTTATATTTCATGGTGTACATCACGATTACCCAAGCGATTCCAGAAGATTAGTTATGCCTCCGTCGGTAAGTGTTCCGCTAGCAACATTTTTTTATTTTCTATTTAAGCTTCTTATTGGTGATGTTTTTGTGCTACCTTTCTTTGCTGGATTTTTAATCGGATATTTATTTTATGATATGACACATTATGCTATTCATCATTTTAATTTGCACAGTAAATTTTGGTTAGCAATTAAGAATCATCATATAAAACATCATTATCAGGATCCGGATAAGGGTTATGGTGTAAGTTCTCCGTTATGGGATTATATTTTCAGGACGTATTCTATTAACAAACGAGAGCAAGAAGCTTAAATTGTTTTTTTATTATGCTAAAAATCAGGTTATTAAAATCATTAGAAATGGATTTGTTAAGCTGATTTTCTATGTGTTTTTAGTTGTTGCGCAATTTTTATTTGTTACTTGCCAAACTTATAATTCTCATAACATTTATATCCGAACAAATCAAATTGGCTTTCTGCCAGGTGAATTAAAAACTGCCATCATACTTTCAAAAACCGATTTGTTTGGTAAACCGTTTTTTATCCTGAAAGACAATTCCAGCGAAATAAAATTTACAGGCAGTATTACAGAATCATCATCAGTATATGGCAGTTTTAATTTTTGTTATGAAATTGATTTTTCGACTCTTAATTCAAGCGGCAAATACAAAATAAAATTATCAGATTCTGAATCTTATCCATTTCAAATCGGTAATTCAATCTTTAATAATCTAAGAGATTCACTTAGTCTTTTTTTAAAAGTACAGCGTTGTGGGCCTACAAACCCAATCCTGCATCAACCTTGCCATCTTTCAGATGTTTCTAAAATAATTGGATATAAAGATTCTACCGCACGTGATTTAACTGGAGGCTGGCACGATGCAGGTGATTATGTAAAGTTTTTGAAAACTACTGCGTATACAACTTATCTTCTTTTATTTAGCTATGAATTTGATCCGAAAAAATTTGGTTATGACTTAGATAAAAATGAAGTTCCCGATATTTTAGAAGAGGCAAAAGTTGGCATTGATTGGCTATTAAGGTGTAATGTTGATAATCAAACTTTAGTTTCCCAGGTACAAAATGAATCTGATCATAACGTTGGATGGCGTTTACCTGAAAATGACAGTCTACAATTTGTTCGCCCCGGTTTTGTAAGCATCGGAAAAAACACAATAGGCATTTATAGTGCATCTTTAGCATTAGCATCAAGAATATGGAAAGAAAAATTCTATGATGATAAATTTGCATCTAATTGTCTGATAACTGCTGAAAAATTTTACCTTCTCAGAAATAGTGTTCAGGATATTGATACAACATTTTCAAATCATTATCCTGAAAAGGATTTTAATGGAAAATTAGCTCTTGCATCTGTTGAACTATTTAATTCTACTGGTGAAAAAAAATATCTTGAAGATGCATTTTTATATGGCACAAAAGCTGGGTCAGATTTTTGGTGGAGTGTTGGAGATATTAATTCTTTGGCGCATTACAAAATTGCGCTTCACAACCGGGATTTTACAAAATACATTTATCAAAATCTAAAGCATTCAAAAATAAGAAGTGATGAATCTTTTTTACATGAAGGATTAGAATATTCTTGGGGAACAACAAATGCATTTCTTGGTGTTAGCCTACAGGCAATTCTTTTTAAAAAATTGACCGGCTCCAAAGAATTTGATTCTTTAAACATTTATCAACGAGATTATATATTGGGAAGAAACCCATGGGGAATAAGTTTTATCTATAATATTGGAACAATTTTTCCCAAAAAGCTACATTCGCAAGTAGCATTTTTTAATAATGGATACTTACCCGGCGCACTTACTGCTGGTCCAGCACCGTCCGATCTTTTGGAAAATTATAAAATTCAGAGATTTAATAATGATTATAATGAGTTTAACTCAGATCAGATGAAATATTTTGATGATAGAATGGATTACATAACCAACGAACCAACTATTGTCGGAAATGCTACCGCACTTTTTGTATTTGGATTTCTGAGCGATTAAGTCTTCTTACACTAAGCAGGTTAATGTTATTTTTTCTAAAAAAATCGGCCTAGTGATTTTATGAAAAATGTCATCAATGACTCAATGAAGTTGAAAAAGAAGAAATATTATCTATTCCAAAATTATTATCTTTTTATAAGATAAGTTAAGAATTCTGCAAACCTTTGAAATCGTTAATATTTCAGCTTGTTGCATAATAATACAACTATTTTTTTTTGTCTCTGTTTAGTCCAAAAAAATATCTTTTTTATTCATTTTTTAAGCATAATCAAATAAAACTAACGGTATAATAATTGGATTATTGACGAAAAATTATTCTATGAAAAAAAGCGTTCAATTATTCCGTTCAGGTATTCCAATCGTTGATAGCGCATGGGGAGGATTTTATCACGGAGGAACCTATTTGTTAGTTGGTGAAAAAAAATCCGGCAAAACATTGTTAAGCCTTCAATATGCTGTTGAAGCTGCTAAGAATAATCAGGTTTGCCTTTACTTTACTAACTCTCGCCCAAAAGATCTGATGATACATGCCGCCTCTATTGATATAGATCTTGAAAGCTACATTAATCAGAATACAATTATAGTTGTACGTGTTGCACAGCCAACAGAAACAACAGAATTTAAAAGCAGAGATGAATTTTTATGCGATTATCTCCGTGATATTATTTCAGTTGTTCATCAGTATAATCCAACAAGAATTATTTTTGATGAGTTAACACCTTATGTTGAATTTGAAAATCTTAATATTCTTAAAGATGCATACGGTTCGATGATTGAATCGATAGAAGATTTGGGTATTACGAGTTTATTGATATTAAGAGAACCTGTGGCTCATTCATCTAAAATGATTTTTAATGTTCTGAATTCTTTTGCTACCGGTATAATTCAACTTCATAAATCAGAAGAAAGTGAAGAAAATCATCCTGGTATTATTGATATAACTCCAAATGTTGGTCATGCTGAAGGAAAATTTAAGGCCAATTATTTTATAGAACCATACAGGGGTATAACCACAGATTTTAAAGTAACCAAAAGATCAACCAGAGAAAATATATTGCCTGAAATAACAGAGTTGATTCCAAATAAATCTAATAGTTTTAATACTCCAGAATACTTGGTTCCAAACATTTACAGTATAAATGATTTTAAATTGATTGTAAATAATCAGATTGCTTTATTTAAAACTACCGGGCAAATGTTTACGATTTTGTCACTCAGACTTGACCCAAATATTAAATCACAAGCGCGAATTTCGTTTGATCAATTAAGTTATTCTGTAAAATTAGCGGCACATAAGAAAGATAAAATCTGCACTATCAATGATAAAATTTATATTTTGATAACGAATTCTGATGATAAATTAATTGATTCATTCATTTCAAAAGTTCATCAAACATTAAATGGCGGCGCGTCTGCAAATGTAGTTTATTTGATGTTAAAGGTAAATGAATCAATGAACAGTGCTGACGATGTCTTTAAAGAATTTGACAGTGAAAACACCAGAACTCAATTGAATCAGAGATAGAATTGACTTTAGAAGATGAAATTATTTTTCTATCATTTACTTATCCTGAACCTTTCTTTTTTTAGCACTTCTTTATTTTCACAAATTAACAACTCTACAAATTTTAAAGCAGAAGCTCTTCAGTTAATTAGCTCAGGGCGTTATGGTGAAGCAATAGATATTTTGAATAAATATATCTCGGCAAATCCAAACTCTGCAGACGGATTTAACTTGCGTGGAATGTGTTATGAAAAAAGAGGTAATTATGAATCTGCTGTTTACGATTTTCGTACAGCAAAAAAGCTAAAGCCAAACGATGATGAAATCATATCAAACTTAAATAGAACTACTTCCGACTGGTATAAGCTTCTATTTAATAAAATTGAAGGGCATAAGAGAGAGATAGCGATAAACCCAAACATTGCAAAAAATTATCTTGAAATAGGGAAGTGCTATAAAAATTTAGGCAACTGGGGTGAAGCTGAAATTTGGTATGATATTTATCTGGAAAAAGAAACTGCTTCTTCTGACGAGATAATTAGGTACTCTGAAATATTAGCCAAAAATAATCACATATCTAAAGGTGAACCGATTCTAAAAATTTATACTGAACACTTTCCTGATGATCACAGGTTGTGGTCAAGATATGGTTACTTTACTTTATGGCTTGGTAAAAATAAAATTGCAATTGAGGCGTTCACCAATTCCTTAGATATACGACCTTACTTCAAAGAAGCAATGGATGGTTTGGATTTAGCGAAAGGCAAGGGATATATTTATTCGATCAACGATACAACGTCTCGATTCAATTATGGAATGAATCCGCCACAGAAACAATATGAAATTGATAGGTTATATCGAGTGCTAAAAACTGATCCTTCGGAAAATGAAAAAAGATTTAAATTGGTTGATGAATTAATCAGGGCAAAACGTTATGAAGAAGCCAATGAGCAATTACTGATTTTATCTCCAAACTTTTTTGAACAGGACAGATTTAAAGAATTATGGTTTAAGGTAACGACTTTAAGAAAATCCTATTATGCAGATAGGATAAGATTATTAGAAGAAAAATTAAGTAAAACTCCTTCGAATAAAGAAACGCTTTTAGAATTAGCAAATTATTATTCCTATAATAATAATTACGATTTAGCAGTAAATCTTTACAAAAGTTACTTAACAAACTACTCTAATGATCTTGAAGTAAGATATAAATTAGCCCAGATTTTAATGTGGAAAAATGATCTTTGTGAAGCTTCTGATATCGTTAATGATCTTATTAAATCATCTCCGAATAATAAAAACTATTTATTATTAGCTGCTCAAATAAATTATTGGTTAGAGAGAGATTTAGTATATACGCAATCACTTTTTGAAAGAGTATTGGCGATTGAGCCTAAAGACACAGAAGCTTTGTTCGGATTGGCTAATCTATATCTGCGAAGTAACAATCTATCCGAAGCAGAAAAACTAATTAATGAAATTTCATTTCTCGATAGTAGTTCTCAAAATTTCGGTTTACTGCAAAAAAGCTTTGAGAATTCTAAAATTCAATATGAATTGATACAATCAAGTAAGATTTTAGAAGAAGCAAGGTTATATTCTTCAACTAAAGAATATGATTTAGCAGTAAAATCTTTTAATGAATATCTGTTAAATGATCCGAACAACAAATCAGTTAAACTGGAGCTGGCAAATGCTTACATTGCAAATTCAGAATTAGATAAATCAATAATAATCTATGATGATTTATTAAAATCATCCAGCGATTTTGAAATAGAAAAGCAGCGTGCAAAAGTTTATTTATGGCATAGTGATTCTTCTTTAGCATTAAAAGAATTCAGAAGATTGTATCAAAAATATCCCGACGATATTGAAACTAAATTGCTTCTTGGTGATTCTTATTTACAAAATGGACAAGTGCAAAACGCAAGAATTATATACGAAGATCTTTTTCATAAATCACCTGATTCTTATATAATTAAAACTCGAATAGGCTGGCTTGGTGGAAGTGATAAATTTTCATTCGAAATGTTTCCTACTTATATTCAATTAATTCCCAGGGCATCCTACTTTAGCGATAATACTGATTTTAGCTATTCAAATTTCGGACTTGGATTTGATTTGGGTTTGACAAACATTGTTGACTTAGGTTTATCTGGTTCACGTGGTAAACTATCCTCTGCAGAATCTGATTTGAGATTCAATCAGATTAAAGGTTCGGTTTATATAAAGTTTAATGAAACATTTTCAGGAGTGGGAAGTTTTGGGCAAACCTATTTTGTTAATAACGGTAAAGAAAATATTATCGAGCTGTCTCTAAGAGCCCAGAAAAAAAGTATTTTTAATTTTACTGCATTATTAAACTACTCTGATGCCGCATTTATACTTTATTCACCTTTTTTAGTTAATAGAAGACTGAATGCATATCATTTTGGGCTTAACGGCGAATACAATTTTAAGAATAATTTAATTGTATCCGGAAGATATTCTTATATCGATGTTTCAGATGATAACTCTGGTAACCAATTTGCTGCAAGGTTAGGTAAAGTTTTTGAATCTGATATTACTGCTGGTTACGAGTATTATTTTTATTCTTTCAAAAACAAAACACAACTTTATTGGAGTCCGAAAAATTTCGAGTCTCATTCCATTTGGGCAGATTGGAATCTTTATAATGATGATAACTTCGATTTTAATATCGGCAGCAAGATTGGATTAATACCACAAAATGATTTTATACTTTCTGAATTTTACGCTTCAATAGAGTATCAGATTATCAAAAACCTTTTATTGCAGATGAGATATTCCACAGGAAGTTCATTTAGATCAAATACAGGTTATCGATCAAACTCAATTCAGGCGAGTTTATTCTTGGGCTTGTAAAAATTTACATATTCACGATTGTTGTTAAATCTCAAATATCATCTTTGTTTGATAATGATACAGATTAAAATAAAATCTAATATTGGTAATGCAAACAATGTTTTTTAATGATAAAAAAGTTAATTAAAATCAATATAATGGCATTATTATTGAAAAATTGTTGCAAACCATAATCAGGGCAGATGAAACTAAATCAACTTGTCGATCGTGCTATAATTACTATTTCAAACAGGGACGATGAAAAAAAAGGAGAAAATTTAGAGCAAAAATATTTACGAAGAATACTTGTTAGCGGTATAGCATCTCTATTACTGATTTTAGTAATAGCATATACTTTGCCTTACACAATTTTGTCATACAGCTCACTTTTTGAGTATTCAACAATTATTGCTCTTGTTATTTTTCTGTTCATCCTACTTGTAAGATACTTTGCCATTTTGGTGATGGCATATTTATATCTGAATGAGTACACTTTTTCTAAAACTAATGGTTATGCTCCTTTTGTGTCTATCATAGTTCCGGTTTTTAACGAAGGTAAAATAATAAAAAAATCAATTTTATCTTTGCTTAAGCTTGACTATCAGAATTATGAAATTATTGTTGTTAATGATGGTTCAACCGATGATACCAAACAAATTGCAGAATCCATGGTTGGAATTCAGAGCGGCATTTATGGAAAAATTAAAATTTCATTAATCAATCAGCCTAACCTTGGAAAAGCACGAGCATTAAATGCAGGTATTTATTATTCTAAATCTGATTTTGTACTTTGTATGGATGGAGACTCACAGCTTGCACCTGAATCGATAAAGGTTGCTGTGAGACATTTTAAAAATCCTAAAATTGGCGCGGTTGCAGGAAATGTTAAGGTACTAAACAGAAAGAGATTTTTTACAGATCTTCAGGCGCTTGAATATATTGAAGGATTAAATATGGCTCGCAGTGCACAGAGTTATTTAAAACTTGTAAATATTATTCCCGGACCTATCGGTATTTTTAGAAGAAAAGCAATAGAACAAGCCGGGTTTTATTCAAGTGACACTTATGCAGAAGATGCCGATTTAACATTAAAAATCTTATCTAAAGGCTGGAAGATATATTACGAGCCAAAATCTATTTCTTATACAGAAGCACCAGTAACTTTACAGCAGCTTCTTAAACAAAGATATAGATGGACGCGAGGAATTCTTCAATCAATTAGAAAGCATAAAAAGAGAATGTTAAATCCGACAATAAATTTTGGACACACATTTATATTGTGGATGATGGCTTACGAAGCACTAATTTGGCCGACGATGAATATTGCAGCAAATGCATTTTTTATTTTTGCAGCACTATTTTTTGGATTTTCTCATTTGATTTTCTTTTGGTGGGCTGGTTTAGCTATTCTGGATCTTGTTACTGCTCTTTATTGTGTTGCGGTAGAAAAAGAAGAATTTAGATTGGTTTGGTACGCCATCATATACCGAATGTTTTTTATTTTAATTATTGATATTTGTAAAACCATGTCAACTATTGAAGAATTTCTTGGAATAAAAATGACCTGGGGAAAATTGGATCGAATTAGTTCAACTAAATCAGATAATATTGCAGTTAATACTAATTAGGAAATAAAATGGAACTTATCCCGATACTATCCACCATAATTCTCGTAGCAACAATATGCACATTCATATTGGCAATCGGGGCGTACATCCTTTACAAGGTTCGTGAAGGAAAACGACAATTTTCATATCAGAATAAACCTGCATCAGTGCAAGGCGAACTTGTTGTTCCATCAGAAGCGATTTATACAAAAGATTCAAGTATACCAGAACGCGGGCAGGTAAAAACGGTTGAACCCGGAATTACAAGAGAAGAATATACAAAGCAACGCCAACCATCACAATCAAAACATACTCCCGAACCACGTGGATATAAAATAGAAGAAGAAAAAGTAGAAAAACAGAAGGTTCGGGCAAGACCGCAAGAAAGATTTAGTGATGAGAATAAATTCCTGAAATACACTTCTGAAGGGTATATACCTACTCAGGAAGATAGAAATTCAGGGGAAGTGAAGTGGCGCTAAAGAACTTTTTTGGCGTAAGGATAAATCAATTTTTTATCTTTGTTTCTGGTTTCGTTATAATTATTTCAGCGATTCTTATCTATTACTTTATTCTTCGGGGAATCTACGGTCGATTCGACACTTCAGAGATTTTACCTAACTCAAATATAATTGAAGATTTTCTATTTGGTAAAGAGGCGGAAGTTGCAATTCTATATTCCAGATACACAGAAAATACTTTGCCTGCTGGCAGCACATGGTTAAATGATAACATCTCAACCTGGAAAAAGTTTTTGGATAATTTAAATCTTAAGTATGAAATTATTTCAGATCAGAAAATAGAAAACGGTGATCATAAAAAATATAAATTACTTGTATTGCCGGGCACAAAATCTATAAGTGAAAAAGAAGCATTGCAGATAAAAAAATATCTTGAAAACGGTGGAAGTGTTTTTGCAACCGGCGGAATTGGCTCATATTCAAATGATGGTAAATGGCGCGGATGGGAATTTCTGAATCAGGTTTTTGGTCTGCAGTTTTCTTATGAGTTAAAACCCGATGAGTTTTCTAAAATTCATACCGTCTGTGGAAGCTTGCCGATAACCGCTAACATACCAACCGGTTTTCCTTTGAAAATAGCTACCTGGGATAGACCAATGGCAGTTGAAGTTTTGGACCCAAGAACTACCCAAGTTAGTTTTTGGTACAACTACCGGATGGATGATGGTCTTGTACGCGAGGAGATTAAAAAATCTGCCGGAATAGCTTATGGAAATTTTGGTAAAGGAAGATTTATGTGGATGGGATTTGAATTGAATTCCATTATCGGTGTGCAGGAAGATTACATTTTTTTTGAACGACTATTTAATAATGCGATAAAATGGTTAATGTACTTTCCAATTGCTTATGTAAGAGATTGGCCTATAGGGTATGAAGCAGCTGCGGTTATTGCACCGGTGCTTACAAATGATGTGAATAACATCAATAATGTTTTACCGATTATAAAAAGTGAAGGTATTTCTGCAACTTTTTTTGTTGATCCGCAAACTGCAGAAAATAATAAAGAGCTTATCAGAACAATTTCATCTTATGGAGAGATAGCTGCCTTAGTCGATATTGGATATTTAGCATCAATAAATGATACGTACAATAAACTTTATCCATACACAGAACAATTAAAAAAACTAAGTGCTGCAAAACAAAAACTGGAAAAAATTTCATCTAGCAGTGTAAATGGATTTTTACCATACTATGGTTTGTTTGATCAGAACACGTTAAAAGCAGTTATTAACTCCAATTATAAATATGTTATTACGGATTCTCTCACTGATCGTTCGGTTCCTAAAACTATTATCCGTGGTGATAATCGAATTGTTACAATGACAAAAACTGCTCGGGATGATTATGAAATTATCAGAGATTTTGGATTGACACTTCCGCAATTTCAGTTCTATACTTACCAGGAAGATTTAGATCGTGTTCTTTTTGAAGGTGGAATGTATATATTAAAAATTCATACGGAGTATCAATGCAGAATTGATTATGCAAGTGTTTTGCAAGATGTAATCAAAGATCTTAAAAAGAAAAAATTCTGGATTACAACTGCAACTGAAATTCAAAAGTGGTATGAAAGAAGAGATTATATAGAAATCAAAGCAGATAGAAGAGGTAAAACTCGCGTTGCTTTAAAAGTCTCAAATCCTGGAATCGAATCTATTAATAACCTGGTTATTGATCTTGATCTGAATGACTATGCACAAAATATTACAATTGGTTCAGAAATTATCGGTACTAAGACAGCAAGTGTAAAACATACTGCTGGTTCTCAGATGGTTTATTTATATATAGATGATTTAAAACCCGGAGAATCCCGACAGTACTATATTGACTATGACCAGGTTAGTTATTGAACTAAGATAATTGTTAAAATTATATGCACAGACGTTTAAAAATATTTCTAATTCTACTTGTCCCTTTGGGATTTTTATTTGCACATAATTCTGCTTTAGCTCAACCTAAGATTGCAATTTTATATTCTGAATTAACTGAAAAAAATTATGATGAAAGTTCTGAAAAGGTAATAAATGTAATAACCGCATGGGAATTGTTTTTAATGCAAGATAAAATTCCCTATGCTGTTATTTATGATGATGATCTTGAATCTGGTATTGATGATGAATTTGATATTCTGATTTTACCATCTGTAAATTTTATTACAATTAATCAGTTTAAAGAATTACAGGAATTTTTATTGGAGGGCAAATCAATTATTTGTTCAGGTTCAAAATTGGGATTTCAGACGAACTTACTGAATGAGTTTCAGAATCTCGAAACACTTTTGGGATTAAAGAATATTGAATCTGTATCATCAGAAAGTATGAGCTATTTCCATTCTCTCTTACCAAATCATTTGAATCATTTTAATATTGATGATGAATTGATTCTGCAGATTTCAAATAAGAACCAGGGATTAATTTGTGATG
>Ga0105105_10000860_pt1 | contig 13273 bp, 14 predicted proteins | sample PPLLaktember2015_4_FD_79108 | JGI IMG/M metagenome (GOLD analysis project Ga0105105, IMG submission 79108) | Freshwater sediment microbial communities from Prairie Pothole Lake near Jamestown, North Dakota, USA - PPLs Lake P8 Core (1) Depth... | ecosystem: Environmental > Aquatic > Freshwater >... | reverse complement strand
TCAGGTAGATAGACTGAAGGCTGAAGGCTTTCAGGGACTAACCGATGCGTGATCACACACGAATTCGCGCATTCGAGTTGGCTATTGAACCAACGGTCGTAGAAACCGAGAACGTCTTGAATGGCCTGATTCGTGCTTTGCGAGATGTTTTATGGCCTTCAGCCTAAACACCTGGCAAGTACGCTGCCTACTTGGGCAGGATGCCGTATGCGCGCGCAGCGGCCTCGTCATAGCGCGCCTTGCGGTTGTCGCAGCGGTCGCGGGGGCAGAGGCGGCAGCTGAAGAAGGTGCTCGCGGCCGGGAAGAAAATCCCGGACACCGATTTGCGCGGCAGCATGAGGAGGCTGTCGGTCAGCCGCACGCCGATGGCGGCCTCAACATCGCCCAGGAGTTCAAAAAGCGGCACCTGCTCTTCAAGCGGCCAGTCGGCGAGAGAGCCCGGGCTCATCCATGAGAGCTTGTCGATGGCGAAGCGCTGGCAGAGATGCGCGATCAGGTGCGCCCGCGCTTCCGCCAGCACCAGATTCCCGATGGCATCGAGGTAGTATTTTTCCAGCAGGTCGCCGGTCGTTTCGACGGCCTCGTCGAACCGGTCCCCCAGGGTGACCACGGCGGGAAACAGGCGGCCCACATCGTCCAGGTTCTTGCGCAGCACACGGCTCTTGAACCACCGGCCCTCGATTCCCACGGCGTCTTCCTCTCGGGCCTCGACGTAGGCGGTGGCAAATACCGCCCGGGCCTGCGCCAACGAAAGCGCCCGGGTGATAAGTCCCTCGACCGCCCCGCGGTCGTGGGACTTCAACTTGCTGTGAACGGATGTCGGGTTTAACTCAATCGGAATGTGCGCCAGTATTTCCATCGGATCCATGCCTCTTTCAAGTCGATCCAAAGCTTATGGCACTTCGTCGTTTTTGGCAAGCAACACCCGATCATCGATAGAACAGAATTCTTGACGCTCGCAGGGATCGATGACATGATGATGCGCGCGGGCGTGGATCGGCGGGTCGGGCCGCTCGCGCGACCGCAGAGCGTTCGACAGGAGCCGCACAGCAGGATACGCTCATGACCAAAGTCGTGGATCTAGAGTCCTTCCGTGACAAGACCCTCGAGCAGAAGTGCTTCGGTGCCTGGCAGCAGCGCTTCGGGGAAGCCTACGGCACGCCGACACGGGCATCGGATCTTTCGGACAAGACGGTTTTTTTCCTGGCCCAACCCGGCGAGAACAGCGCGGCCGCCTTCTACGAGCTCATCATGGGGGCGCTCGATCTAGGTCCGGCCGCCAAATTCTACTACCTCAGCAACGATGAACAGATGCGGGTGGTCGACATTCACCTGCTGCTGGCCGATCAGGTGCGTTTCGAAATGATGCGCCGCCTGGGCTGGATCAAAAACCTGCCCGGGGCGCAGCTCAGCCTGATCGAGATGGTCCGACACTTCGAGAAGCTGAAACTGCAGACGAAGACGAGCCCGCCGGAGTTGAACGAGAGCCACCCTGATTACGGAGCCTATCGGCAGCTGACGCGCGGGGACAAGGAAGTGTTCATCCGGCGCATGCTGCAGGAAGCCATCGACGCCTTCAAAAAACAGCTGGAGGAATAGAAGGCGCCGGTCGAGCCCCCCGGCCGCCGGGCTCACTCGTCCATCCGGCTTCTGACCAGCGCGATGACCTGCGCCGGGGAATGGGTGCGCATGATTTCCCGGAACTGGGCCCGGTAGATCGCGATCGCGCTGAAGCCGATCACGCTAACGTCATAGGCCCTCCAGCGTCCGGCATGTTTCAGCATGCGCACCTCCACCGGGAACGGCCGGTTCATCCAGACCACGTCGGCTTTCACCACGGCCCGCGCCGGCCCTATCATCTCCTGGCCCCGGCAGGTCACGGTCTCGTTGGTGTAATGTTTCCGGAGCTGCGCCAGGTAGTAATTTCCCAGGAACTTCGAGAAGACGTCCACAAACTCGATCCGCTGCGCCGGCAGGAACGCATCCCATTTCTCCGCCAGAACCCGTTTGGAAAACTCGGTGAAGTCGAACCCCTCGGCCAGCACGGCCCAGAGCCGCTCCTGCTGCAGGGGCTTGCGCTCCGGCGACCGGTCATGCGGGTCATTCAGGATGCGAAGGCCCTCCGCGATGGTCTGGCGGCACGTTTCCACGGGGCCGGCGGCGAAGGCCGGCCCGCTCAGCACCAGGACGGCCCAGCCCAAACCGACGATGCCGACCCGCGCCAAACGCAGGTGACTTAAGGCCTGACGCAACATTCCTATTGACAATCCCATGTGATCTCTATATTTGGCTATTCACTTGAACTGAGGTCGTTGCACTATCGCCCATCATCCAACAAGGAGGTCAGAATGACGAAAGCAGATTTGATCGAGGCCATGGCCAAAGACGCCGGTATCACCAAGGTCGCCGCCGGTGCCGCGCTGGATTCTTTCATCGACGGGATCGTGAAGAACCTGAAGAAGAAAGAAGGCAAAGTGACGCTGGTCGGATTCGGTACCTTCTCCAAGGGCCGCCGCAAGGCCCGCAAGGGCAGAAACCCCCAGACCGGCGCCGAGATCAAGATCAAGGCATCCACGGTCGTCAAATTCAAGGCCGGCAAAAAATTGAAGGACGCGGTCTGATCTGAGACCCGTAAAAAAACATTAAGGGCGGATTGCCGTTTAGGCAACCGCCCTTTTTTTATGGCGCGCCCCCGTCCCCTCAGCCTTTGAGCGTCTTGCGGATACGTGCCATCGCCGCCTGCACCTTTTCGTGGTGGTTGAAGGCGCTGATCCGAATGTAGCCGGCGCCGCAGCGGCCGAAACCCTCTCCCGGCGTGCAGACGACGTTTGCCTGCTCCAGCAGCCGGTCGAAGAACTTCCAGGAGTCCATCTTTCCGTCCACCCAGATGTAGGGCGAGTTTTCCCCGCCGATGCACTCATACCCCAGGGCGGTCATCTCCTTCCGGATGAGGGCCGCGTTGCGCAGGTAGTAGTCGATGAGCTCCCGGCACTGGGTGCGGCCCTCCGGGCTATAGACCGCCTCGGCCGCCCGCTGAACAGGGTAGGAGACGCCGTTGAACTTGGTCGTGTGCCGCCGGTGCCAGAGGGCGTGCACGGGGCGCGGCTCGCCCGCCGCCGTGTAGGCCAGGCAGGACTTCGGCACGACCGTGTACGCGCAGCGGGTGCCGGTGAAGCCCGCCTGCTTGGAGAAGCTGCGGAACTCGATGGCCACCTCCCGGGCGCCCTCGACCTCAAAGATGGAATGCGGCAGGCGGTCGTCACGGATAAACGTCTCATAGGCCGCATCGAAAAGGATGATGGCCTTGTTCTGTCGGGCATAGTCCACCCACTGCTTGAGCTCGGGCTTGGTGATGGTCCCGCCGGTGGGGTTGTTGGGGAAACAGAGATATATCAGATCCGCCTTCTGCCTGGGAAGCGACGGGATGAATCCGGTCTCGCGGGTGCAGTCCATGTAGACGACCCCCGCGTAGCGCCCGTCGGCGAATGCCCCGGTGCGGCCGGCCATGACGTTGGTGTCGAGATACACCGGATAGACCGGGTCCGGGATCGCCACCGTGATGTCCGTGGCAAAGATCTCCTGGAGGTTGCCGTTGTCGCATTTTGCCCCGTCGCTGACGAAGATCTCGTCGGCCGCGATCTCCGCGCCGCGTTCCTGGAAGTCGTGCCGGGCGATCTTCTCCCGCAAGAAGTCATACCCCTGCTCGGGTCCGTAGCCGCGGAAGGTGGCTGCCTCGGCCATTTCGTCGACGGCCTTGTGGAAGGCCTTAATGGAAGCCGCCGGCAGCGGGAGGGTGACGTCGCCGATGCCGAGCTTGATGACGTCCTTGTCCGGGTGGGCTTTCTGGTAGGCCGCCACCCGCTTGGCGATGTCTGAAAACAGGTAGGAGGCCTGGAGCTTGGAGTAATTTTCATTGATGCGGATCATGTCTCACCTCGCAGAACGGATAGTTAATTCTTGAGTGCACCAGGCAACCTTATTAGGAAACATCGATTATTTCAAGCGGCGGCCTGCCGGCGCGCGCATCTTCGGCCCGGGGGTGTTTGATCAGAGGGGCTCCACCAATCCTGACTAAACAGGGAGGACAGATTTTTCTATATAGCGCTGGTTGACTTGATCAGTTTTTTGATCTTATCCAAGAGGTCTTGTTTTTCCTCTTGGGTAAATCCAGTTAGGATGATTTCAATAGATTCGTTTTTTTCATCTGCGATCATTTTCAGGGCATCCCTGCCTTTGCGGGTAATGGCAAGCAGGGTGACCCGTTCATCCTGGGGATCCCGTTTCCGAAGGATAAAGCCATCCTTTTCGAGCCTCTTGGAAAGCCCTGTCATGTTGGCACCGGGCATCAGCATGATCTTGCTGACAGCACTGGTTTTATTCCGGCCGTTTTCAGATGCATCGAGGACCCGTAGAATATTGTACTGGGGGAAGGAGAGTCCGTGTTTCTTGAAAATGGATGAATGTGCTCTCTTGAAATTTTCTGTAGCCCTGACGATTGCCATCATCACCTTTTCATCGAAGGTCAGGTCACTGACATAGTTTGTCTTGGTCTTCTTGTTCATGGTTTTCAGGAGAGTATGAATTGTCACAATACGTTGCGTGAGGATATTACAATGGCGCTCAATGATCAATAGATTTAATGTCAATTTATTGATAATACATTTATTGACTAAATGATCCGGCCCTGATATTGATCAATTACCACCCACTCAACCTGGAGGTAATTCCAGTGAACAATCAAGGAAGCCACATCGTCAAAACTACAACCTGGTCGCCCGGCCCCGGGTGCCATGGCGGCTGCGGCGTGCTAGCCCACATTAAGGATGGGAAACTGGTAAAGATCGAGGGAGACCCCGACCATCCCATGAATCAGGGACGACTGTGCGCCAGGGCCCTTGCCATGACCCAGTATGTCGATCACCCGGACCGGTTAAGGTATCCGGTCAAACGTACCGGCAAGCGCGGTGAAGGCAAATGGCTGCGTATCACCTGGGCCGAGGCCTTTGACCTGATTGAAGAAAAGATGAATACAATCCGGGAGGAACACGGGCCGGAGAGCATGGTGTTCAATGTGGGCACAGGCCGAGATATTTATGCATGGATCTGCATGCTGGCCTATGCCTATGGCAGTCCCAACGTCATGTTCGGCCTTTCCGGCCAGGCCTGTTACGGTCCCCGTCTTTCCGCTGTTATCACCGTCCAGGGTGATTTTGCTGTTTTCGACGCCGCCCAATGGTTCCCGGACCGGTATATGGATCCGAGATACACGCCCCCGGAGTGCATGATTATCTGGGGCTACAACATCCATGCCACATGCCCGGACAACCAGTTCGGCCACTGGATCGTCGATCTCATGAAAAAAGGAACCAAGATCATCTGCATTGATCCCAGACTGTCCTGGTTCGCCTCCCGGTCGAAGCACCACCTGAGATTGAGACCCGGAACCGATTCCGCCCTGGTCATGGGATTTCTTAACGTCATCATCAACCAGGACCTTCACGACAAAAAGTTCCTTGAGCGGTGGACCAACGGTGCCCATCTGATCCGGGAGGACACCGGCAAACTGCTCAGAGAAGACGACCTGACCGACACGGGTTCCCATGGCAATTTTGCGGCGTGGGACGCTGAAAACGACAGGACGGTCATCTGGGAGTCGGCCGATGTCGCCTACCGGGACAGCCAGGCCAGCCCGGCCCTGTCCGGCCAATGGGAGGTCGTGCTGACCAACGGTGATACTGTCAGGTGCCACACGGCATGGGATGAATTTTGCCGGGAGGTTGATACCTATCCCCTGGACAGGGTTGAAGCCATCACCGGGGTGCCGGCCAAGAACATCCGGGCGGCAGCAGAGCTATACGCAAAAAGCAAACCAGCGTCCATACACTGGGGCGTTGCCGTTGACATGACACCCGCACTCACCCCCTTGGTTACCGGGATTACGGCCCTGTGGGCCCTGACCGGGAACCTGGATATCCCTGGCGGAAACGTATTTGCACGGTTTGCCTTTGATGTGGTCTCCTACGCCCTGCCGGGCACCACCGGACCCATCCGCCTCAAGACCAAGGAGATGGACAAACCCCGTATCGGTGCCGACCGGTTCATGCCCCTGAACAAGTTCTACTGGCGCTGCCAGACCGATGTGACCCTGGATCAGATCTTTACTGAAAAGCCCTACCCCATCAAAGGAATGTGGATACAGACCGCCGGAATCATGCAGGGGCTGGGCATGGACCCGAAACGATGGAAAAAAGCCCTGGAAAAACTGGATTTCGTGGTGGCCGTCGACCTCTTTCACACGCCCACCACTCAGTATGCGGATGTGGTGCTTCCGGCGGGAACCTTTCTTGAAAAAGACAGCTTCAGGAGCTGGTGGGTTCCCCTCCAGAGCATCAACAAAGCCATGACCGTGGACGAATGTCTCCCGGATGTGGAAATCAATTTTGAACTGGCCAAACGGTTTGATCCCGAGTACGGCTATGAGACCATCTACGATCTGTATGATGATATTCTCAAACCCTCGGGTATGACCTTCAAGGAACTCCAGGAAAAGGGATGGGCCTATCCTCCCGAGGGGAGTTCGAGTTGCCCCTACCGTCGTCATGAGAAGGGGCTGCTCCGGCCGGATAAGAAACCGGGCTTCAGAACCCAGACAGGGCTTTTTGAACTCTATTCCACCCTCCGGGAAGAATGGGACCTTGAGCCTGTCCCCCACCATGAAGAGCCTCCCTTCACACCGGTCAGCAGGCCTGACCTGGCCAAAGATTATCCCCTGATCCTCTCCACGGGAAGGCGGTCGCCGGCATTCTTCCATTCGGAACATCGCAATATCCCATGGTTGCGGGAGATCGATCCTGATCCGTTGGTTGAGATCCATCCGGATACCGCTGCCAGCCACGGCATCGGCAACGGTGAGTGGATGTGGATAGAAAACTGGATGGGCCGTGCCAGATACAAGGCAAAACTGACGCCCGTGGTTCCTGAATGGATGATCATGGCATCCCATGGCTGGTGGTTTCCGGAAAAGGAGGCGGCGGAACCCAGCCTGTATGGAGTATGGGAATCCAACATCAACCAACTGATCCCCATGAACCACCACGGGAAAGACGGTCAGGGCGCCCCGATCAAACATTCCATGTGCAAGATCTACAAATGCAGCCCCGAGGAGGTGAACCATGGCTAAAAAGCATGAATTCGGCCTCCTGATCGACTATGAATACTGCACCGGCTGCTATACCTGCCAGGTAGCCTGTGCCCAGGAACACGGCTGGCCTGCAGGGATGGGGGGAATCCGTGTCAGCGAGATCGTCCAGAAACTGCCCAAGGGAAAGTACTACCTTACGTACCTTCCCTTTCCCACGGAGCTGTGTATCCTCTGCAAACCCCGCACAAAAAAGGGCCTTGAACCTGCCTGTGTGAAGCATTGCATGGCAGGATGCATGAAATACGGCCCCGTGGAAGAACTGGCTAAAGAGATGACAAAAAAAGCGCGCACGGTTCTGTGGGTGCCGAGATGATCAACCGCCACCAGAATTGATTTGTGCCGGTGAGGGAAATAATCGTTGAAATCAAAAACTGAGTTGATGACTACCTGGTTCGGGTGGGCTTTCTGGTAGGCCGCCACCCGCTTGGCGATGTCTGAAAACAGGTAGGGTGCTTGGAGCTTGGAGTAATTTTGTTGATGCAGATCATGTTTCACCTCGCAGAGCGGATAGTTAGTTCTTGACTTCACCATGCAACCTTATTAGGGAATATGGATTGTTTCAAGCGGCAGCCTGCTGGCGTGTGCATCTTCGGCCCGGGGTGTTTGACCGGAGGGGCTAATACTGACGAAACAGGGAGGATCTTTATGAAAACGAAAAACGTCTTCAGTGTCGGTCTGGTTCTGGCGGCGGGCATGGTCGCCGCCGCAACGCTGTTTTTTCCGGCCGTGGCCGATGCCCGCGACATCAAGGTCGGGATCGTTGACACCTACAGCGGCCCGGCGGCCGTCTTCGGCAACGACGCCCTCAACGGCTTCAAGCTGGCCGTCGACGAAATCAACAAACAAGGGGTGCTCGGCGGCAAGATTGTGTTCACCACCCGCGATGAGCAGTTCAAGGTGGACATCGCCCTCAACATGGCCAAGGAGTTGGTCCTCAAGGAGAACGTCGACGTCCTGGTCGGCACCATCAACAGCGGGGCCTCCATGGCGATTTCCGAGGCCGTGGCGAAGAAAGAGAAGATTCCCTTCATCGTCTGGACCGCCAAGAGCGAAAACATCACCGGTAAGGCCGGTCATCGGTATGTTTTTTCAACGGCTGAAAACACCGCCATGGCCGGCAAGTCGGCCGCCGTCGCGTTGTCCAAGAAACCCTTCAAGAAATTCTGGATCGCGGGGGACGATTATGAATACGGACATGCCATCGCCGACGCGGTTTGGCGCAATCTGAGCAAGATCAAACCCGACGCAGAGATCATCGGCAAAACCTGGTGGAAGCCCGGCGAGCCCGACCTGATCCCCTACCTCACGGCCATCCAGGCCGCCAAGCCGGACTGCATCATTTTCGCCACCGGCGGGCTGAGCATGACCAACGTGCTAAAGGCCATGAAGACCACCGGCATGGAAAACAAGATCCCGGTCTGGATCCACACCGCGACGGACCATTCCGTGTTGAAGCCGCTCGGAATGGACGCGCCGGAAGGGGTCATGGGTACCATCCAGTACCACTATTACTATCCGGACTCGGCCGCCAACCAGAAGTTCGTGAAAGACTTTCAGGCCGCCTACGGCAACCCGCCCGGCTTCCCGGCGTTTAACGCTTACACCACCGCTCAGTTCATCGCGGAGGGGTTCCGCAAGGCCGGCACGATCGACAAGGAAAAATTCATCGATGCCCTCAATGGCCTCATGGTCGACACCCCGGTGGGCAAAGTCGAAATGCGCGCTTGCGACCACCAGGCCGTCTATCCCATGTTCCTCGGCACCACCAAGATCTCAAAGGAGTTCGGGGGCGCCATTGCCTCGGATTTCATCACCCTGCGCGGGGCCGAGGTTATGCCTTCCTGCGAGGAGATCGCCGAGGCGCGCAAGCCGAAATGAGTGTTTTTCCGCGCCGGCCTGCCGGGCCCTGAGGGCTGCGGCGGGCCGGCCGTTTCTATGTGCCGCTCGATCCCATGGAACTGAACATCACCTTCGCGGGGTTTTTTAGCCAGGTTTTGGTAGGGCTGAGCCGGGCCATGATTTTGTTCATTGTGTCCTCGGGCTTGAGCTTCATCCTGGGCGTTTTGCGTGTGCCGAACGTGGCCCACGGCTCCCTCTACATGATCGGCGCCTTTGTGGCCCACAGCGTGGCCACGGCTGTCGGCGGCGTCTCCGGCTTCTGGCTGGCCCTCGTGCTCGCCCCGCTGACCGTGGCGCTGATCAGCCTGATCGCCGAGCGGACGCTTTTCTGCCACCTGTACGAGCGCGAGCACCTCATGCTGCTGCTCTTTACCTTCGCCTTGGCGCTCATCCTGGGGGACCTGACCAAGATGACCTGGGGCGCCGACTACCGCTCCCTTACCGCGCCGCCTTTCCTCCAGGGATCGGTGTCCGTGCACGGCACGGCCTTCCCCCGCTATAACCTCTTCCTGCTCGCTGTCGGCCCGGTGGTCGCCGTCGGCCTGTGGCTGCTGACCAGCAAGACCATGTTCGGCAAGATCGCCCGCGCCGCGGCGGTGGACCGCGAGATGGTCGGCGCGATCGGGATCAACGTGAGCTGGGTCTTCGCCCTGGCCTTCGTGCTCGGCTGCCTGCTGGCCGGGTTGGGCGGCGCCCTGGTATCCCCGACGGTGAGCATCACCCTGGGCATGGATCACACCATCATCATCGAGGCCTTCCTGATCGTCACCATCGGCGGCTTGGGCAACATCTGGGGCGCCCTGGTGGGGTCCCTCATCTTCGGCATCACCCAGTCCATCGGGGTCCTGATCCTGCCCCAGTTCGCGATCGTCTTTCCGTACCTGGCGGTGGTCGTCATCCTGACCTTGAAGCCCACCGGTCTGCTGAAATCGGTCTGGTAGAAAGGGGGCCCCCGTGATCGCCGACATCGTCCGCTCGCGCGCGTTTGGGCAGAACGCTTTGCTGCTCCTGGTGCTGCTGCTGGTGCCTGCCGTCGCCGGCCGGTTCTACGTCTACATTCTCGCCGTGATCTTCGTGACGGGGCTGCTGGCCATGAGCCTGAACCTGCTGGTCGGCCACGGCGGCGCCTACCAATTCCACCACGCGGCGTTCTACGGGGTCGGGGCGTACACCGCAGCACTCATCCTGGTGAAGACGTCGCTGCCGGCCTGGGTGGCCTTCTGCGCCGGGCCGATCGCGGCGGCGGTCACGGGGCTGATCGTCGGTGCGATTTGCGTGCGCCTGAACAAGCTCTACTACGGTATGCTGCAGATCTCCCTGGGCTCGCTGATCTGGATCGTCGTCCTGCGCTGGTACAGTCTGACCAACGGTGATGACGGCATCCACGGCATCCCCATGCCGGAGTTCCTGTCGTCCGCGACCGGGATTTACTATTTCGTGCTCGGCGTGGTGGCCGTCTGCCTGGCCCTCATGTACCTGATCCTGAAGTCGCCGTTCGGGGCGACCCTGCGGGCGATCCGGGACAACCCCCAGCGCTGCGAGGCGGTCGGCATCAACGTGCGGCGCCACCAGCTCCTCGGCGTCGTCGTCGCCACGTTTTTCGCCGGTGTCGCCGGTGTGCTCTTCGTCGTGCTGGAGGGCTCGGTCTTCCCCGACATGCTGTTCTGGGTGCTCTCGCTTGAAATTTTAATCATGTGCCTGTTGGGCGGGTGGTTCACCTTCTACGGGCCGATGCTGGGGGCGGCGATCATGGTGGCGCTGCGCACCTTCGTCGGCAGCTACACGGATTACTGGACGCTGGTCCTGGGCATCGTTCTGATCCTGCTGATTTTTTTCCTGCCCGAGGGCCTCATGAGCATCAACCTGCGGGAACGTATCCGGCAGCGCGGGCGGCGCGCCTCCATGAAGGCGGCGGAGTAGGGGGCCACGATGCTGCGGGTCGAAAATCTTCGGAAATCCTTTGACGACTTCAAGGCGGTCGACGGCGCCAACCTCGCCGTGGACCGAGGGGAGCTCGTGGCCGTCATCGGGCCGAACGGCGCCGGTAAGACCACCCTCTTCAATCTGATCACCGGCCACCTCAAGCCCGACCAGGGGCGGATCACATTCAACGGCGTCGAGATCAGCCGCCTGCCGGCCCACGCGATCTGCCGCAAGGGCATCGCCCGCTCCTTTCAGATCGCCAACATCTTCCCGCGGCTCACGGTGTTCCGCAACGTCCAGGTCTCGGTGCTCTCCCAGAGGCATTTGAGCCACACGCTCTTCCGGCCGGCCCACCGCATGGTCGTGGAAGAGACGGAGCGGATCCTCGAGAGCGTCGGTCTGATCGACAAAAAGCGCTCCGTCGCCGGCGCCCTGTCCCACGGCGACAAGCGCACGCTCGAAATCGCCATCGCCCTGGGCAACGAACCCGAGCTGCTCATTTTGGACGAGCCGACGGCCGGCATGTCGCCGGAGGAGACCGCCGCCACGATGGGGCTGGTGACTCGCCTTGCGCGTGAGCAGGGCCTGACCATCCTTTTCTGCGAGCACGACATGGACGTGGTGTTCAATGTCGCGACCCGCATCATGGTGATGCAGCAGGGCCGCACCATCATCCAGGCCGAGCCGGAGGAGGTGCGGCGCAACGTCACGGTGCAGGAAGCCTACCTCGGGGGGCCTGAAGATGCTTGAGGTCGAGAGCATTCACACGTTTTACGGGATGAGCCACATCCTCTTCGACGTCTCCCTGAAGGTCAAGCAGGGGCAGGTGGTCTGCCTGCTCGGCCGCAACGGTGCGGGCAAGACCACGACCCTGCGGAGCATCATGGGGCTGGTGCCGCCGGTCCGGGGCAGGGTGCGCCTTAACGACGAGGACGTCACGGGGGCCGCTCCCTACCGGCTGGTGCGCAAGGGCATCGGCTACGTCCCCGACGATCGCCGCATCTTCGCGGACCTCACCGTGGGGGAGAACCTCGCGATCGCCGCCCGCCAGGGCCCGGGCGCCGAGGCGTGGGACAAGGACAAGGTCTACGACCTCTTCCCGCCGCTCAAACCCATGGACGCACGCCGGGGGGGGCTTCTGAGCGGCGGCGAACAGAAGATGCTCGCCATCGCCCGCGCGCTGATGACCAACCCCCGGCTGCTGCTCCTGGACGAGCCGACCGAGGGCCTGGCGCCCCTCATGGTGAAGATCCTGGGGGATCGCATCGCCCGGTTGAAGGCGCTCGGCCTGACCGTGCTGCTCGCGGAGCAGAACCTCAAGTTCACCCTGGGGCTGAGCGACTACGGCTACATCATTGACAACGGCCGCATCCGCTGCGCGGGCCCGGTCGCCGAACTGATGGTCAACGAGGACGTGAAACGGTTCTGCGGGTTGTGACGGCAGGAGGGGCCATGACGTTCTACGCGGTTGAAGATATCGTTCCCAGGCATCCCGCCGATGGCGTCGCGGTGCGGGTCATCCACGGCGAACGCATGAGCGTGGCTTTTTTCACCATCGCCGGCGGATCCGGGGTGCCCGAACATGCCCACCCCCACGAGCAGATCGGCACCGTTTTGAAGGGTAAACTGGAGCTCTCGGTTGCCGGGGAAAAGCAACTCGTCACCGCCGGCGGCGCCTATCACATCCCTTCCGGTGTCACCCATTCCGGCCGCTGCCTCAAGGGCCCCGCGGAGGTCATCGAGATGTTCGCGCCGGTGCGGGAAGACTGGCGCTGAACCGGCACGGCACCCTCTGGCGCCGTTTCAGCGCCGGCGCCAGGATCAACATGGTAGCCGACTTCACCCTCGACCTTCGCGCCGTTCCGGGGCTCAACCACGACGGACTCCACCAAAGGGTTTGCGACCGACACGGTCCCGCCCTGACATCGCACGCACCTGGAGCGGCGATTGGCCATGCGTAACGCTGTAGACCTCTTTCTTCGAGCCCCGGCCCGCATCTACTGCTTTACAGACACGGTGGCACTCTGCCGGACCCTTCTCGATGCGGGGGCCCGGGTTATCCAGTTTCGGAACAAGACAGCGGATGACGCTGCTTTCGCAAGTGCCGCGCGACAAATGCAGGAGTGGGTGCGCGCCTATGACGATGCGGTGCTGATCGTGAACGACCGGGTGGAGATCGCCCTGGACATCGGCGCCGACGGCATCCATGTCGGGCAGGAGGATCGGGATTATCGCGAGGTGGTGCGGCGG
>Ga0105105_10000858_pt1 | contig 13284 bp, 8 predicted proteins | sample PPLLaktember2015_4_FD_79108 | JGI IMG/M metagenome (GOLD analysis project Ga0105105, IMG submission 79108) | Freshwater sediment microbial communities from Prairie Pothole Lake near Jamestown, North Dakota, USA - PPLs Lake P8 Core (1) Depth... | ecosystem: Environmental > Aquatic > Freshwater >... | reverse complement strand
GGTAATAGTTGCCCGCGCTCTCGACCTCTTCGTAGTTCGCCGGATCGTCGAGCAGGAGCTTCTCGAAAATCCTCAAAGCTTCGTCCTTCATCCCGCGCTTGACCATGACGTGGCCGGTCAGGGCGAGGACGCTGGGGTACTCCTCGCTGTCGTCCTTCGTCATCGCCATGAGCGTGTCGACGGCCGCGTATTCCTTCGGCGTGTAGGTCGAATCTCCCATCGCCAGGCCGGCGTATACCTTCGCGAGGTTGAGCCATCCCTTGACCTGACGCGGATCGGACTCCGTCGTGAGCTCGAATTCGTGCGCCGCCCCGGCGAGGTTCTCCGCCTGGAATTCGCTGATCCCGGCGTTGAAATGCTTGGCCCAGTTCGATTTGATGCCGGTTTCCGCGTCGGCTACCTTCTTGGGATCCAGCCGCGCGGCGGCCTGGAACTCCCGGTACGCCCCCGCCATGTCTCCGGTGGCGCTGTACGACCTGCCGAGCTCGAAGTGCGCGTCGGCGTCGTTCGGATTATTCGCGATCGCGAGCTTGGCCTGCTCGATCGCCTTGTCGTAGGTTCCCTGATCGTTGTGGAGAATCGCGCTCATCGTCTCCTTGCTCTTGCATGAGTACGTCGCCATGAGGGAAAGGACGAGGATTGCGAGAAGACTCATGTTCCGTTTCATCTGCCCGATGCCTCCTTCCGGCCCGTTTCGCCGGCAAAGACCGATACTCTCCGTGGACTCAGGGCTCGAAGCCGTCTCCTGAATGTGCCCGGGGAAGTCCTCCTGGAATACGCTCAACGCGATCAAACAATCTTGATCATAATGAGGTTGTGCTGCCTTCACGTGAAAGCTATCAATCGTCCGGCATGGTGTCAAGTACTATCGGGCCGCGGCCCGTGCCGGGCCGGGGCCGCGCTACGAGAGCTCGATCGGGTCGACGTCCCACTGGAGATCGACCTGCTTCGCGCCGGCGAGCGACTCGCGCGCCGATCGCACCATGGCGCCGCGATCCTCGGGCTCGAACGTTCCCCTGACGAGGATCTGAAAACGGTGCCGCCCCCGAACGCGCTCGACGAGCGCCGGCGTGGGCCCGAGGACGGCCGCCTTCGCGGGATCGAGCGAGCGCTCGAGCGCTCCCGCGATCTTCGCGGCGGACGATTCCGCCTGCTCGCGCGCGCGGGCCGACACGGTGAAAAGCATGAGCCTGCCCGCCGGAGGATACCCGAGCGCTTTCCGCATCCCGAGCTCCTCCTCCGCGAACCCTTCGTAATCGTGCTTCGCGAGGTACCGGTACATGGAATGCTCCGGCGCGAGGGTTTGAATCAGAACCCTGCCTCCCTTCTCGCCCCGCCCCGTTCTTCCCGCCGCCTGGAAGAGGAGCCGGAACGTCTTTTCCGCCGCCCGGAAATCGGGGAAGCTGAGCCCCCGGTCCGCCGAGAGCACGCCGATGAGGGTGACGTTCGGATAGTGATGGCCCTTCGCGACCATCTGCGTGCCGAGGAGCACGTCCTTCTCGCCGCTCGAGAACCGCTCGAGCACGGCGAGGTGGCCGGCGCGCCCCGCGGTCGTATCGAGATCCATCCGGGCGACCTTCACTCCCGGGAGCAGATTCGCGAGCTCCATCTCGACGCGTTCCGTGCCGGTCCCGCGATGAACGATCTTGTATTTCCCGCAGCGGGGGCAGGCGTCGGGAACGTTGCTATGGTAGCCGCAGTAATGGCAGAGGAGCCGCTGTCCGCGGCCGTGGAACGTGAGCGAAATGGAGCAGTTGGGGCACCGCTCGATCCAGCCGCAGCTTCGGCACTGAACGAAGTTGGCGTGCCCGCGCCTGTTGAGGAGAACGACCGCCTGCTCGCGCCGCGCGACGCATTCCTCGAGCGAACGGAGGAGTTCCTCGGAGAATATCTCGTAGCGCCCCCGCATGTCGACGATATCGACACGCGGCATCTCGAGCCCGAGAGGCCTCGACCGCAGGACGAGATAGCCGGTCTCGCCGCGTCGGGCGGCGTCGTACGCCTCGAGCGACGGGGTCGCCGAGCCGAGAAGAAGCACCGCGCCCTCGCGCCGCGCCCTGAATCCGGCCGCCTGCACGGCGCCGTAACGCGGCTTGTCCTCCTGCTTGAACGAGGAATCCTGCTCCTCGTCCACGACGATGATCCCGAGTCGCGTGAGCGGCACGAAAACCGCGGACCGCGCTCCGATCACGATGCGGATCTCGCCGCTCCGGGCGCCGCGCCAGAGCACGGCGCGCTGCGCGCCCGTGAGCCGGCTGTGGAGCACGGCGACCGATTCCCCGAATCTCCTCCTGAAGCGGGACGTGGTCTGCGGGATGAGGGCGATTTCCGGAACGAGAACGAGAGCGCTTTTCCCCCTGTCGAGCGCCTCCTCGATGCAGCGGAGATACACCTCGGTCTTCCCGCTCCCCGTGACGCCGTGGAGCAGGAAACGCGCCGAGGCGCCGGAGTCGAGCGCCGCGCGGATCGGCTCGAACGCCGCCGCTTGATCGGGGGTGAGCGCGGGATATTCGATCTCCGCAGGAAACTTCCCCTTCGTCTCGTCCTCCCCCGCGGGCCGGCCTTTCCCCTTGATCGTCGACGGGAGGACCGCCCTGAGCACCTCGCCGAGCGGATGGAGGTAGTACGAGGACATCCACCGGGCGAGATCGAGAAGCTCTTCGGTGAGGAGGGGCTCTTCGTCGACGAGAGAGGCGATCTCCCTGATCTTGACCGCGCCCGGCGTCCGGCACCGCTCCTCGATCGCGTAGCCGGTGACGCGCCGGTGCCCGAACGGCACGAGCACGCGCGAGCCCGGTTTCACCCGGCCCCGAAGCGCTTCCGGCACCGCGTACGTGAACAGTTTGTCGACGGGAAACGGAACGGCGACGTCGAAGAGGGAGGACGGCTTCTGCGAGGTGCCCATACGGCCCACAATACGGAAGCCATCCCCTCCCCGCAACTAAAACCGCTACTTCTTGTGGCAGGAGAGAAGCTGATTGATCCTCTCGATGAGCCTGTGGGGGCTGAACGGCTTCACGATGTAGTCGGTCGCGCCCACTTCCATGCCGAGCCTCTTGTCGATGTCCCGCCCCTTCGCCGTAAGAAGCACGACGGGGATATTCTTCGTGAGCGGATTCGCCTTGAGGATGCGGCACGCCTCGTAGCCGTCGATCTTCGGCATCATGACGTCGAGTATGATGAGATCGGGCTGTTCCCGCCGCGCCTTTTCGACCGCCTCCTCGCCGTTCTGCGCCGTAATGACGTCGAAACCTTCTGCGCCGATCGAAAACTCGAGGATCTGCGTGATGTTCACCTCGTCGTCGACGACCAGCACTTTTCCCTTCTTCATCGAATTTCCTCCTTCACGGGTTCCTGCTGCATTATTTTCAATCTTTTGTCCCGCTCGACTCGTCCCTGCCGCAGCTCCTGTTCGACCGCCTCGAGCACGAGCTCGTGCTTGTCGTCCCGCGCCCCGAGGTCGTCGAGCGCCTCGCCGAACGCCTTGACGATCTCCGGATCGAAGCGCGTGAGCGCGCCCTTCTCTATCTCCGCGCGCGCCTCGCCGAGCGAGAACGTTCTCCGGTACGGTCCCTCGCTCATCAGCGCGCGGAACGCGTCGACGACGCTCACGATACGGGCTTCGACCGGTATCTCGATGCCGGAAAGGCCTTCGGGGTACCCGGTTCCATCGTACTGTTCGTGATGGCTCCGGATCATCTTCATCACCCTGTCCTCGAGATTCATGGGAGAGGTGAGCGCGAAACCGATATTCGGATGTCCGCGGAGCACCTCACGCTCCTTCGGCGTGAGATCCTCCTTCTTGATGCGGATGTTGCGGGGGATGCGCATGAGTCCGAGATCGTAGAGATTCATGCCGAGACGGAGCGCGGTGAGCGACCGTTCGTCGAGCGCGAGCTTCTTCCCGATCGTGAGCGCGATAAGCGTGAGATTGACGAGATTTCTGCTTCCCCACGCCTCCCGCATCTCGAGGCTCGCGCGCATCGCTTCTTTGAGCTTCTCGAAATTCATCGAGACCAGTTCGTAGGCGTCCAGCTTCTTGAGCATGCCGACGATGATCGTGCTGAGCGCTTCGAGGAGCTCCCGGTCGGCGTGCGTGAATTCGCGCCCCTCGACGTGATCGCTCACGTTGATGACGCCGACGATTTCGCCCTCGTCTCTGAGCGGAGCCGATATGAACGAGCGCGTTCCGTAGAAGAGGGTGTTGTTCGCGCGTCCGTACTCGCCGTCGCTTTCGATGTCGAAAACGTGGAGCGGCTCGCCCGTCAGGGCGACCTTTCCCGCGATGCGATCCCCGACCTCGAGCCGCGTGTTCTGAACGAACTCGCTGTCGAGGCCCTTCGCCGCGACGATCCTGAGTATCTGCTGGTCCTTTTCGACGAGCATGATCGACGCCTTGCGCGCCTGCAGGAACTCGGAGAGCATCTCGACGAGGAGCGTGAGATACCGTTCGCGCTCGAACCGCCGCGATCCGATGAATCCCGCCGACGCCGCCTGCCGGACGATGATATCCTTCATCGGCAGGAGCACGACGAACTTTGCGCCCGAATCCTTTACGTTCTCGACCCAGATCTTCCCCTCGTGCCAGTCGACGATGTTCTTGCAGATCGCGAGCCCGAGGCCGGAGCCTCCGTGCTCGCGGGTGTCGCTCGTGTCGATCTGGTAAAAGCGCTCGAATATCTTCTCGATCTTGTCCTCGGGAATTCCTTTGCCGGTATCCTGCACGACGATGCGCGCCGCGGACGCCTCCTGCTCGAGGGTGACCGTCATCGTGCCGCCCGGCGGAGTGAATTTGATCGCGTTCGCCATGAGATTCTGGAACAGCTGCCTGATGAGCTCCCGGTCCGCGTCGATGCGGCACGGGGTGCGCGGCAGCCGGAGCTCCGTATTGATTTTCGCGGCGACGAGCTTCGCCTGCAGTCCGAGATGGACCTCTTCGATCATCCGGTTGAGGTTGCAGGTGGTCCGCTCGACCTTGAGGTTCCCGGTTTCCATGCGGGAGAAATTCAGTATGTTGTCGACGAGCTTGATGATCCGTTCGCCCTCCTCGTCCATGACGCGGAGAAAATCCTGGAGCGTCTCGCGCTTGATGGTGTCCACGTTGTCGAGGAGCGTTTCGGTGTACGCCTTGACCGACGTGAGCGGCGTGCGAAGCTCGTGGGAAACGACCGAAAGGAAATTGGATTTGAGCTGGTTGACGCTCTCGAGCTCCTCCTTGCAGATCGCGAGAGCGCGCTCTTTGTCGCGGAGCTGCTCGTGCGCGCGTTCGCGCTGCAGAACGAGAAGCACGCGGTCCCGGTAGAGCTTCGTCTGGAATTCGAGAGGCTCGCCGGGAACGCCGTCGAAATATCCGAGGGTGAAAAAGCCGATGACCGATCCGTTTTCCTCGACGCCGGCCAGCAGGATCTTCCCGTCAGGCGATTCCGCGCGGCGCGGCGCCGGGCCGTCCGGTTCCGCGCACGCATTCCGGGCCTCGACGACAAATCCGCCGGACAGCGGCTCGCCCCCGCGGCAGAGACCGAGAAAGGTCGTCCTGCTCACCGAAAGGGAGTGAAGGGGCTCCGCGGGGGCGTCGCCCAGGCCCGCGCGCGCCTTCATCTCGAAGATGTCGCCGCCCGGCTTGGCGATCCGCAGAATGGCGAAATCCGCTCCCGAATCCTCGACGATGCCGCGGACCATCGCGTCGAAGATATCCCGGCTCGATGCGCCGGCGAGAATCATCGCGCCGACGGCGGACGAGCGCGCGACGATGCGCTCGAGATCCCCCTCGCGGGCGGAGCGCTCGCGCGCGGACTTCTCTTCCGAAGGCGCGCCGTGTGCGCCGAGCAGCCGTTTGCCGATCGCACGGATCACCGCGATGTTCCTCCTCTAGGGTACCAGGTGGTGATTCTTCGCGTTCCGGAGCGCGTCCGATATCCGCGTGAAGGCTTCCACTTCTATCTGATTCTCGTCCATGAGCACTTCGACGAACGCGGCGACCACCCGCGAATCGAACTGCGTCCCCGAGTGGCGCACGAGCTCGTCGACCGCCTCCGCGTTCGACATGCGGACCCGGAACGGCCGCTCGCTCACCATCGACAGGTACGCGTCGACCACGGCGAGAATGCGCGAGCCGATCGGGATTTGGTCCCCCCTGAGCCCCATCGGATATCCCTTGCCATCGAGCCGCTCGTGGTGAAAGAGGATGCTCTGGCTCACGAGCTCGACGAACTCGAGCGGGCGCAGGATGGCGGCGCCGCGCTGCGGATGCTTCTTGATCTCCTCCATCTCCTGCGGGGTGAGATCGAGCGTTTTCTTGAGGATCGCGTCGCTCACGCACGTCATTCCGACGTCGTGCACGCTCGAAACGTACTGGATCACCTGAACCTCCTTCTCGCTCAGATGGAGATTCCGGGCGATCCTCACCGACCACTGGACGATCTTCCGGCCGGCGCCGCGCCCGTCGCGTTCCTGCGCGGCGAGGAGCCAGCGAAGGGATTGGATCGTTTCCTTTATGAACGCGCGAGAATCCTCGGAGACCCGTATCCGCTCGATCACCTTGGAGAATCGCGCGCTGAGGGACAGGATCATGGCGAGATCGTCCCGATTGAACGGCTTGCCCGATGTCTTGTTGTTCGCGTTGATCACCCCGACCACGGTGGGGCCGATCATGAGCGGAACGCTCACGAGCGATTTCGTCTCGTACTGCGGATGGTTCGGCGCGCCCTTGAGCCCGCACGTTTCGACGTTCTCGATGAGGAGCGGTTCTCCGGTCTCCGCCACCTTTCCGGCGATCCCGACCCCGAGACGCGCCCGGGTGCGGGTCACGACGGCCTCGTCGAGCCCATAGGCCACCTTGATGAAGAGCTCCTTTTTCTCCTGGTCGAGGAGCATGAGCGAGACGATCTTCGCCGAAAGCATCTCCGCGATGACCTTCACGGCGAGCTGGAACATTTCCTGTATCTCCTCGCGCGCGTCGATCGAATCGAAAAGGTAGCCGAGGAGATCGTTGAAGTGGTGCTCCTTCGGCAGGGTGAACGTGAACGCGCTCCCCTCGCCGAGGCGGCTCGTCGCGGCGATCGTGCCGCCGTGCTGCTCGACGATGTTCTTCACGATCGCGAGCCCGAGACCCACCCCTTCCCCCGAACCGCGGTTAACCTGGTAGAACTGCTTGAAGATGTTCTGGAGATCATCCTGGGGAATGCCGACCCCTTCGTCAGACACCGTGATCTTGATCGCGACCGCGTCCTCGACCGCCTCGATGAAGATGCTGGATCCTGCCGGCGAGAATTTGATCGCGTTCGAGACGAGATTGATGAAGACCTGTTTCACGAGATCCTCGTCTCCGTCGACGTGCGGGAGCGTCGACGGAACGTTCATGACGAGACGGAGCTTCTTGTCGCGCAGGTACGGCAGTATCGAGGATTCGACTTCGGCGAGGAGCGCGCCGAGATTGAATGCCGTGCGCTTGAGGGTCCGGTTGCCGAATTCGATCTTCGACACGTCGAGCACTTTGTTGACCATGCGGATGAGCCGCTCGGTCTCCGCCGAAATGATGCCGAGAAATTCTCCCTTCTCCGGGAACTCGGCGTCGTCGATGTGGTCGGTCAGCGATTCGGCGTACGCCTTGATCGACGTGAGCGGAGTCTTGAACTCGTGCGAGAGATGCGAAAGGTAGCTCATCTTGAGCTTGTTCGAGCTCTTGAGCTCCTCGTTTTCCTTGTCGAGACGCTCGATGCGCCCGTTCATGACTTCGTAGAGGCGGCTCTTCTCGATCGCCATCGCGACCTGCCCCGAGAGAATCGTCATGAGCCTGGCGTCTTCCGGGTTGAACGGCTCGCGGGCGAAATCGCCGGCCATGAGCACGCCGAGATTGTCCTTGGCCGAGTAGATGGGAACGGCGAGAAAGGAACCGAGCGCGCGACCGGCGACGAGCGGAGAGAGCGAGCCCGCGCATTGCTCGCGCAGGTCGTCGACGATGAGCCCGGTCTCGTGGGCGCAGATATCGATGATGAGCGGATCGTCGGCGAGCGGAGTCCCCGGCTCGAGACTCACGGCGCCTTTCCTTCCGAGCTCGACGTGCTCGACGACCTCGCGCTTCTGGTTGATGAGAACGATCGAGACCCACGGCCGCCTGAGGAGCAGCGTAATCTCCTTGCACACCATCTTGAGGAGCGTGTCCAGGCTGATGACCGAATTGATCCCGAGGCTGATGTCGTAGAGCCTGGTGAGCTCGAGAATCCGTTTCCGCGAGTTGAGGAGCCGGTCCTCGGCCTTATGCACGTAGACTTTGAAATTCTCGTAGAAATTGCTGAACAGAAAAGTCATGAAGCTCATGAAGCCGCCCAGGATAAGGAGCGTGCCGGCGAGGAACCGGCCGTCGGCCGGGAGCGCCGTTTCGCCCGGATAGCAGCTGAAAAACGGAACGACGCCCCGCATCTCGAGGTATCCGAGGATCGCGAGCGCGCCGACCGAAAACCCGGTCACCGCGAGACCCGCCTTCACCGGCGGCAGCAGCCGCCCGGCGAAAAAGAGCGGTATCACGACGAGAAAGAGGAACGGGCTCTGCGCCGTCCCCGTGAGATAGATGAGGGCGACGGCGGTCGCGCTGTCGATGAGGACGGTCGCCCATTCCCAGGCCTCGCGCGGGAGGACGGAGATACGCTTCCCGCGGATCACGGCGTTTTCAAGGCTCGCGGCGATGAGATTCAGAAAGGTCGCGCCGAGAAATACGGAGATTACGAACCCGGTTCTGAAAACGAATCCCGCGATCTCCCGGGCAACGAAGACGATGAAGAATATCGAGACGATTTCGACGACCCGAATCTGCTGAACGCTCAAAATCGACGGCATCCGTTCTTCCGCTCCGCCATGCTGGGTCATTCGAACCTCACTTCAGCCGACCGTATCGGACGGCGTATTGATATCGTTGGATATGGGAATCACGACCGTGACCACGGTTCCCTCGCCCGGTTTGCTCCGCAGCCGGATTTCGCCGCTCATGATCGTGACGATGCTTTTGACGACCGCGAGACCGAGGCCGAGACCGGTCTTCCCGCCCCCGTTCTCGAGGCGGAAAAACGGCATGAACACTTCTTCGAGCTTGTCTTCGGGAATGCCCGCGCCGTGATCCTCGACCGTCACGACGAGAAGCGCGTCCTTCGCCTCGCCGCGACGCTCCCTGGCCAGCGACGCGCTGACGCGGATGGGGCCTCCTCCGTGTTTGATCGCGTTCGAAACGAGATTCTCGAGAACGACCTCGAGGCACCGGCGCCGGATGAGAACCGGCGGAATGGGACCTTCGACGTGCGTCGCGATGACCGAGGCGCCCTCGTCGAAACGCTCGCGCACACGCTCGACGAGGCCCGCGACGTCGATCCGCTCGAGCGCATGAAGGTCTCCGGCGCCCTGCTCCACGCGGAGCATCTGGACGAAAGATTCGACGAGCTCTTCGAGCCGGCCGATCGAATCGCGCATCCTGGAGAAATAGACCCGCTCTTTCTCATCCGCGGCCTCGCCGAGCCTCTCCTCGACGAGCTCGAGATAACCGCTGAGAGACGTGAGCGGCTTGGTGAATTCATGCCCCACGATGAGCCGCGCGGAATCGAACAGCCCGCGATACCTCGCGAGCTCGCGCCTGAGCGCGGCGAGCTCTTCCTGCGCATCCCGGACGATGCAGTCGAGTCTCGCGTCCTGTTTGTTCTCCGTCGCGTGTTCCACCGTTGCACCTCCGGGCCCTGCGATCAGCCCTCGGATTCCACCTTCTGCGCCGGCTCGTTCGTCTTCCGGCGCTCCCGCACGACGACGCTTCCGACCATTCCCTTTCCGTACTGCTTGAGCTCGGAAGCGATGTCGTTCACCTGGGCGTAATGCTTGAGCTTTCCCTCTTCGTCGAGAACGAGCGCCACCGTGAGGGACATGACCGGCATCCGCCTGATCTCGCCGAGGCGGTTCTTGACCTCCATGAATCCCCTCGCGATATCCTCCTCGTGAAGGAGAACGAGCGAGCCCCGGTCGAATTCGTCGAGGATATGGCGCGCGATGAACTCGGCTCGTTCGGGCGTGGTGATAACGACGAAATCGTCGCCGCCGATGTGGCCGACGAAATCGTCCCCCCCGCCGAGCGAGTTGACCGCTTCGGTGATGATGTCGCCCAGAAAGAGGATCGCGTCGTCCCCCTTCTGGTATCCGTAGTGGTCGTTGTACGGCTTGAAATTGTCGATATCGAGATAAAGAAACGCGAACGGCGCCTTGCGCTCGATGCGCGCCTGGAGCTCCTTCTCGATGGCGCGATTCCCCGGCAATCCTGTGAGCGGATTCGCCTCTTTCTGCCTGACGCTCCACTCGAGAACGTTCCTGACGCGGAGCAGCAGCTCCTCGTTCGAGTACGGCTTGATGAGATAGTCGTTCGCGCCGTCCTGAAGGCCCTTGATCTTGTCGGGAAGCTCGCTCTTCGCCGTGAGTATGATGATCGGTATCTGCGAAGTCTGGAAATTCCGGCGGATGCGCCGGCAGGTCTCGAATCCGTCGATCCTCGGCATCATGAGATCGAGGAGAATGAGATCGGGCCCTTCGCGCCGCACGAGCTCGAGCGCGACCTCTCCGTTCTCGGCGAGCACGACGCGGTAGCCGTGCTTCTCGAGCTGAAACTTGAGAATGCGCCTGATATGATCCTCGTCGTCCACGACGAGGATCTTGTAGCCCTGCTTGCTGCCGGAACTGATCATGAGGAAAGCTCCGTTCCTCTGGATAAACCCTTCCCCGCGAGTGAAAGCCATAGTTATGGCAACTCGTTGCTACGCAATTCATATGCCAAGGATGAATGCCGCCGGAAGCGCGGCGGGGAGAGACGCGGTGCGACGCATAGTTGCAGCTATTTCAACATGTTGCCGGTAGCGGCGGAGCGAAGAGCGGCGGGACGGGGAAGGACCAATCTGCAATCGGCCTTTTGCATTAAGAGACCAGGGTCAACCGGCGTCATGAGGCCCAGTTGACGAGATTTCCACGCGCGAAGCTGTTGAGCTCGAGGCCGTCGATCAGCCCGGCCCTGATGTGGTAAAAAGCCGCGCAGGCGATCATCGCCGCGTTATCGGTGCAGTACTCGGGGCGGGGCCAGGCGACCGCGACGCCGGAGGCGGCAAGGCGCTCCCGCATGACCTCGCGCAGGCGGCCGTTCGAAGCGACCCCGCCGGCGAGGTAGAGCCGCTTCGCGCCCCGCTCCCGCGCGGCGACGATCGACTTCTCGACGAGGCTTTCGACGATCGCCTCCTGGGCCGAGGCGGCGACGTCCGCGACGATCCGCGGCCCGATCTCGTCGAGAGACTCGACCTTGAGCCGCACCGCGGTCTTGAGCCCCGAGAAGGAGAAATCGCACCCGCCCGAATACCGGAGACCCCGCGGGAACTTGTAGGCCGCGGCGTTTCCCTCGCGGGCCGCGCGCTCAATTGCCGGACCGCCCGGAAAGGGGAGGCCGAGGAGCTTCCCGATCTTGTCGAACGCTTCTCCCGCCGCGTCGTCCCGCGTGCTCCCGACGATCTCGTAGCGGCCGACCTTCTCCATATGAACGAGCTGGGTGTGCCCGCCCGACACGACGAGAACGAGGGCGGGACACTCGAGCGGCCCCTCGAGCGCGTTCGCGAGTATGTGCCCCTCGATGTGATGAACGCCGGCGAGCGGCACGCCGCACGCGTAGGCGAGCGCCTTCGCGAACGAGAGCCCGACGAGAAGCGAGCCCGTGAGGCCCGGGCCGTTCGTGACGCCGACGCCGGAGAGCGACTCGAGCGCGGCGCCCGATTCCTTCATCACCGTTTCGTAGAGGGGAAGCAGCGTGCGCATGTGGGAGCGCGAGGCGATCTCGGGGACGACGCCGCCGTATTTCTCGTGATCGAGCTGGGCCGCCGTGCGGTGCGTGACGACGCCGCGAACGGGTGAATAGACCGCGCACGAGGTGTCGTCGCACGACGTTTCGATGCCGAGGTAGAGCTCTTCCATCGGCCCTAGAGGACCTCCTCGCCGCTTTCGCCGGTCCTCACCCTGATCGCGTCATCGACGTTCGATATGAAGATCTTGCCGTCGCCGATCTGCCCGGTGCGCGCGGACGCGATGATCGCCTTGACGACGCGCTCGACGTCTTCGTCCTTCACGACGACGTCGATCCGGATCTTGGGAAGAAAATCGACCTTGTATTCGCTCCCGCGGTAGAGCTCCGTGTGCCCCTTCTGCCTCCCGAAACCCTTCACCTCGGTGACGCTCATCCCGCCGGCGCCGGCCTCCATGAGCGCTTCCTTGACCTCGTCGAGCTTGAAGGGCTTGATATAGGCTTCGATTTTTTTCATCGCTTCTCCTCGATTCCCGCGCCGCTCTCCGGTATAATCCGCGCTCGATCGAGGATACAGGAAACGAAACCGGCGTTCCAGAGAAAGTTCACGGACGCGTTCATGGGCACGAAACACGACAAACTCGCGCGGCGCGCGATCGCCGGGGGAACGGAGACGACGGAGCTCGAAGCGCTTTTCGCGGAGCTCCGTTTCGCGGACCCCGGGAAGGCGGTCTCGCTCTGGCGGAGGCTCGTTCCGGAGGGCGGGGCGGACGCGCCGCCCCCCGGCAACGTCGCGAACCTGCTCGCCGAGCTCGCCGCCTCCCCCGATCCCGACATGGCGCTCCTCAATCTCGCGCGCTTCGTCGAGTCGAGGATCGCGCCGGCGCGCTTCCTCCATTCGCTCTTCCTCGCGAGGCCGATCGCGCGGCTCTTCGTCACTCTCTTCTCGTGCAGCTACTTTCTCACGGAAATACTCGCGCGCAATCCCGGCTACCTCTCGTGGCTCGTCGAGGAGGGCACGCTCGAAAAGCCGAAGGCGTTCAGCGCCTACCGCTTCGAGCTCTCGCGGCAGATCGAACCGTTCCGGGACCCCCGTCGGCGCATCAACAGCCTGAAGCGCTACTTCCGCCGCGAGACGCTCCGCATCGGCGCGCGCGATCTCATGGGGCTCGCCGGAGTCGAGGACGTGACCGCCGAGCTCTCGTTTCTCGCCGACGCGATCGTCGAGACGGTCGCCTGCATGGCGTTCGAGGAGCTCGCCGCGAGCGAGGGGCCAGGAGAAACCGCGTGGAGCTTCGATACCGCCGTCCCCTACCACCGCTTCGCCGTCATTTCCCTCGGCAAGCTCGGCGGCACCGAGCTCAACTATTCGTCCGACATCGATCTCATGTACGTGTGCGAGGCGACCGAGGGAGAGCGCGAGCGCGCCTTCTACGACCTCCTCGCCCGGCGCGTCACGGAGTATCTCTCGGCGCCCACCGAGGAGG
>Ga0105105_10000857_pt1 | contig 13306 bp, 8 predicted proteins | sample PPLLaktember2015_4_FD_79108 | JGI IMG/M metagenome (GOLD analysis project Ga0105105, IMG submission 79108) | Freshwater sediment microbial communities from Prairie Pothole Lake near Jamestown, North Dakota, USA - PPLs Lake P8 Core (1) Depth... | ecosystem: Environmental > Aquatic > Freshwater >... | reverse complement strand
TGTTCCCATTCAGAAGATGACAAATGCCTCCGAACATCTTTTTGCTGTCGGTGTTCTTCCACGATGAGACGACCTTCTGAATCCGTGCTTCAACGTCCTTGTTGTAAGGGAAAAACATTGCTAGAATTGAGAGATTATTTACCCACTTAGAGGCTACGCTTCCGGAACGGGAAGGGTGTGAGCCGGAGATCCACCCGCACCCTTGCAGAAAATGGGTAGGAACCTTGCGGGCTTTTTGCTTCTGGAGATGACATGAAGCCATTGAACCACGAGCAAGAACTTCAGTATTTCCTTGATGTGGCCAATCTGATCACTCCTTTGAGTTGGAATGTGTTTGTGGATCAGAAAGATCGAAAATGGAAACCTGGTGTTTTGAACATTTGGTTGTGGATACACGAATATAACGGGGATGAGGATACTGAGGATGAATGTATTGGGCAGGTACACGGCCCACAGCGATATTATCGGATTTCCTTTTTTGCCAAAATGGACATACAGGCGGCTAAGGCTTTACGAAGGTTTGGTGATGGAGTTGTTGCATCTTGTGAAATCTGGCTTAGGGAAGAGTGGCTAGGAGTGGAGACTTTAATTCATGAACTTGCGCATGTGGCTGTGCAGCGTTATTCCGCATGGAAAGAGGGAGCACATAGACACCCTGATTTGAGATTGGCCTCGTGCGTGGAAGAAGAGAGGCACGGTCCTTTGTTCCGGCGTTTTTATCGCACCATGATCAAGCGGGCTGAAAGGTATGTGTGTAAAGAGCTTTGTGAAAACTGGGGTGAACTTCGTATATATGAATCCTCTTCACGCCACGAAGAGGTGTGACCCTAGGGCACGGCCTCAGCAAAAACGTCGTACAAAGTGAAGCCTCAGCTCTTATCAATCTATCAGCCATTTTCTCGTTTCAGTTACCTATTTATTGGCTCCCGTACAAACTTGCAGACCAATTCTATCCGCCATCGACCAGCCAGTTCGATAATCTGATAAGAACGCTTGACCACTCCATGAAACCTGGGGTGAAACAAAACACGAAGTGACATCTGCACCTTATGGATTTGCTATGGCATGATGCTTGAGTATATCGTCCAGGGGGTACTCTATTAATGACCAAAGCCGAGGAAAACAAAGTGGAAAAATCTGGTACACGGTTTTCTGCACAGTGACATCACAGCCATAGAGTTCCGAGAAGAGATGGATCAAATCAGGGGCAGAAAGAAGCGCAAGAAGGTCGGAACAGCTGCCTCTGATGAAGTGGGCATTCCCCTTACTATCGTTGAGGGGAGAGCTGCTGTAGGCCAACGGGGAACTTCTGATACACCCTAAACGCACTCCGCGCTCTCGAACTCTACCCCCATACCATATGAATCCATCCAGGCGATCTTACCCTTGAGCTGCTCCCGTAAAAACCTGATACGAGCAACCAGGAATATCCCCTCTCCGGGAGACGATGTCTTGTCCTCGAAAGTCAGGATATAAGCTCCACCTTCACTGATGTTTTGAATGGAGCCTTTGTGCCAGCGGCCCTTAACCATGTAGTTCGCCTTAATGCGACAGGCCATTCTGTTATTCTTCCTTTTTTCCCGGAATGTTCCCAGAGGCGGTTTCTCAATAGCGTGGAAAGCATCGTGCATTGGATACTCCGTAAGCGCCATTATGCCGAGTTTGGTGCAACGGCCTATATCTAGGGGTGGATTCTTTTTCTTTCCTCAACACCTTGGGTTCTAGAATAAGAGCTATAATTGCAGCTATTTTATTGCAAAAATAGTCTAAAGTAAATATAATTATGTATAACAAGTGAAGGGGGGTGATTGAAATTCCCATAGAAAATCCACTCAAGGCGCTGCGTGAAAAGCTTCTAATCAGCAGGTCAGAACTGGCCAGAAGAGCCAGTCTGTCTGTGGCGACTTTGGATAGAATCGAAAAGGGAGATAGGGGGAAGCTATATCCTTCGTACCAATTGGAGCGAAAGCGATCCCAAGACCCTGTGGAACACCTATATCCAGCTTACGGAGGTTGAAGACTCCTTCCGAACTATGAAACATGATTTGGGAATGCGATCTATCTTTCATCAGAAGCCGCACCGGACTCACTCACACATTCTGGTGTGCTTTCTTGCTTTAGCCCTATGGCGAACGTTGCAACAGTGGATGAAGGCCTCCGGACTCGGCACGACCCCTAGAAAACTCTTGGAGGAGAGCAGAGAGATCAAATCACTTGATATCCTGATGCCGACCAGAGACAAAACCATCAGGCTCAGGGTGGTGGCCACCCCCTCAGTAGAGCTCAAGATCCTTTTACAGAGGTTGAAACTTCTTCTCCCGAATAGGCCAAAGATAGTTGAAAATGTAGTGGCGAAAATCACCTGATTTTCACCGTAATTGTCTGGAATCACTTATCTCGAAATCTGTAACTGCGGAAGATGGGTTAAGAGGGGGTGAAGGATGATCATCAGCTTGGTTAACCAAAAAGGTGGGGTGGGGAAGACAACGATTGCGATCAACATCGGTATCGGTCTGGCGAGGAGGAACTATAAGGTAGGATTTCTGGACACAGATCCTCAAGGCACCGCTACTCAATGGCAGTCGATCGAGAGCAATATCGCTTTTGAGGTGAGGCGCCATCCATCCCGGGTCTCTCCCGGGGACCTAACGGATGCAGACCGGAATCACGGCTTTCTTGTTATTGATACGCCGCCCGCAATTGGAGAAATCACCCAGTCTGTTCTGGAACTCTCTGACCTTGCCATCATCCCTTTAGCGCCAAGCGTACTGGATATCTGGTCCAGCAGAACCACCATTGGAATGATCGAAGAGGCGAAGAAGGTCAACCCGAAACTGGAAGGGAGACTTCTTGTCAGTAGAAAGATCCCACGGACCCGGCTTGGCCGTGATGGGAGAGAAGCCATAGCCGCCTTGGAAATGAATCTATTCGAAACCGAGATATCTCAAAGAATCGCCTATGTCGAATCAATGATTGCCGGAGTCTCCGTGTTTCAGTATGCGCCTAAAAGCGAAGCATCCGAGGAGATGGAGAACCTCTGTGAGGAAATAGTGAAAGGGGCTGCCGGACGGAGGGTGTAAAGAATGGCAAAGGTCAAAAAGAGGAGACTTGTCTGGGAGCCTTCAACTTCCCCGAACGTCATAGGCTATAAACTCTACTGGGCGGAAGTAGGAGAAGTCAATTATGATTCTCCGTGCGCCATGATTGGAAATGTCGCCGAGGTGGTCCTGCCGGAACAAGTGCCCTCATTCCCTATTGTCAAAGGGTCCATCAAACTCGGCATCACGGCCGTCAACGAAGTCGGAAATGAATCAGACATGTTGATCGTTGCCGCCCCTTTCCAGTTTTCCGTTCCAGATGCCCCGACAAGCCCCGGGCTTGAAGCCTTGAAAGAGTATCACATCTGCCAAGGAACAAGCTCCAACAGGGGAGCTGGGAAGCCGGCGAACGAGATAACGGCCCCAGACCTCCTCGAGGATCCTGATCAACAGGAAATTGAATAGGGACTTTGCACACTCCCACCTTGCCGCTGAATCTCGCATAGGCACCCGCCATATACGAGGCGGAGCGCTCATTACGGGTCAGGAGGTGACGCACTTCCGACAGTGACAATTTCTTCGTTTTCAGCCAAAGCCCCGAGGCGGACGGCCTTGATCGGGGGCCGCACCGAAGGGGCCGCGAGCCGAGCGGGATCGGGCTTTGCTACAGCCGCCAGGATGTCACGGAGGATGGGGCTGCAGATCCGACCCTGGCAGTTGCCCAGCCCGCAGCGGCAAGCTTTTCTCAAGGCACCCGGTGTCGCAAACCCATGGGCCAGGGCCTTCCGGATGTCCGCCATTCGGACATCCTCGCAGCGGCAGATGATGGTCTCTTCCTGGATGCCCTTCACCCAGTCACCGGGCAAGCGGCACATCCGGTTCAAGACCGCGCCGTAGCGCAGTTCGTCCCGGCGTTCGCAGGCCAACCCGTGCAGCATCTGCGGAGTGGCCGGTGCAGGGCACCCCAGTCTTTCCCGTATCGCAAGTCCCGCGATCCGGCCTTCGATCAGGGACTTCCGGGCCCCTGCAATGCCCGTGACCTCGCCGGCGGCGAACACATTTTCCATGGAAGTCTCCAGAATGTCTCCCACTTGCACCACCCATCCGCCCCGCTCCGGCACGTGCGCCGCGATACATCCAGCCTGCAGCAGCAACTCGATGTTGGGGGCAAATCCGAAACCCACGGCCAGACACTCTGTTTGGTAGCGGATCTCAGTTCCAGAGATGATCGCCCCCTCGCCTGAAGCCCTTGCCGCCACCACGGATTCGAGCCGGGTCTTGCCGCTTGCCTCCAGGATCCGCATCCGCGGACGGACCCGGATACCGCGGAGGGCCAGCAAGACCATGATCCATGCCCCATCCAGGAGTTTCGGCAGGTTCCGAGGGAGCGTGCGCAGAAGACCGATCTTGTCCAAGACGCCTCCATGGTCGAGGATGGCGGAGACCTTTCCGCCGTGACGGGAAATCTCCCGGGCCAGCACAAACGGAAGAGGTCCCAGGCCGCCGATCAGGGTCTCCTTCGCAGGGAGCATGCCCGAGCTCTTGATCAGGATCTGGGCAGACCCAGTGGAGATCACGCCGGGCAGGGTCCACCCCTTGAAGGGGATGTAAGTCTCCCTGGCGCCTGACGCACACAGAACACACCTTGCAGTGATTTCGGAAACCCTGCCGTCCCCGCCCTGGACCAGGAGGGTATTTCCCGGAAAGAGGCCCAGCACCTGTGTGCCACCGTTCACTTTCACTCCACGGCGGGCCACACGCGCAACGAGCCGAAGACCCGATCGCTTGATTCCATCGAACTCAAAACCTCCCGGGCCATGAGAGGTCCCGCCGGGCCTTCTCAGGAGTTGCCCTCCCACATGGGGGTTTTCATCGAACACACGGATATCCAACCCGCTACGGGCCAGCACATCCGCCGCCGCGAGCCCTGCGAAACCGGCGCCGACGATCGCTACATCACAGGTCCGGCTCATCGATCCGAATCTCCATGCCGTCCTCCACGAGCCGCATGCATGCACGCTGGCCGGCTAGGCCGTTGATCGTGACCAGGCAGTCGTAGCACACCCCCATCCCGCACAGGAAACCCCGGAATTCGGTGCCTGTCTTGCTCTTTCTAAGCACCCGGCATCCGGCGGCAAGCAGAGCCGCGTGCACGGTCTCCCCCCTGTGGGCCGTAACGGCCTTTCCGTTCACCAAGAGAGTGACCTTTTCACCCCTGTAGATCGTTTCAATGCGCATCTGCACCATCCTGGTTAAGTTCTCTCCCGGCTGTATCAGGGGAACTCGCGAACCGCTCCAGACGGAAAGGATCCAAGGGGAATTCCGTCCGTCCCTCCGCAATGAACTGTGCGATCAGTTCCCCGGTGATCGGGGACAGGGCAATCCCGTCTCCTTCGTGACCGGCTGCCATGATGAACCCGTCCACACCCTTTACCGGACCCAGGATGGGCAGCCCGTCCGGCGTGTAGGGCCTGAGGCCTGCGAAGGACCGGATCACGTTGAGATCAGAGAGACCCGGAAGAACCGCCACGGTCCTCCGGGCAATCCCACGGAGCCCCTCTACGGTGGTCCTCCGATCGAAGCCCACAAACTCCCTCGTGGAACCCAGCAGGAGATTCCCGCTCTCCGTCTGTTCGATGGCGATGCCTTCTCCCTTTCCCTTTGCCAGTTCAGGATTGTGCTTGGCTGCAATGTACCGCGCCGAAATAAAGCAACCCTTTATCATGGGCCTCGTGGCCCCTGTGACGAGCAACTGCCCCCGCCTGGGCTGGATGGGGACGGTGATTCCCACCATCTCCCCGAGCCGGGGTGCATACACACCCCCGGCATTGACAACCACTTCGGCAGAAAAGCGACCCTGGTCTGTTTCCACGCCGGTCACCCGTCCACCCTCCAGGCGTATGCCCTTAACTTCTGTGTGGGTCCGTACACGCGCCCCCAGGGCCCTGGCGCCAAGGGCGAAACCATGGGTCAGGGCAATGGGATTCACCTGCCCGTCCAGGGGTGAATAGGCGGCGCCTACCAGGGATTCAGACAATCCGGGCTCCATCCTGCGGGCGGCTGCTATGTCCAGCAGGGCCACCTCGAGCCCTGTCTCCCTCTGCTCCTGTACGTAACGCTCCATGGCGCGGAACTCCTCTTCGGTCTCGATGACCACCATGCCGCCGCCGCGACGGTACTCGATGGGAACCGGCAGTTCTTCCATAAGACGATCGAAGAGGGTCCTGCTTTCCATGGCCAGGCGAAGATGAATGCCCGGCCTCTTGGACTGGAGCAGCACCAGGCCGTCACAGTCCCCGGCGCTTCCCGAAGCCATGTCTCCCCTCTCCAGAAGGGTCGCCCGGACCCCCCGCCGGGCCAGATAATAGGCCACCGAGGTGCCGATGACCCCTCCCCCGATAACGACCACGTCTGTCATGGAACTTTTCAACGCACTTCACTCCGATATAAGGTCAGCGTTCCTCCGCGAGGGTCTTGCCAGCAGGGTCAGAACGAGTCCGGCGATGCAGGTGCCCAGCGCACTGATGAGGGCGAAGACAAGGAAAAGGCAGAAAAGAGGCTTGTTCTTCGACCCCGACCAGGTGAGGAGGGGAGGTGACAGGAACTCGCTTCGAATGGGCTGGAGTATAGGGAGATTCGCTTTTGTGTGTCAATGCACATTTAGGCTCGGAGAGTAGGCAATATCTCACTTGTTGACCCTCACCCGGCTTTCTAAGATAATCAAACACGTATCAACTAATCGATTGCAAGAAACCCTTCACATCTGGTGAAGGGCCACCCCACCTTGCCTCCCCCGTCAAGGGGGAGGAAGTGGAGGGGCCTTGCCGGGGCTACCCGCTCTGCGGATGGAGCCTCACTTCTGCAGGAGGCGATCATGAAGAAAGTTTTATGGTTCGGCCTTTGCTCCTTGTTTTTCTTTGTCTCTGCGGCTTCCGGCCAGCAGGCGCCCAAGGTGGAATCCTTCTCACCACAGGGGGCAGTCAAAAACGTGCGCCAGGTCAAGGTTCGCTTCACACAACCCATGGTCGCTTTTGGCGATCCTCGAAGCATCACCATGCCCTTTGAGGTCCATTGCCCGGTGAGAGGCGAAGGCCGGTGGGCGGATACCAGGAACTGGATTTACGACTTCGAGAAGAACCTGCTTGCAGGGGTTCGCTGCGAGTTCCAATTGAAGCCTGACTCCAAGACTCTTGCAGGAGTGAAGCTTGAGGGCCAGAGAAGCTTTTCCTTTTCTACCGGCGGCCCGGCCATTAAAGCGGCCTATCCCTATGAGGGGACCAAACAGATAGACGAGGAACAGGTTTTCATCCTGAGTCTCGACGGGGAACCTGATGAGGAATCCTTGCTCAAACATGTCGCTTTTTCCATCCAGGGCATCGAGGATCTCGTGGGCATACGAGTCATCGAAGGCGAGGAAAGAGAGAGGATCCTTAAGGAACGATACCGGTGGACGAAGCGGCCTGCCGTGCCCCTGATTCTCCTCCAGTGCAAACAGCGGTTCCCTGCAGAGACGCCGGTGCGGCTCATCTGGGGGAAAGGGGTGATGTCCAGGACCCTGATTGCAACGGAAAGAGACCAGATCCTGCCCTTTGCCACGAGACCCAAGTTCACGGCTGTGTTTCAGTGCGAGAAGGAGAACCCCAAGTCGGACTGCTCCCCGCTTTCAGCCATGCATCTGCGCTTTTCAGCACCCATTTCAAAGGACCAGGCCGGCACTATTGTGCTCAGAAGTTCTGACGGGAAAACGTGGAAGCCCCAGGAGGATGAGCAGAATGTCGTCTACGGTGTGTCCTTCAAGTCACCCTTTCCAGAGCAGACCGCCTTCACGATCGAGCTGCCGGCCGGTCTGAAGGACGAAGCGGAAAGGCCGCTCGCCAATGCGGACAAGTTCCCTCTTTCCATCAAGACAGACCGATACCCGCCCCTTGCCAAGTTCCCGGCTCGATTCGGTATCGTGGAATTGGAGGGAGACAGGTTGCTCCCTGTTACGCTCAGGAATGTGGAGCCTGAGGTCAAGGCCAAATCCCTGAAGCTGGGCAAGGAGGAAGGGATGATGGCTCGCATCATTGCGAGAATTCGCAATGTCCCCCTGGAAAGGCCGGCCAATCTCCAGGCAGCCCTTCGGAGAGTGGCCTCAGCCTCCAGGGAACGCTCCATGCTCACGTGGGATCAGGACATTAAAGAGTTTAAGGTTCCCAAGCCGTCAGGATCCAAGGCGTTCGAAGTGGTGGGGATCCCTTTCAATGATCCGGGCCTCTATCTCGTGGAGCTTGAGAGCACGCTTCTGGGTCAGGCTCTTCTGGCTAGCCCGAAGCCCATGTATGTTCCCACCGCAGTGCTGGTGACCAACCTCTCGGTCCACTTCAAATGGGGCCGGGAATCTTCTTTGGTCTGGGTGACGAGCCTCGACAAGGGAGAGCCTGTGAGCACTGCCGCCGTGACAGTCATGGACTGCAGGGAAACCGTTCTCTGGAGCGGAAAGACGGATGGCAACGGAATGGCAATCATCCAAGAGAAACTCCCTTCTCTGGTGAATCTTCCCAACTGCCGATACCAGCCGGACTCCCATGACTACCCTCAGATGGGCGCTCTGGCCGGGCTTCAGCAAGGGCTCTTTGTCGTGGCCCAAACCTCGAGCGACATGGCCTTTGTTCACTCGAGCTGGGACAACGGGATTGAACCTTTCCGGTTCAAGCTTCCCAATGATCCCTATCCCCATGGAGTCATTGCGCACACGGTATTCGACCGGACTCTCCTTCGTGCCGGCGAAACCGTTCACATGAAGCACATTCTGCGCAGGCACACGATGAACGGAATGGCCCTTGCTCCTCCAGCACAGGAACCCAACACCGTGTCGATCACCCATTTCGGCAGCTTCCAGACTTACGATTTCCCGCTGAAATGGGATCCCAACGGAGTGTCTGAAACCGAGTGGGCCATACCCGGAGAAGCCAAACTGGGGACCTACGGTGTTTCGTTGGTCAGGAAAGAGGCCCCTGCCGGACAAAGGCTGCCGGCTGTTGCGCGTGAAGAAGATTCGGAGTTCTACGGGGAGGATACGCCGGGATCAAGGAGCTCCGGAACGTTCAGGGTGGAGGAGTTCCGTGTGCCCCTGATGAAGGCTTTCATCAAACCGCCTAGCGAGCCTCTGGTCAACCCGGACAAGGTCACCCTGGACCTCGGGGTTCAGTACCTTAGCGGAGGAGGAGCCGGTGAGCTTCCGGTCAAGGTGAGAAGCGATGTTCGGCCAAGACCATTGCCCGCCTTCGAGGGGTTTGACGGGTTCGTGTTCGCAAACGGCCGTGTGAAAGAAGGCATCCAGGAAAGAGGAAGGGAATGGGAGGAAGAGGGAGGCGCCGGACCGGAGACCAGAGGGGGCCGATTGAAGAGCATGGAGCTTGCCCTGGATCCATCAGGATCGGCTCGAGTCCTCATCCCTGATCTTCCCAAACTGGATGCTCCAAAAGAGCTCTCGGCTGAACTGGAATACCGCGACCCGAACGGAGAGATTCAAACCGCCTCTTCAAGGATTCCTCTCTGGAACTCCAAGCTTCTCATCGGCATCAGGCCGGACTCCTGGGCTGCATCCCAGGAGGCCTTCAAGTTTCATGTGGCGGCGCTCGACCTTGCCGGAAAGCCGGTCTCGGGCGCATCGGTGAAGGTGGATCTTCTGCAGAAAAAACACTACAGCCACCGAAAGCGCATGGTGGGCGGATTCTACTCCTACGAACACTCGCAGGAAGTGAAACGGATTGGAACGGTCTTCGAAGGCAAAACCGATTCCAGGGGGCTGCTGATCTGCGAAGTCCGTTCCCCTGTTTCTGGGAACGTGATCCTTCAGGCCGAGTCTGTGGACGGCGCAGGCAACAGGACTTCAGCGTACCGGGAGGTTTGGATCGCGGACAAGGGGCGATGGTGGTTCGATATCTCCGATCACGACCGGATGGACCTCATTCCGGAGAAGAAAAGGTATGAGCCCGGGGAGACCGCTGTCCTTCAGGCGAGAATGCCTTTCAAAGAAGCGACCGCGCTGATCACGATAGAACGGGAAGGGGTGGTGGAGAGCTGGGTCAGAAAGCTTTCAGGTGAGAAGCCTGTGATCGAGGTTCCGGTCAAAGGTTCCTATGCTCCCAATGTGTTTGTTTCCGCTCTGGTCGTTAGGGGGCGTGTGGGTGACGTGCAGCCCACGGCTCTTGTGGATCTTGGGAAGCCCGCCTACAAGCTGGGCATTGCCGAGATCAGGGTCGGGTGGAAAGAGCATGAATTGAAGGTGAACGTAAGCCCTGACCGCCCGGTGTACAAGGTCAGGGAAAAGGCACGGGTGAAAATCAGAGCGAGAACCGTGGATGACAAGGCCCCACCTGCCGGGAGTGAAGTCGCCCTGGCGGCTGTGGACGAGGGGCTTTTGGAACTGATGCCCAACAGGAGCTGGGATATCCTTCCTGCCATGATGGGTCGAAGAGGGTATGAAGTGCAGACCGCCACAGCCCAGATGCAGGTCATAGGTAAAAGACACTACGGGTTGAAGGCGTTGCCGTCCGGAGGGGGAGGGGGGCGGCAGATCACCCGTGAGCTCTTCGATACGCTCCTCCTGTGGAAGGGCCGGGTAGCGCTGGATGCAAACGGGGAAGCCTCGGTCGAAATCCCTCTCAATGACTCGATCACCGGCTTTCGGATTGCTGCAGTGGCAACAGGGGGCCGGGGTCTATTCGGCACGGGCTCAGCATCGATCCAGTCGACGCAGGACCTGATGATTTTTTCGGGCCTCGCTCCGCTGGTCCGAGAAGGAGACCGGTTCCGGGCGGAGTTCACCATCCGGAACACGATGCAGAAGAGCGTGGAACTCGAGGCCTCCGCCACAGCACAAGGAATTTCCGATTCTCTTGGGCCTCTGGTTGTGCCTCTTGCAGCAGGGGAAGCCAAGACGATCGGGTGGGACAGCCACGTCCCTGTAGGCCTCTCGGCGATTCACTGGGAGGTGGAGGTTGGCGAGAAGGGCTCGACCAAAAGGGATCGCATCAAGGTCTCTCAAAAAGTCATACCCGCTGTAGCGGACCGCATCTTTCAGGCCACGATCGCTCAGGTGGAGAAGGAGGTGCGGCTGGAGGTTGAAAGGCCTCAGGATGCTCTGCCGGAGCGCGGAGGGGTCAGGGTCAGCCTCCGACCCGGCATCGTTGAGAGCCTGAACGGCGTGACAGAGTACATGATGTCTTACCCTTATGGGTGCATGGAGCAGAAAATCTCCGTGGCCATTGCCCTTCGGGATGAGAACCTCTGGAAACGCCTGATGGCGCAGCTTCCTTCTCAAATGGACTCTGACGGCCTGGTCAAGTACTTCCCCTCTATGACTTTGGGCAGCCCTGTGCTCACCTCTTACGTCGTAGCCATTGCCCATGAGGCAGGGTGGGAGATCCCCGAAGGGCTCAGGGAGAAAATGGAAACAGGGCTCAGAGGTTTTGTGGAAGGAAACATTAACCGCGGCTCGCCCCTTCCAACCGCTGACCTTTCCGTCCGGAAACTCATGGCCATGGAAGCTTTATCCAGAGTGGACAAAATGGAGCCCAGGCTGCTCGGGTCTATCGCGATTCAGCCGAACCTGTGGCCCACCTCGGCGCTGATTGACTGGTTCAACCTCCTTCTGAGGGAGGAGAAAATCCCCAACCGCGGATCCAGGCTGAAAGAGGCAGAGCAGATCCTCAGATCCCGTCTCAATTTCCAAGGAACCACGATGACTTTTTCCACGGAAAGAACAGACACCCTGTGGTGGCTCATGGTTTCCAATGATGTGAATGCGGTTCGCACGGTCCTGACGGTCCTACCCCTGAAAAACTGGAGCGAGGACATGGTCAGAGTGGTTCAGGGAGCGCTGGGGAGACAGAAGCAAGGCCGATGGGATCTCACTCTTGCGAACGCCTGGGGTGTGCTGGCCATGGAGAAGTTTTCCAAGGTTTTTGAAGCGGAACCGGTTTCAGGGATTTCTACAGGCCGGGTGTCAGGCCGGAGCAAGAGCATAACCTGGGGAGAATCGTCAAAGGGCGGTGCATTTCTTTTTCCATGGCCTGAGAGACGGGAAGCCCTGACCGTCTCCCATTCGGGAACAGGCAAGCCATGGGTGACCGTTCAAAGCCTTGCAGCCATTCCTCTGAAGGACCCCTTTTCGAGCGGATACAGGATAGAAAGAAAGGTCATTCCCCTGGAGAAGAAACACGCGGACCGGTGGAGCCGTGGGGACCTGGTTAGGGTGAGATTGGACCTCGAAGCACAGTCGGATCAAACCTGGGTGGTTGTTTCCGACCCTATCCCCGCAGGCGCGACGATTCTCGGAACCGGGCTCGGGAGGGATTCTCAACTGTTGACTCAGGGAGAGGAAAGAAAAGGGGTTGTGTGGCCGGCCTATGAAGAGCGCTCCTTTGAAGCCTTCAGGGCTTACTATGAATATGTGCCGAAAGGGAAATGGAGTGTGGAGTACACTGTTCGACTCAACCAGTCAGGCACATTCCAGTTGCCTCCCACGAGAGTCGAGGCCCTCTACTTCCCGGAGATGATGGGTGAGATTCCGAATCACCCGTTCGAGGTTGAGCCATGAAGATTTCACGAGAAGTCGTGATCCACATTTCCGTTCATGGTTCGATACCTCACCACGAACGGAATCGCAAATACTTGCGATCGCTTCCGACCGTTCGCCCTGAGGTATCGAAGGACGAACGAGGGTGAACGCAGTTTTTTGCGAGAATATCAACCATGATTAAGACGCTAGTTGCTACATTCTTTCTGTGCGTTCTTTCCTGTGGAGAGGCGCTGGGGGTGCCTTCCTATGAAGAGGTCCGATCGTCCCATCGCAAATCCGATTCTCTTCTACTTGATCGCCACGGGGAGGTCATTCACGAGCTGAGAGTGAATTCCGTCGGGAGGCGGCTCGACTGGACAGCCCTTCAAGACATTTCCCCTGCCTTGCAGGAAGCGGTGGTCCAGGCGGAGGACAGGAGGTTTTACCATCACGCCGGCGTGGATTACCTGGCCATGACCGGCGCCCTGATCAGGGGCGTGACGGCGGCGAGTTTCAGGGGAGCCAGCACCATTACGATGCAGCTTGCCGCTATGCTCGATCGCCGCCTTCTTCCCATCCAGGGAAAGAGATCCTTGTCTCAGAAATGGAACCAAATGAGGGCGGCTTGTGAGATCGAGGAGACCTGGTCCAAGAAGCAGATCCTGGAAGCTTACCTCAACCTGGTGACCTATCGTGGTGAACTGCAGGGAATTGCAGCAGC
>Ga0105105_10000856_pt1 | contig 13315 bp, 11 predicted proteins | sample PPLLaktember2015_4_FD_79108 | JGI IMG/M metagenome (GOLD analysis project Ga0105105, IMG submission 79108) | Freshwater sediment microbial communities from Prairie Pothole Lake near Jamestown, North Dakota, USA - PPLs Lake P8 Core (1) Depth... | ecosystem: Environmental > Aquatic > Freshwater >... | reverse complement strand
TGATCGACCACCAGGATGAGGTTCCGGATTGGCTCCGCCGCGAAGACGAGGGGGCCGTCGGCGCGCGCCAGCCTGGCGGCGGCGTCGGTGGAGGCGCCCGGGCCGCGGCTGACGCGCCGCAGGGCGAGCACGCGCCTGGGTTTGCCGTCAACCGACACGGTGACGCTGGCCGGGCTGAGGCTGTCGGGCGCGCGCCCGTCGCGGTCGACGACGACCAGGTCGAAGGAGATTCCCGGCGCCGCGGCTGGTGCCTGGGGGGCCCGCGGGCCGACGGCGATGGCATTCGAGCCAATCGAGGCCGCCAGGAGGACGGCCGCGGCACGCGCGGCCAGCCGCGCGGACGCAGTGGATCGCGGCTTCACGACGAGACCGCACTCCTCGTCCGGCGCCGGGGTGCCCGGCTGCCACGAGCCGCACGGGCCGCCTGAAGACTGAGCGGCTGGTCTTCCTGAGCCTGATAGGCGGCCGAGTGGAGCAGGTGGCGGCTCATCAGCGACTCGGCCTGTTCGATCTCGTGCTTGCGGATCGCCTGGTAGATGCCGCGGTGCAGATCCGCCGCATCGCGCAGGTTCCGGTCTGTGGCGCGCGCGGCCGTGTCGCGCCGGTGCTCGTAGTAGAGCGCCGACACCATCTCGACCAGCGACGCGATGATCCGGTTGCCCGAGGCGGCGGCCACCGCGCGGTGGAAGCGGATGTCGTGGACCAGGAACTCCTGGGGGTCGTCGATCGACGCGAAGAGGCTGGCCACTTCCTCGGCGATCGAGGCGAGATGCTCGGCGCTGGCCCGCTTGGCGGCCAGACCCGCGGCGCTGACCTCGAGCACGCGCCGCGCCTCGTACATCTCCTCGCGCGGCAGCCCGTGCAGCGCCGCCAGGAACCGCAGGGGTTCGCTGCCAAGCGTGGGCGGCCCGTCGGGGATGTAGGTGCCGGAGCCGTGCCGCGACTTGACCACGCCCATCGCCGAGAGCGCCCGCAGGCCGGCGCGGATGGTGGGCCGGCTCACGCCGAGCTCGGTCGAGAGTTCCCGCTCGGCAGGGAGCCGGTCGCCCGGGCGAAGGTCGCCGCTCGCGATGAGGTCCCTGACGTAGGTGATGACGTTCTCGGTGCTGTCTTTCGGGCTGGTCGCCATAAGCAATCCCGCGTCCGGGGATCCTCGCCAGTATACCCCCGACGCCGCCAGTTGGCAGCCCGGATGTTCGGATTGGACAATCCACTTGGACATCCGGCCCGATCTTCGCGTCGCCCCGATGGCCGGTCTTCGGGGGCGCCGAACAATCGCTTGACGTCGATTTCCGGCGATGGTATTCATTCCCAAGCACAAAAGTGGTCAGACCAGGTTGGTCTGCCAGCCAGGACTCCCCATGCCAACACCCGCGTCTTCCGCTCCCGATCAGCGCGTCGGCTACTATCGCTGGGTCATCTGTGGCCTGCTCTTCCTCGCCGCGACGGTCAACTACGTCGACCGGCAGGTGATCGGCATCCTCAAGCCGACGCTCCAGGCGGAATTCGGCTGGAGCGAGATGGACTACGCGGACATCGTGTTCTCGTTCCAGATTGCCTACGCCATGGGGTTGGTCCTGGCCGGCCGCCTCATGGACAGGCTGGGCACACGGATCGGCTTCGCGATCGCCATCGTCATCTGGAGCCTGGCGGCGATGGCCCACGCCGAAGCGACCTGGTTCGGGCCGTGGGTGGCCGCGCTGCTGGGCATGTTCGGCTTCGCGTACTCGGCGTCGGTCGCGGGGTTCATGGGCGCCCGTTTCATGCTCGGTCTCGGCGAGGCCGGGAACTTCCCGGCGTCCATCAAGGCGGTGGCGGAGTGGTTCCCGAAGAAGGAGCGGGCTCTCGCCACGGGCATCTTCAACTCGGGCACGAACGTCGGCGCCCTGCTCACGCCGCTGGCCGTGCCGTGGATCACCGCCAACTACGGCTGGTACTGGGCGTTCATCGCCACGGGGCTCATCGGGTTCCTGTGGCTCGCGCTGTGGTGGCCGATGTACCGCAGCCCGGAGAAGCATCCCCGGGTCAGCCCCGCCGAACTGGCCTACATCCAGAGCGATCCCGCGGACCCGCCAGGCAAGGTGCCGCTTCGCGACATCCTGCCGCACCGGCAGACCTGGGCGTTCGCCATCGCGAAGTTCATGACCGACCCCATCTGGTGGCTGTATCTGTTCTGGGTCCCGGACTTCCTCCACCGCAACCATGGGATCGACCTGCAGCACATCGGTCCGCCGCTCATCGCGATCTACCTCATCGCCGACATCGGCAGCATCGGGGGCGGCTGGCTGTCGTCCACGCTGATCAAGCGGGGCTGGAGCGTCAACGCGGCGCGCAAGACGGCGATGCTGGTGTTCGCCCTCGCGGTGGTGCCGATTATCTTCGCCTCGAGGACGGACAACCTCTGGGTGGCCACGCTGCTGGTCGGGCTCGCGGCCGCCGCGCACCAGGGCTGGTCGGCGAACGTCTTCACGCTCGTCTCCGACACGTTCCCCCGCCACGCCGTGGGCACGGTGGTGGGGTTTGGCGGGATGGCGGGCGCCGTCGGTGGCATGTCGATCGCCAAGCTGACCGGGTTCATCCTCCAGACAACGGGCAGCTATCTGCCGGTGTTCCTGATCGCGGGCTCGACCTACCTCCTCGCGCTCTTCATCGTGCACCTGCTGATGCCGAAACTGGAGCCGGTCGTGCTAAAACCGCGCTCCTCCACATCGTGAGGCCGCGCCGTGAACGCCACGAGAGCCGCGGAACATCGGGGTGATGCCGGGCGGGAGACACGTCTGGCGCACGTGCTGGACCGGGGCGGGTTCACCCTCCAGCCGGCCTCGCGCGCGGCCAGCGACGCCGCAGACTGGGCGATGGCGCAGACGCCGTCAGGAGCCCGGCTGCTGGTGGTGCCCTCCGCCGCGGGGGCGGGCCTGCTGTCGGATTTCGACGGCGAGCGCGGCGAGCACGGCGGCACGCCGTTCCTCGTAGGGCCGCCCACGGCCAGGAACGCCGCCGCACTCCGCCGCCACCTGCCGTGGCTCGAGCCGCGGCCGCTGCCGCCCGGAACCTCAGCGGGCTTCGGCGACCGGCTCGGCCTCGCGACGCCCGGGCACGTGCGGGCGCTCCAGGCCGTCGGCGGTTCCATCGCCCCCGTCTTCGCCCAGCAGTCCATCCGCGAGATGACGCGCACGGCGCGATCGCCCCAGGCGGTGATCGACGACGCCACGTGGGGGAGCTTCGAGGCGGGATGGCAGGACGGGCAGGGCGCCGACGCGGATCATCTCAAGACGACGGCCGATATCACGGCCTGCGCCGACGCCGGCTTCACGATGTACACCATCGACCCGGGCGAGCACGTGAGCCGCGGCGCGGACACCGCGGCGCCCGGCGAGCTCCGCGCGGCGTGGGACGCGCTGCCATGGGACCGGCTCGAGGACAGCCCGGCCTCCATGCGCGGGCGCCTGGCGGGCCGCGCGTTCGACCTCGGCGGCGAGTCCGTGCAGATCGACGAGGGTGCGCTCGTGAAGGCCGCCGTGAAGTACGGCCGCGCCGTCGCGCACGTGACAGCGATGTTCCGGCATCTCTCGGCCGTCAGGGGCGGCCGGCCCTTCGACTTCGAGGTGTCGGTGGACGAAACCGACACGCCGACCACCCCCGCCGAGCATGTCTTCGTGGCGTCCGAATTGCGGCGGCTCGGCGTACGCTGGGCCAGCCTGGCGCCGCGGCTCGTCGGCCGGTTCGAGAAGGGCGTCGACTACATCGGCGATCCCGCCGCGTTCGACGCCGACATGCGCGTGCATGCGGCCATCGCCCGCGCGTTGGGGCCCTACAAGATCAGTCTGCACTCTGGCTCGGACAAGTTCAGCATCTACGAGGCCGCCGCCAGGCATACGCGGGGCCGGATCCACGTGAAGACCGCCGGCACGAGCTACCTCGAGGCGCTGCGGGCCATCGCCATCGTCGCCCCCGACCTGTTCCGGTCCGTCTATGTCTTCGCGTTGGGCCGGTATGAAGAGGACCGGGCGAGCTATCACGTGTCGGCCTCGCTCGCGCTGGCCCCGGATGCGGACGGCGTGCCCGGCGGCGACTGTGCCGCGCTGCTGGAGCATTTCCATGTGAGGCAGATTCTCCATGTCACCTTCGGCTCGGTGCTGACAGCCAGGCATGCCGACGGCCGCCCGGTGTTCGCCGATGCGATCCGATCGACGCTGCAGTCGCACGCCGAGGTGTATGCCAGCTGCCTCGAGCGTCACTTCGTTCGCCATCTCAGGCCCTTCGCCAGCCGGTGACACTCGTCGCTCAGGAGCCGCCATGCGTCACCCTCGCGTGACTCGCCGGGACTTCCTCACCACCAGCGCACTCGCGGGCGCCGGCATGATCGTGGCACCCGGCCTGCTCGAGCGCGGCAGCGCGCGCGGGTGGCTCGCCGCGCAGGCGTCTCATCGGGGCTGGGGCGAGGTGGACGCGATCCTCGCGCGGATCCTGCCGCCGGCCTTCCCGGATCGTGTCTTCCCGGTGACCGACTATGGCGCCGTGGGCGACGGCGCGCGCGACTGCACCGCCGCGTTCCGCCAGGCTATCGCCGCCTGCGCGGGCGCCGGCGGCGGGCGCGTGCTCGTCCCGGACGGCCGGTTCCTGACCGGCGCCATCCACCTCCTGAGCCGGGTCAACCTCCACCTGTCCGACGGCGCGACGATCGCATTCAGCCGGAACCCCGATCAGTAACTTCCCGCCGCTTTCACACGGTGGGAGGGCGTCGAGTTGATGAACTACTCGGCGCTGATCTATGCCTACGACCAGCGGGATATCGCCATCACGGGCAAGGGCACGCTCGACGGGCAGGCGAACGACGAGTACTGGTGGCCGTGGAAAGGCACGAAGGGCGTGCCGCCGGAGGCGACGCAGACCGCCGCGCGCGCGAAACTGATCGAGATGGGCGCCCGGGGCGTGCCGGTGGCGGATCGGGTGTTCGGCGCCGGCTCGAAGCTGCGCCCGAACTTCATCCAGCCGTACCGGTGCCAGAACGTCCTCGTCGACGGCGTCACCATCGTCAACGCCCCGATGTGGCTGATCCACCCGGTGCTCTGCCGCAACGTCACGGTGCGCAACGTCGTCGCCAACAGCCACGGCCCGAACAACGACGGCTGCGATCCCGAGTCGTGCCGCGACGTGCTCATCGAGCGGTGCACGTTCGACACGGGCGACGATTGCATCGCGCTGAAGTCGGGCAGGAACGAGGACGGGAGACGCCTCGGTGTGCCGATCGAAGACGTGGTGGTGCGCGACTGCGGGATGAAGGACGGCCACGGCGGGGTCGTGATCGGCAGCGAAGTGTCGGGAGGGGCGCGCAACATCTTCGCGGAGCGGTGCCGGATGGACAGCCAGAACCTGGATCGGGCGCTCCGCATCAAGACCAACTCCGTGCGCGGCGGCTTCGTGGAGCACGTCTATATGCGCGACGTCGCCGTCGGCCAGGTGGCCGAGGCGGTCGTCACCATCAACCTCTTCTACGAGGAGGGCGACGCCGGGAAGTTCCCGCCGGCGGTCCGCGACATCGACGTGCGCAACGTCACGAGCGGCAAGAGCCAGCACGCGCTGCTGCTGCGCGGGTACGCGCACACGCCGGTGCGCGACATCCGCGTGACCGACTGCACCTTCGACAACGTCGCCAAAGACGACGTCGTCGAGGGCGTGACGGGGCTGACGCTGAAGAACGTCCGCGTCAACGGGAGACTGCGCAACGAGACGATCAGCAGGTAGCTCCAGCCGGGACTTGGGCCTCGGGACCCGGGGCTCGGGAACCGGACTGCGAGGCGCGGCGGCCGGCGGAAGCCTTGACGGTGCCGGCAGAAGTGGTGATATCAATCGGCGATCACGGCGAACGTGACCTTCTCGAGGAGTCCGGCGATGCCTTTCCGATCCCGATGGCGGAAATCTCCCGTATGTGCCGCAGCAATCCTGCTGCTCGCCGGCGGCCTGGCCTCCGCGCAAGCCCCCGCCGGCGCGGCCGGCCAGCGGCCCGGGCGGGCCGACCCGGCGTTCTCGCAGCCGTCCATCGCGCCCGGCCTGGATTACACGGTGCCGACCGAGGCCGAGATCAAGGCCGCCCTCGACCGCATCCGCGACCACTTCGTCAGGTCCACGCCCTACCGCGTCATCGACACGGCCACGGGCCAGCCCATCACCGACTTTTCAAAGCCGATCAAGACCGCCGGCATCGATACCCGGAACGGCGAGTTCAACGACTGGAGCTACTCGATGGGCGTGGTGCTCGCCGCCATGCTCCAGGTGTCAGAGGTCACCGGCGACACCAGCTTCCAGGACTACGCGTACAAGAACTTCGACTTCATCTTCCAGCACCTGCCGTACTTCAGGCAGCAGGCGAAGGAGTTCGGGCCCCAGGGCCGCGGCTACGGCCGGATGATCGAGATGCGTGAGCTCGATCACGGCGGGGCCATCGGCGCGGCGCTCGTCAAGGCGAACGCGAAGCAGCCCGACCCGCGCTACAAGGAAGGCATCGACCTGACGGCGGCCCACATCATGACGAAGCAGCTCCGGCTGCCCGACGGCACCCTCGCGCGCCCGCGCCCGATGCCGGTCGCCTTGTGGATCGACGATGCGTACATGAGCATCCCGTTCCTGGCCCAGATGGGGAAGACCACCGGCGACGCGAAGTATTTCGACGACGCGGCGCGGCAGGTCATCGGGATGTCGGCGCGCCTGTTCAACCGCGAGAACGGCCTCTTCGACCACTCGTGGTTCGCCGACATGGACGACGACGCGAGGTTCTACTGGGGCCGCGGCGGCGGATGGATGATGATGGCGATGGCGGAACTGCTGAGCGTGCTGCCCGAGAACCACCCGGATCGGGAGAAGGTGCTCGAGATCTTCCGGCGCGGGGCGCGCGGCGCCGCCGAAACCCAGGGAAGCCTCGGCTTGTGGCACCAGCTGCTCGACAGGACGGACAGCTATCTCGAGACCTCGGCCAGCGCCATGTTCACCTTCGCGATTGCGCGCGGCGTGAACCGGGGGTGGCTCCCTGCGTCGTACGGGCCGGTCGCCCAGAGCGGGTGGCGGGCCCTCGAGCAGCGCATCAGGCCGGACGGCCAGATCGAAGGCATCTGCGTGGGCACGACCGCGGCCTACGACGCTGCCTACTACTATCATCGCCCGACGGACCTGCGGGCCATGCAGGGCTACGGGCCCGTGCTGATGGCCGGCGCGGAAGTGATCACCATGCTCCGGAACTTCGACATCCGCAGGGTGAACAACACCTTCTACTACGATCGGAAGAAACAATAGGACCGGCTTCACGACCTGCGTGCGGCGGCATGCGCCCGCCGCGAGAACGGGTCGTGAAGCCGCTCGTCGCTTCGCGCGGAGACACGCACCATGAGACGATGCCGACTCCTCACGCTCCTTTCTCTCTGCATCCTGGCATCCGGCCCGATGCTGCCCGCCGCCGCGCCCGGCGCCGCGGTGACCGTCAGGAACACCCTCGACCTCGCGAGGCCCTCCGAGACCATCGTCCTCACGGGCGCCGCGATCCGGAAGGCGATGCCGGCGGAGGACCTGCGGACGATCCACGTGACCGACGAAGCCTCGGGCGCGGAAGTCCTCGCGCAGCCAGTCGACCTGAACGACGACGGCGTATTCGACGAAGTGGTGTTTCAGGCGGACATCGGCCCCGGCGCGACACGGACGTTCGTCCTGAGCGTCGGCCCGCGGCATGTTTACACGAAGGACCAGTTCAAGGCGTACGGGCGCTTCGTGCGGGAGCGCCGCGACGACTTCGCCTGGGAGAACGACCGCGTCGCCCACCGGATGTACGGCAAGGCGCTCGAAACCTGGGCGCAGGAGCCGCTGACGAGCAGCACGGTCGACGTGTGGTTCAAGCGCACGCGCCGATTGCTCATCAACGAGTGGTACATGGTGGACGACTACCACCGCGACCTCGGCGAGGGCGCCGACCTGTATTCAGCCGGAAGGAGCCGGGGCTGCGGCGGCAGCGGGATCTGGGATGCCGGCAGGCTCTACACCTCGGCGAACTTCATCGGCTCCAGGGTGCTGGCGAACGGCCCCATCCGCGTGATGTTCGAACTGACCTACCCGCCGTTTGACGCGGCCGGCGCGCGCGTCACGGAGATCAAGCGGATCACGCTCGACGCGGGGCACAACCTGAATCGCTTCGAGAGCCGCTACACAGGCGCGCCCGCGGCCCCGACCATGCAGGCGGCGGGCATCAAGAAGGCCCCCGGTTCTCAGGTCGCCCAGGACAAGGCGCGCGGCCTGCTCCGCACCTGGGAGCCGGTGAAGGCGGACGGAAGCAATTTCGGCTGCGGCGTCGTGGTCGACCCGGACCAGTTGACGGAGTTCGCTGAACTGGACGGCAACGTGCTCGCCGTGACGAAGCTGTCGGCGGGCGGCGAGGCGGCCTACTACGCCGGTTCGGGATGGGACAAGAGCGGCGATTTCAAGACCGTCGCGGACTGGGACCGCTACCTCGACCAGGCCGCGCTCCGGATCCGATCGCCGCTCGCCGTCACGGTGGCGGCCAGGTAGCGTCTCCTGCGGGGTGCGGGAGGCGCCGTGGAGGAGGCGAGCGTGTCGAGTGCATCCGGAGAAACGGTCTTCGTCATTTCCAGCGATACGCTCGGGCGTGGCAGCGATGACCTCGGCCGCCAGTTGATGGCGAAATTCGTCCTGCAGCTCTCGACGCAGGACCCCAAGCCCCACGCAGTCGTGTTCTACAACGCCGGCGTCAAACTGCTGGCCGAAGGATCGCCCTGTGTCGACGGACTGCGCAGCCTCGAGCACGACGGTACGGACCTGCTCGCGTGCGGCACCTGCATGGACTTCTTCGAATTGCGGGGCCGGCTCGCGGTGGGTCACGTGACCGATATGCGCGAAATCGTGGCGGTCATCCGCGCCGCGCCGAAAGTGGTAACCGTGTGAGGAGTCGTCCCATGAGCAGTGCGCGACAGACCGCGTGGGTGATGCTGTCCGCGATGATGGCGATCCTGCCGTCGGCCGCGGCGGCCGCGCAGCAGGGCCCGCCGGCCGCGCAAGTACCGGTATCGCGGCCAGGCCCGCCGGTTCCGATCTGGCCGGAGGGCGTGCCGGGCGCGATCGCTGGCGGCGGCCCCGAGGCGGTGACCGACGGCCGCATCAGCAACGTGCACGAGCCGTCGCTGACGCCCTATGTGGTGCCGGCCGGCGCGCGGCCCGCGACGGCTGTCATCGTGTGCCCCGGCGGCGGCTACAACATCCTCGCGGCGGACCATGAAGGGCGTGCCGTCGCCGAGTGGCTCAACAGCATCGGCGTGTCGGCGTTCGTGTTGAAGTACCGCCTCAAGGAATACGGGCACCCCGCGCCGCTGCGCGACGTGCTGCGGGCCGTGAGGCTGCTGCGATCCGACGCGCCGCGATGGGGCATCGCGCCGGATCGGATTGGCGTACTCGGCTTCTCCGCCGGGGGACACCTGGCCGCCTCCGCGGGCACGCTCTTCGACGAGGCCGACGGCCGGACAGGCGCGGCCCTGGATGCGATCAGCGCGCGGCCGGACTTCATGATCCTCGTCTACCCGGTGATCAGGCTCGCCGGGCCGAACGCCCACACGGGGTCCGGCAGAGCGCTGCTGGGCGCGAACGCCGCGCCCGAGATGCTCGAGCGCTTCTCCCTCGACACGCGCGTCACGAAGGAGACGCCGCCGGCGTTCCTCGTGCACGGAGGAACGGACACGGCCGTCCCGGCCGAGAACAGCGTCGCGTTCTCCCTCGCCCTTCGTGCGGCCGGCGTGCCGGTTGAACTGCACCTCTATCAGAGCGGCGTGCACGGCTTCGGCTTGAAGCCCGGCTTCGGCCCGATCTCGGACTGGCCCGCGCGGTGCGCCGAGTGGATGGCCGCCAGAGGATTGCTGTGACCCTTATGGAGAGACGCGTGATGCTCCTGCTGCTCTTGTTGCTCGCTGCGGCCGGCCCCGCCCTGGCGCAGACGCCACCGCGGCCGCCTATCGGCCCGCCGGTCGTCACATCGCCCAACGGCGCGATCGTGGTCACCATCGGCACCGAGGGGCAGTTGACCTGGTCGGTGACCCATCGCGGGCGCGCGATTCTCCAGCCCTCACCAATCGCACTTCGGCTCGGCGACGGGCGGGTGCTCGGCGAGAAGCCGCTGCTGACGACCTCGTTCACGCGCAGCATCGACACGACGCTGAAGCCCGTGGTGCGTTACCGGCGGGCGGAAGTTCGCGATCACTTCAACGAGGCCATTTTCGCCTTCGCCGGCAACTACGCGCTCGTGGTGCGCGCCTACGACGACGGCGTGGCGTACCGATGGAAGACGACGCTGCCCGGCGAGATCACCATCGCCGGAGAGGACGCGTCGCTGACGTTCGCCGGCGACCACCTCGTGTATTTCCCCGAGGAAGAGAGCCTGCAGTCGCATCAGGAGCGGCTGTACAAGAAACTGAAGATCTCGGAGATCACCCCGGGTCGGTTTTCGTCCCTGCCGGCGATGGTCCAGCTTCCGGGCGGCATGAAGGCCGTCCTCACGGAATCCGATCTCTCCGACTACCCGGGCATGGATCTGACGGCCGGCGGGTCGCCGAACACGCTCAAGGGCCTGTTCCCGGCGTATCCGAAGAAAGTCGAGCTCTCGCGCGACCGCGACGAGAAGGTGGTCGAGCGAGAAGACTACATCGCGAAGACCCGCGGCACGCGCGAGTTCCCCTGGCGCGTGCTCGCCATCGCCGAGAGCGACGCCAGCCTGCTCGACACCGACATCGTCTACCGGCTCGCGTCCGAGACGACGATGAAGGACACGAGCTGGATCAGGCCCGGCAAGGTGGCGTGGGACTGGTGGAACAGCCTGAACCTGTACGGCGTGCCGTTCAAGTCCGGCGTGAACACCGACACCTACAAGCACCTTATCGACTTCGCGGAGGAGAACGGCCTCGAGTACATCATCCTCGACGAGGGGTGGTACGTACTCGGCGACCTGCTGAAGATCACGCCGGGCGTGGACATGGAGGCCATCGCGGCCCACGCGAAGCAGAGGAACGTCGGGCTGATCATGTGGGTGATCTGGAAGACGCTCGACGAGCAGATGGGGCCGGCGCTGGACCAGTTCGAGAAGTGGGGCGTGAAGGGCATCAAGGTCGACTTCATGCAGCGCGAGGACCAGTGGATGGTGAACTACTACGAGCGCGTCGCGAGGGAGGCGGCGAAGCGGAAGATGCTCGTCGACTTCCACGGCGCCTACAAGCCGACCGGCCTCTACCGGACCTGGCCGAACGTCGTGACGAGCGAGGGCGTCCTGGGCCTCGAGCAGAGCAAGTGGGGAGAAATGGCGTCGCCCGACAACGCGGTCACGTTCCCGTTCATGCGGATGCTGGCCGGCCCGGTGGACTACACGCCGGGGGCGATGCTGAACGCGGCGAAGAAGGATTTCAAGCCGATCTTCGACCGGCCGATGAGCCAGGGGACGCGCTGTCAGCAACTGGCCATGTACGTCGTCTACGAGAGCCCGCTGCAGATGCTGGCCGACTCGCCGTCCAACTACCGCCGCGAGCCAGAGAGCCTGGCGTTCCTGGCGGCAGTGCCCTCCGTCTGGGACGAAACCCGCGTGCTCGGCGCCACGGTCGGCGAACACATTCTCGTGGCGCGCCGGAGCGGGCGCGAGTGGTTTGTCGGCGCGCTGACCAACTGGGAGGCGCGCGACATCGTGGCGGATCTATCGTTTCTCGGTGCGGGAGAGTACAAGGCCGTCATCTTCCGCGACGGGGTGAATGCGGATCGCGCGGGCGTGGACTACGCGCGCGAGGAGAAGGCCGTCACCGCGGCCGACCGGATGCCGATCCACCTGGCGCCCGGGGGCGGCTGGGCGGCACGCTTCGTGCCCCGTTGAGGCGGACGAGACTTGACAGGGGACCGACCGGGGCCGAGATTATCCCATATCCCCCCGGAGGACTCCCATGGCGATCCCCGTCTCAATCGAACAGTTCGTGACGTCGCACGGCGTGCCGTTCACGCCGATTCATCACCGCGCGGCGTTCACCGCCCAGGAGGAGGCCGCTGCCGCCCACGTGCCGGGACGAGAGTGGGCGAAGACGGTCGTCTGCCTGGCCGACGGCAAACCGCTGCTCGCCCTGCTGCCGGCGCACTATCAGGTGAACGTGGCGGCCCTGAAGACACTCACCAAGGCCACCTGGGTGCGGCTGGCGACCGAACACGAGATGGCCGGCCTGTACCCGGACTGCGACACCGGGGCCATGGCGCCCTTCGGGTCGCTCTACGGCCAGGACGTGTACATGGACGACAGCCTGCTGGCTGACCCCGAGATCGTGTTTCACGCCGGCACGCACGCCGACGCCATGCGAATGCGGATGGCCGACTTCATGAAACTGGTCAACCCGGTGTGCGGCCCCTTCGCGGAGCCAATGCGGCAAGCTCACTGAGGGCACGCGGCCGCCGCAATCAGCGCTAGAATGACGCCAGTTCCTCACCAAGGAGTGTGTGCGTGAGTCTGAATCGCCGCAGGTTCCTGACAACCTCGTCACTGGCGCTGGCCGCCGCCGCCGCCGACCTGTCCACGCTGTTCGCTCAGGCCGCCGGGGCGGCGCAGGCGGGCCAGGCCGCGCCTCCGCTGCCACAGACAGCGTTCACCGCCCTTCGAGGCACGGTGGGCTACTTCACCGGCCAGGGCGGGACGATCGGTTACCACATCTCGGCAGACGGCATCGTCGTCGTCGACGCGCAGTTCCCGGCGACGGCGAAGATCTGCCTCGACGGCATCAAGACGCGCAGCGGCGGCCGGATGATCGACATCCTCGTGAACACGCACCACCATGGCGACCACACGGGCGGAAACCCGGTGTTCAGGCCGGCGGTGAAGAAGATCCTGGCGCACGCGAACGTCCCGAAGCTCCAGCGTGAAGCCGCGGAACGGCAGGCGGCGGCGCGCCCGGATGCGCCGGCCCCGGAGATCGTCGTCGCCGATGCGACCTTCGTGAACACGTGGGAAGAGGACGTGGGCGGCGAGCGGATGGCTCTGAAGTACTACGGCGCCGCGCATACGAGCGGCGATGCCGTGGTGACCTTCAAGAAGGCCAATGTCGTGCACATGGGCGACTTGGTGTTCAACCGCGTGCACCCGTACATCGACCGGCCGGCCGGAGCGTCCATTGCGAGCTGGATCAAGGTGCTCGAAGGCACAGTGGCCGATCACGGGAACGACACCGCCTACATTTTCGGGCACGGGTCGGCGAAGTCCGGCATCACAGGCGCGCGCGCCGATCTCCTCTACATGCGCGACTACCTGACGGCGCTC
>Ga0105105_10000853_pt1 | contig 13368 bp, 17 predicted proteins | sample PPLLaktember2015_4_FD_79108 | JGI IMG/M metagenome (GOLD analysis project Ga0105105, IMG submission 79108) | Freshwater sediment microbial communities from Prairie Pothole Lake near Jamestown, North Dakota, USA - PPLs Lake P8 Core (1) Depth... | ecosystem: Environmental > Aquatic > Freshwater >... | reverse complement strand
TTTTTTGCCGGCCCGTCGGGCGCCTGCGCGAGACGGGGACCCCGGGCGCAGCCCGGGGTGCGGGCCTCGGAGGAAGCAACGGCCTGAAGGGCAGCGACGCCGCGCGCCAACCGTCGACCGTCGACGTACCGCAACCGTCGACGAACAACTACCCCCGATCTACCCCCCCGAACACCTCATCCAACCGCCCCATCCACGCAGCCTTCTTCCCCGCATCGACAAAACTCGCCTCGATCGAGTTCGCCGCCAGCCGATGCGCCTCGCGTGCGCCCAGCGAAGGGTGCGCGGCGAACAGCGCCTGGTAGTTCGCGTCGAGGTAGCCGCCGAAGTAGGCCGGGTCGTCGGAGTTGACCGTCACGCATACGCCCCGGGCGAGCAGCGCAGGCAGCACGTGCTCGTCCATCGAGCCGTACACGCACAGCTTCACGTTCGACAGCGGGCACACCGTCAGCGGGATCCGCTCGCGCGCGAGACGCTCGACCAGCTCCGGATCGTCCGCCGCGCGCACGCCGTGGTCGATCCGCTCCACCTTCAGCACGTCGAGCGCCGTGCGCACGTACTCCGCCGGGCCTTCCTCGCCCGCGTGCGCGACGACGTGTAGCCCGAGCTCTCGGGCCCGGGCGAACACCCGGGCGAACTTCTCCGGCGGATGGCCGCGCTCGCTCGAGTCGAGCCCCACGCCCACGAAGCGGTCCCGGAACGGCAGGGCCGCCTCGAGGGTCTCGAAGGCGGCCGCTTCGGACAGGTGGCGCAGGAAGCACAGGATCAGCTCGCTGCTCACGCCCAGCGTGCGCGCGGCCTCGGCGCGCGCGCGCCACAGCCCGCCGATCACGGCGGCCATCGGCACGCCGCGCTCGGTGTGGGTCTGCGGATCGAAGAAGAGCTCGGCGTGCACGACGCCGTCGGCCGCGGCGCGGCGGAAGTACGCCATCGCCATGTCGAAGAAGTCGGCCTCGGCGATCAGCACCGAGGCGCCCGCGTAGTACAGGTCGAGGAAGCTCTGCAGATCGGTGAACGCGTAGGCCGCGCGCAGGGCGTCGACCGAGGGATAGGGCAGCGTCACGCCGTTGCGGCAGGCCAGTTCGAAGATCAGCTCGGGCTCGAGCGTGCCCTCGATGTGCACGTGCAGCTCGGCCTTGGGCATCGTGCGCAGCAGGACGGCGAGGTCGGCGGGCGGGGCGGCGGTCATCGTCGGGGCTCCTTCGGGGCTCCTGCTCCTGTATCCCCTCGATCCTACGCGCAGTCGATCCCGGGATCGTGCCCCGACCGCGATCAGACCTTCGCGAGCAGGGTCGCGTCGAAGTGGGCGCGCTGGGCCGGGATGTCGAGCGCCCGGAGCGCGTCGACGCAGGCACGGATCGACGCCTCCGACATCGTGAACACGCCCTTCGGATGCTGGATCAGCGACTTCTGCGCGCCGTTCACGTAGATCTCGTTGTCGATCGACCGGCCCGATTCCTTGAGCCCGCTCTCGGCGAACTTCGGCGGATAGGCCGCGGCGTCCCTGAAGTTCTCGTCCCAGCCCTTGCGGCTGGCGCGCAGGAAGCCGATCAGGTCGGCGCGGCGCGAGGCCAGCGTGTCCTTCCTCACCACCACCACGCCGTCGAACAGGGGCAGCCGGAAGTCGGCCAGCAGGAAGCTGCTCGCCTGCGCGCCCCGGGTCTTGAGGATGAAGGGCAGGCGGGTGGTCACGTCGAGCGACGCGTCGATCTCGCCGCGCAGCAGCGGTGTCGGATCGTCTGCGTGCGGCACGATCCGGACCTTGGCCGAGTCGACGCCGTTCAGCCTGAGCATGGCCTCGACGGCGGACCGGTCGGCCGGAGGCGCCGCGAGGGTCTTGCCGACCAGGTCCTTGGGCGCGCGGATCGGGCGGTTCGCGAGGCTCACGACGCCGAGCGGCGTTCTCTGGAACTGCGTGCCGACGATCACCAGCGGTGCCTTTCGGAGGGTGATGGCGCGCAGGGCGCGCTCCGCCGCAAAGAGCGCCACGTCGACCCGGTTCGTCAGCAGCGCGGTCTCGGGAGCCAGGTCCGGGGCACCTGGCAGGTACTTCAGGTCCAGGCCCTCGTCCCGGTACCAGCCCTTGTCCATCGCCACGAAGTAGCCGATGACCTCGGCCCCGCTGCCGCCGGCGGCCTGCAGCGTCAGCGGTCGCAGTGCCTGTGCCCGCCCGCCGACAGGCAGGGCCGCGCCGAGTCCGGCTGCGGCGACGAAGCGGCGACGGGTCAATGCCATGGCGGAGGTCCTGGTGCCGGAGTCGACCGCTTAGGTGTTACCAGCTTTCGGCGGATGCGCCAACTCGGCGGCCGAGGTTTCGCCCGCAGCGCGACAGCGCGGCCGCAGCCTGGCCGGGGCTCGGGCGCCCGCCGACGCTACACTGCGGCCTCTCCCGCACCGCCCGGACCATGACCGCCTCCCCCCCTGACCCGTACGACGTGCTCGGCGTGGCCTCGAGCGCGAGCCTCACCGACATCCGGCTCGCGTACCGCCGCAAGGCGTCGCAGTACCACCCCGACCGCAACCCGGCCGCCGATGCGGCCGCGCGGTTCCGCGACGTGCAGGCCGCCTACGAGCTGCTGACCGACGACGCGCGACGCAAGGCCTACGACCAGATGCGCCAGAAGCGTCTTCTGGAGGACCCGGCGGCCACGGCGCGGGCGATGTTCGACACCTACCTGGCCGAATTCGAATGAGACTGTCCCGCTATTTCCACGAGCTCCGCGGCGAGTACGAAGCCGAGCTCGACGACCTGCGCACCGACAGCGAGGATCGGCCTGTCCTCGACCGGCGCCTGGCCGAGAAGCGCCGCGCGCTGACCTCGATCCTGCCGCTGATGAGCGATGCGCCGGTGATGGTCGTGCCGGTGTTCCACCGCGCGTTCGGCTTCGAGAAGGCGCATCGGCCGACGCTGTTCGAGCTGCTCGACTGCGAGCCCGGCGAGTTCCCGTCGTGGGAGACGCTGTCGAACGAGCTCTTCGTGGCCGACTGGGCACGGCCGCTGATCGAGAAGGTGCTCGCGCGGCCGGGCGGCGAGGACTTCCTCGCCACCGCGGTCGCGCTGGAGTTCGAGATGACGCTGGCGCGCGGCTACGACGACGGCGACGGCGAGCCCACCGCCGAGGACGGCCGCGGCCGCGGCTCGGACGCCGACGAGGACACCGACGCCAACGAGGTCGACGACGAGACGCAGAGCGAGGACTACCTCGAGCAGCAGGGCTTCGACCGGAGGACGCCGCAGTGACGCACCCGATCGTCAAGACCGTCTCGGGCATGGTCTACGAGGGCGACATCGACAGCGCCGAGCGCGCGCTCGCCGTCATCGCCGACCAGGAGGGCGACCGCGCGCTCGCCCGGATCATCGAGGAGATGCCCCCGCGCGACCTGGTCGCCATCCTGCGCGAGCACGACGCCTCGCGGATGTCGATCGTCGGCGAGCTGATCTCGCCCGAGCAGTTCGCCGCCGCCGTCGCGCTGGAACGGGCCTACAACGAGAAGCACCACGACCGCCTGCGCGGCATGGTCAACGCGGTGGTGTTCGCCGACGAGGACCGCAGCGACGACTACATCGTCGCGCTCGGCGCCGCCGAGCCGGGGCTCAACGCGCTGTGCGACTACTTCTCCGACCGGCACGAGGAGATCGAGCGCTTCTTCCGCAACGGCAGCTTCAACCCGCACGAGGGCGAGGAGGTCGACGGCATCCCGGTCTCCAACCTCGACCTGCAGCTCGGCGAGCTGGACGAGGATTCGCGCCGCGACGTCGTGCCGCTGCGCGAGGTGCAGGACCGCGACTGGCACGAGCTGGCCTGGCGACTGCGCTGCGAGCACTACGAGATCTTCCGCGACATGATGGAGATGCTGCGCGCGCGCCATCACCGCGCCGCCGCGCTGCCCCCGCCGCCCAAGCCGAAGGGGCTCGGCCTCGGGCTGGACGACGACGACGAGGACGACGTGCTGTGAACGCCGTCGCGCAGCCGCTCGCGCACCACGATGCGCGCACGCTGTTCGAGCGCGCGTGGTCGCGGGCGATGCGCGACGGCGCGCTGCGCCCCGAGCGGCGCGAGGCGCTGCTCGGCGAGGGCACGCGCGCCATCCGCCGCATCGCGGGCGTGCTCGGCTCCGAGCACCTGCGCGAGGACCTCGAGCGCGGCATGCGCAGCATGCTCGGGCTGGTGAACCTGCACCTGCACAAGGTCAGCGGCGGCGACGTCGACGCCGCCGCGCGCTCGCTGCTCGACAACGGGCTGCTGCACCACACCAAGGGCGCCTCGCAGGCGATCAAGCGGGTGATCGCCTCCGAGATCGGCGAGGAGTTCGAGACGCTCGACGACGCCACGCGCCGCGGCATCGAGGAGCAGGTCGTCGCCGACTGGGCGTTCATGCCCTACGACGAGTTCGCGCAGCGCGAGCGCGGCGCCGAGGAGCGCCGCAGGCGGCGCGGCGCGGCGCTCGCGATCGGAGCGCTGCTCGACGGCCGCGCGCCCGATCCGTACTACGAGCCCGAGCAGGTGATCCTCACCGCGCTGATGGTCCTCGCCTGGTCGCCCGCGCGGGCCTGGATCGCCGACCTCAAGGGCTTCGAGCGGATGCTCGCCGCGGTGCGCGAGGCGCCGGGCCGGCTCGACACGCTGCCCGAGGGCGTGCCCGCCGCGTACCGGCCGATCGTCGAGCGGGTCTGGCGAGAGCGGGCCCCGGGCCTGCTCGCCGCCATCACCGATCCCGCCGTGCCGCTGCACCGGCTGGCCGCCGGCAACCCGGTGAGCAACCCGCTCTACGACTGGCTGGTCGTGCCCGACACCGCGATCGGCGAGGTCGACGCGGCCGAGGCGAACACCACCGCGCACTGGCAGGCGCTGACGGAAGGCCGCACCGACGAGGCGCACCTGCTGTTCACGATGCTGCGGGGCGTGCTCGGGCTGCGCCTGAAGCTGCCGCTGGGCGTGAAGGCCGTCGAGACGCTGCTCAAGAAGACCTGCGCCGAGCGGCCCGACGACGCCGCGCTGCGCGACTGGCTCGACGCGAACGCGCCGCATCCGTATCACGACGGGCTCGCGGAGCTGTGGGACGACTTCTGGTCGGATCGCGAGGAGACGCTGGGCGCGGCGCCGAGCGCGGCCGAGTGCAAGGTCTTCGCCGCGGAGTGGCTGCCCGTGAAGCCTTGAACACACCGACTGCGCGTCCCGATTCGGCGCCTGCGGTGCTCGCCGTACAGTCGTACGGCTCCGCGCCTCGACGCCGACCCGGGCCTGCTCGCTACGGTTTCTTCACGGCTTCAGCGAGCGTCTAGGCGCCGTCATCGACGGTCGGCGCCGACGCCGGCCGCGCCCGCCACGCGAGCGCGGCCGCTCCCAGCGACGCCAGCGTCGCGCCCCAGTACACCATCGCCAGCCCCGTCATCAGCGCCGCGCGCGGCTCGCCGCCGGCGGCCCGGGTGTCGGCGGCCTGCAGCAGCCCCAGCCACAGCGTCGCGCCGACCACCACGCCCACCGTGCGCGCCACCATCGACAGGCTGCCCGCCACGCCCCGCGACGAGGCGGGCAGGGCGGCCACCACCGCGTCGGCATGCGCGACCTGGAAGACGCCCAGCCCCGCGCCCTGCAGCAGCAGGCAGGCGGCCATCAGCGGCGCCTGCGGGCGCTCCGGCCACAGCGCGATGCCCGCCAGCCCCGCCGCGGCCATCAGCGCCCCGAGCGTCGCCGCGCGGCGCGTGCCGAGCGCCGGCACCAGCCGGCCCGCCGCGCCCGAGCCGGCGAGCGTGCCCGCCGCCCAGACCGCCAGCAGCAGGCCGCTCGCCATCGGCGTCCAGCCGCCGCCGCGCAGCAGGTAGTACGGCACGGTCAGCGGCGCGGCGAAGCTCGCGAACTGGACCAGGCAGGCCGCGACGTTGATCAGCCGGAAGCCGGCGTCGCGGGCCACCGTCGGCGGCAGGAAGGGGGCGGTCGACGCGCGCTGGCGGCGCACGAACAGCGTCGCCGCCAGCCCGCCGGCGAGCGCGCAGCCGAGTGCCGGCCATGGCGCATACCCCGGTCCGACGAGCGCCGTGCCGAGCAGCAGCCACCCCACCGCCGCCGCGAGCAGCAGCGATCCCGCCGCGTCGAAGTCGCCGCCGGTGCGCCGCACCTGCCGCGCCGCGGCCCGGGCCAGCCACGGCGTGCCCGCGAGCGCGAGCAGCACCACCGGCACGCGGAACGCGAAGACGCCCGGCCAGTCGAGCCACGCGAGCGCCGCGCCGCCCACCACCGGCGCGACCACGCCCGCGGCCGCCTGCAGGCTGCCGAAGGCCGACAGCGCGCGGGTGCGCTCGTGCTCCGCGACCAGCAGCGTGGCGAGCGCCGGCGCGCAGGACAGCGTCAGCCCGACGGCCACCCCCTGCACCGCGCGTGCGGCCAGCAGCCAGCCGAACGAGGGCGCGGCGGCACACAGCGCGAAGGCCAGCGCGCCCAGCACCAGTCCCGCCCGGAACACCCTCAGGTAGCCGATCCGGTCGCCGAGCGCGCCGAACCCCAGCATCAGGCTGCCGTAGACCAGCACGTAGCAGACCGCGACCCAGCGGATCGCGTCGGTCGGCAGCGAGAAGGCCGCGGTGATCGCCGGGAAGGCGACGTTGACCGCGAAGTCGAGCGGGACGATCGACGCGCCCAGTCCCACGACCGCGAGGCCGGGCCAGGCGGGGCGCGTCGGCGTGCTCATGCGCGCGTCAGGGCGTCGGCCCCCAGGGCGCCGACAGCATCAGCTTGTTGTCCTGATGCTTGATCATCGGGCGCAGCTTCGCCGCGAAGGCCATGAAGTCGGGGTCGGCGAACAGGTTCTTCCAGAACAGGCGACGGTCCGCGTCGTCCTCGAACTTCCACAGGTGCACGAGCTGGTTCAGCGCGCCGATGTCGCCGGTGAAGTAGCCGATCAGGCGCGCCGGATGCTTCTGGATCGCCGGGTAGCCTTCGGCCTTGTAGAGCGCGACGACGTCGGCCATCTTGCCGACGATGATGTCGTAGGTGCGCAGTTCGTAGATCGCCATGCGGGGTCTCCTGGTGGTGTGACGGGTCGAGCATCGCACCCGCCGGTGCGCCGCGTCGAACCCGCATTCCGGCACCTGCGGGTGCGGCGGGCGCCGCAGGGCGCATGATCCGCCGTTCACCGACCCAGGATCACGATGGCCCGCACCGACTGGTTCCATGCGCTCACCGGCTTCGAGGAGACCGACTGGGCGGGCACGCGCGTGCGTCTGGAGCTCGCCGACGGGCGGCTGCGCTCGCGCGTGAACGGCGTCGCCTGGCGCACCGGTCTGCTCGAGACGCCCGCCCTGTCCGAGCTGCGGGCACGCGCCGCCCCGCTCGCGGCGCGACTGCCCGGGCCGCTGCGCGTGCGCTGCCTGCGCGGCGAGGCCCGTGCCCTGCATCGCGATCCGTCGCTGCGCGACGCGCTCTTCCAGGTCGCCTCGCAGTTCAACCTGCTCGAGATGATCGACCCCGCGGTCTCGCCCGAGGACGGCGTGGGCCGCTACGGCGACGACCCCACCCAGGGCCCCGCGTGCGCGATGGCCGCCGGCGCCGCCACCATCTGCCGCAACTACTTCGCCGAGGTCGACGGCGGCCTCGGCCAGACCCGCGACCGCCAGATCGACTGCCTGCGCGACCTCGGCCGCGTGCTCGGCAACGCGCACGACGCCCTCTGGACGATGCGCAACGGCTACGCGCTGTGCAGCGCGCGCGGGCTGGCCGCGATCGACCTGCGGCTCGCCGACGCCGACGCGGCCGAGCTCGACACGCTGCGCGGGCTGCTGCGCATCGGCACCCACTGGGACGTGGAGGTCACCGACGCACCGCTGCCGCGGCCAGGCGTCTCGCAGGCGTTCTGCGCCGCGCTGCCGGTCGCCTACACCGACGTGCCCGCCGCGCGCTGGGCGCGCTTCGCGACGCTGGTGCTCGAGGCCGCCTACGAGGCGACGCTGTGGGCCGGCGTGATCAACGCCTGCGAGCGCGGCTCGCCGGTGGTGCTGCTCACGCAGCTCGGGGGCGGTGTGTTCGGCAACGACCCGGCGTGGATCGAGGCCGCCCAGCGGCGCGCGCTCGACGGCGTGCGCCACCTCGGGCTCGACGTGAGGCTGGTGGCGTACGGCGAGCCGTCGGCGGCCTTGCGGCGTCTCGAGGCCCGGTATCGCGGCTAAGCCGGCGGGATCCGCCGGCGCGGTCGGGCGTGTCCATCGAGGGACTTCCGCACGACTTGAGACCGGCCGACGGTCGCGGTCGACCGTCCGACCGCGCCGATTGGAGGCCCGGCACCTGCGACGGCAACGTTCGCTGCACACGGTCGCCCGAACGGGTCGGTCGTGCGCGGACGTGCCGGATCGGCCGGAGTCCGCACCCGGAGTCAGCCGGGCCCGAAGGAGTCGTGCACATGGTCGCAGTGATGATCGAGACGAACGAGGCGCAGCGCTTCGGCGGCGCCGAGGCGGTGAAGGCCTTCGTGGCGGCCCGCGCCAAGAGCACGCCGACCGAACGCGACGCGCTGGCGAGCACGGCCTTCGAGCGCCTGCGCTCGCCGCTGCCCGATCCGGGTCGTGCCTTCGGCGAGCGGCTGGCCGCGATCGACGAGCGCATCGAGCGCTGCGTCGTGCAGCAGCGCCACACCGCCGAGTCGTTGCGTGCCGAGCTCGACGCCCAGCGCCAGCAGCTCGGCGAGCAGCGCGGCGAGATGCACGACTGGCTGCACGACGGCCTCGCCGTGATCCAGGCGCGGCTCGACGAGGCCGCGCAGACACAGCGCGACACCGCCGAGGCGCAGCTCAAGGTGACCGCCGAGGCGATCGCGCTGTGCCGCACCGACCTCGAGGCCATGGTCGCGGCGATCCGCACGCTCGCCGACCGCACGCGTGCGCAGGACGACCGCCTCGCCGACGCCGCGATCGCCGCGAACCTCAAGCTGCGCCAGGACGTCGACGTGTCGACCTGGTCGCTGCGCTCGGCGCTCGGCTCGCAGAAGCGGCGCACCGAGCGTGTCGAGCGGGTCGTGTCCGACGCGCTGGCCGCGCAGCGCCGCTTCACCCTGCGGACGGCCGCGGCGCTCGGTGTGGTGCAGGTGCTGGGACTGGCGGCGGTGCTGGCGCTGGGCTGAAGACCGCGCGATCGGCGATGATTCGGGTTCCGAACGGAGTCCGACACCATGCAGAAGATCGTCATCGTCATCCACGCCGCACCCTATGGCAGCGAGCGCTGCCTGTCCGCGCTGCGCGTGGCCTCGGCGCTCGTGAGCCTCGACGAGGACCGCCCCGAGGTCCGCGTGTTCCTGATGTCCGACGCCACCGTGCTCGCGCTGCCCAACCAGGTCGACGGCGCCACCAACGGCCTGCAGGGCATGGTCGAGACGCTGGTGAACCACGGCGTGTCGATCAAGGTGTGCCGCACCTGCGCGCTGGCCCGCGGCATCGCCGAGCTGCCGCTGATCCCCGGGACCGCGATCGGCACGCTGGGCGACCTGGCGAAGTCGACGGTGTGGGCCGACAAGGTCATCACGTTCTGAGATGAGCGGCGCCGAAAGCGGACCTGGCGCGGCCCCGGACAGCGGCGTCGGCGGCGACCCGCTGATCGCCCTGCGCGACGCGCTGCGCGGGTTCGCCGCAGAGCGCGACTGGGAGCAGTTCCATGCGCCGAAGAACCTCGCCGCCGCGCTGTCGGTCGAGGCGGCCGAGCTGCTCGAGCCCTTCCAGTGGCTGAGCGAGGCCGAGTCGCAGGCGCTGCCGCCCGAGACGCACGCGGCCGTGCGGCTCGAGATGGCCGACGTGCTGCTCTACCTGGTCAGGCTGGCCGACCGCCTCGACGTGGACCTCGCGCAGGCGGCGCGCGACAAGCTCGTGCTCAACGCGGCGAAGTATCCGGTGGGCAAGGCGCGGGGCACCCGCACGAAGTACGACGCGCTCTGAGCGTCGGCGGCGCGCGGGGGCCGCGTCTCGGTCCCGGGCTCAGCCCCGGGCGTCCTTTCCCGGCACCCGGCGCAGCGCCGCGTTCAGCGACGACCCGAGCATGCTCTGGTCGGCATCGGCGTAGCTCAGGCCGCGGTCCAGCGCCGAGGCGGTCACCGTGATCGCCTCCTTGACCATCCGCACCGTCAGCGGGTCGAACTCCGCGACGATGCCGGCCCACTCGAGCGCGAGGTCCACCGAGCCGCCCGGCTCGTCGGAGAGCCGATCGACCAGGCCCCAGGCGAAGATCTCGGGTGCGTGGATCTTCTCGCACAGCAGCGTGATCCGCTTGGCGCGGGCCGGGCCCACCAGCGAGACCAGTCGCGGCACGGTGTTCCACTGCAGGTTCATGCCGATGCGGACCTCGGGCACGATGAAGTAGGCGTCGCGATCCATCACCCGCCAGTCGCAGGCCAGCGCGAACGCGCAGCCCGCGCCGACCGCCAGCCCCGAGATCGCCGCGATGGTGACCTGGGGCAGTTCCTCCCAGGCCTTGCAGAGCCGGCCGCCGCCGTGGATCAGGTGGCGCCGCTCGAGCGCCGAGCGCTCCGGATCCCAGTACGCGTTGTCCTTGAGGTCCGCGCCCGACGAGAAGCACTCGCGCGTGCCGGTGACGACGATGACGTTCGTCTCGAGGTCGTTCTCGAACGAGCGCGCCACCTCGGTGAGCTCCTCGATCAGCGGCGGGCCGAGCGCGTTGAGGCGTTCGCCTCGGTCGAAGCGGACGGTCGCGATGCGGCCGCGCCGCTCGACGGTGACGGCGGTCTTTCGGGTCATTCGGGTCTCCTCGGGGATGTCGGCTGCTGCGTGGGCGGGTGCGGAGGATCCGCGCCCGGCGCCATCACGGCCACGCTCTGCGGCGGGGTCGAACCCAGCTTCGGGTCGCGGCTCGAGGGTGTCAAGGCGCGGTACCGGATGCGAGGGTCGGCGCGGCCTGGGGCGTCGGCAACGTCATCCGCCGGGCCCGGCCGGTGCGATCGGGCACAATGCGCCAGCATCAGCGGCGGGAGAACGCAATGGCATCGCTCGGTGGAGTGCTCTGGTGGATCGTGCTCGGCGCGCTCGCGGGCTGGCTGGTCGCGTGGTGGATCGGGCGCTCGACGCAGCGGCTGCTGACCGAGCCGGTGATCCAGATCGTCGAACGCACGATCGACAACCCGCGGCACATCGCGCGGATCGCCACGCTCGAGGGCGAGGCGGCGCGCGTCGTCGAGCTCGAGGCCCAGGTGGCGACGATGCCGGCGATGAAGGCGCGCATCGACGCGTTGCAGGCCACGCCGCCGCGCGTGGTCGAGAAGGTGGTCACCCGCACCGTGGACCGCGTGATCGAGAAGCCGGTCGAGCGGATCGTGGAGAAGGTGATCGAGAAGCCGGTCGACCGCATCGTGGAGAAGGTGGTCGAGAAGGTGGTCGAGAAGGTCGTGGAGCGGCCGGTGCCCGACGTGGCCGCGATCGCCGAGCGCGATGCGGCGCTCGGCGCGGCGCGCCAGCGCGTCGTGCACCTGGAGGCGCTCGCGGGGGTGCTGTCGGATCGGGTCGCGCAGGCCTCGCGTCCGGTCGCCGCGGCGTCGGCGGCGGCAGCGCCCGGTGCGGCGACGTCCGCGACGGCCGCCGAGCGCGCGCAGGCCCTCGGCCTGCGCATCGAACATCTGGAGGCGCTGGCGGCGGTGCAGGCGGACCGCCTGGCCGCGACCCGCGGTGCCGCGACCGACACCGGGAGCCCGGCATGACGACGACGGAGATGGGCGGGACCCCCGTGCAGGGCGCACCGCGACGGCTGGTCGAGGACGCGTGGGTGGCGCTGAACCGGCGGTACCTGATCGGTGCCGTGGCCTTGTCCGCGGCGCTGGTGCTGCTGTGGGCGACCGGCAACGGGCCGGGTGCGTGGCGGGCCGCGGCGCCCGGGGCGGCGCCGGTGGCGGCCTCGCGTGACGCGTCGGGCAACGGTGCGGCGCCGTCGGCGCAGACGCAGCCGGGCGGCGCCACGCCGGCCGCGGCGGGATCGACGGGCGGTGCCGGCGCGCCGGCGTCTTCGGCGTCTTCGCCGCCGGCTGCGAACGGCGGGGCGGCGGGTGGTACCACGGCCACGCCCGCACCGGCTGCCCCGGCCCCGGCCGCGAACGGCAAGGGAAACGGGAACGGCAACGCGGCGCCTCCCTCCGGCAGCGGTCAGGCCAACGGCGCCGCGGCCGCGACGCCCCGGGCCCTGCCCGGCGCGCCCGTCGCGCGTCTGTACTTCGAGCCCGACCAGGCTTGGCCGGTGGGCGAGCTCGGCCCGCGGCTCGCGCCCGTGCTCGCGCGCCTGAAGGCGGACCCGGACACGAAGGCGCTGGTCAGCGGCTTCCACGACCGCCGCGGCTCCGCCGAGCGCAATGCCACGCTGGCGAACCGGCGCGCGCAGGCCGTGCGTCGCGTGCTGATCCGCGAAGGCGTCGCGGCCGACCGCATCGTGCTGGCGAAGCCCCAGCAGACGCAGGGCAGCGGGCCGGATCGGGAGGCGCGGCGGGTCGAGGTGACGGTCGCGCGGTGACGGGGCCGTTCAGGCCGCGCCGGTCGACGCCCAGGGATTGATCAGCGTCACCTGCATCGGCGCGAAATCCTCGACGTTGCGGGTCACGACCGTCATCGTGTGCCGAAGCGCCGTGGCGGCGATCAGCGCATCCCGCTCGGCCCGTCGGTCCGGGACGTGGAGACGAGCGCATCGGCGTGCCACCTGGAGATCGATCGGCAGGATCCGTTCATCGAAGGCGGGCAGCACCCGCTCCTCGAGCCAGCGACGCAGCAGCGCGCCCTGAGTCGGATCGCGCCGCTCGACCGCGAGCACGCCCATCTCGAGTTCCAGGATCGTAACGACCGATACGAACAGTGCGCCGGGGTCGATGCCGTCCACCCAGGCGGCGACCCCGACGTCGGTGCGATCGCGTCGGCGCAGCTCCGACACGACATTCGTGTCGAGCAGGTACATCAGCCGAGATCCACTGTCCGGGTGACCTCGCCCAGCCGGGGCGCCTCGAACTCGATGTCCTCGACCCCGGGCAACTCGAGCGCCTGTCGCAGACTGCTGCGTTCGCCGCGCAGTCGGCGCCAGTCTTCGTGTCGCAACAGCACGTAGGCCGGTTCACCCCGGTCGGTGATGATCACGGGCCCCTGCTCGGCCGCGCGCTTGGCGCTGCCGACGTCCTGGTTGAAGGACCGGCTGGAGATCGTGGTGATGGTCGGCATGCCGTCCTCCGGCACGTACACAATGTAGATATGTTACTACATCGATGCCGTCCGCAGCGGGCGATTCATCCGCGCATCCCCGCCGTTGACCTGAATCAACGCCCCCTTCCTGCTGCGGCGGACGATCGAAGACGTCGTCACCGCACCACCCTCGCAGCAGGGAAGGAGATCGCCATGCCCAGGATGAAGGCCGC
>Ga0105105_10000852_pt1 | contig 13390 bp, 14 predicted proteins | sample PPLLaktember2015_4_FD_79108 | JGI IMG/M metagenome (GOLD analysis project Ga0105105, IMG submission 79108) | Freshwater sediment microbial communities from Prairie Pothole Lake near Jamestown, North Dakota, USA - PPLs Lake P8 Core (1) Depth... | ecosystem: Environmental > Aquatic > Freshwater >... | reverse complement strand
ATGGTGGAGGAAAATAAATGAAATTGAAAGTCGTTATCGAGTCCAGTGATGAGGGAGGCTACACGGCCTACGTTCCCAGTCTGCCTGGTTGCATCAGTGAAGGCGATACGCGGGAGCAGACCATATCGAATATCAGGGAAGCCATCGTTTGCCAACCAGCCTCCGCGGTGCTAAATTATCGGAATTGGCAACCCTTTGGCGTTAAGAGGCATAACGGATGAAGATAGCGAAGGTGCTGATTCTTCTGCTGGTCCTGTTGGCCGGCGGGGCCGCAAGCGGCCCGGCTGCCGCCGACAAGATCGAATGGCACACCTACGACAGCGGCATGGCGCGCAGCAAATTTGAAAAGAAAAAGGTGTTCCTCCATTTTTATGCGGACTGGTGCAAGTACTGCGCTGATATGGAGAACAAGACCTTCAAGGACCCGGCGGTGATCGCCGCTCTCAACCGCAATTTCATCCCCATCCGGGTGGATTCCGACCGCGATAAGCAGACCGCGTCGCTCTACCGGGTCAAAGGCCTGCCCGACACGTGGTTCATCTCCGAGAGCGGAGAGGTCATCGGCCACCGGCCGGGCTACATCTCCACCGATCAACTCATGGGCCTCCTGAATGTCGTCATGACGAGTGCTGCCGCTAAATAGATAGAAGTGGTTTCAAAGCCTCGGATCACGCCCGAGGGCAAGGCGCAGGCCGACTCGGAAGCGCAGCATACACGCCAGTATGTGAGCATTTCGAGAGGCCTGCAACGCTGCCATTGGGTGTCAGACGGGGCTTTGAAACCACTTCTAACGGCTAATTCCGGAAGAGCCGCCGACGGAGAAGGTGGCCGAGGACGGTGGCGATGAGGATGGCGCTGACCACCACCAGGAGGCGCGGGACCCAGACATAGCCGTGATACGCTTCGAACTCCTTGGCTACGGAAACCCCGATCAGCCCGAAGACGAGCAGGGCGGCGAGGGCGGCCAGGAGGAGCGTCGTGGCGACCGCCGGGGGGGTCAGGAAGTGCAGCGGTCTGCGTGAACGCGCAAGGATGGTTTGTGGCGAAGGCATCTCGGCGGTCGTCTCTCCCGGCGTGGGGGTGCACGCCGCCATCGGCCTCAGCCGGTGGCGGGTGGTGCTACCGGATCAGATTATGCGGGACGGCATGAAAATGCAAGCCGGGAAACAACCTGGGCCAACGCTGCGTTGGCGCGCGGCCGCCGCGGGGCTGATCTTTATGTTTCTGGCCGCCGGCGGGGGGATGGGGGGTTGTGCCATGCCGCACAAGTCGGATCCGGGAAAAGCACCGGTCAAGGCCTTTGCACCGGGCACCATCCTTTCCGCGGCCACCGGTATGCCGGTCTCCTTTGACGAGTTTATGGCGGATGTGCGGACGGCGCGGGTCGTTTACGTGGGCGAAAAGCACACCTCTGCCCGACATCACGAGATTCAACTGAGGGTGATCCGCGCGTTGCACGACGGGGGAATTCGGCTGGCCGTGGGCATGGAGATGTTTGACCGATCGTACCAGACGGTCCTGGACCTCTGGGCGGCCGGCGGTCTCGACGAAGAGACCTTCCTGCGCCGCACCCATTGGTACGCCAACTGGCGCTTCGACTATGGGCTGTACCGGAGCATCCTGGACTACATCCGCGCTGAACAAATCCCGCTGGTGGCCTTGAATGTGCCGTTCAGCATCCCTCCCAAGATCCGTGTCGGCGGCACCGAATACCTCACGGAATACGAAAAGGGATACCTGCCCGGGGAGGTGGACACCCAAATTTCCGCTCACCGGCGTTACGTTGAAGAGGTGTTCAAGCAGCACCCTTTCAAGAACGTGCGGTTTGAGGATTTCTACCTGGCCCAGTGCGTCTGGGAAGATGCCATGGCGGAAGCGGCGGCGGTCCATCTCGGTGACGGCATGATGGTGGTGCTGGCGGGCAACGGCCACATCCAGTACAAGTACGGCATCCCGGAGCGGGTCTTCAAGCGCAACCGCCTCCCGTATCGCACCATTTACCCTGTCGCGGCGGACGAAGCCACCGACGTATCGGTTGCAGACTATCTCTGGGTGGCGGATTAAGATAAAAACTGTAACTGATCAGGTGGTTAGGCTGTAGGCTGAAGGGCAAGAATGATCATCCGTGACGCCATTGCCTGTCAACGTACCCAAATGATTCTGGCTTTGTGTGATCGCGCATGGTTTGTCCCTAAAAGCCTTCAGCCTTCAGTCTATCTACCTAAAGTCGTTACAAAATATTGCTCGTAAACACAACATGTTGAAGGATTTTATTGACACCAATCAATATGTTGTGTATAATTTTTCAAAGATGCAGGTAACGGCCCTCACCTGAACGCCCTCGCCCGACAAAACCGACAAGGTTTAGGATGTTTTCTCCCGGCAAACGAACGGGCACATGTTTTACGGCCGTGCGGATGCTCATCAACAACGACGTGCTGACGTGATCTAAACGCAGGAGCTCGCCTCGTGTTCGAGAAAATCGAAAAAAGAGATGGAAGGATAGTTGAATTCGACTCTTCGAAAATCACCGCCGCCCTCGCGAAGGCCGGCAACGCCACCGGCGAGTTCAGCGACAGGGAGGCGAAGAAACTGACACTGCGGGTGCTCACACTCGCCCACGAGCTGCGGCTCGGGCCGACCCCCAAGGTGGAGGAAATCCAGGACATCGTCGAGCGCGTCCTGCTCGACTCCCCGTTCTACAAAACCGCCAAGGCCTACATCCTCTACCGGGAGCAACACGCCCAGATCCGCAAGATCACCACCCGGGCCAATGTCGACCTGGTGAACCACTACATCGAGAAGCTCGACTGGAAGATCCGCGAAAACAGCAACATGAGCTACTCCCTGCAGGGGCTCAACAACTACATCTCTTCCGAGGTGACCTCCGAGTACTGGCTGAACTCCATCTACCCGCCCGAGATCCGGGTGGCTCACGCCGAAGGCGATGTCCACGTCCACGACCTCAACCTGCTTTCGGTCTACTGCGTCGGCTGGGACCTGATGGACCTGCTGCGCCAGGGGTTCAAGGGCGTCGAGGGCAAGGTCGAAAGCTCGCCGCCCCGGCACCTGCGCAGCGCCCTGGGGCAGGTCGTCAATTTCTTCTACACCCTCCAGGGGGAGGCTGCCGGGGCCCAGGCCATCTCCAACTTCGATACCCTGCTCGCCCCGTTCGTGCGCGCTGACCGCCTCGAGTACAAGGAGGTCAAGCAGGCCCTGCAGGAGTTCATCTTCAATATCAACATCCCGACCCGGGTGGGGTTCCAGACGCCGTTCACCAACATCACCATGGATCTCACCGTGCCGTCGACTCTCAGGGACCACCCCGTCGTGGTCGGGGGCCGGGAGCAGCCGGAGACCTACGGCGAATTCCAGCCCGAAATGGATGCGATCAACCGGGCCTTCGCCGAGGTCATGATGGAGGGGGATGCCAAGGGCCGGGTGTTCACCTTCCCGATCCCGACCTACAACCTCACGGCGGACTTCGACTGGGACAACCCCAACCTGGAGCCCCTCTGGCGGATGACAGGCAAATACGGCATTCCCTATTTTTCCAATTTCATCAACTCGGACTTGTCCCCGGAGGATGCGCGCTCCATGTGCTGCCGGCTGCGGCTGGACAACCGGGAACTGCTCAAGCGCGGCGGCGGCCTGTTCGGGGCGAACCCGCTCACCGGCTCGGTCGGGGTGGTGACCATCAACCTGCCGCGCATCGGCTACCTGAGCGACGGCGAGGCGGATTTCTTCGCCAAGCTCGGCAAATGGGTGCATCTGGCCGCCGAGAGCCTGATGATCAAGCGCAAGGTGCTCGAGCAGTTCACCGACAAGAACCTCTACCCCTACTCCAAGTTCTACCTGCGTGAAATCAAGAACCACTCCGGCGTATACTGGAAGAACCACTTCTCGACGATCGGCATCATCGGCATGAACGAGGCCTGTCTCAACTTCCTGGGACGGGACATCACCACCGCGGACGGGCAGGGCTTCGCCCTGCGCGTGATGGATTTTCTGCGCGAGACCATCGCCGGGCTCCAGGAGGAAAGCGGGGCGCTGTTCAACCTGGAGGCGACTCCGGGCGAAGGCACCTCCTTTCGGCTGGCCATGCTGGACAAGAAAAAATTCCCGGACATCATCAGCGCCAATGAATCCGATGCGAGCAACCGGAGCACCTCCCCGTATTACACCAACTCCAGCCAGCTTCCGGTGGGGTTCACCGATGATCTGTTCGAGACGTTGAGGCTTCAGGACGAGCTGCAGTCCAAGTACACCGGCGGCACGGTCCTGCACGTTTTTCTGGGCGAGCAGGTCAAGGACACTACCGTCATCAAGGCCCTGGTCCGCAAGATTGCCGCCAACTACCGGCTGCCCTATTTCACCCTCACGCCGACCTTCAGCATCTGCCCCACCCACGGCTACCTGGACGGGGAGCAGCCTTGCTGCAGCCGCTGCAGCGAGACGACCGAGGCATACTCCCGCGTGGTCGGCTACCTGCGGCCGGTTGAGCAATTGAACATCGGCAAGCAGGCGGAGTTTGGGGACCGGAAAAACCTTAAGATCGCATCCTGAAATTCTGGTACAGCGTGCTTCTGGCCGAGGGTGCTGTTTGAAATTATGAAGCATGAAATCCAACATCCGAAACAAACCCGAATGACCCAAATTGGATCCGGCGTGTCCGGATTGGGCGTATGAGAATCGGCGGCCTTCAAAAACACTCCTTCATCGACTACCCCGGCAAGATCAGTTGCGTCCTGTTTCTGGCGGGCTGCAATTTCAGCTGCCCGTACTGCCACAACCCGCAGTTGGTCGGCTCCCCCGGCGTTGCGGGGGAGCCGCTCACGATCGAGGATTTCCTCGCGTTCCTATCAGAGCGCCGGGGGCTGCTGGAGGGGGTCGTCATTTCGGGGGGGGAACCCACACTGCACCGCGATCTGCCGGACCTCTGCCGCCGCATCACGCACATGGGCTATGCCGTGAAGATGGACACCAACGGCAGCCAGCCACAGATGCTGAGACGGCTCATCACCGAAAACCTCGTCGATTACCTGGCGATGGACATCAAAATGGAGCCGGACCGCTATGTCGGCGGTGTGACCTGCCAGTGCGACACCGGCGCCATCCTCGACAGCCTTGAGCTCCTGATGGCATCGGGGGTCGACCACGAGTTCCGAACCACCTGTGTGAAACCGCTGGTGACATCGGAGACCATTGAGTGCATTGCCCGCCTCATCCAGGGCAGCCGCCTGTATGCCCTCCAGCCGTTCAAAGCAAGCCGCCTGCTGCGACCGGACTATTTCAACGGGGCGGACCCGTCTTACTCCGAAGCTGAAATGGACGGGTTCCAGCGCATCGCCGCCGCCTGGGTTGAAACCTGCACCCGGCGTTGATCAAGACTGGCTTCGCATCCGGCCCGCGTCCCGCAAACCCAAAAAGCGCTTGTCTTCCGGAAATGAATTGTGTTAAGCGAACAAGCTGACGGGTGCTGACCGATTCCGACGGGGTTCCATGGGGCGGAGGCGGCCTTTCTGCGCAAGGGGAAGGGCCAGGACGGCGAAAAGGAGGAGGCGTCAATGGACAGCGGTGGCAAGTTTCTGACATTCACCTCGATCATCATCTTGGCGGTGATCCTGCAAGGGGTTCTGGTCATTGCCGAGCAGCGTGAAACTCCGGACAAGGCGGCCGTGGAGTTTGCCCGGGCGTATTTCTGGCTGGACTCGTCCATGGCGGACCGGCTCTGCAAGGAGCTCGGCCCGAGTGAAGCGGCCAATGTGGTGGAGGAATACCTGCAGCGCGTCGACCAGGAGGCGCGCTCCATGGGGTATGCCTTCGATTATATGAAGCAGGACCTCTACCAGGTCGAGACCCGGGTAAGCCTCAAGGAGGCCGACAAAGCCCAGGTGCGGCTGACGGCGACGCGCAAACGCGCCATCAATCCCGTTTTTGGAGCCGTGGCCGAGGTGTTCGATCTGGCCCAAGCGCACCGGGTGGAGGCGACCATCGACCTTGTTCGGGAAGACGATCGCTGGAAGGTCTGCGGCCATCCGTTCGCTTTGACCGAAAGCTGATCTGTTTCCCGTGGTTCCTTTGGAAAGTGCCGGTTTCACGCCCCCGAAATCGGCACTTTTTTTATGAGCGGTTTTACAGCTGCCCGGGGAGGATACCGGGCCTGAAACCGCGCGAAGGTCTGAGGGGGCCGGCAGACCGCCCATGGCCGATGTGACCAGCCTGTATATGCGCTTGCGCGAGCGGGCGCGGCAGATCGTGTCGCGGCTTCCCCCGCCTGATTTTTACCGCGCCGAAAATGCCGCGGTGAACCTCTCCGAGTCCCTCTTCGAACGCACCCCTCTCGTTGTCGATGTGCGCCAGTCGGTTGCGGCCCTTCTGGAGGACGACTTCGGCCATGGGTGGCTGCATGCCAGAAAAGTGGCCGTCGATGCCGGCGCGCTGATGCACGTCGAAGGCCGGGCGGCCGGCTATTCCGGGGAGTTCCTGCGGCGGCGGACCTGTCTGGTCCACTGTGCGGGGCTACTGCACGACATCCGGCGCAAGCGGCCCGAGCATGCCGAGCAGGGGGCGGCCTGCGCGCGCGGGCTGATGTCCGGGCAGGACTTCTCGCCTGCGGAAATCGAAGACATCTGTATTGCCATCCGCAACCACGAGGCCTTCAAAACTGCCCTGAGTGTCGATACGCGGGAAGGCGCGCTTTTGTCCGATTGCCTCTACGACGCCGACAAGTTCCGTTGGGGGCCGGACAATTTCAGCGACACCCTGTGGGCCATGGCCGCCTTCGCCCGGCCGCCGCTGTCGGAGTTCCTGCGTCGCTACCCGAGCGGCATGGAGCGCCTGGCCCGGATCAAGACCTCGTTCCGCACGGCGACCGGTAGGAAATACGGCCCCCAGTTCATCGATCTGGGCATCGCCATCGGGGAGGAGCTCTACCGCGTGATCACGGCCGAGTTTGCTTCCGAGATCTGAACGCACCGCGCGCATCTACTTTCGTGTTTGACAGTTCCCCCGCTGTTCTTCTATACTCCGGTGCGCTGTGCCCTTAGATCGTTGCCGGTTTCCAACCCTCACCGCGAAAAGGAGATGACCATGACCCCGCAAGGATGGCTCACCCCCCACTGGCCCGAAGGTGTCCCGCTTTCAGTCTCCGGGTTTGACAAACCGCTTTTTTCCATACTGGACGACGCGGCCCGGGCCTATCCCGACCACGTCTACACCATTTTCAGCGATGCCACCCGGACTTTCGCGCAGGTCAAGGACACCGCCGACCGGATCGCCCATTTCCTGCATGCGCGGGGAATCCGAAAGGGCGACCGCGTGGCCGTTTTTCTTCCGAACCTGCCGCACTATCCGCCCATTTATTTCGGGATTATCAAGGCCGGCGCCATCTGCGTGACCTGCAACCCCCTCTACACCGCCAAGGAACTCAACTTCCAGCTCAAGGACTGCGGCGCCAAGGCCGTTTTCTGCATGGACCATCCGCATTTCTACCCCACCACGGTGAAAGCCGTCGATGCCACCGGCGTCGAGACGGTGGTCGTCTGCAGCGTCAAGTCGTACCTGCCCAAGCTCAAAGGGGTTATCGGCGGCCTGCTGGGGAAGATCCCCAAGGCCGGGAAATACGAGCCCGGCCACCTGTTTTTCGATGATGTGGTTGCCCAGGCCAAGCCCCAGCCGCCGGCGGTGGCCATCGACCCGTCCACGGATCTGGCGCTGATCGTCTACACCGGCGGCACGACGGGCATTCCCAAGGGTGCCGGTCTGACGCACACCAACTTCACCTACGAACTGGCCTGCATTAACGAATGGATCCGGCTGGCCCACGCAGAGGGCGCCCCACCGGAGCCCCAGCGTCAGGGCGGCTTTCACACCTACCTCGGCGTGCTGCCGTGGTACCACATCTTCGGGATGACCTGCGCCCTGCTCGCATCCTGTGGCAGCGGCAGCCGGCTGATCTGCGTCCCCGACCCGCGGGCCGGCACCCCCCCGTTCACCGAGGTCCTCAAAATAGTTCAGAAATACCGGCCGACGCTGATGCCGGCGGTGCCGACCCTCTTCGTGGCGTTCATCAACCACGCCCATCTCGATCAATACGATCTGACCTCCTTCATGGGCTGCTTTTCCGGAGGGGCGCCGCTGCCCCCCGAGGTGTGTCGGCGGTTCGAGGAAAAAACCGGCGCCGTCATCTTCGAAGGGTACGGTTTGAGCGAAACCGCTCCGATAGCGGCCGCCAACCCCACCAACACCCGGCAGCGCAAGATCGGCAGCGTCGGGTTCCCGCTTCCGGGTACGGACGTCAAAATAGTGGATCTCGTGAACGGCCAGCAGGAGTTGGCCCGGGGCGAGGACGGCGAGATCGCCGTCTGCGGGCCCCAGGTGATGAAAGGGTACTGGAACCGGCCGGATGAAGACGAGAAGGTTTTCCGCGCGATCGACGGCCGGCGCTTTTTCCTGACCGGAGACATCGGGCACATCGACGGGGAGGGCTACATCCTCATCACGGACCGCAAGAAGGACTTGATCCTGGTGGGCGGGTTCAACGTCTACCCCCGTGACGTCGAGGACATCCTCTTCCAGCACCCCAAGGTGGCGATCGCGGCCGTGGTGGGCGTTCCCGATTCCAAGAGCGGAGAGGCGGTCAAAGCCTTCATCCAGCTCAAGCCCGGTGAAACCGCCACCGTCGAGGAGATCCAGGAGTTCTGCAAACAGAACATGGCCGGGTACAAGCGGCCTCGGCACATCGAGTTCCGCGAAACACTCCCGGTGTCCAACGTGGGCAAGGTGCTGCGCCGGGTGCTGCGGGACGAGACCCGCGGCAAATCCGCGTGATTGAACCATCCCCGGAGCGGCAGGCGTGCGGCATGCCCGCCCGCTCCGGAGTGAAAGGAGCGGACCGGCAGCATGATCAACGCGATCCAGCATTGGACCCAGCGGCATCCTTACACTCTCACCGGCCTGCTGTTTTTGGCGATGGTGCTGTTTGGCTGGACCGCGCTGGGGTGGGGGGAGCGACAGCTCGGGTTTTTACTGCTGATTTATTTCATCGTTGCCCTGGGGATCCGGCTGGACGAGATTTCGCGCACACTCGGCGGCGGCAGCGGCAATCTTCCCGCGGCAGCCGGCGACTCCGACACCGTTATCGCCCACTTGAGGGAGATCAAGGAGCTGCTGGGCCGCATCGATTCAAAGCTGCAACGGCCGGCGTCGGATGACGACCCAGGGCAGCGACCTTAGCCTTCCTTCCTGCTTGTCATCGAATACGCAGAGCCCGCGCGGGTGTGAACTTTACGGCGCGTTTCACCGGCTGGCCGACTCCAACCGCGCCACGGGGTCTCCGAAGCTGCAGGGCATCATGGCCGCGCACTTGCCGCAGACGTGGGTGCTTTCCGGCAGGTCCGAGAAATACTCGAGGCCGGCGCGGTTTTCCTTGAGCCGGTCCCAGCAGCGGCGGCGCTCGAAGCCGTTGGTCTTGAGGGCCGCGACCGGGCAGGCGGCAACACACAGGCCGCACTCCTTGCCGGCCTTGAGCAGGCAGGCCTCGCGCGTTTCAACCAGCGGGTGGTCCCCGAGCTCGGCCTCGGTGACGAGGCTGCCCAGCCGGCCCGCGCAGCCGGCCGGGGTGATGAGCATGTGGTGGGTCCCGAAGCGGCCGATGTTGACCAGGTGGCCGAGATGCTTGTGGGACCAGCGCGCCATGAGCTTTTCCTCGTTGAAATTATGCGTGGCGGGCGTGAGGCCGCACGCGAACCCCTGCGCACCCAAGAGATCCGCCAGCGCCTGGCTCAGGCGGTTGATGAGGTCGTTGGTCTGCACGTAGGCGAGGCCCCAGTTCCGGCAGGGCCTGTCGCCCGCGCGGTTTTCCCGGGGCAGGTCCTTCTTGAAGGGGATGAAGAAGACGACCACGGACCTGCCGGCCGGCAGCAGGTCGCGGGGGTGCAGGTGGTCGGCGGCGGCGATGCGGGGCAGCGCGTCGAAGCGCGCGTCGACCGGTGCGGCCGCCAGCAGCGGCCTGCGCCACCAGCCCGCCTGGCCGAGCCGCCCGGGCTCCGCTGCCACGAACTCCTCCGCCAATCGCCGCAACTCCTGCACGGACATGGATGCCATCGGACCCTCCTCGCACGCGTTCGGGTTGGCCGGCACCCCGCCTGCGCCGACTCCCGGATGTGCCTAGAAGTGGTTTCATAACCCCGTCTGACCCCTGATGGTCCGCCACAGGCGGATTGCAGACCTCTCGAAATGCTCATCCGCCGCAGGCGGACTGCGCTTTCGAATCGGCCTGCGCCTTGCCCTCAGGCGTGATCCGGGGTTGTGAAACCACTTCTAAAATCATAACGGATGCCGCCCCCGTGGTCAACCGCAAAGCCGGGCCCACAGCGACTAACTTAGCTCTTGGCGAATCCAATAGAATAGTTTAGACTGATTGACTATGGGCACGCCTGCGTGTGAGGAGGAACGTCGGTATGGGAAAAAAGAGTGCGGCGCTTCTGATGGTTGGCCTGCTGCTGTCCGGTTGCGCGTCGACCTTTGATTTTCAAAGACAGGATTCGTTTGACGATCGAGTCCGCCAATACGGGAACCTGATCCGCTGGTCCGAGTTCGAAGGGGCCCAGTACTATTTGGCCTTTGAAACTTCAGGCGTGCGGCCGAAAGCACCCACTGACGTGCACGTCACGGATTACCAGGTCAAGCTGAAGATCGTCGCCGATGATGCGCTCAAGGCCGGCCAAGTGGTGGACATCACCTATTTCAGGAGCAGCAGCCCCCGGGTCAAGACGTTGGAGGACAAGCAACTCTGGGAATTCGACCCCACCCGGAACGATTGGTTCCTGAAGAGCGGGTTCCCGGATTTCAAATGACCCCGCCCCACCCGGCCGTCGCAACGCCTGCCACCGTCCCTGTGGACCGCTCCCGGGCCTCATGAAAATCTGCTTTTACACACCCTTCAAACCGCTCGGCCACCCGCACCCTTCCGGGGACCTGGTCACGGCCACCGGCATCTCCGAGTTTCTCGAGCGGCGCGGCCACCAGGTGGTCCCGGTGAGTTCCCTGCGCTGCCGCTGGATCTACTGGAAACCCTGGGTGTGGCCGCGCCTGGCATGGGAACGGCAGCAGGCGGCGCGGCGTTTCGGCGCGGCGCCCTGCGACCTGTGGTTCAGCTACCATTCGTATTACAAGGCCCCGGACATGCTGGGTCCGACCGTCACCCGGCGGATCGGGATCCCGTACGTGCTCTTTCAGGGCATCTACTCCACCCGGCGCCGCCGCGATTTTAGAACGCGGCCCGGTTTTCATTTGAACCGGCAGGTCCTGCTGGCCGCACGCCACGTCTTCACCAACAAACGCATGGATCTTGTCAACCTCCGGCGCCTTCTGCCGGAGGAGCGGCTGACCTACGTGGCGCCGGGTCTTCATTCCCGGGACTTCACCGCCGACCCGGGCGCGCGCGCCGAACTGCGCCGGCAGTGGGGTGCCGGCGAGGACCCCGTGGTGTTGTCGGTGGCCATGTTCCGGCCGGGGGTCAAGGCCGAAGGGCTCACCTGGGTGATCCGCACCTGCGGCGAACTGCGGCGTCGCGGCCGGAAATTCACACTGGTCATCGTCGGGGACGGAAAAGAGCGCACCCATCTCGAGCGGCTGGCGCAGGGAGAGATCCGCGACCGGTGCATTTTTGCCGGCCAGGTTCCGCGGCAGCAGCTTTACCGCTATTACAGCGCGGCCGACCTGTTCGTGTTCCCCGGCATTCAGGAAGCGCTCGGCATGGTGTACCTGGAGGCCCAATCCTGCGGGCTGCCGGTGGTGGCCTTTGACAACGCCGGGGTGCCGGAGGCGGTTCAGGACGGCCGGACCGGTTTGCTGGTGCCGATGCGCGACGGGAGTGCGTTTGCCGGTGCCATCGCACGGCTGCTGGACGATGCGCCGCTGCGCCGCCACATGGGCGCAACCGCCCGGGCCCATATCCGCGAGGCCCATGAGTTGGACCGGAATTACGGAATGATGGAAGAAAAATTGAAAGGCATTGTCACACCATGATCCATCCAGAAATCACCACCCGCTTCGGGCTGATTCGCCACGCCGAAACCGTCTGGAACCGCGCTAAACGCATCCAGGGTCACCAGGACTCGCCCCTGACGCCGGAAGGTGAACGGCAGGCGGCCGCCTGGGGACGAACCCTGCAGCGCTTGCGCTGGGATCGTATCCTGGCGAGCGACACCGGCCGGGCTGTCGCGACGGCCGAGCGCATCAACAACCACCTCGGACTGCCGGTGGTGTTGGACCGGCGGCTGCGGGAGCTCGACTGGGGCCGCTGGGCGTCCCGGACCGTGGCCGAGCTCCGGGCCGAGGAGGGAGCACTCGTGGCCCAGCAGGACCGTGCCGGCTGGGATTTCCGGCCGCCGGGCGGCGAGTCGCGCCACAGCCAGTTGGAGCGCAGCCGCCAGGTGCTGCTGGAGGCCGCCGGCCGCTGGCCGGGGGCCGCAATCCTCGTGGTCACCCATGGGGGTGTCCTCAAAAGCCTGGTCCATCACCTGTCGGGCGGCCAGCCGCTTGCGACCGACGGCATCGGCTTGCAGCCCTACCAACTGCACTGGGTATCCGCCACGGGCAGTAACCTCGCGCTGGAGGGTTTGGATGCCCTGCCCACTGAATGACTCCCACACCGTGTGCGCTTCCGGAGACAGGCTCATATGGACGTGTTGATGATTCATGATCTGAGCGAGGCGCATTTCGGCCTGCCGCTCGACCGCTACGGGCTCACCTTCGACGACGGCCTGTATTCCCAGTACTACTACTACCCCCTGCTGAAGGCGCACCCCCGGCCGCTCACGTTTTTCATCACCACCTCGCTGATCCGCGATGCGCCGGCCCGGGCCCGGTTCGACGGTAATTTTCTCAGGCACCTCGCCACCGGCCGATACTCCCACAAGGCCTTCATCGAAAAGGACCTCGATTGCTTCATGACGGCCGAAGAGGTCCGTTTTCTGGCGGAGCAGCCCAACGTTCGCATCGGGGCCCACAGCCACTTCCACGACGTCATCCTGACCGATGTGCACCCGCGCAAGCCAAAACCCGTCAGCCCATGGAAATCCGAGCGTTTTGCGGATGTGCCCGCTGCGCTGCGGCAGGGGCTGAGCATCCGCTCGCGGCTGGCCTTCCAGGGGTTCGAGTTCGCGGAGGGGCGGCTTGCGCCACGTTCGGAGGACCGGTGGATGGAGTTCATCCGGCGCGACACGGAGCTGTGCCTGAACTGGTTCGAACGCCATCGCATTCGGGTGCCGGACGCCTATTGCTTCCCCTTCAACGAGTACTCCTCCCGGCTGATCGATATGCTCGCCTCCTTCGGTTTTCGAGAATTCTACGCCGCGCGCTCCGCCAAGGACCCGCGTCTCAT
>Ga0105105_10000851_pt1 | contig 13401 bp, 12 predicted proteins | sample PPLLaktember2015_4_FD_79108 | JGI IMG/M metagenome (GOLD analysis project Ga0105105, IMG submission 79108) | Freshwater sediment microbial communities from Prairie Pothole Lake near Jamestown, North Dakota, USA - PPLs Lake P8 Core (1) Depth... | ecosystem: Environmental > Aquatic > Freshwater >... | reverse complement strand
TGATCGCCGGACTGACAGGCGGGATCGCGAGCGGCAAATCGACGGTCTCCGCCGTGCTGGCCGAGGCCGGGGCCCGGGTCATCGATGCCGACGCAATCGCGCGGGAGGCGGCCCGCAAGGGCACCGCCGCCTACGCCGACATCGTCGCGCACTTCGGCCGGGGCATCCTGCTGCCGGACGGTGAGATCGACCGGCGGCACCTGGGCGAGATCGTCTTCAACGAACCCGTTGAAAAACAGGTGCTCGAGCGCTTCATCCACCCGTGGGTGCGCGAGGAGACCGCCCGCCGCCTGGAACGCATCCGCTGCGACGAGCCGAATGCGGTGGTGATCCTGGACGTGCCGCTGCTCTTCGAGACCGGCATGCACCACGGCCTGGCGGAGGTGATCGTCGTGGTGGCGCCGGAGGCCGTCCAACTCGCGCGCCTCATGGCCCGCGACCGCCTCGCGCCGGCCGAGGCCCTCACCCGCATCCGCTCCCAGATGCCGATCGAGCAAAAAAGAGCTCTGGCCACGCGGGTCATCGACAACTCCGGCTCCCGGGAGCACACCCGGGCCCAGACCCTTGAGGTGTATCGCAGTCTGGCGCTGCTCAGGTAGAGAGTGTCCATCCACAAACGGCATCTTTCGGCCCATGCCCGCGTTCTCGCTCTTCGCACTCCTCGGCGTAGAAGGACTACGCCTGCGGTTGCGAAATCGCTGCGGCCTTGGCCTGAACCCCGAACCCTGGGCGGTTACCGTCGCCTGACGTTGTGTTCCGGGAACAATCTCCCATAGGGATAGGGATGTTGATACCGCCCGTCACAACGGTTCGATCAGGCGCTCGAGTATCAGGCCGTGAAAACCGTCCCCACCCGCGGCCGTGAACACCCACCCCAGGTGGGTCAGGCAGGCAGCACACAGACCCGCCCGCCAGAGGTACCCGGCAAACCAGGTGAACTCAGCACTCGCCGGCCCGACCGCTGCGCAGCCCGATGCCCGCTTGAAACAGCCGATTTCAAACACGATGCCATGCGGATTGGCGAAGGTGTGACGGTGGGCGCCGTTCACGGCGATGCGCTCTTTGACCCGTGTGACCGGGTGCCGACAATCGCGGCAAAGAATGTAAGGTTCTACTTCCGGGCTTTTTTCCTCGGAAACGGCGCCGGCGGGCGTGGGCTGATTTTCCGCCGCAGGCCCCTGGGGCGGCTGCCGGAAGCCCTGCAGGGGATACCCGGCGGGTGTGATCGCGGAACCGCTGCACCATCGCCACCGGCTTTCAGCGGGTGTAGTTGGTGACATAAAAATCCTCGATAATCCCCTTCTGCTTGAGCCTGGCCCCGAAATCCCGCGCCGACTGCGGGTCGGGAAAACGGGCGATACGCACCTGATACCAGGTCTTGCCGCCGCTTGCGGTTTCGATCCAATACGCGTCATACCCCCGCTGCTTGAGATCGTCCACGAATTTGAGCGCATATTCCGACTTGAGGTAGGCGGCCACCTGCAGCGTGTAAGGATCCTTCACCACCGCGGGAGCAGCCGCGGGTTCGGCGGCCGCGGGGATGGCGGCGGGCCGGAAGAACCCGTCGCCGGCGTTCACGAAAAGCCAGATCCCGCCGGCAGCGGCACCGGCGGCGATCACCACGCCCAGCACATAGGGCAGCGCGGAAGGCCGCACGACGGCGCGCGTTACCGCAGCCGAACCCCGGAACATCCGGTGCACGCCGCGCGCCGCGACCGCGGCGATGTCTGCCCGGAGGCGCGCCAGCCGTTGCCACGCCGGTGGCCACCCGCGCGAGCGTCCCCACACGGATGGGGGCCCCTCGTCTTCCTCATCCGGTACCTCGTCGATCGTTGCACTCATCCGGAACGCGCCGTCCGCAGCGTCTGGAGGGGCCGCTTCCGCCGGCGCCTCATCTACCGCCGGGCCCGGCCCGGTAACGGGTATGGGGGCCTCCGCGGGAGGGGCTTCCGGCGCCGCCGGCACCGGCCCCGAAGCCCGCCGGTAGAACTGCTGCACCCATGCATCGGTCCGGCCGTCTCGGCGCAGCAGGCGCGCCAGATCCCGGCTGAACTCCGGCGGCATCTCTGCCTCGGCGCCGCACACCCGCCGGTAGCTCTGAAGAGCGGGGTAGTCCGTCCGCTCCAGCATCAGGTAGAGGCGGGCCAAGGCGCTCTGAATGGCCCCGTTGCGGGGGTGGGCGTCCCCCAGCCGTGTTGCCAGAACCTGCTGATCTTCGCGCAGCCCGCCCCGGTGTTCGACCCGCAACACCCACTGCTCGGCGACCTCCTCGTCGCCCGGGTGGGCGGCGAGATACCCGGCGATCCACTCCTCGGTTTTGGCGCCACCCCGTGGCCGCGCAAGATAAAACCGCGCCAGCCGCGCGGTCAGCGGCGGCAGATTCCGGCGCCGGACGGCCGGGGAGACGAGGAAACTGTCGAGCACGGAGAGCGCGCGGCGGAAGGCGGCCTCGGCCTCGACGTGCAGCCCGTCCCGCTCCGCCCGACCGGCAGAACGCACCCACCGGCGGACCCATGCCAGGCCCAGGCGGTTGGCGGCCCAGCCCACCGCGAAGAAGAACGCGGCCAGCAGGACGGCCGCCAGGACGGGGGCCGCCTCCAGGCCGATGTGCGGCGGAAGCAGCGGAAGCGCCCACAGGCTTGCCGCCGTCCCGATCAGGAGCGTGATCCAGAGACGGGCGGCAGCGTGGCGCAGAAAGTGGTTCATCTCTTGGCCCTCATCAATTTCCGTCCGGAGCGCCTCCGGCTGCACCCTTCGCCGGTGGCTCACTGTCCGGCAGCTCCTCCCGGCCTGCCGCAGGCCCACCGGAGGGTTTCGACTGCCCCTCCCGCAAGGCAACCTCCATGCCCCGCGGCCCCCAGGGCAACGGGGCCTGCCCCGTGACGGGATTGACCAGAGCAAAGCGGATGGTACCGGGCACGGGAAACTCCCGGTGCGGCCCGCCTTCGGTGGCCTTGCGCATGAAATCCGCCCAGATCGGCGCCGCCCCGCGGGCGCCGGTCACCCCGCGCCCATGGGTGTCGCGCATACTGACCGCACGGTCGAACCCCGCCCACACCGAGACACTCAGCGTCGGTGTGAAACCGGTGAACCAGACGTCGTTGAACTCGTCCGTGGTCCCGGTCTTGCCGGCGGCCGGCAGAGAAAACCCCATCTGGCGGATCACGCTGCCCGTGCCCTCGTCCAGCACGGCGCGCATCATGTCAACGATCTGAAACGTAATGGCGGCGTCAAGCGCCCGGCGGCCGGTGAGGAGCCGCTCCTCCAGGATGCGCCCCTGGTAGTCCTCGACCCGGCGGATAAAGAAGGGCTCGTGGTAAATACCGCCGGTGGCGAACGTGGCAAACGCGGCCGCCATGTCGAGCGGGCTCACCCCTGACGTTCCCAGGGCCACCGAGTGCACCGGCGCAAGCGCGCTGCGGATGCCGCAGCGCCGGGCCACGTCGATGACCGCGGCCGGCCCGGTGCGTTCCACGAGCTGGGCCGCAATCGAGTTGACGCTGTGAGCCAGGCCGCGTTTCAGGATCATCGGCCCCTCGTGTTCGCCGCTGAAATTCCGGGGGGTCCAGGGCGCCTGCCCCGGAATCGGGATCGCGACCTTGCGGTCGATGAGGACCGTGGCCGGGCTCAACCCCAGCTTCTCGAAGGCGGCGTAGTAGACGAAGGGTTTGAACCCGGAACCGGGCTGGCGATTGCTCTGCAGGGCGCGGTTGAATTCCGACTCGGCATGGTCCCGGCCGCCCACCAGCGCCCGCACCGCTCCGGAGTGCGCCTCGACCGCCACCAGCGCCCCCTGGGGTCGGCCGGTCGTCTTGCCGCCAACCGGCGCGGGGACACCCAGAACCTGATCCAGGCGTGCCAGCCCCGCTTGAACCGCGTCGATAGCCCACGCCTGCAGCTGGGCGTCCATGGTGGTGAAGACCTTGAGCCCCGCGTGGTGCACGACGTCCGTACCGTAGCGTTCTTCCATGTCCCTCAGCAGCGCATCCAGAAAGTAGCTGCCGGTGGGCTCTCCGCCGCCCGGTTCGCGCAGCTGCAGCCGAACCCGGTACGCCTTCTCGGCCTCCTCGGCGGTGATGCCGCCGACGGCCGTCATGCGGGACAAGACCACCTTCTGGCGCTCCTTGGCCCGCTCGAAATAGCGGAAGGGATTGTAGCGGGTCGGTGACTTCGGCAGGCCCGCCAGCAGGGCCGCCTCCGGCAGCGTCAACTGCAGGGCGGGCTTGCCGAAGAACACCTGGGAGGCCTGCTCCACGCCATGGGCGCCGACCCCAAAGGGAATCTGGTTGATGTAGGCCTCGAGGATCTCCTGTTTGGTGAAGCGCGACTCGATCTGCAGGGCCACGAGCAGTTCACGAAACTTGCGCATGTAGGTGCGGTGAAAGCTGAAGAACAGATTCTTGGCCAGCTGCTGGGTGATGGTGGAGGCGCCCTCAACCCGGCCGCCGCTTGCCAGCGTCACCCAGAAGGCTTTCACCGTGCGCAGCTTGTCGAAGCCATGGTGCTCCCAGAACCGGTGGTCCTCGGTGGCGGTGACGGCCTGGATGAAGAGGGGTGAGACGCGGTTCAGGGGGACCACCTCCCGCCCGCCGATCAGCATGATCCGCTCCCCGGTGGCCGCGTAGATCTCCGTCGGCGGGGTTTCGATGATCCGGCTCAACGGCTCGGGCACCTGCGGCAATTCGCGGATGACGACGAAGAAAAAAATGAGCAGGGCCGCCGCCCCGACCCCGAGCAGCAGAAGAGACCCGTAGAACAGCGCTCTGAGCCGCCGCATCACGACACCCCCGCCATCCATACGCCACTCAGTCTGTGGGCCTGCGTCCTCATCGCGATATCAGCCCTCGGTCGATGCCGCCCCGCCCTTCCGACCTTCCAGGAGGGAGCGCAGCCGCCAGACCGCCCAGTCTTGCGCCTGCACCAGGAACACGCGCGGCTGGGAGCCGGAGCGGGTTTCGAAGCCGATCTCGACCAGCCCCGCGGCCGACTCGTCGGAGATACCCACCCGCGTGATCTGCCCGGAAATCTCCAGCAGCCGCTCGGGCTGGGCAATCAGGCTGCGTTGCACGTCCGCCGGCAAGGATGCCAGCACGGCGAAAAACCGCTCGGCCGAGTAGATGCGATTCTGAAAGCTGGACAGATCCTCCAGGGAGCGGCTGGCGGCCGTGCTTCCCCGGGCCAGCACGGCGAGGGACGCGGCGCCCACCTTGACCTGGCGCAGGACATGGTTGTTCGGCTCGAGCAGATACACCATGAGCCCGTCGGCCGACTTCTCCAGGTAGACGCGGCTCCAGCGGCCTTCGCTGACCAGCCGCAGCAGATCGAAGGGCGACAGCAACTCGGCGGTAAAACCCTGGGGCAGCTTCTGGTAGAGCTCTCGGAAATGCTCGGCGGACAGCATGACGCCCTGACCGGGGGCGAGCGTACCGACGACCTCGTTGAGAGACCCGGCGTTGCGGGCCATGCGCTGATAGGCCTCCCGGTCGGTGGCCAGCCGCTCCACGGTCGACCGCGCGGCCTGGGTCTTGCGCCCCTTCTCCCAGATGGCGCCGGATTCAGGCCGCTCGGCGTTCGTGGACACGAGGGTCGCGCCCACCCCCCGCTCCAACCAGTCGAATTTCAGCTCCGTCAGCAGCAATGCCAGAACGGCGACGGTGAGCAGGATGGGGGGGAGGCTGAACGCGCGAGCCGCCCATTCGCGCAGGCTTCTCGGTTCCAGCCAGTCCATCACTTGGAGCCCTTGAATTTCCAGATGGCGCCGTTGCGGGCCACGGCATAGACCGAGCCGTCGCCGCCCACCGCCGGCGATGAAAAGCCGGTGCCGGAGAACCCCGTGTTGTGGCTGCGCGCCTTGAAATCGTGGGAGACGGTCACCATCTCCTGGGTGGCCGCATAAACACAGTCGGCGGTCACCGCCGGAGATGAGCGGCTGACGCCCGGAAGCCGGAAACGCTGGGGGGAGCCGGCCTGGACGACGGGCACCCCGTTGGCGCCGGAGACGGCGTGCATCTGCGTCTCGGAGACGACGAACACGATCCCTTTCGACGACCCGGCCGGTGTCGCCAGCACGGGTTCGCCCGCATCGTATTCCCACATTTTGACGCCGGTCTCGACGTCATGGGCCGTGAGCAGACCGCGGCCGCTTCCGATGACCAGCAGATTGCCAAACACCACGGCCGGTGAAGAGAGTGTCCCCCCGTCGTGGAATGCCTGCCAGACCACGGCGAGATCTCGCCCGTCCCACTCATAGGCCTCGATCCGGCACACGGTGTCGGCGACAGCGATCAGGGGTTTGGAGCGGCTCACCACCACCGCCGGAGTGGGGTCCAGAAAACCGTGCCCGGGAAGGCCGCCGACCGCCCCGGGAAACGAGGTCAGGCCGAGCCACGCCCTGCGGAGGCCGGCCGCCCCTGCGCCCCCGCCGCCGGCGGGGCAGTCTCCCAGCGGCTTGCGGGCCAGCAGCTCGACCCGTTGCCCGAGGTCGTGCAGCACCAGCAGCTCGGATCGAACGCCCCCCGGGAGGGCGAGCACCGCCGCCGCGGCCACCACCAGGGTCTGCCGGTCGTGCACGAACACCTTCGGGGAGCCGGTGGAAAAACCCTGATCCGGCAAGGCGTATGACCAGCGCAGGTGGCCCTGCGGGTCGACCTTGTACAGCGTCGTCTGCAGCCGGCCGCCGTCGAGCTCCCGGGTGGCGGCGATGATGATGCCCCCGTCCGGACCGAGCGCCGGCGCGGAGGTCACCCGTGCCTTTTCGGGCGGTCCGTCCAGACTGAGCTTCCACAGGACCCTGCCCCCCGCGGCTTCCACGGCCACGAGTTGGGCGTCGACCGTGCCGACGTAAAGCACCTCCAGGCCCTGTTCGTCCCGGCCGATCACGGGGGAAGAGCTGACGATCCGCAGCGACTCGGAGATCCAGGCGGGGGAAATCGCGAAGCCGCTCTTCACATTGCGGAAGCCCTCGCCCGGCAGATCCCCGTGAAAATAGCGCCAGCCGGAAACGCCGGATGAGCATCCACCCGCCGCCAGGAGCAGGCCCAACAGGAGCGAGCGCGTCAAACGGGAGGTCATGACAAGGTCCTTTCGCATGGGGTTGTGAGCCGGGCGCGAAGGCCGCGGCGGTGGGTCCGGGCGAAAGGTAGTTTAGAACCCGCGGGGCCGGCTGTCAACCACCGCGCGAGAGCGGGGCCGAAACGCCTGCAGGGGGAAGAGAGAACTACGAAATACGCGAAAGGCACGAAAAGCGAAACCAACATCAAACCCTTTCGCGATTTTCGCGCATTTCGTAGTTAAAAGCGATTTCAGATAGCTGAGCGGTGAGGTTGTAAAATACGTCCGGGACACGAGACTAGTCGGTCTCGCTCAACTCCTCTGAGAGATCTTCCCGCACCTCTTCGTCCAGCGACCGGATGGTCGGAAAAAGGTCTGTCAGGATGGATTTGGCCTTGTCGACATGCTCAGTGGCCTGGGCGAGTTTACCCCCCTCGGTCTTGGTCAGCGCAACCCGCCCCCGAATGTCGTCGATGTCCTCCCGCAGGACATCGCACTCGTTGATGACGTTCAGAAATTCTTCGGCTTCCATGGTCGTTTTCCCCCTCACGGTTCAATCCTTGCGACATTCCCCAGAAATTCCTCCGCCGTTCAATCATGGATATCGGCCGAATCCTGCGGCAGCTTGAATGGTTTGTCGCACCCGGTGCAGGCGCGCTCCGGCAGAGCCATCTGCGGTTTCCCACCTCCGCGTCCCGCGGCATGCCCCGCAGAAGACCGCCTGTTAAATTGCTTTTCCACGTCTGATGTGGTTTATGATGCGGCCATGACGTCGTCGTTGATCGCCATGTCGAACCGCCTGTCTCCACCCCTCGCGCAGGGGTATGGGATGATGTCGGGCCGGCGCATGGCGGGGACCGCACCCGCACTCGCCGCGCCGGTTGACAGAGTGCGCCTGCGGGTGGAAGCGGAATGAAGCGGATCTCCATGCCCCCTGAGTTGCGGGACTTGGCGGCGCACTTGTCCTCGATCGCACAGGTCGCGGTCGAGACGGACAAGCCGCTCGGCCCCTGCACGTCCTACCGCATCGGCGGCCCAACGGCCGTCTGGGCGGCCCCGCGCTCGGAGGAAGGGGTCCGACACGTGCTCGCGGCCGTCCACGCGGCAGGCGTGCCGCTGTTCATCCTGGGCCGGGGGTCCAACCTGCTGGTCTCCGACCGGGGCTGGCAGGGCGTCACCTTGTACCTGGGTGAAAATTTCAGCGGGTGGGAGTTTCACGAAGATGAGGCCGCCGTCCGGGCGGGCACCCTCTGGATGGATCTGATCCGCGACGCCGTGGAACGGGGCATGGGCGGGATGGAACTCATGGCGGGGATCCCCGGCGGGATCGGCGGCGCTCTGCGCATGAACGCCGGCGCCTTCGGCCGCGAGATCGAAGCGTTAACCGTTGAAGTCGCCGGTTGCCTGCCCGATGGTTCGCCGTTGACCGTTCAGCGCCACGACGTAGACTTCGGCTACCGGTGTGCGCCGCAACTCGACCGGGTCGTCATCACCTCGGCCCGCTTCCGGTTTCAGCCGCAAAACCCCCAGGCGCTTACGACCCGCATGAACGAGATTCTCGCCCTGCGCGCGCAGAAGCAGCCGCTGGAATTCCCCTCTTGCGGCAGCGTGTTCAAACGCCCGCCCGGCTATTACGCCGGGGCCCTCATCGAGGCGGCCGGCCTCAAGGGCGAGCGCATCGGCGGCGCGGAGGTGAGTCGCCGGCATGCCGGCTTCATTTTGAATGTCGCCGGCGCCACGGCGACGGATGTCCACCGGCTGATCCGGTGCATCGAGCAGCGCGTGTTCGAGCGCTTCGGAGTGCGGCTGGAGCGGGAAGTCCGGCTGGTGGGCGACTTCGACGAATGCTAACCACTCAGGTAGCGGGGTTCAGGGTTCAGGCAATCAACGAGGGGAGATGCCATGGTTCTGTCCATTCTCCCGCATGGACGATTGGGGCCGCCGGCGATCAGACCCCGGCAACTGGTTCTTTCCTGAACCTCGAACCCTGAAATCTCGCCACCTTAAATCAGCAGCAACGAATGAGCATACAGAAGTACGACCCGGAAGAGCCGACCGTCCCCGACGCCTGGCGGCTCACCCGTTTCTTCATCCCCCTCGCCGTGCAGGCGGCCTCGCAGTCGTTGTGCTACCCGCTGGTGGCGATGGTGGCGTCCCGGGGGCCCGGCGGCCCGCTGGACCTGGCCGGCCTGGCCCAATCCAACACCGTCTTGTTTTTTCTGGGGATGTTCGCGATCAGCCTGGTCCCGACGGGCATGGTCTTCGCCCGCACCCGGGAAGGCTACCGCCAGTTCTATCGGCTGAGCCTCGGCGCCGGCATCTGTGCCACCGCCGTCCAAGGGCTTCTCTGCCTGCCGGGGGTGTCGCATCTGGTTTTCGGCCGGCTGATCGGCCTGCCGCCTTCGATCGAATCACCGGCCCAGGTCACCCTGCTGGCCAGCATCCCCTTGCAGTTGCTCTTCTTCTCACGGATTCCGTATTTCGTCGCCATGTACGTCAGCCAAGCGGCCGGCATCGCCAGCCTCGCCACCATCGGCCGGGTGGTCCTCACGGCAGTGCTGTCGCCGATCTTTTGTATGGCGGGGCTGGTAGGTCCGGTGTGGGCGGTGGTGGTGCTGACCCTGCCCGTGGCGCTTGAGGCCATTGTTTCACGGGCGTTTGCGCAGCCTTTCCTGAAAAAACTGCCCAGCGAGCGGCGGCAGCCTCCTCGTTTGAGAGATTTTTTCTGGTTCAACCTGCCGCTCACCGTCGGCGGCTATTTTCTCTCCCTGGCCACCATCGTCCTGGCGGGGATCGTGGCGCGGGCCCCCGAGCCGGAACGCATGCTGCCCGTGTACTATCTGACCCTCGGTCTGGCCAGCCCGGTGGCTTTCGCCGCAACGCGCCTGCAGACGATCGTGCTCGCTTTCGAGCCGGCCGACCGTAACCGGCACCAGACGCTGCGCTTCGCCGTCGCCGCCGGGTTGATTCTCGGCCTCTTGCCCCTGGTTTTCATCCTCCCGGGGCTGGACTATTTGTACTACGTACAGCTGCAGAACCTGGACCCCGCCGACCTGGGGTGGGTGCGGCAAAGCGCGGCCGTGCTGGTTCTGCTTCCCCTGGCCGTAGCCCTGAGGGCCCAAAGCGAGGGGCTTGCCACTTGGCTGAAAAGGCCCCTCGTCGTCCTTCTCGGCCACGGGGTTTTCCTGATCACCGCCTCGGCGGCGGGTGCTGCCGCCTTGGGCCTGGGGCTGGCCGGTTGCCTTATCGGCGCCGCCAGCCTGCCCCTGGGAAGCCTGGCGTCATCGGCCACCATGCGCCTGGCGCTGAAGAGAAAAACCCTCAAGCAGGATTGATCCGCCCGGATCAATCCTCCCACTTGATGCATTCCACCGGGCAGGAGCTCATGGCCTCTTCGATGCACTCCTCAGACCCGCCTTCTTCCTTGACAACCTCCGCCTTCTCCGAAGCGTCGTTAAACGTGAACACATCCGGGCACAGCTCCACGCAGGTCTGACATCCCACGCACTCATCCGCGTCGATCACCACTCGCTTGGCCATTACGTTTCCTCCTGGTTTCAAAACTATTGGTTTGGGGTGAGACGGCCATCCGGCGGACGGACGTCGGTCGCGCACGGCCCTATAGCCGTGCGCAAATGCAAGGACTCGGCGTGGCCGAAGCCCTATTGCCTATTGAATGCCGATCTGCTACGGTGCCCCCCACTGACCGGGCGGCCATCGCGCCGCCCGATGTGCGTGGAGGCACCTGCCAATGGTTGAAGAAACGGAAGACGCCCTCAACTTTAATCTCGATCGATCCAACCTGTACCTCGAGGAGTCGTTCACGGACCTCAAGGTCGGCTCGGTCAAGCGATTTTCCCCCGTCAAGGCCGACGGATCCCCGGACAAGGAGCGGCATCCCGTTTTCGTCGGACAGACCAGCGTCTACACGCCGCACGGTCCCCTGCCGATTCAGAACGTGATCCCGGCCAAAGACCTTCCCCAGGCGTTCAAGCGTTTCCCGGAGGCCATGCAGGCCTCCATGGAAAAACTTATGGAAGAGGCCAAGAAGATGCGGGAAGAAAAGCAGCCACCGATCATTCAAAGCCCAAGTTCCCGCATCATCATGCCCTGAGGCCGCAGCGGGTCGCCGCACGGTATCGGCCTTGCGGCGCCGGAACGCCGGCCGCTGCGTTCACATCCGCCGGGCTTCCAATGAAGTTGAGCCTTTTTTACTGTGGGAGTCTGCCGCGGCGGACCGCGATGATCGTGGCTGGAAGCCACTCCCACAAGGGCGACACTTCATTTCCGACAGGACGGCGCAACGCGCCGTAACCCGCTTTCAAGGAAGTCGCTTTTAGAATCCCCCCAACCCTTTGCAAAAGGGGGAGTAGGAGGGCGCCGGTGTCTCTCCCCTTTGGAGAAGGAGGCCGGGGGGGATTTTGTTTCACAGTAGAACGGCGCAGCGCGCCGAAACCCGCTTCTAAGCGGCCGGCGCCGCCACGGGGTTGAGGGGGCTACCCGGGGGATAGGCCCGCGCCGCCAGCTCACGGTCCAGCATCAGCAGCCCGGACTTGTCGGTTCCGACCATTTCCAGCTGCTCGGTGATTTTGTTCGCATTGGACTCTTCCTCGATCTGCTCGTCGGTGAACCAAGCCAGCAGGGGCTCGGAGGCGTACTCTTTTTCCTGGCGCGCGATCGACATCAGGTCGTTGATCTTCTTGGAAATGAACTTCTCGTGCTCGAAGGCGTCCTGGAACACTTCGAGCGGCGACTTCCACTGGACCTTGAGCTGCTTGAGGTCCTTCAGGGCGACCTTCCCGCCGCGGTCGATCAGGTGATTGAAAAACTTCATGGCGTGCAGCATCTCCTCATGGGCCTGCACGCGCATCCAGTGCCCCATCCCGTCCAAGGCCTTGGAGTGCAGCCAGGCCGCCATGGACAGATAGATGTAGTAGGATTCCAATTCGTTCTTGATCTGCTCGTTCATCGCATCGTTGAGTTTCTTGCCGATCATTTTTAAGTCTCCTTGTGGCAGGTTAGAGGCTCGCGCGTCAACACCGTCATTTTCTGAAGGTACTATGGTTAGCATTGCCCCGGTTTTTGTCAATTCCGGCGATCACCTTGACTCCGCAATGATTTTCGGATTATTACTACAGCAGCCGGAAAGGGCGGGGACGTTTCCCGAAGGGTCCCCGGAACCGGCCAGGGGCCCGCGGGAGCCTCCGGCCGCTGCGGCCGTCGCATGGAGTGATGCAGGCAGATGTCCGAACAGCTCAAATTGTTTCAGGCGTCCGATAGCCCGGGTCCCGGCAGCCCCGGGGAGGAGCCCCACCCGGACCTTGACGCGGGCACCGGCGCGCTCGACGAGCTTTTCCGTCTGAGTGCCCGCTGGCGCGGGTGCCGCGAATTCCTCGACCTGCTCGAATTCGTCGCGCGCTTCCCGGCCTATTCGCCGTTCAACGGGTTTCTCATCTACCTGCAGAACCCCGCCGCCACCCACGTCGCCACGGGCCGAACCTGGTCCCGGAAGTACCGGCGACGGCTGAAGCCGGGCGCCCGGCCGATCCTCATCCTGGCCCCGATGTCACCGGTGCTCTTCGTCTTCGATCTCAAGGACACCGAGGGGTACCCGATCCCCGAGGGCGCCCTGAGACCGCTCGAGACCCGGGACCGCCTGTCTGACCGAATCTACGACGCTACCCTGCACAACTGCGGCATTCAACACATCGCCGTGCGCGAGGTGCCGCCCCTGAACACCGCCGCCGAAAGGGTGGTCCGCATCACGGCCTCGGTCCGGAAAAAATACGCGGGCCTGGACCTCGAGGCCAGCAACCGCTATCTCGTCCTGGTTGACGCCGGCCTGAGCCTGGAGGAAAAGTACGCCGCCCTGGTCCTCGAACTAGGCCGCATTTTCTGCGGGCACCTGGGCATCGACAGCGACGCCTGGTGGGTGGACCGCAAGGACCTGGACCTGAACCGGACCGACCTCGAAGCCGATGCAGCGGCCTTCATTGTCTGCCGCCGCAGAGGGCTCGCACAGGTGTCACACCAGCGGTTCAGCGACTGCCGTGGCGCGGACCGTGAACTGCCCCCCATCAGTCTCACCGCCGTCTTTCAGGCGGTGAGCTACATTGAAGAGATGCGCAAAGCCCTGTGGCGCAAACCCCGCAAACAGGGCCGTTCCTGACGGCGTGCCCGCAGCAGCCCATGACCGACACTCCGACCGAAATCGTCATCCCGCGTGAAAAGGCCGTGTTCCGGCTCGACCGCAACGGCCGCTGGCGCAACGCGTCCGGCCCTTTCCAGAATCGGCGCATCATCGACTACTTCAACGCCGCCATCCGCCGGGACGAAGGCGGCTACTATGTC
>Ga0105105_10000850_pt1 | contig 13431 bp, 14 predicted proteins | sample PPLLaktember2015_4_FD_79108 | JGI IMG/M metagenome (GOLD analysis project Ga0105105, IMG submission 79108) | Freshwater sediment microbial communities from Prairie Pothole Lake near Jamestown, North Dakota, USA - PPLs Lake P8 Core (1) Depth... | ecosystem: Environmental > Aquatic > Freshwater >... | reverse complement strand
GGCAGGAGATGCGGAGCTGCCAGAAGAGCGGGTGGATGGTGAGTGCCTGAAGGGTGACCTGCGTGCGCTGCTGGAGCAGCTGCCGGAGCTGCAGGGGCGGGTGCTGAAGATGCGTTACGGCATCCCCTGCGCCGACAACCCTGAGGGTGGCGAGCCGATGAGCCTCACCGGTATTGGCCGCATCTTGGGCATCAGCCGCGACCGGGTACGCAACCTGGAGCGCGATGGCCTGGCCGGCTTGCGCCGCATCAGTGATGCGGTTGAGGCTTACGTAGCAGGTTGAGCCTGGGTAGCCGCGATCAAGCAATAGGCCAGCGACATGGCACCCGGGTCTGGGTGACCCAGGCTGCGGCTGCCATGGGGGCGTGCTCGCCCTAGTTTTGGCACCAGCTCTGCAGTCGCTTTTGCAGCCGTCAGGCACGTGTCCGCAGCGTTCTGCAGGGCCTGACCGAGATCTACTCCGGCCTGCAAGTCTGAGCGCAGTCGCATGCAGTAGGGCTGGAGGGCGTCCACCATGGTTTTGTCGCCGGGAGCCGCTCGACCGAGTCCGATCACGGCCTGCAGGGCGGCGTCGAAAGCGGCCGCAATTTCCGTAGCCCCAAGTGCGGTGGCCTGATCCAGGCAGTTGCCGGCCGCCAGCAGGGCTCCACCCCATAGGGCTCCGGAGGTGCCACCGCCGTGATCGGACCAGGCTTCTCCCGCTTCCATCAGCACCTCCCCCGTGCTGCAGCCGCGGGTGCAGGCGCGGATGGCGCTCTCCCGGGCGCCCCGAATGCCTCGCAGCATTCCCAGGCCATGGTCACCATCACCGGCCACGGCATCGAGAGCCCCGAGCTCCTCAACCCGCTGCTCTAAGTCTTTTTCCACAGCCTCGAAACGGGCCAGCAGAGCGAGCTCGGCCGGAGGGAGGGGGGTAAGGGCGCCGCGGCGGTAGGCAGCACTGTCGGCAGGAGCGCTCCAGAAGCCTTCCAGCTCCGCATCCAACCAGCAGAGGCTTAGGGACACCCCGGCCATGTCGAGGCTGGTAACCAGCTCGCCGCACTCACTGTCGGCCAGCACCACACCAGCCTGTTGCAGCTGCTGGCTCACGGCCCCGAAGAGGACGAATAGCTCTTCGTATTTGAAGCGGCCCAGCCCGTTCAGCAGTACCACTACCCGTTGTTCTTGCTCGGGCACTTCCGCTGGGCGCTCGCTGAGCAATTGCCCAACGAGCATCGCCGCCAGGCTGTCGGCATCGGTGAGGGGTCCCTCCGACAGCCCCGGTTCGCCGTGGAGCCCCATGCCGATGGCCATGCGGCCGCTGGGCACATCAAATAACGGCTGGCTGGCTCCTGGCAGGGTGCAGCCACTGAAGGCCACCCCCAGGGTGCGACTGCGCCCATTGGCTTTGCGGGCCAGCCGCTCCACTTCATCGAGGGGCAGTCCGGCTTCGGCGGCGGCACCTGCCACCTTGTACACAACCAAGCCACCGGCGATGCCACGCCGCAGTTCCGGTTGGTCGATGGGGGCGCTGGCGATGTCGTCGGTGACCGTCACGATGCGCACGTCGATCCCCTGGCGCCGCAGCCGTTCGGCTCCGAGCGTGAAGTGCAACACGTCTCCGGCGTAGTTGCCGAATGCCAGCAGCAAGCCCGCTCCCCGTTCCACGGCGGATCCCACCCGCACCACCTGCCCGGCAGAGGGCGAGGCAAAAATGTTGCCGCAAACCGCGCCTGCAGCCATGCCCCGGCCCACCAGGCCGGCAAAGGCTGGATAGTGCCCGGAGCCGCCGCCCACGACGACACCCACCTGGCCTGCGGGGATCGGTGATAAGCGGATCACGCCGCCATCGGTGCGCCGAACGTGGCGGGGATGGGCAGCCACAAAGCCGTCGATGGCCTTGTTGGCGAAGTTGTCGGGCTCTGTTGGTAGGTAGCTCATGCCCTTCAACGTATTCAGGCTCAGTTAATTGAGCCATAAACGTTCATGCGGTGCTGCCTACGCTGCCGCCGATCCCGTTCTCACACCGTGATGGAAGCCTCCAGCAAGCAGCCGTTTCAGGTGATCGGCGTGGGGGTGGTGCGTAACGGCGTAGGCGAGGTGCTGATCGATCAGCGGCTAGACGAGGGTTTGCTGGGGGGGCTTTGGGAGTTCCCTGGCGGTAAGCAGGAGCCGGGTGAGCCGATCGTTGAAACGATCCGCCGTGAGCTGGAGGAGGAGTTGGCGATCGAGGTGGAGGTGGGCGAGGAGCTGATCAGGCTCGAACACGCTTACAGCCACAAGAGGTTGCGCTTTGTGGTGCATCTCTGCACCTGGTTGAGCGGTGAGCCCCAGCCGCTGGCCTCCCAGCAGGTGCGCTGGGTGCGGCCTGAGCAGCTGGGCGAATATTCCTTCCCGGCGGCCAATGCCCAGATCATTGCTGCGTTGCTGGGGGCGAGCACCTTCATCGCGGCAGCGGACTAAGTCAAGACTTAGCTAACTAAATAAAATAGCAATCTGCCCTGGGTGGCCGATCAGCTCGGCGAAAGCAAGTCGATTAGGCGTCCGGCGTCTGGGTTGCGGGGGTCGCTCAGGCTGAGCTGGATCTGCCAGCAACCGGCCGGTGGGGTGCTGAGTCGCTCGGGCCACTCCACTGCCAGCAGGGCGCCTAGGGCTTGGGCCTCCTCCTCCTCCTGGGCAAATAGTTCGTCGGCGGCGGCGGGTAGTTCCAGCCGGTAAAGGTCGAGGTGCACCAGACCACCAGCTCCAGGGAGCGGGTAGTGCTGGGCTAAGGCGAAGGTGGGGCTGGTGATTGGCTCCTCAATGCCGAGGCCAGCGGCCAGGCCCTGCACTAGGCAGGTTTTACCGGCCCCCAGGTCGCCCGCCAGCAGCAGGGTGCTGCCGGCGGGCAGGCGCGCGGCCAGCTGCCGCCCGAAGGCGTGGGTGGCGGCGGCATTGGCCAGGGGTTGCATCACGGGGTTTGAGGAGCTCCTTGTAGATTGGATTTTCAGCGAGCCCGAAGCCTCGGCGTCTCCGCAGATATTTCAAAACAACGCCCTCCCAGCCGGGAGCGAGCAGTACCCCAAAACAAAATCCATGGTGGCTTCATCCGCCTCAACGGCCTCCGCGCCCATGCTCCAGAGCACCAACACCTATGTGATTGCCGATCTCGGCCTGGCCGATTTTGGCCGCAAGGAGATCGCGATTGCCGAAACCGAGATGCCTGGCCTGATGGCCCTGCGCTCCAAGTTCGGCGCTGAGCAGCCCCTCAAGGGCGCCCGCATTGCGGGTTCCTTGCACATGACGATTCAGACGGCGGTTCTGATCGAAACCCTGGTAGCCCTCGGCGCCGATGTGCGCTGGGCCAGCTGCAACATCTTTTCAACCCAGGATCACGCCGCCGCCGCGATTGCAGCTGCCGACGTTCCAGTGTTTGCCTACAAGGGTGAAACCCTGGATGAGTATTGGGCCTTCACCCACCGCATCCTCGAGTGGGGCGACGGCGGCACACCCAACATGATTCTCGACGATGGTGGCGATGCCACTGGACTCGTAGTGCTGGGTACCAAGGCTGAGAGCGATCTCTCGGTCCTGGATAACCCTTCCAACGAAGAGGAGACCGCCCTTTTCAACAGCATTCGCCAAAAGCTGGCCGCCCAGCCTGGCTTCTACTCCCGCATCTACGCCGAAATCCAGGGCGTTACCGAGGAGACCACCACCGGGGTGGCCCGCCTCTATCAAATGCAGAAGAGCGGCGAGCTGCCCTTCCCGGCTATCAACGTCAACGATTCGGTCACTAAGAGCAAGTTTGACAACCTTTACGGTTGCCGCGAATCGCTCGTGGACAGCATTAAGCGTGCCACCGATGTGATGGTGGCCGGCAAGGTTGCTCTGGTACTCGGCTATGGCGATGTGGGCAAGGGCTCAGCTCAGTCGTTGCGTGGACTTGGCGCCACGGTAATGATCGCTGAAGTCGACCCTATCTGCGCTCTGCAGGCTGCGATGGAGGGCTACCGCGTCGTACGTCTTGACGACGTTGTGGGCGATGTGGACATCTTCGTGACTGCCACTGGTAACTTCAAAGTTATCCGCCACGAGCATCTGATCCAGATGAAGGATCAGGCAATTGTTTGCAACATAGGTCACTTCGACAACGAGATCGATGTGGCATCGCTCAAGCAGTACGCCTGGGACAACATCAAGCCTCAGGTTGATCACATTGTGCTGCCAAGCGGCAACAAGATCATCCTGCTGGCTGAGGGTCGTTTGGTGAATCTGGGTTGCGCCACGGGCCACCCCAGCTTCGTGATGAGTGCTTCCTTCACCAACCAGGTGCTTGCTCAAATTGAGCTGTTCACCAAGGGTGAGCAGTACGGCAAGCAGGTGTATGTGCTGCCTAAGCACCTCGATGAGATGGTTGCTCATCTCCACCTCGACAAGATTGGCGCCAAGCTCACCGAACTCTCCCAGGAGCAGGCCGATTACATCAACGTGCCAGTCGCAGGGCCCTACAAGCTCGACCACTACCGCTACTGAGGCATTCTGGGCGCCACCGAGCCCTAATGATCGTTACCTGCCCGGCCAATTGGCCGGGTTTTTTGTGGTCGCGGTATTTGAGGCTTTTGCTTTAGCCGCGGCGGTGATGCCGGACAATCAGCCCAGCAAGCGGTAACTGCGATGGGGTTCGGCGAACTGGTGCAGCAGCTGCCTCAACTGATCGGTGCGGCAGTGGAGGCCAATCCCTGGCTGGGTTATGGAGCGATCTTTGCGGCGATGTTTCTAGAGAACCTCTTCCCGCCGATTCCCTCCGAATTGATCATGCCCCTGGGGGGCTTTTACGTGCAGCAGGGCCAGTTGGACCTGCTGCCAGTGGTATTGGCTGGGCTGCTCGGCACGGTGTTGGGAGCTTTGCCTTGGTACGGCATCGGTCGGCTGATCAACGAGGAGCGCCTGGAGCAATGGCTGGCGCGCCACGGCCGCTGGATTGGCATTAGCCCCAAGGAGCTGCACCGCAGCCGCGATTGGTTTTCCAGATATGGCACCGCCCTGGTGTTCTGGGGGCGGCTGGTGCCTGGCATCCGCACCTTGATATCAGTGCCTGCGGGCATTGAGATGATGCCCATCACGCCGTTCCTGCTATGGACCACAGCCGGCAGCCTCATCTGGACCCTGTTGCTCACCTTGGCGGGGCTAGCCCTCGGCGAGGGCTACACCAAAGTGGAGTACTGGATCGAGCCGGTGGCCAGGGCGGTGAAGCTGGTGCTGGTGCTGGCCCTCGCCGCTGGCGCTGTTTGGGTGGGGCTGCGCATCTGGAAGAAGCGCAGCGATTCCCATTGAGCCAAAGCCAGAGCCAGCCTGCACTCCGGTCTTCAGAAGGGCACTTCCTCCTCGCTGGGGGCGCCACCACCGAAGCCACCCCCCATGCCACCGCTTCCTTCGGCGTCGCGCTTAGAGCCGAGCAGTTCCAGTCGGTCGACCCGGATCACCGGTTTGGTGCGCTCCTCACCACTGGCCCGGTCGGTCCAGCGATCGAGCTTGAAGCTGCCGATGATGCCCACCAGGGCACCTTTGCGGACATAGTCGGCAGCTACCTGCGCCTGTTTGCCCCAGATTTCCAGGTTGAACCAGTCGGGCTCGTCGTCGCGGCTGCGGCGGTTGACGGCGAGGGTGAGGTTAGCCACCACACTGCCTGATTCGAAATAGCGGACTTCGGGGTCGCGGCCGGCCCGGCCAACAAGGGTGATGGAATTCACGCCCATGGTTGATGTCTCCTGTTGCTGTTGGATCAATGATGCGGCACCCGGTTCGGCTGCCACCTTTCATCAGTTCCACCGTTAGAGCCGTCTGTAACACCCTCGTATGATTCGGCCCTTGCAGGCCGGGCGTCCGTGTTTTTCCGTCGTTTTCAGTTTTCGCGTGATATCGGTATTGATCTGGGCACCGCCAACACCCTCATTTTTGTTTCGGGCAAAGGCATCGTGCTTCAGGAGCCCTCAGTGGTTGCCATGGATCTGGAGCGGGGCGTGCCCCTAGCCGTGGGTGATGAGGCAAAGATGATGCTGGGACGCACCCCCGGCAACATCCGCGCCGTGCGGCCCCTTCGAGACGGCGTGATCGCGGACTTTGACGCGGCCGAACAGATGATCAAAACTTTCATTCGTAAGGTTAATGAAGGGCGCGGCATTTTGGCGCCACGGCTGGTGATCGGCATCCCCAGTGGCGTCACTGGGGTTGAGCGCCGTGCAGTGCGGGAGGCGGGCTTGGCCGGTGCTCGCGAGGTGCACCTGATCGACGAGCCGGTGGCGGCCGCCATAGGCGCGGGCCTGCCTGTCACCGAGCCTGTGGGCACGATGATTGTCGATATCGGTGGGGGCACCACCGAAGTGGCTGTGCTCAGCTTGGGCGGCACCGTGCTGAGTGAGTCGGTGCGGGTGGCCGGCGACGAACTCAGTGACGCCATCGGCATCTACCTCAAGAAGGTCCACAACCTGGTGGTGGGCGAGCGCACCGCCGAAGACATCAAGATCCGCATCGGCTCCGCCTTCCCGGACGACGCCCACGACAACAGCTCCATGGATGTGCGCGGCCTGCACCTGCTCTCCGGCCTGCCCCGCACCATCAACATCCGCGCCGGTGACATCCGCGAGGCCATGGCCGAACCCCTCAACGTGATCGTGGAGGCGATTAAGCGCACATTGGAGCGCACGCCGCCCGAACTTGCCGCTGACATTGTGGATCGCGGCATCATGCTGGCTGGCGGCGGTGCCCAGGTGCGCGGCATCACCGACCTGATCAGCCACGAGACCGGCATCCTTACCCATGTGGCTGAAGACCCGCTGCTGTGCGTGGTGAACGGCTGCGGCATGGTGCTCGAGGACTACAAGCGCCTGCAACGCGTGCTCGACACCCCTGACTTCGTGCGTCAGACCGCCTGATCCCGATGCAGGCCGGCCGCAGGCTCCGCCTTCCCGCCCTGGGCGCGATAGTTCAGGCCTGGCCCTGGGCCCTGCTGGTGCTGGCGTTGCTGGCAGTGCGGCTGAGCAAAGGAGCGGGTTTTACCGATGCCTATGCCCTGTTGAGCCGGCCCTTCTGGCCCGGCACTGCCCAGGGTGAGTGGGTGCGCAGTGCCCAGGGTCTCAATGACCAAACCCGCTTGCGCCAGCTGGATGCCGACAACCGCCGGCTGCGCAGCTTGCTGGAGCTGCAGGGTCGCGGTGGCCGCGAATTGGCGGCAGCGGTGATCTCGCGCCAGTCAGGGGGATGGTGGCAGCAGCTGGTGATTGGCCGCGGCGAGCTGCAGGGCCTGCGTCCCGGCATGGCTGTGACTGCGCCGGGAGGTCTGATTGGCCGGGTGGCCAGCGTTACACCCACGACCGCCAGCGTCACCCTGCTCACCGATCCAGGCAGCCGGGTCGGCGTCTGGGTGGCCCGGGTTCAGCGCCACGGTCTGCTCACGGGCATCGGCACCAGCCGTCCCCTACTGCGTTTCATTGAGAAGGATCCAGGCGTGCGTCCGGGGGATGTGGTTGTCACCTCGCCCGCCAGCACCCTGGCGCCTCCCAACCTCACCGTGGGCGTGATTCAGTCGGTGGACGACCGGGCAGCACCGGCCACCGAGGCCGTGGTGCAGCTGAGCGCCCCGGTTGAGGCGGTCGATTGGGTCCAGGTGCGGCTGCCATGAGTCGGCTGGCCCGCCATGGTTGGTGTGTGGCTACGGCCCTGGTGGTGCCCTTGCTGGTGCTGGCTGGGCCCAGTCCGCTGAAGCTGGCCGGCATTCCCCCGGCTTGGTCGGTGCTGTGGCTGCTGCCCTGGGCCCTGGCCGATGGCCCCCTCTCCGGTGCCTTTGCCGGAGTTGGGCTAGGCCTGCTGCTCGATGGTTTGCATCCCGGGCCGATCACGCAGATCCCGGCCCTGGCTCTGCTGGGCTGGTGGTGGGGTCGGCTGGGCCGCCAGGGGCCGCCGATCGAGCGCAGTTTTAGTCTCGGTTTGCTCGCCCTTTTGGGTACGGCCCTGCTTGGCGGGAGCCTGATCCTGCAGAGCCGGCTGCTGGACCCATGGCCCATTGAGCCCGCATTGCACACCTGGCTGGCCCAGACCCTGCTCACGGCGCTGCTGGCACCGCTGCTTTGCTCCCTGCAGCTGCTGTTCTGGCGCCAGCAGACCCAGGGCGGGCGAGGCTGAGCCAATGGCATCGATCCAGAGCCGGCGGCGTTTTCTTGAGCTTCTTGGCGGCGGCTCCGCTGCAGCCCTGCTGGCAGCAGGGCTGGGCAGCTGTGGCCAATCTGGTCCGGGGGCCAATTCCGCAGCCACCAAGGTGCTGAATTTCTGGACCCTGGATCTGGCCCCCAAATTCAACGGCTATCTGGGGGCGCTGATTGCGGCCTGGGAGGGCGAGAACCCCGGTCTGAGGGTCCGCTGGACCGACGTGCCCTGGAGCTCGGTGGAACGCAAGTTGCTGGCGGCGGTGTTTGCCCGCACCGCCCCTGACCTGGTGAATCTCAACCCCCCCTTCGCTGCCAACCTGGCCAGCAAGGGTGGGTTGCTTGATCTGAGCGCCGTGCTGCCTGCCGGGGCCGCTGATGCCTATCTGCCGGCGATCTGGGAAGCGGGCCGTCAACAGGTGAGCCGTCAACAGGGGGATCGCCAGGGGGAGGGGGGGCAGCAATTTGCCATTCCCTGGTATCTGACGGCCCGGATCACCATGGCCAACCGCCGGCTGCTGGAGCGGGCCGGCTACAGCGCCCCACCGAGTTCCTGGGATCAGGTGCCGGCCTTTGCGGAGGCGGTGCACCGCCGCACCGGCCGCTACGCCTTGTTCGTCACCGTGGTGCCCGACGACTCCGCCGAGCTGCTGGAAACTCTGGTGCAGATGGGTGTGCAGTTGCTGGATGGGGAGCAACGGGCGGCCTTCAACAGCCCCGAGGGTCGGCGGGCCTTCGCCTTCTGGAGTGATCTCTACCGCCGCGGCCTGCTGCCGCGAGAGGTGGTGAGTCAGGGCTACCGGCGTGCCATCGAGCTCTACCAATCGGGCGACCTGGCCCAGGTGGCCACGGGCCCCGACTTTCTGCGCAACCTGCAGACCAATGCCCCAGGTATTGCTGCGGTCACGGCTCCCTTTGCGCCGCTCACGGGCGTCAGCGGTGAGGCCAACGTGGCGGTGATGAATCTGGTGGTGCCCAAGCAGAGCGTTATGGCGGCTGAGGCGGCCCGCTTCGCCCTGTTTCTCACCAACGGCCCCAACCAGCTGGCCTTCGCCGAGCAGGCGCGGGTGCTGCCCTCCAACCGGCAAGCCCTGCAGCAGCTGGAGGCCAGCCTGTTGGTTGCGTCTGGAGCTGGGGCGCAGGAGGGTCTGGTGCAGCGGGCCCGGTTGCTGTCGGCCCAGACCCTTCGCCAGGCCAGGGTGCTGGTGCCGGCGAGCCCGGGGGTGAAGCGACTACAGGCGATTGTGTACACCCAGCTGCAGCGCGCCATGCTTGGCCAAGTGGGCAGTGATGCGGCCCTGGCTGCTGCAGCCGACGAGTGGAACCGCTACTCCCAGGCCCGTTGGGGGTGACCCCAGGGTGCATTGAGCGTTATGTTTGCGATTCTTCATCCCGGCGCCCAGCCCATGCCCTCGGAGGACAGGCCCATTTCAAACGCCTTCTCCGACTCCCTGGGGCCTGCGCCGATTGAGCCCAAAGCCACCGTGATGGTGGTGGATGACGAAGCTGCCGTGCGCCGGGTGCTGGTGATGCGCCTGCAACTGGCCGGTTACAGGGTGATCTGCGCTGAGGACGGCGAAGAAGCCCTCAGCTTGTTTCACCAAGAGCAGCCCGATCTCGTCGTGCTCGACGTGATGCTGCCCAAGCTGGACGGGTTTGCAGTTTGCCGCCGGCTGCGGGCCGAATCCTGCGTGCCGATCATTTTCCTTTCGGCCCTTGATGCCATCGCCGAGCGGGTGTCGGGCCTGGACCTCGGCGCCGATGATTATTTGCCCAAGCCCTTCAGCCCCAAGGAGCTCGAAGCCCGCATCGCCACGATCCTGCGCCGGGTGGGCCGCGGTTCGGCTTCTGCTGAGCCCCGCGAGGTGCCCAGTGGCAGCGGCGTGTTGCGGGTCGGGGATCTGGTGGTAGACACCAACCGCCGCCAGGTGACCCGCGATAGCGAGCGCATCGGGCTTACCTACACCGAATTCAGCTTGCTTGAGCTGCTGTTCCGCGAGCCAGGTCGGGTGGTGCCTCGCGCCGAGATCCTTGAGCAACTTTGGGGCTATCCCCCCCGCCGCGCCGCCGACTTGCGGGTCGTTGATGTGTATGTGGCTCGCCTTCGCGGCAAACTCGAGCCCGATCCCCGTAATCCGGAGCTGATCCTCACGGTGCGTGGCACCGGCTACGCCTCCCAGCGGATGGCTGAGGCAAGCCTGGCTGCCAACGGCTAGCGCTCCTGCAGGATGGGCCGATTCTGCCCCCCTGTCTGCTTTGTCGGATCTGCGCGAGACCCGTCTTGAGAAAGCCGCCACCCTTGCCGCCATCGGCCAAGGTCCCTATGCCCTGCGCTTTGAGCCCAGTCACCGCACGGCGGCTTTGCAGCTGGCCCATGCCGACCTAGCCAACGGTGAGGAGCGGGAGCTGGAAGTGGCCGTGGCTGGCCGGGTGATGACTCGCCGAGTTATGGGCAAGCTCGCTTTCTTCACCCTGGCGGATGAAACAGGACCGATTCAGCTCTATATCGAGAAGGCCACCCTGGCTGCCGCGCAACCAGGCAACCCGGAAGCCTTTGCCCAGCTCACCACCCTGGTGGATGCGGGCGACCTGATCGGCGTGCAGGGCAGCTTGCGCCGCACCGATCGCGGTGAGCTTTCTGTGAAGGTGAAGGGTTGGACCATGCTCTGCAAGAGCCTGCAGCCCCTGCCCGACAAGTGGCACGGCCTGGCGGACGTGGAGAAGCGCTACCGGCAGCGCTATCTCGATCTGATTGTGTCGCCCCACACCCGCGAAACCTTCCGTCGCCGTGCCGTGGCGGTGAGCTCCATGCGCCGCTGGCTCGATGAGCGCGAGTTTCTTGAGATCGAAACGCCGGTGCTGCAGAGCGTGCCGGGCGGTGCCGATGCCCGGCCGTTTGAAACCCACCACAACGCCCTGGATCTGCCCCTCACCCTGCGCATCGCCACCGAGCTGCACCTCAAGCGGCTGGTGGTGGGCGGCTTCGAGCGGGTCTACGAGCTGGGGCGCATCTTCCGCAACGAGGGCATCAGCACCCGCCACAACCCCGAGTTCACCTCGGTGGAGATCTACCAGGCCTATGCCGACTACACCGACATGATGGCGCTCACTGAGCAGCTGCTTGCCCATGTGTGCCAGCAAGTGTGCGGCAGCACCTCGATCAGCTACCAGGGCACCGACATCGACCTGGCGCCCCCCTGGCGGCGGGCCACCATGCACGAGTTGGTGCAAGCGGCCACAGGGCTGGATTTCACATCCTTCGGTTCCCGCGAGGCAGCTGCTGCCGCGATGCGGGCCCAGGGGCTGGAGGTGCCGTCCCTCGCTGATTCCGTCGGCCGGTTGTTAGTTGAAGCCTTCGAGCAGCGGGTGGAGGCGGATCTGATCCAGCCGACCTTCGTGATCGACTACCCCGTGGAGAACTCTCCCCTGGCCCGGGCCCACCGCAGCAAGCCTGGCATGGTGGAGCGCTTCGAGTTGTTCATTGTTGGCCGTGAAACCGCCAATGCCTTCAGCGAGTTGATAGATCCGGTGGACCAGCGCCAGCGGCTTGAGTCCCAGCAGGAACGCCGTGCTGCCGGTGACGACGAGGCGCAAGGCGTTGACGAGGACTTCATCCAGGCCCTGGAAGTGGGCATGCCACCCACGGGTGGCTTGGGCATCGGCATCGATCGGCTGGTGATGCTGCTCACCGACAGCCCCTCGATCCGCGATGTGATCGCCTTTCCGCTGCTGCGTCCGGAGCCCGGGCCTGGCGCAATGGGATAATCCCTCTAGTAGGCAATCTTCCCCATCCGGGGTCAGCGATTCCATGAGTGGCGAGCGCGTTGGTTTTCGCTTCAAACACGCGGATGCTGTGGTGAAGCGCAACCCCCAGGGCCGCTCCCGCCGGGGCTGGGTGATGGAGCCGGTGGAGCAAACCACCAGCCGCGGCACCAAGATGCCCGCCTACCGGATCCGTTGGCGGGATAGTGAACGTCCCGAGATCGTGCTGCAGCACATGCTGATCGCCGACCCCGACCCCACCCCGCCGCCAGAAGGCGTCAGCCTGGTGCCACCTGCGCCCAAGGCCTGATTAGGCCAGAGAAGCTTGGGGTTCAGCTCCAGCCGCGCAATTGATATACCGCCAGGCCTATGTGCTCCTTCAGGGCCACGCTGCTCAGATACAGCGCCTCTGCATCGGGTAGCAGGCCCTTGATTGTGTTGCCAATGCTGGGCTGGCCGTAGTAAGCCCGGCCAGGTAGCTGGTAGTCGCAGGGCACTGGTATCACTGTCAATCCACTGCGCTGGCGGAAGCTGGCCAGGGAGCGGGGCATGTGGAAAGCGCTGGTTACCAGCAGCACCCGCGTCCAGCCGCGTTGCTTGCCCAGGGTGCCGATGTCGCGGGCTTCCTCTGCCGTGGTGCGAGAGCTGGGGTTGAGCAGGATCCGATCCGCAGGCAACCCCAGCTCTAGGGCCAGATCCCGGGCCCAGAGGGCTTCTGGCGGGGCTGGATCGTTGCTGGTGAAACTCACCCGGCCGCCGCTGGTCACCAGCAGGGGCGCCAGTCCGCGGCGGACTAGCTGCACGCCGCGCAGCAGCCGATCACCCCCCTCCGCCACCTCGACTCCCTGGCGGGGCGGCAGGGCCGGCCGCAGCCCGCCGCCCAGCACCACCACCGCATCGGCCTGGGGCAGCTGCCGCGGGGTGAGCTGCGCTGCCTGCTCCTCCAGGCCCCAGATCAGCTGGCGGCTGATTAGCGGCATGGCGAACAGCCAGATCAGGCCGATGCCGGTGCCACTGAGCCAGAGACTGGCCCTCTGAAGGCCGCCGTGGCGGGCTGAGCTGAGGGCCAACAGTTGCAGCACCAGGCCCAGGCCTAGCGGGTAGAGCAACAGCGGCAGCAATTTGGAGAGCAGAAAACCCAAGGCGATCGCGGATTGAGGGATTCCCTGATTTTGGGGCTCTCGGATTCTGTACAGCTGTACAAAGTCAATGACACAACATTGGTAAGACAGCCTTGGTAGCGGCCGCTCAGCTTTGGCGCCGCCGCAGCTGCTCCAGGGCTTGTGCGGCTTCGAAGGCGGCCCAGTCCTGCTCCAGGCTGGAGGCCCGTGGTTGGCGGGGACGGCTCTCCAGCTCGCGCAGTTCGTGCTCCACGGCCGCGAAGCTCACCCCCAGTTCACCCAGGCGTTGCCAGCGCTGACGGCCCTGTTCCATCAGGCCCTGTTGGTGGGCTTCAGCCCGCTCGGCCAGGGCTGTGGCGCCGGCGGCGTGGGCCTTGGCCAGCCGCTCC
>Ga0105105_10000849_pt1 | contig 13433 bp, 8 predicted proteins | sample PPLLaktember2015_4_FD_79108 | JGI IMG/M metagenome (GOLD analysis project Ga0105105, IMG submission 79108) | Freshwater sediment microbial communities from Prairie Pothole Lake near Jamestown, North Dakota, USA - PPLs Lake P8 Core (1) Depth... | ecosystem: Environmental > Aquatic > Freshwater >... | reverse complement strand
GTTCGCTTAGTAGATATTTGGAAATTGTCCGGTCAACAGACGAGGGAATATCAATGAGTCAATATGTTATTGCAGTTTAACAAGTTGCGTCATAACAAATGGTCGAATTAAGGCATTTTCTCTAAACCTATTTAAAGTCGGACCGTCCAACTGAGGTAGTAATTTCAATATTAATTCCTTAATCCGGCCAATCCACAACATAACCACATCCCGAATATTAAACGAATCAGACCATAAATTTAAGAACAAAAGTTCTAAGTTCTGGAAGGTAAGGGGAGTTTTTTATTGGTCGAAAATTATCCGAAATTCCGTCTTGTTCTCGATGTTCGCTTTTAAATCGTAAGCGAAGCCATGATTGGTCAGGATTTCCCGAATCAAGGTCAGCCCGATTCCCTGTCCGGCCTTCTTGCTGGTATAAAAGGGGGTAAAAAGTTGTGTCGCAGAATCTTTGCCCAGCCCGCATCCACTATCTATAAAACGGAGTATACGAGGAGATGTGGATGTCTTGACTATGATGGAACCGTGCCGCTCGATCGCTTCGACGGCGTTTTTGGCGATATTGATTAAAACCTGCTCCATTTGATTTACATCCATCTCGATTTCAAATGCTTCCGCGCAATACTCCGAACGCCAGTCAATATTACGGGAATTACATTCTTTCTGCATCAACACCTGTAATGATCGCAGCAAGTCATGCAGGTCGTATTTTCTTTTTTGCGGCGGCGGTATTTTCACCACCTCGGCGTAATTGGCCATGAAGCGTCCCAGGCCGGTATTACGCTCAATAGCGATATTGATTATCTCCTGATATTCGCGGGCATCGCGATCCTTCAATTGCCCTTTATAGTCCAGAATCGAATGGAGAATGGAATTTATGGCGCCTACGGAATTGTTTACTTCATGCGACATGGCGCGAATGACTTTTTCATACGCTTTCTTCTGGATTTCCACGATTTCCTCCGTCAATTCCTCCAGCAATATGAATTGGCGGGGGAAGCCGCGATCCTGAAATTGTGATTTATAACAGCGATAGATTCGGATGCCATCCAGGTGAACCACTCGCGATTCGCCCGTCTTCATGTCTGACAGGCATGCCAGGGGTCCCTGAACCAGCGGCCAAAGCGGACGACCTGCCACCTCCGCGGAGTTTCGCCCCAGAATTTTTTCCGCCGCCGGATTTAACAGGTAAATATTCGCATCCAGGTCCAGTATCACCACCCCTATCGAGGCCGCATTGATGAGGCGTTCCAGAAAGTAATGTTGTTCCTGTTGTATCCGCCGTTCCAGACGCAACCTTTCAATCATGCGATTATAGACTTCAATCAGACGATCCGGTTCTTCGTTACCGGTTTTTATAATGGTGCAGCTGAAATCCTGATCGCGAATCGCTTCCACACCCGCGGCCAGAATCTCGAGGGGCTTGATAAAATCACGGTACAGCCGGTAGGTTACGAAGAGACTGATAATTACCAGAAGCTGGATGCCAAAAAAGAAATACTTATTATAGGCCAAAAGGAGATAGGCCAGGGCGGTCAGGATGACATGGAGAGCGATCACATAAGAAAGGAAATTATTGCGGATTTTCATGGGAAATTCCGTGCTTTTCCAGGCGGCGGTACAGGGCACCGCGGCTTAATCCCAGGGAGGCGGCCACCTTGCTTAGATTACCATGATGCAGCCGCATCGCCTTCATAATCATGGCTTTCTCCATATTCTCCAGCGTAGAATCCGCCGGCGAGGTAAGGTCGACCGATATTGAGGGCTGCGATAAGGTTCGGCAATGAGCCTGGAAATCCGAAATCTCCAGGTCATCATGCGGCGTTAACAGAATTGTTCTTTCCACCAGGTTTTTCAGTTCGCGGACATTTCCCGCCCAGGGTTGTGAAATCAACCAATTCAAAGCCGCCGAACTGGCTTTCAAGGCCGGGCGTCCATACAAAAGTTTCATATTATTCATGAAATGCTGCGCCAAAAGCGGTATATCCTGGCGGCGTTCTCGCAACGAAGGCAATTGCAGCGAGATGAGATTTATTCGGTAGTACAAGTCCTCGCGGAAACCACCCTGCCGGATTATTTCTTCCAGGTTGCGGTTAGTGGCCGAGATCAGGCGGAAATCGACATATCGCGTGGTGCTGGTGCCGAGCGCCTCGAAACTCCGGTCCTGGAGGACCCGCAAAAGTTTAACCTGGCCGGCGAGATCCAGATCGCCGATTTCATCGAGAAAAATTGTGCCGCCATGTGCCATCTCGAATCGACCGAGACGATCACCGACGGCGCCCGTGAAAGCACCCTTCTTATGGCCGAACATCTCGCTCTCAAACAGGTCCGGAGGAATACCACCCAGGTTTACTTTTACGAACGGTCCCCGGCGACGACGGCTGTTGGCATGAATGGCTTCAGCCACCAGTTCCTTGCCGGTCCCGCTTTCGCCCAGAATCAGGACCGCGGCATCGGTGGCACTGACAGAACCGGCAGTACCTAAAACCTGAAGCAGTTTCTCGTCCGTGCCGACGATATTCTCGAAATGATAAATCTGATCCAGCCGCGCTCGATCATAGGTTATTGGCCGGAGTATCCTATTCTCCTTTGTTAATTCCAAAATAGTCCGGACCGCGCCCAGCAGGAAATCATTATTCCACGGCTTAGTTATAAAATCGGATGCCCCCAGTTTCATACCCGCCACGGCCAGAGATATCGATCCCCAGGCGGTGATAAGAATGATCGGGAGTCCGGGATGCATTTGCTTTATGTTTTTTAGAAGTCGGAGACCTTCCTCCCCGGTGGTCGCCCGGGAGAAATTCATATCCAGGAGACACAGAGCCGGTGGCTTTTCCCGGATCACGGCCAGCGCCTCATCCGGATCGGCGGCTTCCGCCGTCTCATAACCGGCTTTTTTCAAGAGCAGATTCAAAGAGGCCCGAACAGCCCTGTCGTCATCGACAATCAATATCATAAATTCTAATCCTGCCGGCTTATCACCTTTATAGTATTATTCACTATGAAGCGCTTCCGCCGGCTGAATTTGCGCTGCCAGAAAACTGGGATAGACAGCACAAATAGATAAAATAAGATATATCATTCCCCCGGCGCAGACAAGGGCCAGGAAAAAAATGCTGCTGCCGATCGGTTTGGATACCCCGAGGACCGCTAAATTCACCACGACGGGGATACCGGCCAGGATGGCCATGGTACCCAGAGCGACAGTTTCGCCCCATATCTGTAAAGGTATGACTCGGGAATCGGCACCCAGGGCTCGTCTTAGGCCGATTTCACCGCGGCGGCGGCTGATCGCCTGCCAGAATATCCCGAATAACCCCAGGGCAACATTGAATAACAGAAAAACCGCGACAATAATTGGCAATATAATGACCAACCCCATCTCCGTCAGTTTGGCGTCGCGCGCCTCCGCCAGCGGGACAATGCGGAAATTAATATCGGGCGCCAGGGCCGCCAACCGTCTCTGCAATTGGACTTCGAATGAAACCGACGTTCCCTTGCCTACCCGGACCATGGCCGCCAGGGGAATATGGGACGAATCGTCCCATTTTTGACGCAGGAATACTTCACCTTCCGGGTCATTCAATTCCCCGCGGGGTCGAACAGTCTGAACGACACCGATTATATTGTACTTCGCGCCACTTTTCTCTAATTCTTCATCCGTCGGGTCTTCGATTTTTTTGCCGAGTGCTTCCCCGTCGCCGAACAGATTGATTTTAAAGGTCTCGTCGATAACCAGAGGTTCGTAGGCCGCACCGTCGTCTTCCGGTCCAAACCAGCGCCCTTCGACCAGGGTCATCTCCATGGTCTTCAAGTAATTATCACCGACATAACTGACTCCGGAAAAAACCGTCTTGCCCTCATATTCAAGGCTATTATTGACCCGCAAGTTGGCGTAGGGGATATTCCCGATTATATATTCCGCCTCTTTAACCTCGGCAAAACTTCTGATTTCATTCATCAACATGCCATATTGCACCGCCTTCTCGGCGCTCAATTTTCCGAAGGGTCTATCGGTGGTTGATTCCAGGCGGATATCCCAGAGGTTTTCATAATTATATCCCAGGGGGCTGAAATAATTAAATAAACCTGAAATCAGGTTATCACACACCAAAAAGGCGACTATAAATGAAAGGAAGATTTCAACCAGCAGAAGCGACATACTTCGCTTGCGATTCCAGACCAGTTTTGCTATGTGGCGTATCATCGGTTTACTCCCTTCAAGGCTTCCGCCGGATGCAAGCGTGACATTCGGTAAGACGGCAAAATTCCCGAAAAGATGCCGAAAAATACCGTAATCACCAGGCTATATAAAAACACATTTAGATCCAGATGGATATACCCCCAGGGGACAATCCCGCTGTCATTGACATAGTATAGAACAAGCCATGAACCAAACAGCGCCAAAATTCCCCCGATTAGTGTCAGGAATAGATTTTCTATGATGAATTGTCCCATCAGGACGCCTGATGACGCCCCGAATGTTTTGCGGATACCGATTTCACCGGCTCTTTCCAGAATGCGGCTGATGTTTATCGTCGTCAGGTTGACCGCCGGCAGCAGCATGAAGACAATCATCATCCCGACAACACCGAAGAGATACACCAATTCGGGCTGGTTTATCTCGTTGGCTATCGATTCATTCATTGAGCCTATAAAACAATCATAGGTTTCAAGGTCGTGGGATTCCCGGTGCTCGGTCAAAAGCTGATCCATATGTTCCTGGAACTCTCTTTTTATGGAGCCGAACTGGTTCTTGTCAAAGGCTTGCACCAGGGCGATTTCCGCCCCCCACAATTCCCGGTTGTTGATTTTGCCCGGCGCCGTAGTAATGGGCACGTAGATGTCGGCGTTGAGAGTCATAGCTCTTATTTCCCCGCGAGGGATGATACCGCATATCCGGTAAGATCCCTGGGAGGTTTCCAGGTACTTGCCGAGGGCGGGTTGGGATCCGAAAAGCACCTGTTTGGCACGGTCGCTTATGACCGCTGTCATTTCGGCCTTATCCACCGCTTCTTTTCTGAAAGGGACTCCTTCCAGGAACGGCAGTTCGGCGATTTCCCAGAAGACTTCATCGGTGAACTTGATCTGCTGGGGAATTCTCTGATCCTCGGTATAAACAACGACCTCATACGATTCCGAATAAACGGCGACCGCCTCCGGTTCCTTGAGATTGCGAACATACCGGTCCAGAACATAATAACTGGGTGTGCTTATGATATGACCCCTCTGAAGATAAGCCTCGACGCGATTCACGATCAGGCATCGGCTAAGGCGGGAGCCGGCCTTCCCCATAGCAGCCTGCTGATTCATGACGGCCACGGATATAGCCAGGACCATCAGAGTGCTGATTATTCCGAAGAGGCTGATACAGGTAAAATATTTATTCCGCCATAATCCGCGGATGGCGATTTTCAGATAGTTTTTTAACATATTTGTATCCTAGGCCACCTGGCAACCGTCGAACAGGCGGATTATTCGGTCGGTGCGATCGGCGATACTCTGGTTATGAGTAACGACGGCAATGGTGACTTTTTCTTCTTTATTCAAAGTCAGAAGAATACTCATGATTTCTTCACTCATGGCCGAATCCAGATTCCCGGTCGGCTCGTCGGCCAGAATAATCTGCGGCGCACCCACAATCGCGCGGGCGATGGCTACGCGCTGACACTGGCCGCCGGATAATTGACCGGGAAAATGCCTGATACGGGCGCTCAAACCGACTTTGGCCAGAACCTCCTTGGCCCGGTGGCGACGTTCCCGGGCTGTCATGGTGCGGTATAAAAGCGGCAATTCCACATTATCGATAACATTAAGATCGGGGATCAAATGGAAACTCTGGAAAACAAAGCCGATCATTTTGTTCCTCAATCGGGCCGCCTCTTTCTCACTCATCCCCTCCACATTATTGCCTTCCAATTGTACCTCCCCCTGGGAAGGGGCATCGATTAACCCCATTATATTAAGCAACGTACTTTTGCCCGAGCCGGAGGGGCCCATAATGGAAAGAAAGGCACCGGCCGGCACCTCCATGTTGATATCGCGCAACGCCAGTGTTTCCACGCTGGAAGTGCGATAAATTTTCTCAACCTGCCTCAGCCGTATCATTTTTGCAACCTCATCTATTTTGTGAATTTTCATTTTCCCGGTTTTTTATCGAGAGGACTTTGGCCTCCCGATGTTTTTTCATATCCGAAACAATAACGGTGTCACCCGGCAGGATATCGCCGCGTATCTCCACCCATTCGAAATTGGCGGCACCGATATCGACCCTGTGAGCTTCCGCCCGGCTTCCCTTTATGACGAAAATCGTCTGACCATGAAGACCTTCGTAGAAAGGCCCGTTGGACACCCGGACGACATCATCGACGCTGGAAGTCACCACGAATATGTCGGCACGAAGATTGGGGCGAAGTATTTCATCGCCGGGATTATCCAGTTGCACGTCGAAGGATGTCAGGTTGTTATGGACAAGAGGCGAAATGGAGCGAATTCTGCCGTTGATTACTTTCTCGCCGATCCTTGCCCGCACCGTCAGCCCCACCCCGATGGCGCCGGAATTGATCGAAGATATCTCACCCTGCAGACGATAACGGCCCAGGTCCGCCACCCGCGCCACGACATCGCCTTCCCGGATTGGGGAACCGATGGAATCATTCACCCAGGTGACTATCCCGTCGAGGGGCGATGGTGCTTTCGCGAGGGCCAGCCTTCGACTGATGTCTTTCAACGATCTTTCCTGGTGCTGGACCTGCAACGCCAGGGCCTGCAGTTCTATTTCCATCGACGCCCTCTGATTATCGATCTGAAGTTTCAAGACCTCCAGATCCCGCCGGGCGATTTCCGATGCCAGTGACGCCCGCTGCAGTTCTTCCTCGCTGTTGGCCCCAATTTCATTGAGGCGCTTGATGCGATCATACTGGATTTTAACGAATTGCGCCTGGAGTTCCTTAACTTCCCTGGAGGCATTCAATTCCGCCTGTTTCCGCTCCAGTTCCAACCCCGTCTGCGTCCATCTTTGCCGTAATAATTCCAATTCGTCATTGGTCTTGTCATATTCAGTCTGAAGAAAGTCCCGGTCCAGTTCAAGGATACATTGCCCCACCTTGACCATTTCACCGGGTCGAAGAAGCGTTTTGCGAAGAATGCTGTTAACCGGCGCCGTGATAGCCTGTTCTATTTCCGGGACTATTGTCCCCATTCCGGTCAACGTGGCTTCGACATCGCCTTTTTCAGCTACCGAATATTTTATTCGAGACCATTCAACCGACCGGGTACCGATTTGCCTGATGAACCAAATTATCAAGACGGCTGAAATGAGAACCGTAAGGCCGGTAATCCATTGCTTTCGCCGCCGTTTGGAAATAACCTCTTTGGGTAACTGCCGGTCCATATAACCTTATTGCAAGTGATTCATTAAAACTTATATCAATTCCTGTGCCGACCGCTAATACATTGTGATTCAATGTCCTGGGAATTCCTTGCCCTGACCCGATTGTCCGGAAATGGACAATGTATCCCATATTGGACAGAATTTGGAATCGGTAATTCGTCGATAAATAACCGACTTGTCTTTTTGACCGATAATAAATTCAAAGGCGGCCCCGAACCAGAATGCCCTTAATTATGGATTCGGTGATTCGGAATAAGCCTATTTCAGGATATTCGAGCCGCACGGTTTATCAAAATAATGGGTATTTATTCGGTATTCGAAAAGCGTTCTAAAAAGGCCTCAAATGTTCTACTTAGGTTCTGAATCAAGAGCTTTTTTATTTCTGGGGTAAGTAGAGATACTCATTCCCATCCCGGAGGATTTTCACCATTTCGAACGGGATTGAATGCGGGCCCGATAGCACAACTGAATTTTCCCTTATTTCAATTAACGCTATTCAAACATAACCTCAATCTTTTTCACTTTGGGATATGGACTCTGACAGAGATTGACAGATAAAAGGCAGGCAATGACAAGTCGAAAATGTCTCCCATGCGGCGCCTCACCGGTCCATACAAAGAGCAATTGACCCAAAATTAACGGGCGACAGAAACGTGTTCTGCCGCCCGTGATAAGTGCGATTCCTATGGATGAAAGGAATCCATGTGCATGAGGTCTATTTCAGAAGGACCATCTTCCTCGTTTCGGAATTTGATCCCGCCTGGATTCGATAGAAGTAAATTCCACTGGCAACCTGCGCGCCCGACGAATTCACCCCGGTCCACTCAATCTGAAAAGTGCCGGCCTCGTGGAATGAATTGGTCAGGGTTATGATCTTCTGGCCGATGATGTTGAAAACTTCCAGTACGACGTCCGATGCTTCAGGCAGGCTGAAGCTGATAGTCGTCGAAGGGTTGAACGGATTGGGGTAATTCTGGTCGAGAGCGAAGTCGCCCGGAAGGCCGGAAACGTTTTTGGATACTGTCCGAACGATGGTGAAATATTGATCCCGATCACCACCGACAACTTCAATACCTGAAACCGCACTCATATCGTCGACGACCACCCGACCGTCAGGATTGGTTCCTTCGACAAGCCGGTATTGAGCGTCGCCGATACTGGTCGGATCCCAGGACAGCAGAGCCGTACGAATACGCTGCACGGTTTCATTTCCGGTCGGGTTGATAGCCAGTGTCCAATGTTCAGAATCGCCGCCCGCAGATCGAATATCGCGATAATACGGGCCATCCCATCCTTCCCGATACAATCTCATTCCGACCGCATATTCGGGCGCCTCCGGCGGGGACAGAAGTGTGGAAGATTCCGAGTCCATGCCCAGTTCCACGGCCGCGAAGCTGACAATCCCGGGCATTTCACGTTCCACGGTCAGCATCAATCGATCTGCGGAGGTTTTCAATACCCGAGCCACAGGACTGCCGCAACCGAGATCGAGCGTGCACGATGTGCTTAAATTCACCCAGTAACCGCTATTTGCCGATGTCCCCGTAGCCGGCTGATAAGAACCGTCGAAATCATACATAGCCTGCAGGGCTCCACCCGGAGTTGTCTGCGGCGTGGCGGCGCAGGCCGGGGCACCGACCAAGTGCCATCCTGCGGTCATAAAAGTCGAGCAATCCGTAACCGGGACCCCGGAAAGAACGACACTCACGGCCTCGGGGACTTTGACCCAATAGCCGACGCAGGTTTCGAGACTGGTAACCTCACTATAACTGCCGTCGAATTCGAATGCGGCTTCAGCAGTCGGGAAGATGTCGGTCAATTCGGTCGACGAAGGCTCGACCGGAAGCGAAACCAGATTCCAGCCGGCTTCGAGATTCAAAGTGGCCCAGATAGTGGCGCTACAGGCGCTGGAAATCCAATGAATGGTGTAGTAGCGGGAGGTTTGCACGTCACAGACCTCGAATGAGGTCGTACTTCTCATATCGGCCACGACAATCGGGCCGTTGGGATCGATACCTTCGCGAAGGACATAGTTATTATCCGGGCTGAATTCCAGCGGATCCCAGGCCAGAGTGGCGCATCGGTCCGGAGTCGGCGCCCCGGCGTTGCCGTGCGGATCGAGATCTATCGTCCAGTAGTTGCAGTCTTCGCCCAATAGCCGAATATCGCGGTAGTACGGTCCGAAACCGTCCTGGCCGATAATCTGCAGTCGTGTCGTGTATTCCGGCGGAGCGGGAATCATCGGTGTGGTCTGCTTTTGGGTAGAGGTTCCGACGATGACGCTGGACACCGCGACCGCGGTCCCGACGGTTTCGCCCTGGGCGTGAATCGTTGCCGTCCACAGAGCATTCTGCGGGGTATCGGTGACGGTTACGTGGACCAGTTCCGAATCGCCCGCAAGGGACTCGTCAAAGACACGGAACCAGACGTCATATTCGCCGGCTTGAAGGAAACCCGGCATAAACGAGAAATCACCGCTGCCGTCGGCGTTGTCGACGAAGACGGCGTTTTCTGGAATATCGACCGCGGACAGCGCCAGCGCCCCGCCGTCAGGATCACTTGCCGTCAGATTCACGTCAAGAACCGAGCCTTCGGCGACGGTCTGACTGCCGATCCCGGCCAATACCGGCGGACGATTGATATTGGTCACCACAATGGCGACATTTTCAGAGTCAGTTGCCGAACCGTCGGTGGCGTAAAAAGTCACATGGAGCGTCCCCGCCTGATTGAATGACGGCGTGAAAGTAAATGTTCCTTCGCCGTTGCCGTTGTCGACAAAGGCCGCATTGGCCGGCAAGGTTGAAGTGGAAAGACTCGGAATCGTCAGATCGGGATCAGAGGCCGTCACGGTAAATGTGAGCGTCTGCATTTCATTCACTGCCTGCGCTCCGATAGTCGCCAGCGTCGGCGGTTGATTGGCGGCACCGATGGTTACCTCATTCGAGGAAAATTCGGCGGAGGCTTCATTCGCGGAGAAGGCCGTCACTCTTGACTGCCAGACATCGCCGTCAGCGGTTTCGCCGGCGACAATCCTGTTTTTTCCGCCGGCTGTGGCCATCGCCGCTATTTGTCCCGGTGAAAGAACATAGTTATATACACGGGCATCATCGAGGTATCCTTCCCAGGCATATTCGCTGCGAGTACTTCCGACCTGAAGCCCGGGATCGACTACTTCGAGTTGTTGTGCCGTAACAATGGCGGTATCGACGGGAATGCCATTGAGATAAAGTATCATTTGACCGGTGGCATGATCGAATGTAACGGCGCCGAAATACCATCGGTTCATCTGAATGGCTCTGGCCTGGGATTCGACTATTCTCCAGTTGCCGTTATGACCCGCGCTAAACCTGTCATCGAAGGCAACTCGTATACCGTGACCGGAGGTCTCGGAATGATCCCAACCCGAAAGTAAGTGCTGAAACTTACCGCTCACGGCGTGATAGAACCAGATCGTTTTCGTATATGAAGAATGGGTCGGGAATTTGTTTCCACATTCGAGATAGCCGTCCCCGTTAAAGGTGAAAACTCCGCTTCCGTCATGTCCGCTGTTGGAGGCCCAGGCCAGATTTCCGACGAGTTTAACGGGATGGTTGTTTCCCGATAAATCCCTGATGCGGTTATCATTTCCGGCGGCGTCGATCCCCCCTTCGAACGGCATGTACAGGGTCATTAGCGGCTGACCGTTGCGATACCAGACCGTCTCCGAAGAAGTGGCCCCAAGAGCCGGATCATTCGAGGAGACCAAATCGCCGTTCTCGAGAATCTGCAGTTGGAGGTTGTCGATACCGACCGATGGCGTCGCGACATTAATGGTGAAGTCCTGTGTGGCCGAACCCTGGCCGTTAACGGCCGTAATCGAAACGCCGTACGGTCCGGCGGCGGACGGCGACCAGGTTAATGCCCCCGTGGCTTCATTAATCGCCATCCCCAATGGTCCTGAATTGAGCGTAAAGGTCGGGTGCGGGCCGCCATCCGCATCGGCATCATAAACATAGGGCTGGTTTGCAATTCCGACAACATTCGCGCCGGTGGTAAATGCCGGTGCCGTGGGAATAATGGTGACGGTATTCGAAAGATAGGTCGGACCCGCCGCCGCACTCGAAAATGGCGTCACCCCCGCCCGCCAGACATCATCGACATGATTTTCGGACGAGGAAATTCGATTCTGACCCGAGGTGAACAAACCGGTAATTTGGTCCGGAGTCAGGGCATGCTTATAAGTCCTCACGTCATCGATGGTGCCGATAAAACCGGCGTTGACATCTCCGGCGTTGGCTCCCACCCGCATGGAAGAATCTGTTACCGCCATTTCACTGCCGACGGCATAACCGGTGTCGATGGGAATGGCATTTTTATACAGTATCATTTGGCCGGTCGCCCTGTCATAGGTGACGGCCACAAAAACCCAGGTGTTGGTGGTGATTTTATTCTTGTTGGCCATGCTCTTGGCAATACGCCTGTTGCCGTTTTGACCTGCGGAAAGAAGATCATCGCTTTCCACCCGAAGGCTGTGGCCCACACCACCGCTTAAGTTACTGCCGACAATAAACGTGAAGCGCTTGTCGATGGTACGGTATATCCAGGCCGTAACGGTGTACGAGGAGTTGGTCGGGAATCCCCTTGAGGCACTTAGGTACCTGGTGCCGTCAAAGGTAATTCCACCGGAGCCTTCATGACCGACGGTGGCTGACCAGCCAGGCGTACCGATATAACTGACCGGAACATTATTACCCGAATAATCCCCGATCGCGGAAGTTGCTCCACCTTCCAGCGGCAGATAAAACGACATTACAGGTCCGCCGTTGCGATACCAGGCGGTCGCCGCCGTGGTGGCCGACCCGGTAAGGGTGTAGTCACAGACTATATTTTCATTAACCGAGTTGTTGCCCAGTGAGGTTGATAGCGTTAAACCGGATAAATCAGGGGTTTGAGCCGAGACCATCGATCCAGTCAGGACCACGATCATCGCCAGCAGGCCCGTTCTTAAAATTCCGTTCAATCTTAAACCGTTAGCAAAAATCATAGCGTTTCCTTATAGATAAATGTTTTGTATTTCACATTTTATAAATACTATCCCGCAGTAAAGATGCTAAGGCAAATATCAGTCCCAAAAGTGCGACTGGAAGCCTTCCCTTAAAAAATTACTTAATGTATTGCGAAACAGTGAGTTAGAGATATCGAGCCAAAGAATTCAAAGCCTCTGCTTTGGCAATCGTTAGCATATAATATGCAATGTTCCGCCCCTCATTTAACCATTTGGCTTGAGACTTAGTACGTTGGGCCAGTGTAAGTAATCCACTACCGCGTCAATAACCCAGTTCAAATTTCAACATTGACGAAAAAACTCCGACCATTTGATAACTCCGGTTTGCAGATACCGTTCTGATTGCTTCCGATTCGCTTATCCCATCTTTTTGCTTAATCATTCTGAATACACGTGAGGGTGTTACGGATGAATACGCGCCATAGCCCCTCCTGGGTTGGTTAAATAGCATGTTTAATATGGCTCCAATAGGATTATGCCGTTTCTCCGTGATATATTATCGTGGATTCAACCATTACGGAGGATATTAGCCGCGACCACCTGAATTGTGTGGTCTCTGCCAATTCACATTAGCCATTTAGAGGCGTTAAATATTGAAAGGGTAACCCCGAAGAGCAAGTTCATGGCGGAAATCGAGATTAAATCGTAGATACTGGATAACATCACTCTTGCCCGGGTAGCCAATTCCATGTACATAATTTGGCCGGTTGCCTGAATTCCTGGCTTTATTTCAGGCGCGTGTTTTTTATATTCCCCCAAAGTGAGAATTAAAACAGGAGACATTCCATGCCTGCCGATAACTGGACAAATCAAATCGCTGTTGCCATCACGGTGACGAATGCCGAGGGAATTATCACGGAGATGAATCCTGCCTCCATGACCACCTTTGCGACTGACGGAAGGGCCGGGCTGATCGGCAGCGATGTCCTGGCGTGCCACCCGGAGCCCTCGAGAACCAAATTGGCCTCGATGTATAAATCACGCCAACCAAATCATTAC
>Ga0105105_10000848_pt1 | contig 13445 bp, 13 predicted proteins | sample PPLLaktember2015_4_FD_79108 | JGI IMG/M metagenome (GOLD analysis project Ga0105105, IMG submission 79108) | Freshwater sediment microbial communities from Prairie Pothole Lake near Jamestown, North Dakota, USA - PPLs Lake P8 Core (1) Depth... | ecosystem: Environmental > Aquatic > Freshwater >... | reverse complement strand
TTATCTGCAAAATAAGAGCCTCTGTGCTTTTACTCGGTCCTATCCTAGCCAGATTCGGAGAGGTCAAGATTAGTACTCCCGGGGGTTGCCATATCGGACCAAGGCCTATCGACATTCATTTGGACGCCTTCCGAGAACTCGGCTTCGCAGTTCACTATTCTAAAAGCCAGGACATTTATCATATTTGGAGGGATCATCGAAGCACCAGAAGGGAAATTACAATGAAGGGACTTACCGTCACGGGTACTGAGAATTTGCTGATGTACGCTGCCCTGCATCCTCTTAAAATAAAAATAGCAGCTATCGAGCCTCATATAGAAGATTTAGGCAGGTTTCTTGTAAAAATGGGAGCGAAAATTGACGGTTTTGGCTCTCACACCTTAGAGGTCAAGAAACCCATTCGGCAAGTGGGAGGTATCGTCAGACATTCTATAATGTATGACCCGATAGAAGCGGGGACGTTCATTATTCTAGCGGCGGTAACTAAAAGCGACATTCGCGTTAAGAACGTTCCCATAGGAGATCTCACCCTAACATTAAGAAAACTGGAGGAGTTCGGAGTTAAATTTGAGATCAAAGGACACGACGTTGTAGTAAATGGCTCAAAGTCCAGGTTAGTAGCTGTGCCGCGTCTGGTAGCTCAGGAGCACCCGGGTATTCCGACTGATCTGCAGGCCCCGTTTGGAGTACTAGCTACTCAGGCAAAGGGTGAAACTCTGATTTTTGATACTATCTACGAGGGACGTTTAAAGTATCTCTACGAACTTGATAAAATGGGGGCAAGCGTCGATATTCTTGATCCGCATCGGGCTCGGATCAAGGGTCCGGCAGAACTTGTCGGCAAGAACGTGGAGAGTATAGACTTAAGGGCCGGAGCGACCTTGGTTATTGCAGCCCTCGCAGCTAAAGGAGAGAGTGTTCTACATCAGGCAGAACAGATAGACAGGGGCTACGAAAAAATCGATGAACGTTTGCGTACGATTAAGGCTGATATCCGAAGAGCGGAATAGATAAAACGGGTATGTTTATAAACAGAATTGGTATTGACCTCGGTACTACTAATACAGTTGTTTTCGTGCCGTCTAAGGGGTTTGTTATCAACGAACCCACGATCGTTGCTCTGAATGCTCCCGACAATACTGTTCTAGCAGTAGGGCGTGAAGCAAAAGAAATGATTGGTAAAACGCCCGGCGATATTAAAGCGTATCGTCCTCTTAAAGATGGGGTGGTAGCCGATTATTACATTACCCGGGCAATGCTTAAGTATTTTATTGCAAAGGCTGTCGGTCCTTTCAATATTGTTCGGCCAGACGTAGTCATCTCTGTACCAGCTGGCATTACGGCCACTGAACGAAGGGCCGTCCAGAACGCCGCTCTAGAAGCCGGAGCGAAGAATGCACATCTAGTCAGAGAGCCCCTGCTGGCTGCTTTGGGAGCGGGCATTACCATTAATTCATCTTCAGGTAATATGATAATCAACATTGGAGGCGGAACTGCCGAGGTGGCGGTCATATCTTTGGGAGGCATAGTGGCTTTTTCCAGCTTGAGGGTGGCAGGCGACAAGCTAGATCAAGCGATTATCGATTATGTTAAAAAAACATATTCAGTATTTATTGGCGAGCAGACGGCTGAGGCTGCCAAGATTGCTATAGGGACGGCCGTTCCTACAAAAACTAAACTAGAATTTCAAATTAGGGGACGGAACCTGATATCAGGATTACCTAAAGATTTAACTATTAATTCAAACGAGATAGCAGAAGCGATCAACCCTTTCCTTATAGATATAGCTGGATCTGCTCAGAGCGTTTTCAACGAAACTCCGCCTGAATTAGTAGCTGATGTCATGGAGAAGGGGATAATATTGTCCGGTGGCAGTTCCGGACTGAGAAATATTGACGAATTCTTCAAGCGTCTGTTGGGCGTACCGGCCTATGTTGCCGAGGAGCCGATCCTCTGCGTTGCTAAAGGCACAGGCATCATCCTGGATCATCTTGATATTTATAAAAAGACCCTCTTAAGTAAGAAGTAAAATGTTGTTCGGGCATAAAGATAAAAAAAGAATTTTCCAAAAACTGATAAAAAATGGGCACTTAGCTCACGGATATTTATTCTTTGGCGAAAACCACGTCGGTAAGTTTTTGTTTGCTAAGGCTCTTGCTAACTTTTTGGAGAATCAGCGTTTTGAAGAACCAGACGTTGTTTTAACGGAGGCACTTATTATTCAGCCGGAGAACGGCACTATAGGCATTAACGCAGTTCGTGATTCCAAAAGGTTTCTTTCTCGGGCACCTATACGTTCGGTTCGCAGAGTACTAATTATAGATAATGCAGAGACGCTGACACACCATGCTCAGAACGCTATTCTGAAATTAGCCGAAGAGCCTCCCCAGAGCAGTTTAATTATTCTGATTGCATTAGGACCGGATGCTATTCTGCCGACTTTACAGTCTCGTTTGCAGAAAATATATTTTCCAAGAGTAGAAGTTAAAATAGTAGAAGAGGCGCTGGTGCGGCAATACAAACTTGGGACTCGGCAAGCGATGTCTTTAGCTAAAGAATCTTTGGGGAAACCCGGTTTGGTTATTGAGGCACTACAGAATACAGCTGGCGGAGAGGCGGAGCTACTGGCAAAAGAACTCTTTAGTACTTCTCAAAAAAGGAAAGTTATTGAGACGGTCATAGAAAACTCTGTTTTGACCGATAAGTTCCTAACTAAAGTGATAGCTGAATTGGCCAAAGACCCTGTCAAAAATTATAAGATTCTAGGCAAAATAATGGACAGACTAGTGAAAATGTCGGACTTTAATACTAACAAAAGATTGCAATTAGAATCCGCACTATGGAATATATAGACCAAGTATCAAAACGTTTTGATCTCATCCTGGAGAAATTAAAAGAGGAGATGATGTCTATCAGGACCAACCGCCCGTCTCCCAAACTGCTGGAGGACATAAGAGTCAATTATCTGGGTCAGATCATCTCGGTTAAACAGCTTGGCTCCATCACTATAGAACAACCTAGAGATCTGGTAATCAATGTTTGGGATCAGAACTCTGTCTCCGGCATAGTCAATGCTATCGAAGCAGCTAACTTGGGCGTCGGTGTGTCTAATCAGGGCAGGCAGGTAAGAGTATCGCTGCCTCAACTGACCGAGGAAAGAAGGCAAGAACTGACTAAAATGGTCAGGGCTATGTCCGAAGAGGGCCGTATTAAAATGAGAGTAGAGCGGGATGAGGCGGTCAAGAATATAAAAGAGCTGAAGGATGAGGACGAACGTTTCCGGGCTAAAGAAAAGTTGCAGGCACTAGTGGATACTTTTAATTTGGAGATAGAAGAAGCGGTTGGTAAAAAAACGAGAGATATTCTTGAATAGTTTATGCTGACGTTTCTGACGATCCTTTTCCTGGCGCTGTTAATATTAGGTCATGAGTTTGGCCATTTCTTGGCAGCCAAAATTTCGAAGATAAGAGTTAATGAGTTCGGCGTAGGATTTCCGCCAAAACTTTTATCTAAGAGAATCGGACAAACTGAATACAGTCTGAACGCTTTGCCTTTCGGCGGTTTTGTCAGGATTCACGGTGAAAACACCATCGATTTGAGCGAAATTGAATATCCGGAACAAAGCTTTCACTTCCAGGGCTTTTTCAAAAAACTTTTTGTCATCTCCGCTGGGGTAATTACTAATATTCTTATTGCTTGGATTGCTTTCAGTTTAGTTTTGAGTTTTGGTATCCCGGGCGGAGTAGTGATAGAGAGCGTTGTTGAAGGTGGGCCTGCCTACCTGGCAGGCATCGAAGCCGGAGAAGTTGTTGAGGGATTCGAGTCTGCCGACAGTTTTTTAGCGTACGTTGATAGCCATCGTGGCCAGGAGATAATGCTCAACGGCAGAACCGTTATTCCCAGACTTGAAGTTCCTGAAGGAGAAGGCCCTTTGGGCATTAGCATCCTGCCGTCGGGTATTAAGTCCCAACCCTTTCCCCAAAATATTTGGTCGGGGCTTAAGATGACTTTTGAGACCCTAGGTTTGATATTTTCAGCACTCGGTTCGTTTTTGTTTAGTATTTTGACCGGTAACTTTAGTGCTGTTGGTCAGGTCACGGGACCAGTAGGCGTGTTTAATATTGTGCGGGATGCCGGCCAGATGGGATACATATACCTTATCCAACTATTAGGGCTCATTTCCCTGAATTTGGCAGCCTTGAACACCATACCCTTTCCGGCTCTGGACGGCGGACGATTGCTTTTCATCATTTTACAGAGATTATTTGGCGATAAAGTATTAAGCAGGCGTCTTGAGATGGTAGTTAATGTCGTCGGTTTCCTCTTTTTAATGGCCCTTATGATAGCAGTTACAATTCGGGATATAATAAATCTGTAATGAGGCAGTCCGAGCTATATACTAAAACACGTAAAACTCTGCCTAAAGACGAAGTGGCTAACAATGCTAAGCTGCTGCTTAAGGCCGGTTTTATCCATAAGGAGATGGCCGGTGTTTACTCATATCTTCCTTTAGGGTTGAGGGTCCTGAAAAAAATTGAGAACGTCCTTCGCGAAGAGATGAACGCCATCGGCGGACAGGAAATCCTGATGTCTTCTCTGCAAGATCCTCAGATCTGGAAGAAGACTAACCGCTGGAGCGACAAAGAAATAGATATCTGGTTCAAAACCCGGGACGAAAAGTATGGATTGGCCAATACTCATGAAGATCCGATTACCAATCAGATGAAACAGTACATTTCTTCCTATAAAGACCTGCCTGTCTATGCATATCAATTTCAGAACAAGTTTCGGAATGAGCCAAGAGCAAAAAGCGGGTTGCTTAGGGCTAGGGAGTTCATCATGAAAGATCTTTACTCTTTTCACGAAACCTCTGAGGATCAGGAGGCTTTTTACGAAAAGATTAAGGGAGTTTACATGAAAATTTTCAGGAGAGTTGGTATCGGGATGACGACTTATCTTACATTTGCCAGCGGCCAGCCTTTCTCCCAATATTCTCACGAGTTTCAAACGGTCTGTAGTTCTGGAGAGGACACAATTTATCTGGATGCTAAGAAAAGAATAGCTGTTAATAAGGAGGTTTATAGTATAACTACGCTTAAAAGTCTTGGGCTTAGAAAAAGTGATTTGCAGGAGCTCAAGGCAATAGAGGTTGGCAACATATTTAAGCTTGGCACCAAATATTCTGCTCCACTGAACCTCACTTACAAAGATAGAAAGGGAGAAGAAAAATATGTTGTCATGGGCAGTTATGGCATCGGGCTCGGTAGATTAATGGCCGCCGTCGTTGAAGTAACTGCCGATGCAAACGGGCTGATCTGGCCTGCCGTCATCGCTCCTTTTGCGGTTCATCTGATTGAGCTTAAGAAGGGGGCAGCTGCATCTTTCTATAATAAACTGCGGGCGAAAAAGATAGATGTGCTTTATGACGACCGCGAAATATCTGCCGGAGAAAAGTTGAAAGACACAGATTTAATTGGTATACCGGTGAGACTGATTATGAGTGAAAAAACCGGGGGGAAAGTGGAGTTTAAGAAGCGCACATCCCGGACAGCCCAATTATTAACTCAGGATGAAATTATTCGAAAATCTTTATAAGAGCGTTGGCATTGATCTAGGAACGACTAATTTCCTCGTATATCTAAAGGGGAGAGGTATCGTTATTGATGAACCGACCTTGGTGGCGATTAACAACCGAACCAACCAAATTTTAGCTATCGGCGAAGAAGCCAAGAAAATGCTTGACCGCACGCCTGCTCACGTTACCTTGATTAAACCGCTGGTGAATGGGGTTATCTCTGACTTCGAGACGACACAGGAGATTATCAAGCATTTTCTGGATAAATTAGGAGAGTCTAGTTTTCTTTCAAGATTTAGGACAGCAGCTGTCAGCATCCCAACTAACCTGACTGAAGTTGAAAGAAAATCCGTTGAAGATGCTGTCGTCTCCGCAGGCGCGTCCAAAGTTATTTTAGTAGAAGAGCCAATTGCGGCAGCTATCGGCACACGCCTTTCTATTGAGGAGCCTTCGGCCAACATGATAGTTGATATCGGCGGAGGAACTTCGGAAATTTCGATTATCTCCATTGGAGGAGCAGTTATATCTAAAAGTCTAAAAATTGCCGGTCAGAAATTTAACGAAGACATCATCAAATTTATCAAGAACGAATATAAACTTTTGATTGGAGAGCCAACGGCCGAAGCCCTGAAGATCAACGTTGGGTCTGCCTTATCTGTTGAAGAGAAACTTGAGATGAACGTTAGGGGGCGAGATGTAACTTCGGGTCTTCCCAAAGAAGTGGTAATCAGGAATCCGCAGGTTAGGACAGCTATCCAGAAATCCATTAAGAGTATTGCTGACAGCATTAAGGATATTCTGGAAGATGCCCCTCCGGAATTGGTCGGAGATGTGCTGGAGAAGGGGATATATCTTTCTGGCGGAGGCAGCCTTCTTCGGGAGATGGACAAGTATCTCGCTAAAGAGATCCAAGTTGAAGTTAAAGCGGTAGAAGATCCGTTGACCTGCGTTATTCGCGGTTTGGGTATAATTATCGAAGATCTTCCCCGGCATGAGACAATTCTTTCTAATCAGGAAAGGCCCAAACCGGTCAATCTATGACGCACAGAAGGCATTTTATAGCTATACTTATCGCTGTTCTGTCATTGCTGATCTTAGGAGGGCAGTTCATTTTCGTTCCGAAACTCCAAATCAGCAGTGGCCTAAACTCCTTTTTTACGACGTTCTCACCATATGCGGATTTGAAGATCAGATTAGTCGAACTCGAAAGAGAGAATGCCGATTTAAGAGCGCAACTCCTTATCGAGAACGTTAATCCTCAGAACTCAATTCAGGTTTACTCTAGTTACCCGTTTAATAATCGTAGTGAAATAGCCATTGCTGCCGGTTCAAATAGGGGAGTATCCGAGGGCAGTATTATCACTTACGGAGAAAACATTCTGGTCGGCAGGGTGAAAACAGTCACTCCTGAAGTCAGCGTCGTAACTACTATATTTGACCCCAGCTTTGAAACAGCCGTCCGGATAGGAGAGGGGGGCGCCGACGCTCTTTTTAAGGGAGGTAACGAGTTGACTTTGACTTTGATAGCTCCCACTGCGGTATTGGAAGAGGGGTCTGCTGTTTATACTGCCAGCTCTGATTTTCCATACGGTCTTACTTTGGGAAAATTACAAAACATCGAAAGGGGAGAAGACGGAATGTATGAAGAGGTCCGCGTTGAACCGGCGTTTGAAATCAAAACCCTTAAAGATGTTCTTCTTCGCTCTTAATTTCTTTCTTGTAGCCGTCTTCTCCTTCGGCCAGCTGAATTACCTTTTCGTTTTTCAAGGAACACAGATCAATCTGGCTCTAGTGGCTATTCTTGTTTTTTCTCTTTTTGAGAAAGATTGGCTGCGGCGCTCCGCCTTAATTCTTTTAGCCGCTCTCGTCTTAAGTTTCGAACCCGTCCTAGGTCTTGATACCGTGCTTGTAGTGGCCATTCTCTTTTTATCAGTATTCTTGCTAGATATTCTTAAATGGGAGCCAGCTTTAAACATCGTCTTGACTGTTTTCATCGCGACCGTGCTCACGAATGCAGGTAATTTCAACGTCGGCGCTATCCTCACAGAGACAATACTTAGTCTATTGTTTGCCATTCCGTTAGCTTTGCTTATGAATCTCGTCTTTTCCCGATTTAAAAATTAATATGAATTCACATGAAGAGGCGCTTAAAAAGCATCAATTTTGATGAAGTAATCTCAGACAGTTTAGCCTCGTCTGAATTTAATTTAGTAGAACAGCCCCTTAAGCGAAGGGTGTTTCTTTTCTTCACGGTGTTGAGTTTGATAATCACGGGTATTTTTTGCACTAGAATCATCATAATGGCAGGGCTCAAGGGAGATGACTATTTTGAAAGGGCCCAAGCTAATATTAACCAAAGTATCTCACTGACAGCACCGAGAGGAGCGATTCTGGACCGGAACGATATAGCTATCTCTAAAAATGAACTAGTTTTTGCGGTTTTCTTGGATCCCAGTCGAATGATACAAATGGGGGAAAGTGATGCCGTCTTCGGGGCGACTAAGAGTATTTTAGGGATGGAAGAGGGAAAAATCGCGAACTTAGTTCGGAGTACAGACCTTGAGAGCGTTCCCGATATCATTATCGCCGAAGACATTACTCGTGAGCAGGCTATTGCTATAGAGAGTCTGGGGTTGAAATCACTGAATGTTGAACAAAGCTACAAACGGAATTACAGTGATCTTGCTTACGCTCACCTAATCGGTTATGTTGGTTTGGTCTCCGGGAGTGACCTAAGAAGCAACGAAGAGCTTACTCTCAATGATTACATCGGCCGTATGGGTCTTGAGATGCAATACGACGAACTCCTTAGAGGCACTAACGGTAGAGTCACTATTTTTAGGAATTCTGTAGGGGAAATAGAAGAAGTAGCAAGGACCAAGGAGCCGGTCCAGGGAGAAAATATTAAGACCACGATTGATTCGGAACTCCAAGAGTATTTTTATTCGCGTATGGCCCAGGCTTTACTTTCCCTGGGCAGAACCTCCGGAGCAGGCCTTGCCGTTAACCCGCAGAACGGGGATGTCCTAGCTTTGGTTAGTTTCCCATCGTTTGATGCCAACAACTTGTCTGATTATCTGGATAAAGATACTCGGCCTCTTTTTAACAGGGCAGTGTCCGGGGTTTACAGCCCAGGTTCAACCATCAAGCCCCTCCATGCCGCCGCCGCTCTTTACGAGGGCATCGTTACCCCAAAGAATCAAATATATTCAGCTGGATATATAGAAATACCAAATCCTTATAATCCCTCTCTGGCCAGCCGGTTTGTTGACTGGAAAGCACACGGCTGGGTGGATGTTTATTCGGCTCTGGCGCGTTCAAGTAACGTATATTTTTATGTTATCGGTGGGGGATTTCAAGAACAGATAGGATTGGGTATAGAAAGGTTAAATAAGTATTGGCGGAAATTCGGGCTGGACGAAACAACCAGTATTGATCTTCCGGGAGAAGCAGTTGGATTCCTGCCCACCCCAGATGAAAAAGAAGAACGAACGGGCGAGATCTGGAGGATCGGAGATACATATAATGTATCCATCGGGCAGGGAGATTTTGCCATTACACCCTTGCGGCTTATTACAGCTATCTCTGCTATAGCGAACGGCGGGGTGGCATATGTACCTCACATTAAAGAGGCTCCGGAGAAGCAGGTCTTGCTTGACATCAGTGATATGGCTTCAGCTTTAGCCGAGGTTAGGCACGGGATGATGGATGCAGTAGAGAAAGAGTATGGTACTGCTAATTTATTAAAAACGATTCCTATGGTTATCGGAGCCAAGACTGGCAGTGCCCAGGTGGCTGATAATACTAAAACCAACGCTATCATCACAGCCTACGCCTCCAGAGATATGAATTCACTTCCTGAAATTGCCATTCTGGTTCTAGTCGAAGACGCTCGTGAGGGTAGTCTGAACACGGTTCCCGTAGCGAAGGACGTTCTCCAATGGTACTATGACAATAAAGTAAACGTTCAATCTGATGATGGAGAAAACGAAGAAGAATAACGGCCCCGAGTTGCGTCAGGACCTGACGTCCGGTGACTGGATTCTGTTTTCTCCCAAGAGAGTATATTCGCTCTCACGCGGAGGTAATATAAAAAAACAGCCGAAAGAATCGTGTCCCTTCGAAGATCCTAAAAAAGCCGGCGGAGGAAGAATAATTTCCTCATATCCTGAGGACCAAATTAAGGAGTGGCGCATTAAAGTAATTCCCAATAAGTCCCCGGCGGTCCAGATTAGCAAAAAGATAGCCCGCCAGAGAGGGAAGGGGCATTTGCGTCACATAGAGGGATATGGACATCACGAGGTAGTTATCACGCGAGATCATGACAATAATTTTCCAAAATTGTCGGAAGAGGACGCTAATCTTTTATTTCATGTCTTTAAAGACAGATATCGAGCAATAGCCCGCGATAAAAATACGGATTACATCTCAATTTTTCATAATTGGGGGCCCAAAACCGGCGCATCCGTATATCACCCCCATTATCAAATCCTCTCCACACCGGTCGTTCCGCCTATGAATCAGAGGAGTCTGCTTAACTCCAGACGCTATCATCGTGAATATCACAAGTGCGCTCATTGTGTTGAGATAGAATTGGCACAGAAATCCGGAAAGAGGGTAATCCACGAGGATGAATTAGCCATTGCTTTTATTCCCTTTGCCCCGAAAGAGCCCTTTGAATTCCGTGTTTCTCCGAAAGGACACTCACCCTTCTTTGAGAACTCAACCGAATATGAGGTTCACTCTATGGTCAAAACACTCCAGTTCGCACTTCAGCATCTGGAAAAAAGGATAAAAGGCGTTAATTATAACTTCTTTTTCCATACCGCTCCGGTCAAGGAGAGAAATAGACACTCTTATTATCATTGGCACATTCAGGTTGTACCCAGACTGAACATTACTGCCGGATTTGAACTGACCACTGGTATGGAGATTAATCCCATTTTTCCCGAAGAGGCAGTTGCCATTCTTAAAAAATAGAGAATGATTGAGCAGATATTAGAGGGTTTATCGACTTTTGTTCTGAATACTATCGAAACTACTGGTTACTGGGGAGTCTTTTTTCTGATGGCTCTGGAAAGCGCTAACATTCCGATCCCATCAGAAGTCATCATGCCTTTTTCCGGCTTTTTGGTTTCCCGGGGAGTTTTTTATTTTTGGCCCGTAGTTTTGGTAGGTGCCTTAGGTAATTTGAGCGGTTCTATGGTGTCATATTACATAGCTGTCTATTTCGAAAAGTGGACGCGCAGTTGGGTGACCCACAACTCATATTTTAGTGTGTCGAAAAGATGGTTCGATAGATACGGAGTGACAGCCGCTTTCTGGAGCAGACTTATGCCCGTCGTCCGGACCTTCATTTCTTTCCCGGCTGGACTTTTCAGAGTATCGGCCTGGAAGTTTTTCACTTATACATTCCTCGGTTCTTTTATTTGGTCGGCAGTTCTTACTTACCCAGGTGTTTATCTAGGTGAAAATTGGCAGATAATTGAACCAATTCTCCGGAGATTCGATATTCTCATCTTGGTTTTTCTGGGCATCGGTTTTATATTTATGTTGAGAAATCATTTTAAAAAAGCACAATGAGCAAGCTTGTCGTAGGTAATTGGAAGCTCAACCCCGAGAGCATCAGCGAAGCCGAGGCATTAGCGCATTCTGTAGACCGTAGGGGGGTAGTGGTTTGCCCTCCCTTCATTTATCTGACTGCCGTAAAGAAGGCCATCAGAAGGGCCAAATTGGGCGCACAAGACGCCTTCTGGCTTAATAATGGCGCTTATACTGGGGAGGTTTCACCGAGCCAGCTGAAGGGTCTGGGTGTAAAATATGTAATTCTGGGACATAGCGAAAGAAGGCACTTTCTGCTGGAATCGGACGAACTCATTAATCGGAAAGTAGGAGCAGCTCTGCAACTTAGATTAAACGTTATTCTCTGCGTCGGCGAGGATCTGGAAACTCACGGCAGAGGAGGGGAGGCTTCCTTGGCCTATATCAAGGAAGAGATTAGAAGAGATCTGGACAACATCAATCCCAAACATTTTAAGAGCCTACTCGTCGCTTATGAACCGATCTGGGCTATTTCGACATCTCAAACTGGCCTGCGCGATACGCCTGAGAGCGCCCAGGTGATGATACGACGGATCAAAGATTTCTTGTCTAAGAGATATCGGTTGACCCAACCAACAGTGCTTTACGGGGGGTCAGTGAATGCCACCAATGCTGATGGGTATTTAGTCCAGGAGTCAATCGACGGTGTCCTAGTCGGGGCCGCCAGTCTTAAACCGAATGAATTTAATAAAATAGGTACATGAAAAATAAAGATGTGCGAGCCGGTCTCTTGGCGGCCGTTATGATAGGCATTCTTTCATATCCCACACTGCAGAACATCGATTTCGTCTCTCGGAAGGGAACGTGGATGGTCATCGCAGTTTCGATTGTGCTGGCGCTTTTGACGATCGGCGGTCTCGCGTTTGTAAAGCTTTTGAGCCGTTGGTGGAATACGTTTTGGCAACTAGGAAAGTTTATAGTAACGGGCGGCCTGAACACCTTCTTAGACTTTGCTGTTCTGAACATACTGATGACTTCAACCGCCATCTTTGCTGGCGGTTGGTTCTCTTTTTTTAAAGCAGTGTCTTTCTCTGTAGCGGTAATCAACAGTTACTTTTGGAATAAATATTGGACGTTCGAAGCGGGGAACAAAAGGAGGGCTGAATTTATGGAGTTCTTACTGGTTAGCATCATCGGTCTGGGCATTAACGTTGTCGCCGCTTCATTTCTGGTCAGGTATATACAGCCCATCGGGGGTGTATCAGCTATCACTTGGGCTAATATTGGCGCTCTAGTGGCTACTATACTAGCCTTGCTCTGGAACTTCCTGGGTTATAAGTTCCTCGTCTTTCGTAAAAAGAGCTAATTCTTCTCTATCGGACGGGTGGGTTGCTTTTATCCTTCATCTAGGATATAATAGCATCGTTGGTGAGTGTGTTCCTGGACGATGATATCGGCCTAGGAATACCCTAAGCCTCACTTTTTTTGCCCCCGCTCAACGGGGGCAAAAAATTTGTATGCTGTTATAATTGAGGTAATGATAACTATTCTTCGCATTAATTTGGATATCAGCGATTCCGGCGTCAGGAAAAACCCACGTTTTCGTTCCGCCGTTATGAGCGTTAAATCCTTCATTTCCGATCAAGATAAGGTTGTAATTCTGGCTCACCGTGGACGTCCCTCACCAGAAAAAAAGGAGGAGGGATTGAGCCTTAAATTCTTAGTGCCCTTCCTTCAGAGAGAGCTTGGGAAGAAAGTTATTTTTCTGAGCAGTTTTGATTTCCCGAAAATGCATGACGAAATAAAAAACGCCCCCAACGGCAGTGTCTTTCTGTTGGAGAATATGCGCTATTTGAAAGGAGAACTCGAAAACAATATTGAGCTGGGTAAGAGTTTGGCGTCTTTAGGGGACCGTTTTGTCAACGACGATTTTGCTTCCAGTCACCGAACTAATGCTTCCTTTTCGGCCATCACCCGCTTCATTCCCAGTTCTCTGGGTCCGCAGATGAAATACGAACTTGAACACCTTAGTCTTGTCGTTGAATCTCCTGAAAAACCGCTGGTAGTTATTATTGGCGGAGCAAAAGTAGGAGACAAATTGGGTGTTCTAAAAAAACTATTGCCTAAGGCAGATGTTGTGCTTTTGGGTGGTGTTCCCGCGAACACCGTTTTGCAGGCAAGGGGGGTAAATATTGGAGATTCATTCTCTGATCAAGCTGCTATTTCTCAGCTTCAGGAGATAAGCCAAAACGGAAAAGTGGTTGTCCCAGAAGATTTCCGGAAAGAGAGGAACGTTATTTACGATATCGGTCCGAAGACCATCAAAAAG
>Ga0105105_10000846_pt1 | contig 13457 bp, 17 predicted proteins | sample PPLLaktember2015_4_FD_79108 | JGI IMG/M metagenome (GOLD analysis project Ga0105105, IMG submission 79108) | Freshwater sediment microbial communities from Prairie Pothole Lake near Jamestown, North Dakota, USA - PPLs Lake P8 Core (1) Depth... | ecosystem: Environmental > Aquatic > Freshwater >... | reverse complement strand
GTTGTACTTCTTGTTTGCCTGCTGCTGTTGTTCCAGGAGCATTAGACAGCGGACCTACTAATGCAAAGCCTTTATCTGTTGCCGAAACTAGTCCCTTATACCAGTCTGGGGTAAAGATAATATCATTGTTACCTGCTATAGCGTAGTCTACGTTTAGCTGAGCTGCCTTAGTTAAACCACAATTCCAGCTACGAGTTAAACCCCCATTCTTTTCAAAATGAATAATATGAATGGGTTTGTTGTATCCTGCTGCAATACCTATAAGTTCTTGTTCGTAAGCTTCTGTCCAGTCTTTAGACCCATCGTCTACGACGATAGCCACAGCTTCTGGTGTAGTAACAAAAAAAGAATGAAGCGTAATTTCGGTGTAACGCTTCATTCTTATAACATCATAAGTAGGACAGATTAGAGCGATCATGCGGGAGGTTGACCTTGCTGTTGCTGCATTAACATCGCACCTCCTTGTGTCTTAAATTGCTGTCTCATCTGATCCATCTTAGACCTTACCACAGAATGTAGTACTTCATTACTCTTCTTCAATTCACGTAACTGTGAATCCTTAACTCCTTCAGGTAAGCCTAGTAGCTGTGAAGCCAGCATTTCTGCTGCCTGTTGCATTTCGGCTGGTGTTACGTTTGCGTTTGGACCCATGGACTGAATATAGTCCGTAACAGGCATACCGCCCTGTTGAGCCATTGCAGGACCACCTTGAGCATTAGGGTCACCGCCTTGTCCTGGTTGCCCTTGTTGCATCGCTGGATTGTTAGGATTGTTACCACGAGCAATCTCAGCTGCAAATCCAGCTTGTTCGGCTTCTTCTTGAATACGAGCTTGTATCTGCTGCTGTTTGATAGCTTCTTCGCCAATAAGCTTTTGCTCGTCTTCCCAGTTGTAACCAATAGCCTTGAGACCTGAGGTACCAGAAAGCTGTTGACCCATCATGAGTTGCAAAGCAGCCATCTGCTTATCCAAATCATCAGCCATAGTAACACGCTCCAAGCGACACTTGACGTGTTCCCAAGACATAATCTTGCTAATAGTATCTACTAGCCACTGTAGACAGGAGTTAGTCTCTGCTACTAATTGTCTGTGCGTACTCTCAAACAAGCGTAGAGCTACAGGAGCAGCCTGTACACTCAAACTACCTTTGTAGAACTCCACAGGTACACCGGACTCATTAAGTAAGGTGTCATAGCCTTGTTCAATAAGCTCGGTAGGAGCTAGCTGCTTGGCGTCAGCACCTAACATCTGGTATTTAACGGGAAACGGTAGGAACTGAAAACTAGCTGGATCTTTTCTACGTTTAGCTACCATCTGTCTAAACATAGAGTTTAAGTCACCCCCATTGAACGAAGTCATAGGATCATTCATAGCTACACCTGCTGCACCTGTAGACCCATTGCGAGGTTCAGGTGTAATCAAGCGAAAAGGTATAACATAATCCAGAGCGATAGCTTCGTTGTATCGGCGTAGTACCTGCAGGTACCAAATCTGCCTAAAGTTGTTTAAGCTAGCAGGTAAGCCCCAGCCTAAGTTACGAATACCTGCAAGTGTTGGAGCCTTTAGATGATAGATTGCTCCATCATTAAACCTAAACAGCTTGTCTTCTTTGATAGCCTTAAGTACCTGTAGAGGTACTCGTTCTAAGTGAAAAAGACTACCATCTCGAATAGTGCGTTTATAGGTTTCAGGTATACGCCACAGATAAGCAACCTGATCAGTAAACATGTCATGGAGTATTTCAATCTCATGAACATTCCACCGTTTCAACACTAATTGCTGAGCTTCTTCCTTAGGCTTGTCTTCAACAATCCAAGGCCCTCTCCAGCCTGTCTTAGGACATGTGGCAATAAATTCAAATTCACCCGAGAACTGAAAATTGAATTCTGGTTTGTTATACACAACGTCTAGAGGGTATAAATCACCTGACTTAGGGCTGATAAGATATCTGCGAAAAGGTATGAGTACACTAAGGAAAGAGTTACCATACGCCAATCTGTCTTCAAGAGCTAGATTCAAAAAAGACATGATTGACAAGTCATCATTTAACTTATCTCGATACTTCTGTTTTTCGTTATCAGAAGCTTCGCCTATTACCTCTGGCTCCGTCAGAAAGTAACTGAGTACTCTCTTCATTGCCATCCTGAATGTACCATTCACAAGCCAAATATACTCAGACCACCATAATGCCGACTTCATAGTCGTCGGCATTTGTTGTGTGGCTAAGTCATTAAACGGATCAGCAAAAGCACCATCACCAGTACTTGAGCGACCGAAGTATGGACTTGAGGAGCTGAAAAAGGTCATCAGGATAGCCCTTAATTACTTACGCACAGAAGCAGTCTTAACGGTATCAATTAGGTTTTTCGTTACGTCTGCATCCATAGTGTTTGCTTGTTCAACATCTGTAGGATATACGATTGTATCCTTATCTGCTGCTTTTTTACAGCCGCCTTGTCCACAACCACAACTAGGGGTTTGACTATTAATAGCTCCATTCTTTTCCATACTAAACTCCACTTTCAATAAAAAGTACAACAACGTCTAAGCAGCCAAGCCGTACATTTAACCCTATGCTGCCTACCACAAGTGTTTTAGTTCCTTCAGCTGAGTTACTAATCAGATCTAGGGTTATCGACTGATCTTCCAGAGCAGGAGGTAAGTATTGTACACCATACTCGAACCTAGTGTCGTAAATCAATACAAGCACCTTATCCTGGATCAAAACATTATGGTACATCGAAGAGAGATGTCCAATGGTTGGAAACTTGAAGATAACCTTATTGGTAGGAGCTTTAGGCTCAGGCCCAAAGTCAGGTAAAACACTAAAAGGTTTAGCCGGTGTAACTTCAGCTTTTTCCCGTAATGCTGTGTATGCGTCCCACAACTCTGCGTAATCTGCTCTGATTTGTTCTAGCAGCACCGTACTAGCTGAAACTTGATTATAGGCTTCAAGTAACCTATTGTACTCTGCTTGGTACGTCTTAAGGTCAGTCTCATATTTGGCTAGTTGTGCTTTGAGCACTGACTCAGTAGCAAAATTACTCACGGGGGTGGCTACACTGAAGGATGGAGCTACATTACCTGCAGTAGGTATTCCGCTAAACCCTGAGCTATCTCTTACTTGAAAACTTCCTGGGGTCGTTAGACTTATTGCTTGTTTATTAAACCCTAAACTAGGAGGTTCAGGAGCAGTTTCTGCCTGCTTTACCTCTTTAGTTAGATTTGCAATCTCTTGATTGATCGCGTTTAAACGTTGTTCTGGATTTGTTAGTGAAGTATCGTTCATGACTTTCCTTATTACTTTATCTTTAAGTTCTATAGGCATAGAAGCAAAATCCAAGGTATAGGTCGAAGACTTACCTGGATCTACTACTAATTTAACTGGTTTATTGTGATCAATAGCGGAAGACCTACCGTCGAATTCGCCATCAACTGCCTTCGGTATTAAAGTGCCTTTACCCAGATTGAACTGGCTAGCATCGTAGTATTTTGTTCTATCTTCAGGCATGTTGGCTGCTAGGCGTAAACCATTATCGCTCATTTGTCTTCCTCTTCATTAAGACCTTCGTCTAGGTCGTCTTCTGTCTTAGTAATACCTTCTACAAAATAATCTGCTAGTGTGTTGTTTTCACCTAGCCAGCCATCATCTTGTGTTTCTAAGTCTTCAGGTAGTAAAGAGCTGTCTATTACAGTTGGCTGTTGTTCTGCGTCTAGCTTGATTGCTTTATCGTCAGGTAACAGTAAATAGCGTACTTTGTTTCCATTAGGCTTAGTTACGGAACGAGTTAGTTGAAAAGCTGTACCGTAAGTAATCCATACAGCAGTATCTGTGCCTTCTCTCTTTATTATAGCGTCTAGTAGCACGGCTAATTCGTTAAACAAGAATACTCTAGGGTAACCACCTTCAGGCATTTCGCATAGACACCATTTAGACGTAAAGTCTAAATCAATCTTGAGGCTAGGGTTATCCTCGACGCTACTGATGTACTTATCTTGTAGGTCTGTAGGTAAGCTAGCTATAAGTGACTCAGCTTCCAACTGCTCCTGCGATTTAACATCTGTGGTTATGTCTTGCAGTAGGTCCTGTATCGTTAGTTTATCCTTGGACATTGCTAGGTTCCATATAGATTACCGTGATTAAAAAATAATCACCTACTTTACTTATAGCAGATACACTAAGGATCACAGATTTCGAACTCTCAACCCAATCGTTAATTGCTGCGATAAGTTCAGTTAACTCGCCTGCCTCAAATATCTTAACCTTACTTAGTACCATAGGTACGATAGTATGTTTAAACAAATTTTCCACTCGAGACATTCTATCTCCTTCTGTTTTGACGTATTTCGTCTATCTTCTTTTCGTACTCTTGGTCCTGTAGCCTAAGCATTATACGCTTGTAAGCTTCAAACGCTTTGTCTTGTGTTATGTTTGTGTCTGCGAAAAGGTCATCCGCTGCGTCAATCTGAATCTGTTCTGGTTTAAAGGTTCGTACTTGAGGTACTCCTTTAAATCCAGAATTTAAATCGAAAGCGAGTTGATGCCTATTAGATAATACAGCAAACGCTGAAACTTTAACCTTAGGAGTGGCGTTAGTTACTAGTCGCTGCTTATCTACAAACAAAGGATCAGGTATTTCAAAAGACTGTAAAGCATATTGGAACAGCAATTTGTTAGGTATATCAAACTGTACTGTTTCCAGTATACCATCTACTAGGTTCTTCCAGTCGTCATTCGAGCATGCCCATAGCATGTGATTCCAGCTTTTGTCGTCCTTGTAATTAAGTCCCTGAAAGATAGGTTTGTCAAACAAATACCAGAAGACTTTGAAATTGTACTTAACAATTAAGTCCGCTAGATTCACTTCGGTAAACCTACCCCACAGATATAACAAAGCAGGTGTATACCACTGATAACCAGCAATAGATGTTAAGGTAGTCGCATTCTTGAATTCAATCTTGTACTTAGGTACACGAAATGGTTTGAACTCATAAAAGTCATCTTTAACCTTAACTTCGTTCATTAGAGCAATCCTGCAGTAGGTAGATACAGCAATAAACTTAAAAGCGATGCAGGTAGATTGAAATCAATTTCCTTGTCTATTACTGCATTGTTACAGCCTAGGTTTGCGAACCTAGCTTTACAGACACTGTGTACTTCATCTGAAGTCACAACAGTGTTTGTTCTAAATCTAGATAGCTGTAAATAATTTCCCTTGACCCCGCAACACTTAGCTACAAACTTATGCACTTCAGGTATGTCACTTACCCAGTAAGCATCTAAGGTTGTATTCATGGGAATAGACTCTAACTTAAAGTAGTTATTCAGTCTAAAGTTGAACGCTGAACTAACCGTGTTGTTAGCTGGGTCTAACCACTTAGGAAGCATAAACTTGATTTGTTCTTGCTTCACATTCTCTGTCTTGAACCCTATATAGCAGTCGATAGAGAATATCTGTCGGTTAAACTCGTCTAGCGGTACATGCTGGCTTAATACAGCCTGCTTACCTAACTTGTTACAGACGGATAGGTACGAACCAAACAAATCCATTGTAACAGATTCGGTATCCCTTTTATCTTCAGGGTAATGCTTGCTGACTAGCTTTAAGCTCTCCTCTTGCTCCTGTTGTAAACTATTTAAGTAGCTTGAGTAGGCTCTAGCCCAATCGTCTACGCTCTGTACCGCTATAAAGATATTCATGACTAGTTACTCGACGTAAAAATAAGTACTGGATTGTTTGTCCGTTATCTTATCGGCATTAACTAATAGTATTACCGCCATACCGTAGTTATCTACCAAAGCTTTGAACTCACGCTTCACTGTCTGTAACTGTGAAACCGAAGAGACAAAAGAAGCATGCAAATCTACTACCACAATATCCGGTACTGCATTCATTTGATCTACACAGTTGGCAAACAGTTTGCCTAACGTCTTCTTGTTAAAGTCAGCTCGTTTCTCGAATAAGTTTGCAGCTGTCTTGCTATCTGGTAATAGGTTAGTGAAATTAACATAAGTCAACCCACTAGCTTCAGCGTAAGTTTTCAGTTTCTGGTCAAGATCGGGCATTATAGAAATAAGGTGACTGGATTTAGCAGCAAAGGAAATAACCTTCTTTCTTTTTACCAGGGATAGATATCTAGAAATACTAGACTCAATGCCTAGTTGTGACTGAATAGCTAATCCCTCTAGCTCAATCTCTTTTCGTAAACGAGCCTCCGCTTGACTGCGTATCTCTTTCTCAATAAAAGATTGTTCTGCTGCTACAGCTTGATGTAGCCAAGGCATAAACACGGTGGACATAAACTTATAGTGCTTGTACAAGCTAGAAGGGTACTCTGGTGTCTCCGTAGTCTTATTGCAGACTGCGTTTAATACAATCTGTAGCTCTTCCTCTGTAGGCAAAGCAGACCCTGGAGGTAGAAACTGCTTAAAGTAATCTGGAGTTAATTGATTCTTAAGTCCAGCTACAGCTATGAAATATAGCTGTCTGGCCGCTACCAAGAAGTTATACATGTTCGCATTGGTAGCAAGCATAGCCTGGATACCAAGGTCAATCGCTGCTGCTCTAAGCTGAATAGCCTCGTCTATTTCTTCCTTAGGAAACTCCGTCACTTGTTCCTTCTCCGTCAACTGGGTTAGTTCGTTCAGGCTCAATTGAGATACTTGTGGTTCGCTCATCGTCGATTGCTTTCAAAAACCTTTCAGAGAATTCTTTCAAGTCTATTAACTTAACGGTAACAAGCCACTCTTTTCTATTACGTCTGTGCATAACGCAAGGGATAGATCCAGACTCTGCATCCCTGGTAGCTTGCTCTAGAGCAGGATAGATAGACAAGTTCTCTACCCGTTTACATTCAATATGTACGTCAGGTATACCTACAACATCTTCACCCTCTAAACCGTTGTACTGCTGTCCTCGTCTGGCTTTAAGGTTATACAAGGATTTAAGTTGTTTGCTTAATTCCAGCTCACCTACTTTGCCTTTTACTTTAGAGTTTATCTTCCCCATTACATTTTCCTTTGTCTACGAAGTGGTACTCTGTCTGCTCCTGGATGCTTTACACTTGGAGCTTTCACTGCTTGCTTTTCTTTAGTTAAAACCTCTTGCTCTAATTTACGAATAGCAAACTCTTCATTCATCGCTCTAGCGAACCCTTCTTGGGTCTTAAGTTCATTAACATCTAGGTTAGAATGCGTGATACGACTTCGAAATTCTTCCATAATGTATACAAGACAAAGACAGTCGTGCATAGCACAATGCAATGTGTCAGAATCTATAGCGTGTTTTTCAAACAGGTTGTAATGGTTTAACATCTTAGACACGGACCAACCTACGTTGCCGGTCTTAGCATAGATAATACGTTTACAGTATTCTTTCAATGTTTCCGTCTTATTAGGCAGAACAATATTACGATAAGGTATCAAACTACTGTCTTTAGCCTCGTAAACATACGATGCTTTAAATAACGCACCGGTGTCAAAGTACAGATTACTTGGAAAACAAAATGACTTACCTAAAAACCGTTTAAAGGTAGCATCTAAAATCCTTTCTTCTGTACTTAGTCCGTTCTGAGCAACAAAAGGCAACTTGGCCTCTATCCAAGATTGAAGTAAATCATAGTAAAAGTTCAAACCTTCTATAGGATCAATACCTTCAGTTTTAAGTCTTTCTGGTAATAATTTCCAAGCCATACCTATGATGTTTTTCATCTTGAACAGTTTATCTGTCAACTGCTGAGAATCAACGTTAGCATGTTTATACCAGTTCAACACGAGATTTAACTTGTCTGCAATGACACAATCTTGCACAATAACGTGACCTAATTCAACTACTAAGTCTTCCTTACCGTTACCTGCGGTTTCGATATCCAGGACCAAGTATGTTGGTGGGAATAAGTGTCCGTACTGTGCTGTGAATTGACTGTGCCAGTGGTTTACAATCATTTAAAATGTTCCTTTACTACGCGATACAATTTATACCATAAACTAGCCTTTCGGCCTCTTTGCTGATTAGCTGCCTTGATTAAGTCTTTAACCTCTAGCAAGGGTTTATCTGTACCTAGAGATGCTTCCCTGATGCCTACGTACTGAATACCTGCATAGGCTTGCCCTATTAGAGCCATCACCGCTACTTGAGCTAATGGCTTACAATCTAAAAAGCCTGAAGCCTTTAATACAGCTTCCATAGTCATATCGACTTTATCTTTATCCGCTGCCGAAGAAGTATAGAGCATAAACATAGATAAAGCATGTCCTACTTCTTCGTCAGAAACATTTCCTTCATCTAGTAGCTGCTGTAGCTCCTTCCAGCGTTTATCGTCCACAATACCTGCGATATGGTTTAGTACCGATACCCAATTATGTACGATGTCTCGGTTAACATTGTAGAGTCGTGGATCGCCTGGAGACATGACCGCTTGCATGCTCATATTGTACTTACCTTTCTAAATTCTTTAACACAATTCATACACAACCCGGGATAATCAAAATCGGCTGGGTTACTAAAGCCTTTCTGCTTACAGTTAGGGCAAACCAAAGACTGTAGAGTTATAGGTCGTACTGCAATATCACACCTGTCTACACCAAAGGGACAGTTATGACATTCCGGATTTTGAGGTAGCTTCAACTTACAATCTGTTTTCTCTCTGTCCCTAGCTGTAATTAGCTTTCGATTATAAGTAAATGTAGAAGAAGAGAAAGCTATTTCTTTGATAACTGGTTGAAATAATTTATCTCCTTCAACTAATACATAGCATCTTAGTCCGAAATACTGATTGGCGTGATAGAACAACAAAGAACCTAACTGTTCACCCTTCTTGTTAAACTTAGACCTACCAAACCCAAAGCCTAGCTTATTATTTGTACGATAAGTCGCTAGGTAATACGTCTTGTTAACAGACCACGATTGAAAAATCTTCATCCCAGCTAGACTACCTGCGAGTACTTGAAATTGGAATTTGTGTTTAAACTTACCGTGGTTATGATCATCAGTCACAGCTACGATTTGAGCAGGCACCCATTCAGGATCAAATTGACCCATGAAGGCAGGCACAGGCTTATGCTCTAGAAGCTTATCTAGATTCGCAGCTAGCCTCCATGCTGTCTGAAAGATAAGTTGTTTATCCCATGTCTTGTTTAGAGTAGCTTTCAGCGAATTCTCTATCACTTCTCTTGGTATAGACTTAGGTAACTGTTGGTGAAAACTATCAATGATGCATTGATAGATATCCCCTTTAACAATATGACCCTTGTACTTAAGAGCTGCTTTATAGAGCTGAGTCCTACGATTAAAGACTTGCGATAAGTTGTAGCTAGGAATAGTCATAGCTAACCTGCCAAGTAAGAATCCAAAGAACCTTGTTCAATAAATACGTCTGTTACCCAGTAGTAAGTATTTTCAAAATCCGCATGGTGGAATTCTAAAATGTACTCATTGTCCGATGGGGACAAACCTATGTCGAAAACAAACCAACCAGCGTAGTCAAAACGATACTTATGTACCCAAGATATCTTAGCTATAACATCATAAATATCTTCAAAATCCATCCCTGCATTTAAGTAGGTAGCTATTGCCTCTATAAGAAAGGCGTCAGCTCTTTGTGCTCCTAACCCTACTTTGTCTTTCAATGACACGCTAGCTACAAGTTCGTCTAGCAAAACTCTGTCAGATACAGTTAATCTTAACCTCACTCGCTCTTCTAGTTCTTCATACTGTTCTACCTCAACTCGCCAGCCATCCTTAGGTTGCACAATGTCTGTAAACATTTTCATATCTTGGTTTCCACAAATAAACAAAATCGTACCATGCCGTTTTCATCTACAATGTCTTTGGTACAAATTAAAACAATGGATTCAATACTCTTTTCATTCAAGTCTTTGGTGTGTAAGCGTACTAATTCTGCAAGTACTGCTAATACTGAGTAGAACACGTTATCTTGTAATGGACCTATAACGCACACCGGTAACCTAACCGCTTTATCTGCAGCATTTGCTTTAAACAAAGTAGTACCGGCAAAAACCTGATAGCTTTTTAAGCTAGAAGCGTTTTCATATAAAAAGCTAGAACCAGCCAACGCCTGATTGGCTACTACATAAATACGTGTCTTCACTATTTAACCTTTCTGATGCTATAGTCGTAACTAGGCAATCTCACTGGATTAGGATTGCCTGAACTCCATATATAGTATTCGTTAGATACCCCTATACCTCTTCGCCCTTTTCTTCCACCTTCATTAATCATTACACCTGCCACTATAGGTTTATTCTTAGAAACACAAGATTCACACCTACAGTTAGCTTGAGCGAAGTTTACAAGCCTTTTGCCTTGTTGTCGAATAAGCTCTCCAAGTATGGAGTCACCACCGTTATGATGCAAGTCGTCAAAAGGATATTTCCATTTGTGCAAAAAGTCTGAATGTATTGTCCACCACCCACCTGTAGCGAAAGTGAAAGAATGCTTAGGTGTTACAGTTAGTCCTGTGTACCATGGTTGAAGTGGAATAACTAGATACTGTTTGTTTCTTTGTCTGATCTTGTGAATTGATCCCAGTTGTGTATCAGGTCGCATTTGGTTTTCAACTAAACCTAACCACTGTGTTACGGGTTCTGGTTCAGTTATGTTTAAGTAGCTATCGTCATCAAACCACATGAATAACGGTTGAGTTACTCTATCTACTATTTTTCGCATTAAAGGGTACTTACCTACATTAGTACCTTTAACTTCTTCGATTAGCTGAATGCTCCTTGCTTGTATTTCGGTGTCCAGCCAATCTTGTAGAACTAGACGAGTTTCGATTGAAATGGCATTCAGCCCTATAAGCAACTGATTGCACGGTAAGTTGCTTATCGATTTTAATAACCTGTTAGCTAGTTGCGGGTAATCACCGTAAAGTATAGTACCTACTGCAAACATAGTTTTCTCCAAAAAGAAAGGACAGCCTCCTGCTGTCCTCATACTAACCAACCAGCTTACTTGGTCTTAGGCTTCTTTACATTAGCCTTAGCCGTAATTACAGGTACTTCATCTTCATCTTCGTCCTCAAACACAGCTAGCCCTTCTACCGAAGAGATCACTGTGCTGTCTTCTTCGTCTTCGCCTTCCTCTTCGTTGTCTTCTTCATCTTCCTCTTCGTCGTCTTCTTCATCTTCATCTTCTTCATCGGACTCTTCATCGTCATCCGATTCTTCCTCGGATTCTTCCTCGGATTCTTCTTCAGATTCTTCTTCAGATTCTTCGTCCTCTACTTCCTCTTCCTCCTCTTCGTCATTACTAGTCAGTTGATCTTTCAACTCAATCAGCTTTGACAAGAAGGTATGTAGATTCTTCTCTGCCTCTTTCATCTTTTCAACAGTGTCGTCAATGTTAGACATTAACTTCTCGTCCACTGCTTCTTCACCATTTACCATGGAAGCAAAAGGCTCCATGATACTCTGAATGTAATTATCCGTGTGTTGAACTGTGTTGTTCAGCTTCTGAATAATCGCAATAGGTGATTTCGGAATAGCTGGTTTGCGTCCGCCTGCTCGCTTAACCTCAGATTCTTCATTACCTTTGATCTCTAGAATCAAGTCGTTTGCCGACAAGTTATTCTTGCGAATCTTGTCCAGCAAAGTTAGCTGTCGCTTCTGATTGCCGATCTTCTGTAGTTCTTTGAAATGACTCCAGGTTAGAAACTTACCGTTTTCCATCCTGAGCTGACATTGTTCTTCGATAAAATCTCGGTCGAAGTTAACAGCTACGTTTCTAATGTCGTATAGCGAGCTAAGATTCCAGCTTGGGTTATTCCAATAACCAAGTAGCTTTTTCAGTTCTTCATCTACTTTACCTTGTTTCTTTAGTGTTGCGTCTGTGAATATGCTATTCAACAGCGTTCCCATATCATGCATGAACAGGATATTGAATTTGACACCCATCTTAAGTGTCTTGCTACCTTCCAAGGCAACTTTTCGGGTTACCTCAGCCATACCTTTCAAGTCTTTGTCTTGCTTTTCGTCTTTAACTACCAAACCTGTAGCCTTAGGTTTCGAAACAACAACGCTTGTCTTGACTGCTTTCTTCTTTGCCATTTTTTTAAAATCCAGATTTAAAGATACTAACTAAACTTGAATAAGATTGAACTATTAGAAAATCGTTATTTGAATTTTCTTTCATTCGATAAACGTGGCACCCTGTGTCAAAGGGTAAATAATCCACTAGGTCACCATTATGTAAAATAAGCCCTTGCCCGAACCCCTTTCTAGGAAAAATTAAAACTATAGGTCTGTCAATGATCGGAGGTAAGTTTTTTACCAGATCCACGTAATGTTCTATAAACGGAAGCTTAGGGAAGTCCTTGAACCAGTTAGGATGAATAGCTTTTTGTTGTCTATGTAGAGGTTGCTTACCTAGATCATGCACACAAGCTAGATACATAGGTAAGCAACTTAAGTCATTCAACCACTGAAAGGATAGGAAGTCTACTCTATTTTCCCGTTCAAACTTTTTTAGTTCTTTCTGTAAACCTAACTGTTGAACTGTCCAGTAAACACGACTATGTTCCCAACGCTTAGCGTTGTCTTCTTTGAAGTTAGCCGCTCTAAGCTTACTTATTAACGGGTTAAGAGGATTGACTTTATCCATTAGCAGACTCCAACTTACTATCGTGTTCTTTCACGATATCTTCGTAAGGTTTATCTAACACATATCGCCGTTTAATATTCAAAGCTTCCCGAATACGGTTAGCTACTTCCTCATTCTTATGAATCATCTCCCCTACCTCTTGGAAAGGAAGATATTCATGCTTACCCATACCTAAAGCTGGGAAGCTAGCTAAGCACTCTACGTCTGCTGTAGGTGACTTACAGCTAATGTTCAAATCATACTTCTTTAACCTCTTCTTGTAGTAATCAGGAGGAGAATTCAATAGTTCACAGATAGCCCAATTCCAGTCCCAAAGATGACGATGTATCGTTTCACCTGTTTCTGGATCTTCCTCTTGCCACCAGATAAATCTAGTTTTGATCTGGCGAGGATGAGGACCAAAAGAGTTTTTCACGCACTTGATATTTACACCTACACCTTCGAACTGTGAATTTTTGAACTGCGTACGCCATACGGAGTTAGCTAGTTCAAAGCTCTCATGGAAGTTCAACGAACCACCACCTAGTGTGTATTTATGCTTATTACCCATCTCATCGGTTTTCTCTTTTTGATGGTTAATAAACAAAAGTGTGAAAGGAAAGTTTGTAAAGGTTGATTTAATTGCAGGTAGATACTTAGAGTAACTCAAAGCTTCGATAGGATAGCTTTTACCCGCAAAACCATCTTTCAGAATCTTCTCTTGCGTCTGCTCCGAAGAACTACCTACTACACTGTCTACACACAAGCAGCAAGGCACTCGAGCACCAGGACCTGGATTTTCTTTAGTACCAATTAGTTGTGTCTTAAGCGTATCGATATAGTAGGTAACTAGCTTTT
>Ga0105105_10000844_pt1 | contig 13466 bp, 14 predicted proteins | sample PPLLaktember2015_4_FD_79108 | JGI IMG/M metagenome (GOLD analysis project Ga0105105, IMG submission 79108) | Freshwater sediment microbial communities from Prairie Pothole Lake near Jamestown, North Dakota, USA - PPLs Lake P8 Core (1) Depth... | ecosystem: Environmental > Aquatic > Freshwater >... | reverse complement strand
GGCGGTGGCGTGACGGGCGGCGGCGGTGCGACAGGGGGCGGGCTGACCGGCGGCGGAGCCGCGGGCGGCGGCACGCCGCTGTCGTCCGGGCGCTCGATCTCCACCTCGCGAGCCAGCAACGACGTGCCATTCCACGCACCGTCCACCTCGACCACCTGGCCCGTGGCACGCGTGAAGAAGGTCGCGGCGTCGATGCGCGCGTCCTCGTCCTCGAACTCGGTGGCCGGGGTCGTTTCGATGCTGGTGCCGAGGATGCGGAACCGGGGGGATTGCAGCTCTTCGGCGCGGCCGCGCAGCTCCACCTCATCCTCGGGATCGTCACGCTCAAGCCGCGTCGCGATGACGCGACCGCTGGCGGACGGATCCGGATAACCCTGCACCTCGACCCAATCACCGACGCGAAGCGACTCGAGACTGAAGAACTGGTCGTCGCTCTCGTGGTCCTCCTTGCGCGTATTCGCGTCGATCGCGATCGTCAGGCCCAGGGCGCGCAGCGTGCCAGCAGCTACGTCGACCGCTTCGACGGGCGCCGTGACGCGGACCGAGGACGCGCGCTTGAACGCGACCTTGACTGCGACCAGTCCACCGTTGGCATCGACGCGGCCCTCGGCCTCGACCTTGACGTCGAGCGCGAGATCGGTCGCCGTGCCACCGACGAACACGGTCGAGGCGGTCGTGGTCACACGCCGCCCCGCGACATCGAAGTCGGTCGCAGACCCGAAACGCGTGACCAGTCCCTCGATCTCGGCCTCTCCTCCGGCCGAGCCCATTCCGCCGCCGTCCTCGCGCTCGACGCGCGTGGCACGCAATGCGCCATCGGCCAGGATCTCGCGACCCTTGACCTCGACGAGGACACCATTGCCGAGACTCGCGGCACCAAAGTCTTCGAGCGTCGCCGTCGAGTAGTCGACGCGCAGGCTGCCGACGCTGAAACGCCGGGCGGCCGTGTCGAGTCCGGCGACGAGGCCTGTGACCTCCACTTCCGTTTCGTTCGCATCGGCCCGCTCGAGACGCGTGGCGCGGGCCTGCCCATCCGACCCGGCGAAACCGTGCACCTCGATCCGGTCACCGACGGCAACTCCGGCAAGCGAGCCGCCGATCGAGTCGTCGAACGACGTGTCGTCGTCGATCCGAACGACCTGCCCGGCGACCGTGATCGCGCCGGATGCCGCATCGACCGACTGCACCGTGCCGCTCAGCAGGTGTTCTTGCTCGATGCGCCGCGCGCGGGCCTGGCCGCGATCGTCCACTTCCGCCTCGACGCGAACGACCTGCCCGACCCGCAACTCGGAGACGGCACCCACGCGATCGTCGACGCGGACCTCCGCGCCGGTCGTGTCATAACGGACTCCATTGACGATCACGCTGCCAAAGCCGCTGATCGCACCACTGACGAATACCGCTTTCGCGCTGCCTGTCGGTGGTGGCTGGCCCGGCGGGGGCGAGGCCGGCCCACTGGAGGAATCGTCTCCGCCGCCGCCACCACAAGCGGCGACGAGCAGCGACGCCGCAGCGGGCAGGATGAACTTTCGTCTTGTCGATTGCATTTCACACCTCTGATTAGCTCGGCACTGATCGGATCGGGCACCTCGAGTGCGCCCGCCATACCCCGGAGCCCCGGTCAGTCCTCGAGCTCGGCCTGTTCGGCCAGCACGGTGTTGCCGACCAGCGCGCCGCGCACCTTCACCTCGCGACCTGCGGCCGCGGCGAAGAAGGTGGCGGCCGAGATCGACCCACCGTCGTTGTTTCTGAACTCAGTCTGGTCGTCGGTCGTGATGCGGATGCCCGCGATCGTGAACTCCGGCGCCGCGACCGCGCTGGCCGGACCCTCGACCTCGATGCGATCGTCCGGGTCGTCGCGCTCGAGCAGCGATGCCACCAGGCCACCGCCGTCGTCGTATGCGCTCAGTTCGACGTAGTCGCCCGCGCGCAGGTCGGACAGGCTGAAACGCGGCAGATCCGCATCACTTTGGTCCTCGAATCGCGTCAGAGCGTTCGTGCGTACCGTCACGCCGAGCACCACCAGGCTGCCGGCCGCGACGTTGACCGAGTCGACCAGCGCAGCAAGCTCGACGTCGCTTTCTCGCCTGAACTCGATCCGGCCCGCGACCAGGCTCGCGTTCGCGGCGAAGCCGCCCTCGACCTCGACGTTGGCCCCGAGCACCAGGTTCGCCGCGCTGCCACCCTCGTAGACGGTCGTTGCGGTCGTCGTCACCCGCTGCCCCGCGACGTCGAAGTCGACACTCGACACGTATCGGGTAATCAGGCCGTCAAGATCGGCGGAATCGTCGGTGGTGCCTCCCAGCGATGCGCTGCGGCGTTCGAGGCGCGTGGCGATCAGTACACCGGCAGCATCCAGGGGGCCGTTAGCCTCGACTAAATCGCCGTTCACGGGAGTGCCACCGGCGAAATTGCTCAGCTGCGCGGCCGAGTAGTCCACTGTCAGCAGGTTGATACTGAGCCGCCGGGCGTTGCTGTCCACGGCGCTGGCCAAGCCCTTGACCTCGACCGTCGCGGACGGCGGCTTGCGTTCGATCCGGGTTGCCGCGATCAGGCCATCGGCGTTGACCAGGCCGCTCACCTCGACGCGGTCGCCGATCGCAAGACCTTCGAGCGAACGCGGCGAGATCGAGTCGTCGAACGAGGTGGCGCGGCTGACCTGCACCGTCTGTCCCAGGACGACGAGCCGCGCCGCCACGGGATCGATGCTCTGGACCGGGCCTTCGACGTCGTCGTTGAACGAGATCGAACGGGCGGCGCCCGTCGTCCCGGTCGCATCCACCGTGCCGTCGACTCGCACGACCTGCCCTGCCCGAAGGTCCGACTCGGTGCCCGGCCGGTCGTCGATCGTGATGGTGGCGCCCGTCGTCGAGTACCGGACACCGTTGACGATCACGCTGCCGAATCCATTGATCGGCCCTTGGGATATGGTCACCCCGCCGCGGTCGATACCGCCGCCCGGACCGCCGCCGTCGTTGCCGCCGTCGCCGCTACCGCCGCTACCGCCTCCACCGCCTCCACCGCCTCCACAAGCGAGCAGAACGGCCGGCATCGCGGCGAGCAGCAAACGAGTCGGCAATAGCATCTTCATCGTGAGTCTCCGGGCATCAAGTCTTGGATCGCGTACACCCCGACACCGAGGCGCAGGGCGGGTTCTGTGGTCGAGGCTTCGTGCGCGCTCAGCCAGTCATCGACGCGCTCGAGGAATCCCTGCGCTTCGCGCTCGACGAAGGCGCGGAACGCCGGCAGGTGCCGCGGATCGATGCGCCTGTTCTGGGCGCGGCCTTCGAACCGGGTCGGCTCGCGCTGGTCGTGCGACAGGTTGTGCTCGACCGTCGTTGCCAGATCCGCCAGCACGCTGCCGGCGCGCTCGATCGCCTGGCCGTCCATCGGGCACGGCATGTAGTACCGGCGCAGGACCCGATAAGAACCGTCGGGAAGCCGCTCGATCGAGCCGGATTTCTGCAGCTCCTTGACCAGCGCGGTCGTCGGGATGTCGCCGGCGTAACGCCGCAGCAGCTGTTCCAGCGACGGGCCGGGACCCTCGGCGGGCAGAGTTCGCGGGCGTCCGTCGCGCTCGAGGAAGTCCGCGTCCAAGTGCCAGCCGGACAGCACTCGGCTGGCGTGATTCAGGGCCTCATCGGCAGCGTCCGGCAGCTCGGACCGGGCGCTGGCCAGAAGGCGCCGCACGTCACGCCTGGATTGCCCTGTCAGCAGCGCCACCCGCGACACGTTGGTCGGGCGTCCGCGAATGCCGAACTCCTCGGAGGCCGTGACGACGAAGACGCCGCGCGACAGGTCGGCAAACTCCTTCCACGTCACGCCCGACCGCAACAACCAGCGAGCGATTGGACGCAGCCATCGCTCGCACGCGTGCAGGGCAGACTTTGTGACCGATATCTCCATATATGGGATACTTTGTCTCATATATGGATCCATAAAGCAATACCTGACTGGCCCGCCTAGACCGACAAGTTCGAACGCGACTCAGGTCGCAGGCTCGAGAGGATCCGGCCCGACTCCCATGCACTGGCAAAGGCATCTCGTTACACTGGCGTTCGCGGCGTAGCACGGGAACCACATGAGCGCAGCGGACAAGCGCGTAGCGGAGCTGCTAGACCGATGGCTGGCGAGCGTCGAGCTGCATGCGCGCTACCTCGAACTCGACGCGGCCGGCTACGCCAAGGTGCAGGCCTGGCCGAAGCACGAGCGCCCGACGCGCTGGGTCATCGATCTCGCGCGCACCCGGCTCAATGAACTGAAGCGATTGCACGCCGAGCGTATCGCGAGCGGCGACGCGGCCTTCGCGGAGGCGCTCGAGCTGATGGGTTTTCTGGCCAACCTGGTTGGTTCGGAGCACGTCGAGCGTTTCATTCCGCTCGCCGCGCAATCGCCGCCTCCCGCCAAGCCGCCTGCAGAGGCGCGACCCGACGCTGCGGCAGTGGACCCTACCATCGAGCAGACCGCGCCCCGCCGGACCCGACCGGCCACGGCGCCCGCCCGCAGTGCCGAACGGACGCGCGCCGCGCCACGCGCGACTCGCAAGCCGGCCACTGCGCCGCCTGCCAAGGCAAGCGCGTCGCCCGCAAGTCTGGACAAGGCCACGGCGCTGGTCGTCGCCGACGCCGTGCGGATGCTGAACTGGGGCCGAGAGTGGCCACAGATTGCGGGCCTGATCGCGCGGCTCGCGGACAGACCGAGCGAGCAGGACGTCTGGAAGATCCTGCGCAGCCACCGGGCCACGATCGAAGCACAGGCGAACCGCCCGCTCGATTGAACGCCCGACCGGGCCGCCGGGGTGGCCAGCGGCGCCCACCTGCGGTAACGTCGCGCGCTCCGCAAGTCCCATCAATGGAGTGACGTCGCCCATGCGCCAGATCAAGCTGATTGCCGTCCCGGCCGTGCTGATCGCCCTCGCCTTCTCGAGCGCCTCGCTGGCGCAAGGCCAACCGACGAAGGGCGAACAGTTGCTCAAGTACCGCAAGGCGGTGTACCAGGCGATCGCGTGGAATTTCGGGCCGCTGGGCGCGATGGCGCAAGGCAAGGCGCCGTTCGACGCGGCCGAGTTCTCGATGCGGGCCGGACGCGTTGCCGCGCTGACGCCAATGCTCGCGGAATCCTATTCGGCCGAGTCGCAGGGCGTCGCTGGCTCCAAGGCCAAGCCGGAATTGTGGACCAGCCGGGCGGACTTCGATGCGAAGATGAAGGATCTCGTCGATCGCAGCGCGGCGCTCGCGAAAGTTGCGGCGGGCGGCGATGAAGCCAAGTCGAAGGCCGCGTTCTTCGACGCGGCCAATACGTGCAAGGCCTGCCACGACAAGTTCAAGGCCGACTGAGTCAGTAAAGGGCGATCGTCGCTTCGGGCGCCGCGCTCACGACGAGCGCGAGCGCGCCGGCGAACAAGGCGACGACGAGCAGCGCGAGGGGTAGCCGGGAGCCGCTGATCGCCTCCGCGACCGGCACCATTCGCTCGTCCTTGCGGCCCGTGACCATGGCGCGCACCAGTGCGCGGCGGCGCACGATCGCGTACCAACCCACTGCGAGCACGTGCAGCGCGATCATTGCCAGCAGCCAGTCCGAATTGGTGCGGTGCAGGCTCGTCAGCCGGTTGCTCGATTCGGGCGCGATCCAGCCGTAGAACGGTCCAGCGTTCATGATCTCGTCGTTGGCGAACAGCCCGGTCGCGGCCTGCGAGCCGAGCAAGCCGAGCAACGCGACCACGCCAAGCGCGCCGAGCGGGTTGTGGCCGATCGTCTCGCGGCCGCTGCGCAGGTATTCGATGATCGCACGCGGACCGCGCAGGAAGCTCGAGAACCGCGCGTGGCGCGTGCCGACAAAGCCCCAGACGATGCGAAACGCCACCAGTACCAGCGCCCCATAGCCCAGCCGGCGGTGCCACTGGAACCATTCCACTCCCGCGTAATGCGTTGCCCAGCAGCCGGCCACGCAGGCCACGAGCAGCCAGTGAGTGACTCGCACCGGCAGGTCCCAGACCAGGCGCGTCTCGGCGTACGGCATGTTCACCCGCCCCACCGCTGGTTGACCTCGAAGAAGTAGCCGTCCGGATCCCAGAAGCTGAGCGAGGTCATCCGGACGAGATGCCCGTTCGCGCCGCGCACCTCGAACGCGTGCGGCGCGGCATGCACACGGGCACCCCAGTCGATCAGCCGGCGGCAGACGGCGTCGACGTCGTCGGTCTGCATCACGAACACCACGTCGCCGATCGCGAGGCGCTGTCGCTCCCCCGCCGGCGCCTCGAGTGGCGGGACGGTGAACTGCAGCAGCCCGAGCATGCCGATCACCGGGTCCTGCGCCTGCATGATCACGAGCCGCGTGCGATCCCCCGGCTGGCCCGCTGCGAGCCCGCGCCCGCCGAGGACGATCTCGTCGTCGTACCAGACGCTCATGCCGAGCACGTCGCGGTAGAACGCCAGCGAGCGCTCCGCGTCACGGACGATCAGGGTCGTGCGCTTCAGGACGTTTCTCATGGGGCCTCTCCGGCAAGCGCACATTCTAGCAATCGCCCCCGTGACTCCAGCGCCGGATTCGCATACCGTTGCGCGACTTCGAGTCCCCGGACCCGGCGTTGCGGCATGCCCCAACTCGACCCCGTCATATGGTTCTTCGTGCTGGGCTTCGCCGCGGGCGTCGCCCGCGCTGACCTGCGCCTGCCCGCCGCGATCTACGAGTTCGTCAGCACCGTGCTGCTGTTGTCGATCGGCCTCAAGGGCGGCGTGGAACTCGCGCGCGACACGGGCGGCCTGCCCGCGGTCGAACTGGGCGGGATCCTGCTGCTTGGTTTCCTGCTGCCGCTGCCGGCATTCGCGGTCGCGCGGCGCATCGGCCGGCTCTCGCGTGCGGACGCCGCGTCGCTGGCTGCGCACTATGGCTCGGTGAGCGTCGGCACGTTCGCCGTCGTGGTGGGCTACCTCGCGGCCCGCGGCATCTCGTTCGAAGGACGGGCGCCCGTCTGGGTGGTGCTGCTCGAGGTGCCGGCCATCCTTGCGGGCATCGTGCTGGCGCGCGGCCTGCACGGCGACGTGGCGTGGGGCCGGCTGCTGCGGGAACTGTTCCTGGGCCGCAGCATCGTGCTGCTGCTCGGCGGTCTCGCGATCGGGTGGCTCGCCGGGCCAGAGGGCACCACGTCGATCCAGCCGCTGTTCTTCGACCTGTTCAAGGGGATCCTGGCGCTTTTCCTGCTCGAGATGGGGCTGATCGCCGCCGCGCAACTGCCGACGCTGCGCCGGCACGGCTTGTTCATCACGATCTTCGGCGTCCTGACGCCGCTCGCCTTCGCGGTCGTGGGCGCCCTGCTCGCGCGCGCGCTCGGGCTTTCCGTGGGCGGCGCAATCGTGCTGGCGACGCTGGCTGCCAGCGCGTCCTACATCGCAGCGCCGGCTGCCATCCGCACCGCTGTGCCGGAGGCGAATCCGGCCCTGTCGCTGACGGCGTCGCTGGCCGTCACGTTCCCGTTCAACATCATCGTCGGCATCCCGCTATACGAGCGCCTCGCCACGGCGCTTGCCGGCTGAGGATCGCAGCCATGGAGCACTTCCCGCGTCGCCTGCTCACCATCGTCACGGAGGCCCTTCTCGAGCGCGAGCTGCTCGCCGAGTTCGAGGCGCTCGGCGTGCGCGGGTACACGATTACCGATGCGCGCGGCAAGGGCGGCCGGGGGACCCGTCAGTCGGACTGGGCACAGGAGGGCAACGTGCGCATCGAGATCGTCTGTGAACCGGCGCTCGCCGAGCGCGTCGCCGCGCGGCTGCGGGAGCGCTACTACGACCACTACGCGATGATCCTGTACCTGCAGGACGTGAGCGTGCTGCGCCCCGACAAGTTCTGAACCGAGCCTCCCCAGGTCGCGAATTGTCGCAGCCGATGCAAACTCCGATCCCGCCGCGGTCCACGCCCGACGTCCCCGCAGGCCTGCTGCGCCGCCTCGGCGCCGTGCTCTACGATGCGATGCTCCTGCTGGCGCTGCTGATGATCGCGACGGCGGCATTCCTGCCGCTCACGGGCGGCGAAGCGCTCGACCCGGGCGCGCACCCGGCGCTCGAATTCGTCTACCGGACGGTGCTCGTGCTGCTGATCGTCGGCTACTTCGGGACCTTCTGGACCCGGCGCGGACAGACGCTCGGCATGGCGTCGTGGCGCCTGCGCATCGAGCGCGACGACGGCGCCACGCTCGGCTGGCGCGACACCGCGCTGCGTCTCGCCGCTGCCTTGCTGTCCTGGCTGCCGTTCGGGCTCGGCTACCTGTGGATTGCGATCGACCCGCAGCATCGTGCGTGGCACGACCGCCTGAGCGGAACGCGCATCCTGCTCGTGCCGAAGGGCACCAGGCGCGGCTGAAGGAGCTCAGCGCGTACGCAACAGCAGGCCGAACGTCAGCGCGGCCAGCAGCACCGTCGGTCCCCAACCGACGATCCACGGCTCCAGATCGAACAGGCGGCCGCTGCTCTCGAGTGTGCGGCTCAGCAGCACGAAGCCGGCCCCGATCAGGATGCCGATCACGGTCCGCGCGCCCTGCCCGGAACTGCGCATCGGGCCGAGTGCGAAGGGCAGCGCGAGGATCACGACCAGCAGCAGCGCCACGAGGCGTGCAAGGCGCGACCAAAGCGCGATTTCGAACGCGTGGGCGTCGAGATTGTTGCGCTCGAGGTATGCGATGTAGGTCACCAGGTCGCGCAAGCCCATGGTTTCCGGGGCGACCACGGCGAGGCCGAGGAAATCCGCTGACAGCGACGACTTCACCTCGTGCATGTCCGCGCGCCCGGACTCCGTGCCACCGTTCACGAAGCGCGTCTCGGCGAAGGCCTCGAGGTGCCACCGACTCTGCTCGTCCACGCTGGCGCTCTCCGCGCGCCCGACGCTGAGCAGGCGGCGGCCTCCGTCGAAGCGGAATACCTGCACGCCCCCATAGCGCGAGTCCGCCGACTGCTGCTCGACGCTGATGATCGTGTCGCCATCGCGCACCCAGGTGCCGCCCTTGCCGGCGAAGCTGAACTCGCTGAACTTGCTGAAGGTCTTGATCTGGCGCGCGTACTTCTCGAGCGGTGGCGCCACGAATTCGCCGAGCCCGATCATCACGACGGCGAGGATGAATCCGGCAATGCCCAGCCAGCGGCAGAACTGCGCGGTCGTGATGCCCGAAGCGCGCATCACGACGAGTTCGCTGCCGCGCGCGAGGTTGCCAAGCCCGAGCAGCGCGCCGATCAACGCGCCGACCGGCAACAGCTGGAACAGGTAGCTCGGCAGGCTGAGCCCGACGAACAGCATCGCCTGGCTGGCCGAGTAGCCGCCGGTGCCGATGTCATCCTGCTGGCCGATGAACAGGAACAATGCGCCGAGCGCCAGCAGCACCAGCATCACGAGCGCGGTGTAGCCGAGAATCGTGCGGATGATGTAGTTGCCGAGGATCGTCATGTCACGTCCCCGCCCGCGCCCGTCGCCACAACGGGCCCGGTCGCTCGTCGCGCCAGAGCAGCCACACCGCCAGCGCGATGGGCAACAGGTGTACCCACCACATGCCGAACGCACCACCGGAGGCGTCTTTCTCGATCCAGACGCGCACGGTGGCGACGAGGTTCGAGTAGATGAAGTAAGCCAGCACCGCGACGCCGATGCGCGCAAAACGGCCCTGGCGCGGGCGGAGCTTGGCGAGCGGCACGGCCAGCAGGGTCAGCACGGCGGCCATCGTCGGGACCGCGATGCGCCAGGCGAGTTCGGCCCGGTCCGGCCCCTCCGCTGAGCCGAGCAGCGCCGCGGTCGGCCTGAGCTCGCGACGCTCCTTCTTCGCCCGGTACTCGGGCATCCGCACCGGGATGCCGTGCTCCTGGAACTCGACAACGCGCCACTCGTTGCGGCCCGGCACGCCTTCGTAGCGCCGGCCGTCGAACAGCACGAACACCTGCTCGGCCTGCCCGGCACCGCGCTGCTCGGCGCGCTCGGCCACCGCGATCTCCAGCCGGTCCTCGACCCGCCGTTGCACGAAGACGCCCTCGAGCTGCCCGTTGCGCTGCACTTTCTCGGCGTAGAAAACCGCGTCGCCGCCGGCGAACGAGCGAAACCGCCCGGCCTCGAGCGCGCCGAACTGGGCGGTGCGCAGCGCTTCGATGCGGATTTCCTGCGCGCGCATGCCGGCGATCGGGACGACCCGGAACGACAGCGCCGTGAGCAGCGCCACGACCACGAGCGCAAAGATCAGGATCGGCCGGTAGATGCTGACCGGACCGACGCCGCAGGCCGCCATCGCGGTCATCTCGCTCTCGTGGTAGAGGCGCCCGAGCGCGAGCACGATGCCGAGGAACAGCCCGATCGGCACCAGCACCGTGAGCTGTTGCAACGTCGTGAGCCCGATCAACGTCAGCACGACGCTCCCCGGAAAGCCGCTCTGGGCCGCCTGGCCGAGGACGCGCGCGAGCTGGTTCGACAGCAGCACGACCAGCAGGACCCCGGTGACGGCCACGGAAGTCTGCGCGACTTCGCGCAACAGGTATCGGTCAAGCCGGGTGAGCACAGGTCGCGGCTCCGGTCGGGAAACGGTAGACTTCGGCGCCAGCGCGCGGCGCAAGTGTAACGGGCGCAATGGCCGGGCGGCCAGCCGGGGTTCCGGTGCGGCCGCCAGAACAACCCGCAGGATCGAAGGAAAAGAACATGCGTTACTACGCCGTGAGCGGCTCGGCTGCGCGCCAGAGGACGGATTGCGCGATCGTCGGCCTTTATGAATCAGGGACCCTCACCGGTGCCGCCACGCAACTCGATGCCGCGCTCGGCGGACGCATCGCCCGCTTCGTGAAGCGCGGGGACGCGCGTGGCAAGGCCGGCGAAGTCACGCTGATCGACGCGGAGCGCGGCCCGTGCGAGCGCGTGCTGCTGGTCGGTCTCGGCAAGAAGGACGGCTTCGGCCGCAAGCAGTACAAGAAGGCAATGCTGGCTGCGGGCGCGGCGCTCGCGAAGACCGGCGCGCGCGACGCAGTGAGCTACCTTGCCACAGAACCGCTGCCGGAAACCGACGCGTATTACCGCGCCCGGTTGGCCGCCGAATCGGTCGGCAGCGCCCTGTACCGGATCCCGGCGATCCGTAGCACGCGCAGGCCGGCGGCGCCGGCGCTGCGCAGTCTCGGCGTTGCCGTACCGGAGAAAGACCAGAAAAAGGACGCGGAGCGCGGCCTCGAACACGGTCGCGGCATCGCAGCCGGCGCGGCGCTGACCCGCGATCTCGCGAACCTGCCCGCGAATGTCTGCACGCCGTCCTATCTCGCGCAGCAGGCGCGCGAACTCGCGCGCCAGCACGCCAGCATCAAAGCGCAGGTCCTCGACGAGGCGGCGTTGCGGCGCCTGAAGATGGGCGCGCTGCTGTCGGTCACGGCCGGCACCGAGGAACCTGCCAAGCTGATCGTGCTGCGGCACCAGGGAGGCCCGGCCGGAGAGGCGCCAGTGGTGCTGGTCGGCAAGGGCGTCACGTTCGACAGCGGGGGCATTTCACTGAAGCAGCCGCCGGGCATGGACGAGATGAAATTCGACATGACCGGGGCCGCAAGCGTGTTCGGTGCATTGAAGGCCGTTGCGGAAATCGGATTGCCGAGCAACGTGATCGGGTTGGTGCCGGCGTGCGAGAACATGCCGAGCGGACGCGCGACGAAGCCGGGCGACATCGTGCACAGCATGTCCGGCCAGACGATCGAAGTCATCAACACCGACGCCGAGGGCCGGCTGATTCTCTGCGACGCGCTCACCTACGCGCGGCGCTTCAAGCCGGCGGTGGTCGTGGACGTCGCGACGCTGACGGGCGCGTGCGTGATCGCGCTCGGCGCGCACACCAGCGCCGTCATGAGCAACGACGACGACCTCGCCGCCGAGATCGAGGCCGCGGGCCGCCGCGCCGAGGACCGTGCTTGGCACATGCCGATGGCCGAGGAATACCACGAGCAGTTGAAGAGCAACTTCGCGGATTTCACGAACTCCTGCGGCCGCGAGGGCGGCGCGATCACCGCGGCCTGCTTCCTCGCCAAGTTCACCGACGGCCTGCGCTGGGCGCACCTCGACATCGCCGGGACGGCGTACCTGACCGGCGCGCAGAAGGGCAGCACCGGGCGTCCGGTCCCGTTGCTGATGGACTTCCTGATCCACCGCCGTTGAACGCGCCCGCGACCAAGGTCGATTTTTATCTGCTGGGCGCGCCGGACCCGCGGGTCCGCCTCGCGACCGCCTGCCGGCTGGCCGAGAAAGCCTTCGACCAGGGGCTGCGGGTGACCGTGCGCACCGCGAGCCCCGCGGAGGCGGTCGAACTCGACGACCTGCTGTGGACGTTCAGCGACCGTAGTTTCGTGCCGCACGCGGTCTGGCCGGCGGATCCCGCGCTCGCGGACGAAACGCCGGTGCTGATCGCGAGCGGCGCGCTGCCCGGGACGCACCGGGACGTGCTGATCAACCTGGCCGCCGAGCCGCCGGCGGACGCATTGGGCTTCGGCCGCATCTGCGAGATCGTGGGGGCGGACGAAGCCGCGAAGCGCCAGGCACGGGTGCGCTGGCGCGGCTATCGCGATGCGGGCCTGACGCCCGAGTCGCACAACCTCTGAGCAGCGAGGGCATCATGAGCCATCCGATGGACATCATCCCGGTCCTCAACGACATCGTCGAGGACGAGCCGGGCGCCGTCGCGCCGATCGAACGCACCACGCTGTTCCTCGACGAGCTCGAATCGCGGCTGACGGTCGCCATCCACGAGCATGCCGACGAGCTCGTGCACAATGCCTGCCGGGAGATGGAGGCCCTGCTGCTCGAGCAGGTCTCCGACCGGCTGCGCGCCCAGTTGCCCGGCATGATCGCGCGGATCGTCGACGAGCATTTCCACGGACCCTCGCGCACGAACTGACTGGAATCGATGGACAAGAGCTACTCGCCCGCCGACATCGAGGCACGCATCTACACGCGGTGGGAGGCGGCCGGCTGGTTCGCGCCCACCGGCACGGGTGCGCCGTACTGCATCATGATCCCGCCACCGAACGTGACGGGCACGCTGCACATGGGCCACGCGTTCCAGCACACGTTGATGGACGCGCTGACGCGCTTCCACCGGATGGAAGGAGAACGCGCACTATGGCAGCCGGGTACGGACCATGCAGGCATCGCGACCCAGATGGTCGTCGAGCGGCAGTTGAACGCGGTGGGCCAGACACGCCAGGACCTCGGCCGCGAGCGGTTCGTCGAGCGAGTCTGGCAGTGGAAGGAACAGTCGGGCGGCACGATCTCGCGGCAGATGCGCCGCCTCGGCGATTCCGTGGACTGGTCGCGCGACCGCTTCACGATGGACGAAGGTCTCTCGGCCGCGGTTGCCGAAGTCTTCGTGCGCCTCCACGAGCGAGGCCTGATCTATCGTGGCCAGCGGCTCGTGAACTGGGACCCGGTGCTGCACACGGCGCTTTCCGACCTCGAAGTGGTCTCGGAACCCGAGGCCGGTC
>Ga0105105_10000843_pt1 | contig 13475 bp, 9 predicted proteins | sample PPLLaktember2015_4_FD_79108 | JGI IMG/M metagenome (GOLD analysis project Ga0105105, IMG submission 79108) | Freshwater sediment microbial communities from Prairie Pothole Lake near Jamestown, North Dakota, USA - PPLs Lake P8 Core (1) Depth... | ecosystem: Environmental > Aquatic > Freshwater >... | reverse complement strand
GGAGTCCTTTCAGACCGGGCGGAAGGACGGCTTTCATCACATGGACAAACCCGTCCTCCTTTTCGGCGGCCGGCAGATCGGGGAACATGACGAGGCTTACCAGCCCCACAACGATCCACGGCCAGGGTCTTACGGCATAATGGGCGATGGTGAACCAAAGGGTGGCAAGGGGCGAATGTTTTTCATCCTTTGCGCTCATCATGCGCTGGGCGATGTAGCCGCCGCCTCCCGGTTCCGCTCCCGGATACCAGGAGGCCCACCACTGGACAAAGGCCATGGCGGCAAAAGAGGCGAAGGGCAGGGCGAACGCCCTTTGCCCGACAGTGGAGGGGTCGGACGAGGAGATAGACGGGAAAAAATCGAACATCCAGGCCGGAAGCGCACCCTTGAGGCCGCCTGCTGCGGCGACCGATGGGTGCTGCATGGCCAGAACGGCCAGAATGATGCAGCCGGCCATGGCGATGAGAAACTGGACGGCATCGGTGACCGAGACGCCCCAGAGACCGGAAAGCCCCGAATAGACGGTGGTCAGGACAACAAGAGCCACGATGGTGAGCTCGGGGTTCAGTTCAGGCATCATGATGCGGATGATCTTGAACATGGCGAGGTTGACCCAGCCGATGATGACCGCATTGATGAAAAGGCCGAAATAGATCGCCTTGAAACCACGGAGAAATGCCGCGGCTTTTCCGCTGTAGCGCAGCTCGATGAATTCAAGGTCGGTCATGATGTTGGCCCGCCGCCAGAGACGGGCGAAGAAAAAGACCGTCAGCATGCCGCCCGAGACGAAAGTCCACCAGACCCAGTTGCCGGCAATGCCGTTTTTAGCCACAAAGCCGGCCACGGCCAGAGGGGTGTCGGCGGCAAACGTGGTTGCCACCATCCCTGTTCCGGCGAGCCACCAGGGGAGCTTGCGGCCGGAGAGAAAGAACTCTCCGACGTTTTCCGAGGCTCGCGAAGAAAACATCAGGCCGATTGCCAGTGTCAGAATCAGGTAGCCGGCAATGAACGCATAGTCGAGAACGGTGAACTGTTCCATAAGTGTTTTCGGCGGTTTTGTTCTCCTGGGCGGCATAGACGCCTGCCGCCCGCGGTTGACGTCCGGCTCTTCCGAGACCTTTACCCCTCGATTCTCGAAAGATCCAGAAAACTCTGGTATCGGTCCTCGATTTCCAGAAGGTCGAGAGCGTTAATGCGGTCGGTGCCGAATTTTTCGACGCAGAAGCTTGCCATGGCGCTGCCGTAGAGTACCCCCTTGCGCAGTTCAAGGTCGGTGACGGTTTCGCAGCGCGAGAGGTGGCCGATAAAGCCCCCGGCAAAGGTGTCTCCGGCTCCGGTCGGATCGTAGATGGATTCGAGCGGGTATGCGGGTGCGGCGAAGATGCCGTTGTCGGTGAAGAGCAGGGCTCCGTGTTCGCCTTTTTTGATGATCAGGATTTTCGGGCCCATCGCGCGGATGATTCTTGCCGATTTCACAAGATTCGGATCGCCGCTGAGAATGCGGGCCTCACTGTCGTTGATGATGAAAATGTCGACGCGCTCAAGGGTTTTTTTCAGTTCTTCGGGCTTGCCCTCGATCCAGAAGTTCATGGTGTCGCAGATGACCATTTTCGGAGCCGTGATCTGGTCGAGCACCTTGACCTGCAGTTCAGGGTCGATGTTGCCGAGGCAGACGAACTCCGATTTCCGGTACTGTTCCGGTACATGGGGATCGAAATCGGCGAAGACGTTAAGCTGGGTATCGAGCGTGTCGCGGGTGTTCATGTCGTAGTGGTAGCGGCCGGCCCAGCGGAAGGTTTTGCCGTTATCGACCTTCTGGATGCCTTTGGTGTCGATGTTTCTGGAGTGGAGCAGGCTGAAGTGCTCATCGGTGAAATCGGCGCCGACCACGCCCACCATATTGATGTCGTCGGTGAAGTAGCTTGCCGAAAGAGCGATATAGGTTGATGAGCCGCCCAGGGTATCGGGGGAGTTTCCGAAAGGGGTTTCAATATCATCAAATGCAAGGGATCCGACGACGAGAATTGACATGATGGTACGTGTTTTTCAGGGTTGACGATAAAAGTACAAAGATAATGAATTCGCGTTTCAATTCTGTTGGGGGAGTTCAAAAAGCATGCATTGTCCCGGCTTGCAGGAAATGGTGAGTTTATGGTCCGATACCCTGTGGTTCTCGCCTGCAATCAGCTCCAGGAGCGATTCGTCGCCGAACGAGAATTCGATGGTGCCGGTTTTCTGCTGCTCGCCGTTGCTGTTGCCGATGAAGAGCAGCGACTGCCGTCCGTTTTTGCGCAGCACCGCGAACAGGTCCGGTTCGGTGACATAGGGGAGTCCGATCGATCCTTTGTCGCCGCACCCGATGAGTTCCGTATACCGGCTGCGGATGGCGAGTACGCTTCTGATATACCGGTTGAGCGGATCGAGATTGTTGGTCTTTTCCCAGTCGAAACTGAACGTGCTGAAGAGCGGCAGCTTTTCGGCGGGAAACCGTTTTCGGTCGCTGTCGTCGAAATTCAGACCGAGGTTGACCGGATGCCATTCGCAGATTTCCATGCCCGAGTGGAGAAACGGTATGGAGGGAAGGATCGAGCTGAGCGTGAAGACGAAAATCGCACGGTTCCGTCCGGTTTCCATGCCGGGCCAGCGGTGGCAGACCCTCGGAGTGTTGTGGTTTTCGCCGGTTCCGAAAAAGGGCAGTGCGATACCGGTTTTATTGAGATAGTTCAGGAGCCCCCTGATGAAGACCGTGTCGTGAACGACAAAGGGAAGGGAGCCGAATACCGCATCGAAGCCTTCATCGCGCACGTCGGGAGTGGGATCGAAGTTTTCATCCCAGAAGGCGAAGTCGGGCCGGTTTTTTCTTGCCGATTCCACAACCATCCGCTTGAGCCGGCCGGGGAGTGCATGGCCCATATCGATCATGGCGCCGTCGATGCCGTAGGTTTCCTGAAAGGCGGGGATGATCGAAAGAACGGTATCCCAGAGATCACGGTTGAAGGTTGCAGGGTCGTCGAGTGCCGTGTCGTACATCCGGATGGTGTTGTAGGCGATGTAGTTGAAATCCGGATGGTTGTGCATTTTCAGATACGTGACGTCGGTCCATGGCGGCTGCCGGTCGTCGGGCGGCCAGTCTGAAAAGGCGCTGGCTATATGGCAGGGCTCTCCGTTTTCGCCGGTGCCCACATTCTCTGTGTTCCGCTCTTCGACGGATACCGGGGCGGAGACGAACATACCGGTGTACTCGGGCGATGGCGCCGGAAGGTTACAGAGGTCATGCTTGTCAACCTTTTCATATATGGAGTTCAGGATTCCGGTGTCGAAAACCGGTGGTCCGTAGCGGTTTTCGTCTGCGGTTCCCGAAAGCCAGTAAAACCATGAGGGATGGCTTTTCACCCACCGGCTGTCGATGGCTGCGGTTCTGAAAACGAATTCGAAGACCACCCTCATGCCCAGCAGATGCGCCGCTTCGACAAAAGCCTTCAGGAGAAAATCCGCCGGAAGGCCGAGCGCGGGCTCATCGAGCATGGGATCGATTTCCATCGGATCCTTTACGGCGTAAGGCGAGCCGAGGTTTCCTTTTCTGTTCGCCTTGCCGATGGAGGTAAGCGGCAGGAGATATACGGTGTTGGCTCCGAGGGAACTGATATAGGGAAGCAGTGCGATTGCTTTCAGCAGTGTTCCTGTCTCCCTGAAGCCGCAGGCAAGCGGTTCGGAGCTTACGGTACGGTCGCGGTCGTGATCGAAAGCCGCGCTCAGCCGGACGAACATGTTGTAGACGACCGCCGACCGGCTCCACAGGTGATCGGGTCCGGTTCCGGCGGGAGATTGCGGATGGTCGAGTATCCCTTTGATGATGCCTGCATAGTATGGGCCCGGCTGCACGGCGGCGCTTCCTCCGAGGTCGCAGGTCCAGAGCTGCGGAATATGGTATGGATGATCTTCCGGCAGGGGAGGAAGCTTCTGCAGGAGATCGAAGAGCGTTTCGAGATGGGTACTCTGCACAGGTAGTATTATCTTTAACTGCAAGGGTTTTCAGAACCCTTGCCAATTAGTGAAAAAAACAGAAGGGCCGCCCGGTAATGATTTTTCCATATGCGGCCATGCCCGACAGGCGGCGCCCATAAGATAGCGATTTCCCTTTTATGAAGAACATAAGGCTGGATGTCGAATATGACGGAACGGATTATTGCGGGTGGCAGCGCCAGTCCGAAGGTATTCCTACGATTCAGGGTGCGCTGGAAAGGGTGCTTTCAAGGATTCTTCAGGAGCGCATCGAGCTCAAGGCGGCAGGAAGAACCGACAGCGGGGTGCATGCCCGGCTGCAGGTGGTTAATTTCAGCACAGGATCTGCAATGGAGCTTTCGCGGATGACCCATGCCTGCAATGCGCTGCTTCCCCCGGCAATCAGGGTCGGCAATCCGGGGGTAGCCGCACCTGATTTTCATGCGCGTTTCAGCGCCAGAGAGCGTGAGTACCGGTATTTTCTGCTGGAGCGCCCATCCGCCCTGCGCAACCGTTTTACCGGCTGTTCGAACGGGGAGCTCGATCTTGCGGCCATGCAGAGCGCCGTGGGCTTCCTCTGCGGCGTGCATGATTTCCGCGTGTTTTCCAGAGAGCCGGCCGGCAAGGAAGCGCTCCTGTGCCGGATAACGGAGTGTGAGTGGCTGCGGGATAACGGCGCGCTGGTTTTCCGCATACGGGCAAACCGTTTTCTGCGTTCCATGGTGCGCTACCTGGTCGGCGTGCTGATTGCCGTCGGCAGGGGGGGCGTTTCTTCGGAGGAGTTCCGCTCGGCTCTTGAATCGGGAGTGCCGCACCGGTTGCCGCAGATTCCGGCAGCTCCGAACGGACTTTTTTTGTGGGACGTAACCTACTGATCGGGTATAAATACCCCGATATTTATTGTAATAATCATGAACTGTTTTTATGTTTACCATTTAAGGGAATAGCTGCTGATCTGCCCGGCGCTCCGTCTGACGCGCCCTTGAAACGCCCGGGCTGCCAAACAGCGGGTTCCGCCCGGAAGAGTTTTGATGCCGATATGGAATTTTTTCTAATCCCCCCCTAATACCGGATTTCCTGTGAAAATCAGTTTTTTCCATAGAGTATGTACGCTTCTCTTTCTGCTGCTGTTTGTTCATAATTCCGTTCACCCGGCATTTGCAAGAGATTCTCGCTCCGACAAATCCTCGGTCGCGGAAATTCTCGACAGCCTCGTCTATGCGACCTATTTCAAGGACGAGTACTTTTCACCGTCATCGAAAACGCCCGACCGGGCCGGTTTCTCCTCTCACTTCGTTCCGCAGTTCAGCGATTCGGTCTATGCCTCCCGAATAGCCGCCCTTGACCGCAAAACTCCGTTCAATCTGGTCTATAACGAACACGTCAGAGGCTTCATCAGGGTTTACGCCGTTGACAAGCGTAACAGCACTGCCAAGATTCTCGGCCTTTCCAAACTGTATTTTCCCCTGTTCGAAGAGCATCTCGACAAGTACAACGTTCCACTGGAAATGAAGTATCTCGCCATTGTCGAGTCGGCCCTGAACCCGACGGCGGTTTCCCGCGCGGGGGCTAAAGGATTGTGGCAGTTCATGTACGGAACCGGCAAGATGTACGGTCTCGAGTCCTCTTCGTTTGTCGAAGACCGCTACGATCCCTATAAGGCAACCCTTGCCGCCAGCCGGCATCTTCGCGATCTCTACAAGATATATGGAGACTGGTTCCTCGCCCTGGCGGCCTACAACTCCGGACCCGGCAACGTCAACAAGGCTATAAGAAGGGCCGGGGGAACAAAAGACTACTGGGCTATCTGGGACTACCTTCCGGCAGAGACGCGAGGTTATGTTCCGGCATTCATTGCGGTGAACTATATCATGAATTATTACCGGGAGCATAATATCCGTCCGGTCGAACCCGGATATCTCTATCAGGATATCGATACGCTCAGGGTGTCGAAGATGCTCTCTTTCGAACAGATCAACGAGACCATCGGTGTTTCCATGCAGGATCTCGAGTTTCTCAATCCCCAGTACAAGCTCGGCATCATACCCGCAGCCGACTATTCGCCGAATGTGATCAGGCTTCCGCGGCGTTATGTCAGTCAGTTTCAGCGGCGAGAAAAGGAGATCTACGCGTACAAGTCGAAACGCGTACTTGAACGCGAACAGCTGCTTGCCAGGCTGCAGAGTTTCGAGGCTGCAGCCCCTGCCGTCGTAAGCCGGACAACTCCGGATGGTCAGGTACGCAAGGTGCATTTTGTCCGGGCGGGGCAGGATATCGGCATGATTGCGCGTTTTTACCGTTGCGAGCCGAGTGAAATCATCCGGTGGAACAATCTGAAAACCACGGTTCTCGTTCCCGGCCAACAGATTGTAGTTTTTGCCGGCAATGATGGTGCTGAAAAGACGGCTACGGTGCTTGCCCCTGTTCCTGCACCGGTTGCGACCCAGTCCCAGGCTCCGATTCAGATTCCTGTTCCGGTTTCGCCCGAGCCCTCATCCCTCACCGCCCCGGTCGTCGCCAAAGAGGCTCCTCTGGTCAGGAAGCCGGAACGGAAGAAGGAAAAAATCGAGGTGCACCGGGTTGAGCGTGGAGAGACTGTCGCCTCTATCGCCCGTCAGTACGGAGTGAGCGTCGGGGAGATCGCAGACCTGAACGCATTGAAAGGCAATATGCATATCGTTCCAGGTCAGAAGCTCAGAGTCGGCTCTCCGGATAAATCCTCTTCCGGGAGAGCTCTGGCAGGGAAGGCGAAATATCACAAGGTCAGGAAGGGCGACACGCTCTCCTCGATCGCCGATCGTTACGGAGTCAGTGTCGGCGATCTTGCGGAATGGAACGGCATCGGAAAAAAGAGATCCATTCAGCCCGGTCAGAAGCTCAAGGTGGCTTCCCGCTGAGAGCTTTCAGCTCCTCGGGCTTTCCGGCATTACGGCTTTGCCGCGGCATTTTTTTCGGGGTGTTAATTGTTCGGGTCTCCTGTTCCTTTAAACAAGAATTTTGTTATCTTAAGCCTTTTCGGGTTGCTTAACTGACGGAAAAGGGTGGTTTGTCTGGAATTGCTTTGTCAATCCTAAATGAGAATAAAAAAAACGTATGCGTAATATCATTTTTACCGGAAAGGGGGGCGTCGGCAAAACCTCTGTCGCTGCAGCCACGGCACTCAAAGCTGCGGACATGGGGTACAAAACCCTTATTATGTCTACCGATCCGGCTCACAGCCTGGGTGACTCCCTCGATGTTCAGTTAGGTCCTTCTCCTGTCAAGGTGGCCGAAAATCTCTGGGCTCAGGAAGTCAGCGTTTTCGGTGATCTCAATCTGAACTGGGACGTCGTCAGGGAACACTTCGCCCATCTGATGGCTTCTCGTGGTATTGAAGGCGTCTATGCTGAAGAGATGGGCGTGCTTCCGGGTATGGAAGAGCTCTTCTCGCTCTCCTACATCAAGCGGTATAACGAGGAGCAGAAAGACTACGATCTGCTCGTTGTCGACTGCGCGCCTACGGGTGAGACCCTTCGCCTGCTTTCGCTGCCTGAAACATTCGGATGGTTCATCAAGTTCATCCGCAATGTCGAGAAATATATGGTCAAGCCGGTTATCAGGCCGCTTTCAAAAAAGATCAGAAAAATCGATGATTTTGTTGCTCCTGAGGAGGTTTACGAAAAAGTGGACAATCTGTTCTCCTCAACCGAGGGCATCATCGATCTGCTTGCCGACGGTTCGAAATCGACGGTGCGTCTGGTCATGAACCCCGAGAAGATGGTCATCAAGGAGTCGATGCGCGCCCTGACCTATCTCAACCTCTATGGTATCACCGTTGACAGCATCACCATCAACCGGGTTATGCCCGACCAGAGCAGCGATCCCTATTTCCAGAGATGGCGCGGTATTCAGCAGAAGTACATCGAACAGATTCAGGATGCTTTCGCACCTATTCCCATTGCTGAAGTGCCGTTGTTCGAAAACGAGGTCGTCGGACTCGAGATGCTTCGCAAGGTCGGTGCAAAGGTCTATCCCGACCAGAATCCCCTTGACATTTTCTTCAAGGAGGATCCCATCAATATCACCAAGGTGTCTGAAGGCCACTACAAGGTACGTGTCAGGTTGCCGTTCATGGAAAACATGGGCATGGAACCCAAGATTCTCAAAATGGGCGATGATCTCACCATCCGTATCGGAGATTACCAGAAAATCGTGGCCCTGCCGATTTTCCTTGCCGGCATGGAATCGACCGGAGCATCCTTTGAAGACAAATGGCTCAACATCGACTTTGCCAAACAGTCGTAATCGTTCTCTTTTCGGTACACGCAAAAAAACCTGCCTTTCACGGCAGGTTTTTTTGTTGGCATTTTTCTCGACCGGAAAAAATCCCTCAGATAGAGATGACCGCGGCATCCGAGACGCCGTCAACCTGTCTGATTTCGTTGAGCAGCGAGGCCTCGACATTGCCGTCGACAACGATGGCCGTCATGGCGAGGCGTTTTTCCTCGTCCCTGGAAAGCGCGACATAGGCGACGTTCAGGTTATGCAGCAGCAGGTGCTGGGTTACATTGGCGATGACGCCTGGCTTGTCGATGTTGTTGTAGATGATGATGGTGCCTTCAGGCTTGAACTCCACCAGGAACTGGTCGATCATGACGATCCTGATCGCCTTGTCGCCGAACACGGTGCCGCCGATCATGCGTTTTTTCGTGCCGTTTTCAAGTTCCACCCGGATCAGATTGGTGTAATCGGGGTTTTCCTTCTCGAATTTCTGTTCGAGGGTAATGCCCATTTCCGCCGCCATGGTGAAAACATTGATATAGTTGGTGTCGCTTGACTGACGCACGTCGAGAAACCCCTTGAGTGCGGCGGCGGCAATGACTTCGCTGTACTTCTGGAGATACTCCCCGGAAGTTCTTATGGTCATGGTATGGGCTTCGAGCGGCGTGATCTGGGCAAGCGTGGAGCCCAGTTTTTCGGCCAGCGTAAGATACGAAGCGACTCCGGGCGCCTGCGCAAGTTCGACAGCCGAAGCGTTTACCGCACCCTCAAGCTTGCCTTTCTGTTTCCATTCGACAATCTGTTCGGCAATCTGTACGGCTACTTTCTGCTGTGCCTCGTTGGTTGATGCGGCGATATGCGGCGTGACGATAACCCGTTCGAGCTTGAGCAGGGGGTTATCCGCATTGACCGGTTCGGATTCGAATACATCGAGCGCTGCCGCCGCGACCTTTCCGGAGGTTATGGCGTCGGCAAGGTCCTCTTCGTTGACGATGCCGCCCCTCGCGCAGTTGACGATGATGACACCGTCTTTCATCAGGGCGAAGGTCTCATTGGAGATCAGGTTCCGGGTCGATTCGTTCAGCGAGGAGTGGATGGTGATGACGTCCGCCCGGCTGAAATTTTCATGCAGGGGAAGCAGTTCGATATTCAGATGCGCGGCATACTCGTCGGGGATCATGGGGTCGTAGGCGACGGTTTTCATGCCGAACGCCTGCATGCGGGATGCCACCTCACGTCCGATTTTGCCGAGCCCGATGATGGAGATGGTTTTACCTTCGAGTTCGATGCCGGTAAACTTTTTCTTGTTCCAGAGCCCGGCCTTGAGTTCGGCGGTCGCCTGGGGGATCATTCGTGCAGCGGCCATGAGCATGCCGCAGGCATGTTCGGCGGCCGAGACGGTGTTGCCGCCCGGCGTGTTCATGACGATGATTCCGTGCCGGGTGGCGGCCTCGATGTCGATATTGTCGACTCCGGCGCCGGCTCTGCCTATCAGTTTCAGGTTTTTGCCGCATTCGATGATTTCCGATGTCACCTTTGTGGCGCTTCTGACGATGAGCTTGTCGAACTCTCCGATGATCTCCTTAAGCTCTTCCTTGCTGATTTTCGGTTTTTCGGTAACAGCAAAGCCGTTTCGTTCAAGGATTTCGGCGCATTGCCGATCGACACCGTCAGTGATCAGTACTTTCATCTTGCTTCTGATTGAGATTTCACGGAACTCTGTAAGAGACGATTTTCTCTTGTTTTATGCAGGTCTCCCCAAAATGGGCCTGTTTTTTGTCAATATATGTTTTTTTGCAGGTATGCGGCGAAGGAAATCGCTGCCGAAAGGGTTGCCGGGAGCGCCGGAAGGCTTTTTCGCATACCATGCCGGCCCCCTCGGTGAGGCCGGAATTTATTGGTGTATTTACTGATTATATATTCGGGTTTTTTTTATCTTCCAAAACTATAAAGTTAAAGAAAAAAGATTATTGCGGTATTGCGGATGGAACAGTTACACGACTTGAGAGTTTCAACGATCAAACGGCTTCCTTCTCCGAGGGCACTCAAGAAGCAGTTGCCGGTTGACGATCATATAGCTTCGACGGTCTGTTCAGGCCGTCATGAAGTTGAACATATATTGAACGGTACGGACAATCGCCTTCTGGTTATCGTCGGCCCCTGTTCGATCCACAGCGTGGATGCGGCTCTCGACTATGCCGGGAAGCTTTCCGGGATCAGGGAGGAGCTGCAGAACGAGCTTTGCATCATGATGCGGGTCTATTTTGAAAAGCCGCGCACGACGGTCGGGTGGAAAGGGTTCATCAACGATCCTCATCTTGATGATTCATATGATATCGAGCACGGTCTCTATTACGCACGCAAGCTTCTGATCGATATCAATGCCATGGGTCTGCCTGCGGCGACGGAGTTTCTCGATCCCATTACGCCCCAGTACGTTGCCGATGTGGTGAGCTGGGCGGCTATCGGGGCAAGAACCATCGAGTCGCAGACGCACCGTCAGATGGCCAGCGGCCTGTCGATGCCTGTAGGTTTCAAGAACTCCACGGACGGTCGTCTCGGCGTAGCCGTAGATGCAATCTGTTCAGCCATGCATCCGCACAGTTTTCTGGGTATCGACCAGGACGGCTTCAGCAGCGTGATAACCACGAAAGGAAACCCCTGCGGCCATCTTGTTCTCAGGGGTGGACCTGTTCCCAATTACGATGTGAAAAGCATTGCCGCCGCTGAGCTGCTGCTTGAAAAAGCCGGTCTGCCGCAAACCCTCCTGGTGGACTGCAGCCATGCCAATTCAGGCAAGAAGCACGCTCAGCAGCTGAAAGTCTGGGAGGACATTCTCGGGCAGAAAGCAGCCGGAAACAAAAGCATCGCCGGTGTCATGATCGAGAGCAATCTCTGTTCGGGCAACCAGCCGTTTCCGGAAGATCCGGAAAAACTCCGTTACGGTGTTTCGATAACCGATGAGTGCATCTCCTGGGAGGAGACGGCCCGGATGCTCCGCGAGGGGGCTGACGTCATGGCCAGACTGGTTTCAAAAGAAGTTTGACCTCCATAACCTGTAATGTATATACAACCATGAATATCGATCGTCTTGTTTTTGCTGTAGCCGGCTGTTTTGTGCTCGTGAGCGTCCTGCTTTCCGTGTATCATAATCAGAACTGGCTCTGGTTTACCGGTTTTGTCGGTCTCAACCTTTTTCAGGCAGCCTTCACCGGATTCTGTCCGCTGGCCAAAATTCTGAAAGCAGCCGGTGTCCAGCCAGGAGAGGCCTTTAAATAAATCGAGTCGTTTCGCCGGATTGCAATCCCCCTTTCGAGGGGGATTTTTTTTCTCTAACCGCACCCTCAAGCATCATGACTATTGAAATCAGGCAGGTCAACACCGGAAAAGAACGAAAGCAGTTCATCACCTTTGCCTGGCAGGTCTACCGTAACGATCCTGAATTGAACCGCTACTGGGTTCCGCCGGTCATTGCCGATTACATGAAAACCCTCGACAGGGAGGTTTTTCCGCTTTACGATCATGCCGACCTTGCCTTGTTCACCGCATGGAAGGACGGAAAGCTTTCCGGAACGATAGCCGCTATCGAAAACCGTCGCCACAATGAAGTGCATCAGGACCGTGCCGGCTTCTGGGGCTTTTTCGAATGTTTCAACGATCAGCAGGTTGCCGATGCGCTGTTTGATGCCGCAGCAGGATGGCTGAAAAAGAAGGGGTTCGATACCATGCGCGGCCCGGTCAGCCCCTCGATGAACGATCAGTGCGGCATGCTTGTCAAAGGGTTCGACAGCTCTCCGGTGTTTCTCATGCTCTACAACCCGCCCTATTACAACGATCTCGTGCTGAAGTCCGGGCACCATACCGGGCAGGAGCTGCTTGCCTGGTACATCGACCAGTCGATTATCGATATAGCGCGGCTCAGAAAGATCGCCGCTCATGTCATGAAACGGGAGGGACTCTCCATCAGGATCATGAACATGAAGGATTTCGACCGGGAGATCGAACGGGTCAGGGATATCTACAACAAGGCATGGGAGAAGAACTGGGGATTCGTGCCCATGACCGACCGGGAGTTCGATTTTATGGCAAAGAGTCTCAAGCCCATTGCCAATCCGCACTATATCTACTTTGTCGAAGACCGCGACAAGCGGACTATCGGCTTTTCTCTCTCGCTTCCCGACATCAACCAGGCGCTGAAGCATGTCAACGGCAACCCTTTTTCACCTGTAGGTTTCATCAAATACCTCTGGTACAGCCGCAACATCAGTACCGTCAGAACCATCACCATGGGCGTGCTGCCCGAATACCGCAACAAGGGTATCGACAGCATTCTCAACACCCATATCGCAGATTACGGAGGCAGGCACGGGGTGTTTGCCAGCGAAATGAGCTGGGTGCTGAAGTCCAACGAGGCGATGAGCAAACTGGCGAAGGTGATAGGCGGAAAGCCGTACAAGGAGTATGTGATCTACGAAAAGTCCATTTAGTATCGTGTGGGCATGGTTTGCGGTTGTGTTCAGGAACTAAAAAACAGAAAGGAGCCTTTTCAGGCTCCTTTGCTGTTACACACACACGGAGAAAAGAACAGTTTATACGACTACGACTCAGAACGACGCCATGAAGACGAGGTGCGACTTTTCGCTGTCGGGATTGTAGATGTATGACGCGGTGTAGCGGTCTTTGGAGACCGATATGCCGGTGTTGACAACACTAAAGTTGTCGTTGTCGCCCTCAACGTAGGTTTCGTCGCCTGCGCCTACAACGGCTTTTGCCGTGAACCCGTCCTTGTCATAGAACTTGTAGTTTGCTTCACAGTATTTCGCATTGTCGGTATCGGCACCTGCGATATTGATGGCAGCAAGCAGTCCGAGGTTTTTGTACGTGTAGCCGATGCTTGCTTCAAGGATATTCGGGCCGTCATCGGAGAAGTCGAAGCTGTCGGAATTTTCGTCTACCGGTACATAGTAGTCGGTCAGTGTGAAGCTGAGCGGGCCTACCGGTACGGTGACATACAGATCTACCTCTTTGTACCTTTCGCCATCATCTTCGGCTACGGCATACGACCCCCATGCGCCTACCACGATACCGATGCCGGGGAAGGTGTAGGAGAGTGCCGGCTGGATCGCAGGCGAGTCTCCGAGATCTGTTCCCCTCCAGACATAGCTGCTTACCACATCGGCGCCGATCTTGAATCCTTCAGCCTGTGCGGTGCT
>Ga0105105_10000842_pt1 | contig 13479 bp, 12 predicted proteins | sample PPLLaktember2015_4_FD_79108 | JGI IMG/M metagenome (GOLD analysis project Ga0105105, IMG submission 79108) | Freshwater sediment microbial communities from Prairie Pothole Lake near Jamestown, North Dakota, USA - PPLs Lake P8 Core (1) Depth... | ecosystem: Environmental > Aquatic > Freshwater >... | reverse complement strand
CTTGGCCGGTGACCGAGTCTGGGACCTAGCAGTAAGAGCAAAATACGCAGATTTAATTGTCGATTCCAAAAACATATTTGACAATCTTAGCGAAGCAATTTCAAACGCGGTTAAACAAACAAATGAAAATGAAGCCTTGTTTATTCTTCCTACTTATTCCGCAATGCTAGAATCCAGAAAAATTTTGACAGGGAAGAAAATATTATGAAACAAAAATTAACGATTGGGTGGCTCTACCCTGAGCTAATGAACATATACGGGGATCGCGGGAATGTAATTGTTTTACAAAAGCGCTGTGAAGAAAGAGGTATCCAAACTGAACTACTGGAACTTAATTTAGGCTTTGCAAAAGCAGAGCTTGAAAAATGCGACATACTACTGATGGGAGGCGCCCAAGATAAGCAGCAAGAAGCTGTTGCCAAAGATTTATTCAAAAAAGCCAAAGAATTAAAAAAAAGAATTGAAAACGGCATCCCCGGATTATATATTTGCGGAGCGTATCAAATGTTGGGGAATTACTACAAAGAAGCGAATGGAAATATAATTAAAGGCTTAGGAATTTTTGATCTTTATACCGAAAGTCCCGGAGGAAACAGTAAGAGATTGATAGGTAACATCGTTACGGATTGTCAAATGTTAGATTACAGACTGGTTGGATTTGAAAATCACGGAGGTAGAACGTATCTAGGAAATAACTCTAAGTCTTTCGGGAAAATAGTCAAAGGCTACGGTAATAACGGAACCGATGAAACAGAAGGAGTAATCTATAATAATTGCATCGGAACATACATGCACGGTCCCCTACTCCCGAAGAATCCCCTACTTGCGGACTATCTAATTAGGAAGGCTTTGGAAATTAAGTATAACTCAACTACCCCTCTTAAAAATTTAGAGAATCATTTGGAAGAAAAGGCAAGACGTGCGATTGCCAAAAGACTCTCCGTTGCAATATAATAGATTTGATGAAGATAGATGTTTTACACATCGCCAAGCTAGCCAATTTGCCTCTTTCAAAAGAAGAAATCGAAAAATACCAGAAGCAACTATCCTCAATCTTAGAATATATAGAGAAGTTAAAAAAAGCTAAAACAGATAATATTATTGAGACGAGCCAAGTTACAAATCTTGAGAATGTCACAAAAAAAGATGAACCTACCCCTTCACTTTCCCAAAATGAAGCAATAGCTAATTCGAATAACACGCAAAATGGATCATTTAAGGTTAAAGCAATTTTTGAATAATGAGATTGAATGACTTAACAATAAAACAGGCAAAACAGGGTTTAAGGAATAAAGAATTTTCTTCCGAAGAGCTAGTAAAGACATGTCTAGATGTAATTGAAAAAAGGAATAAAAGCCTTAATGCATTCATCACTGTTTGTAAGGATGAGGCATTAGATAAAGCAAGAAAAGCTGATGATTTACTTAAAAACGGGCAGGATTTACCACTCTTGGGTATTCCGATTGCGGCTAAAGACATATTTTCTACCAAGGGGATAAGGACAACCGCGGCTTCAAAAGTTTTGGATAACTATATTCCGCAATATGATGCAACCGTGATCAGAAAACTTAAAGACACCGGGGCAATTATCGTCGGGAAAACCAACTTAGACGCCTGGGCACACGGTTCCAGCGGAGAAAACTCAGATTTTGGCCCTACCAAAAACCCCTGGAACGAAGAATACGTTCCCGGTGGTTCAAGTAGTGGCTCCGCAGTTAGCGTTGCATCGGGAATGGCTCTGGGAGCGACGGGAACTGACACAGGAGGCTCCATCAGGCTTCCTGCCAGCTTTACTAATACCGTTGGTTTAAAGCCGACTTACGGTAGGGTAAGCCGCTACGGCATAATCGCTATGGCTTCCTCGCTCGACTCGATCGGCCACTTTACAAAAACCGTTGAAGACAGCGCCTTAATTTTGGGTGTCACTGCGGGAAAAGATGAATTCGATGCGACCACGCCCTCGGAAACAGTCCCGGATTATCAAACCTCACTTACAAAAAGAATAAAAGGCCTAAGAATCGGTGTTCCCAAAGAATACGTAAGCGGACAGGAAGGTGTGACAGCCGAAGTTAAAGCAAATTTTAATGAATCTCTGAAAACGCTTGAGAAATTGGGCGCTGAAATAATCGATATTTCTTTACCCAACACCGAATACGGTATCGCTTGCTATTACATTATCCAACCGGCGGAGGTTTCTTCAAATTTAGCAAGATTTGATGGGATAAGGTACGGCAATGAAAGAGAATCGTTCGGCGATGAGGCCAAAAGACGGATCATGCTTGGTACTTTCACTTTGTCTGTCGGCTACTATGATGCTTATTACAAAAAAGCGATGAAAGTCAGAACACTTATTATTAATGATTTCGAAAAAGCCTTTGAAAAAATTGACGCGATTGCTTCTCCCGTCTCCCCTACTAAACCCTGGAAAATAGGGGATAAAACCAATGATCCTTTAAAAATGTATTTATCGGATATCTTAACTGTAAACTGTAACTTAGCAGGAATTCCCGGGCTCACTGTCCCGTCAGGCTTTATTGACAAGCTACCTACCGGCATTCAATTCTTGGGGCCTAAATTTTCCGAAGATTTACTTTTTAGAATCGGTCATGCCTTTGAGCAGGAAACCAAATTTTATGAAAAAAAAGCTTATGAAACATAAAGTTGTTATCGGACTGGAGGTACATATAGAGTTAAAAACAAAGTCTAAAATGTTTTGCAACTGCTCTACCCAGTATTTTGGTGAAAAACCAAATACGCATACTTGCCCTGTCTGCTTAGGTCTTCCCGGTGCCTTACCGGTTCCCAACCAGCTAGCAATCGAGTGGTGTGTAATGATTGGCCAGGCCTTGAATTGTCAAATTCCGCCTTTTTCTAAATTTGACAGAAAAAACTATTTCTATCCCGACCTTCCGAAAGGTTACCAGATTTCCCAGTACGTCCAGCCATTTTGTGTAAAAGGATTTATCGATATCAACGGGAAGAAAGTAGGTATTACCAGGGTCCACATGGAGGAGGATACCGGGAAACTTATGCATGAAACCAGCGCTAGCCTAATTGACTTTAACCGTAGTGGTGTTCCCTTGGTGGAAATAGTTACCGAACCGGATTTCGATAACTCAAAAGACGTAAAGATGTATCTTCAAAAGCTACAACAGCTTGTCAGGTATCTAGGGGTAGCCGACGCGGATATGGAAAAGGGTCAAATGAGGCTTGAGCCTAATATATCTATTTCTCTTAATCCCAGCTCTAATGAATTACCAAAGTACAAAGTGGAAGTTAAAAACATCAACTCTTTCGGATTCGTTGAAAAAGCTATCAATTATGAGTTGGAGAGGCAGCTTGAGATATTAGAAAAAGGCGAGACTCCTGTTCAGGAAACACGAGGATGGAACGAGAGTAAAGCCATCACTGTTTCGCAAAGAGTTAAAGAGGAAGCAAATGATTACAGGTACTTTCCCGAACCCGATATCCCTCCGATCCGTTGGACTGAAAAGAAAATCGAGGAGCTTAAGACACAAATCCCTGAGCTACCGGACAAAAAATCAACCAGATTTCAGAGGCAATATCAATTATCCAGCTACGATGCAGAGATTCTAATTAAAAATTTATCTTTAGCCGATTACTTTGAAGAAGCCGTCAAAGCCGCTAAGGAAAATGCTACGGCAAAACATATCGCAAATTACATCATTAATACAAAGGTTGACACCGATAAGATTTTGCCTGCAGAACTTGTTGAGAAAATTACTCAAGCAAACAGGGTGGAAACCGTGAGCGCCGATGAGCTAAAAACGGTAGTTAAAAAAGTCATAAAGGACAACCCTAAAATTGTCCAAGATTATAAAAAAGGCAACGAAAACGTAATCCAGTTTGCAATCGGTCAGGTAATGTATATAATCAAGAAGAAAATCGACGCAAACATTGTCAGAAAACTGATTTTGGAGGAACTAAAATAATGGCAGAATCTTCAGTAACGCTAGAAAATGACAACACGCCCAAAATCCATCCTTCTAAGGAGACTATCCGCCATTTAAGACATCAAATCGTAGAGAGAATGCCAGGAGCAAGAAGAGTTTTTGACAAAAGCGGAACGACGCCAACGCCCAGGGAATTAATAAATTCAGCCGGGGAACAGCTACGACGCGAGATGGAATCTGATTACGACGTTTTGACCGGCTTGCTAAATAAAAGAGGTTATGAGAAGCAAGTAAGAAAAGCCGTAGCAAAAGCTCACGCTGAGAATACGTCTGCAGCGGTAGCGGTAGTAGACCTAGATCGCTTAAAAAGAACTAATGACACATTAGGACATGATGTAGGCGATTTGTTAATACAAGCTGCAGCAGAAGTGTTAAGAAAAGCTTCCAGAGAAGATGACGTAGTTGCCAGAATGGGAGGGGATGAATACCGGGTATTTTTAACAAATACAACCTCCGAACTTGCTTCCGCGTGGGAACAAAGAGTCAGGGGAGAATTAGAGACGAGGGGCATAAGCGCTAGCATTGGGGTTTATGAAGTAGATTTAGGCAATATAGGACAGTCATCAAAAACCGCAGATGAGCTAATGTATACTGAGAAGAGGAGAAAAAAACATAGCGCTGGAAAAGTATTTCAAATATTGACTCGCGCTAGGAATATTTTAAGACGCGCTGCGTAAGTTTTATGGCTGATTTTGTACACCTTCACAATCATTCTGAATTTTCATTACTTGATGGTCTTTCAAAAATTAAAGACATGGTCAAACGTGCCAAAGATTTAGGGATGACCGCTTTGGCCATCACCGATCATGGCAATATGTATGGCGTAATCACCTTTTACAAAACCTGTTTGGAAATGGGCATCAAACCAATTATCGGCGCTGAAATTTACATTAGCAAAAGAACTAGACACGACAAGGAAGCAGGAATAGACTCGGATTCAAATCACTTAGTTCTTTTGGCAAAAAATGTCCAAGGTTATAAAAATTTAATGAAAATTATCTCTATCGCCAACCTCGAGGGATATTATTATCGCCCAAGAACCGACATGGAATTATTAAAAGAGTATCACGAAGGACTCATTTGTCTAACTGCTTGCTTAGGGGGATTTGTTTCGGAACCGCTAATAAACAATCAACTGGAGACTGCCGAAACAAGAGCTAAGGAATTAAACGAAATTTTTGGTGAGGGCAATTTTTATTTGGAACTGCAAAAACACGTAAATTTACCCGACCAGGAAGTACTGAATACAAAACTTATAGAAATGTCGAAAAAACTTGGCATTCCCCTGGTCGCAACCAACGACAATCACTATGTCAATAGCTCAGATGCCCAAGCACAAGAGGCGCTACTTTGCATACAAACTCAAACAACCATGGATATGAAAGACAGAAAGTTATCGATGATTTCCTCGCCAGATTTTTATATTAAAACTCCCGAAGAGATGACCGGGCTTTTTGTTCAGGTACCGGAGGCAATTGAGAATACGGTTAAGATTGCAAATATGTGTAACGTTGAAATCCCTCTTGATAAATGGATTATGCCGGTTTTTGAGGTTCCGGAAGGGAAGACACCCGCCGAATATATTCAGCTCAAAGTTACCGACGGGTTAAAAACGAGATACAAAAAAATTACCAAAGAAATTAAGGAAAGGGCGGATTACGAATTGTCGATTATTCTTAAAAAGGGCTACGAAACATATATCTTAATTGTCGCTGATTTTGTAAATTGGGCTAAATCTCAGGGAATTACAGTTGGTCCGGGGAGAGGCTCTAACGCCGGTTCCATTGTTTCTTACGCATTGGGTATTTCCGATATTGACCCTTTATATTTTAAACTCCCGTTTGAGAGATTTTTAAATCCGATGAGACCCTCTCCTCCGGATATTGATTTAGATTTCGCAGACAACAGGCGTGACGAAGTCATCGAATATGTCACGGAAAAATACGGCCGGGATAAAGTAGCTCAGATAATAACGTTTGGAACTATGGAGGCAAGAGGTTCCGTGAGGGATATTGGAAGAGTTTTGGCTTACCCTTATGCTATTCCAGATAGAATCTCCAAAATGATCCCACAAGGCTGGCAAGGTCATGCAATGACGATAGATAAAGCCTTGGAACAAAGCCCTGAGCTTAAAATTGCCTATACAACGGAAGACGACACCAGAAAAATTTTAGATTTAGCAAGAAAAGTCGAAGGGATCGCAAGACATGCCTCAGTTCACGCAGCCGGAGTGGTTATCGCCGATAAAGATATTACTGAATATACCCCGTTACAACGAGAAACAAATGGCGAAAAAATCATTACCCAATACGACATGTATTCAATTGGCGCAGATTATGGCGGCGTCGGACTTTTGAAAATGGATTTTTTAGGACTTAGGAATTTAACAATTATTCAGGAGGCGTTAAGATTTATCGGAGTAAACCAAGGCAAAAATATAGATTTTTCAAACATTTCTTTCGAAGATATCCAAACCTATGAGCTGCTTGCCTCAGGTGAAACAACCGGAATTTTTCAACTCGAATCTCCGGGCATGAGAAGATACATCAAAGAACTTAGACCAACTACCATTTTCGACCTCCAGGCGATGGTCGCTCTTTATCGTCCCGGCCCGATGGCTAATATCCCAGAATTTATCAAAAGAAAGAATAATCCTAAGCTTATTAAATATCCTGACCCAAGACTTGAGGATGTCCTAAAGCAATCTTACGGGATAATTACCTTTCAAGACGACCTTTTATTAACGGCAATAAATGTTGCCGGGTATTCGTGGCTTGAAGCAGACAAATTGAGAAAAGCCGTTGGTAAGAAAATTTCTTCGGAAATGAAAAAAGAACACGACCATTTCGTTCAGGGTTGTGTCGATAATGGTATGCAAAGACAAAAGGCTGAAGTTCTATGGACGCTTTTTGAGCCATTCGCAGGCTATGGTTTTGGTAAAGCCCATGCCGCTTGCTACGCAACGATTGCTTTTAGAACCGCCTATCTTAAGGCGCATTTTCCCGTAGAATTTATGACTGCTTTACTGACAGCGGAGTCCAGAGGAACAACCGGACCAACTAAAAATGAAAAGATTGCCCAAGCCGTTGCTGAATGCAAAAGATTGAAAGTCGAAGTTCTTCCGCCTGATATCAATAAATCCGGAGATGAATTCGAGATAGAAGATAAAATAAAAATAAGGTTTGGTTTATCTGCTATCAAAAATGTAGGAACTGCTGCAATTGGGAACATTTTAGAGAACAGAGCAAATGGTAAATTTGTATCTTTTGAGGATTTTTGTACCAGGGTTGACCTTAGCACCATCAACAAAAAAACTATGGAAAGTCTGATAAAAGCTGGCGCAATGGATGCTTTCGGCAAAAGGGCAAAGCTTTTGATCACTTTTCCGGATATCGTAGATTCGTCAACTAAGAAAAAGAAGCAGGGTAAACTTGGACAGGCCAGTTTATTCGGGGATGATGAAAATATAGCCACTTACCATAAGACGCCGGAACTGGATTTCGAGGATTTTACACCAGATGAAAAACTGGCATTCGAAAAAGAATTTTTGGGACTTTATTTAACCGCCCATCCTCAACTCGATAATTTGATGAAAATTAAAAATATTATTACACACGAAATTGAACTACTCGAAGATGAGAAGGAACAAACTCTAGTCACCGTAGGTGGGATTGTCGAGACAGTCAGACGGATTTTTACCAAGAAAAGTGGCAAGGAAATGGCGTTTGTGACACTCGCCAACGAAAACGGGATTACTTTGGAATGTGTTGTCTTTCCCAAGATTTTTGATATTTATAAAAATTTCTTAGTTAAGGAATCTGTAATCATTATCGAAGGCAAAATAGATCTGAAAAACGAAAAACCGGTTATAATAGTTGATAAAATACAACGATTTGGCGATTTTTCTTCTTGACTTGAACCTATTTTACCCTTAAAATAAATACGATGGTTTCATTTGCAGCAGAACCTATTATTCGTTTGGGCTTTTTTAATATCACCAACTCTTTTTTAGATACTCTTTTAGTCGATGGGATGTTGATTGGTTTAATTTTAGCCGTAAATAAGAAAATTTCCTTAATTCCGGGGCTTTTTCAAAATTTTATTGAAATGGTTATCGAAGCTCTCTATACAATTACGGAATCTGTCTCCGGGGAAAGAGCTACGAGAATTTTCCCCTACTTAATGAGCTTTTTTCTTTTTATTCTTCTCGCAAACTGGTCAGGGCTTATTCCGGGTGTTACAGCGATAGGACTTAAAGAGGGACATGAAATCGTTCCATTTTTCAGACCCGCTACCAGCGATCTAAACACCACCTTAGGCTTAGCATTAGTTTCTTTGGTTGCAACCCATATCATGAGTATTCAAGTAACCGGCCTCAAAGACTACTTAAGCAGGTTTATTTCCCTAAACCCGATCAATCTGTATATCGGCATTCTGGAGTTAGTCGGAGAGGTTACTAAAATAGTTTCCCTTTCTTTCCGACTTTTTGGTAACATTTTTGCGGGAGAAGTGGTACTAGGTACTGTTTCGACCATTTTTGCGGTCTTATTTCCTCTTCCATTTTTGATGCTTGAAGTAATAGTGGGGTTGGTTCAGGCGCTCGTATTCTCAATGTTGACCATGGCTTTTATGGCAGTTCTGACAACGCCTCATCACCATGAGGAAGCAAAGGAGGTGAGCAAATAATGGTATTCAGTATTTCGGGAGGATTAATTATCGCTATCGGAGGACAAATGGCGGCTTTAGCAATCGGTTTGATTGGAGCTAAAGCTATGGAGGCGATTGGAAGAAATCCTGAAGCTTCCGGAAAAATACTTCCGGCAATGCTTTTAGGAATGGCATTTGCAGAAGCTATCGCAATTTATTCTTTGATTTTAGCTTTCATGAAGTAAAAATATGGAAATATTTAAGGAATTTGGGTTAGATCCAATTATGTTGGGCGCCCAAATACTAAACTTTTTAATTATTTTTTATTTGCTTAAACGCTTTTTGTATAAGCCTGTCTTGGGTATGCTTAAAACCAGGGAGGATAAGATAAAAGAAGGCATTAAACAAGCAGAAGAAGCAAGGGAAACCCTTGAAAAAACGATTGAGCAAGAAAAAAAGATATTGGCCAAAGCTCATGAGGAAGCAAAAGCATTGGTTCTAGACGCTAGGACTAAGGCCGTAGAGACATCGAAGGAAATTGAAGAAAATACAAAAAAACAGGCTGAGAAAATACTGATGGATGCAAGGGTTCAAATTGAACAAGACGCTCAAAGGATGGAAAGTGAGCTTTCTCAAAAAATTTCCTTACTGGCAGAAGAGATGCTTGAGAAATCATTAAAAGACGTTTTTGGAGAAAAGGAACAAAAAATAATTCTCGGTAAGGCACTTAAAAATATAAAAAAGTAAATTATTGTTTTTATGATCACGAATAAACAAATTAAAACTCTAGCCAAATCAAGTTACACAAATAACGTGTTGAATTCTAAAAAGGTAAACAGAATTGTTAAATTATTAAATAGAAACGAACTTAAAACTTATCTTAAATTTCTAAAATCATTGGAGAAAAGTAAAACCGTAAATGTGTTAATTTCAAAAATCACTATGAAAAACGACGTGAGTAATAAACTAAAGAGAATGTTTCCGGATAAAAAACTTGAATTTACAGAAGATAAATCACTGATAGCCGGTATTAGAATTGTAAACAACGATGACGTGTATGATTTTAACCTAAAAAATACTTTTACAAATTTGGTATCATATATAAATCAATAAAATGAATAATTCCGAAGAAATAATTAAGCGCTTAGAAAAAAAGCTTTCAACCTTTAGTATAGACGGCTCTACCAAAAACGTTGGAATTGTAGAAAAGAATACCGACGGAGTAATTGTTGCATCCGGACTTTCTAAGGCCATGATGGCTGAGCTAGTGGTATTCGAAAATCGCGCACAAGGCGTAGTATTAAACCTAGATGAAGATAGCAGCTCTATCATTCTGTTAGATAAGAATGCTGATATAAAAGAAGGCGACAGCGTAAAGACTACTGGAATTCTTTTGAGCATCGAAGTTTCAGATAGCATTGTCGGAAGAGTTGTTGGACCGCTCGGCGAACCTCTTGATGGAAAGCCGACGATTAAAAATGGCAAAAAAATGCCACTGGAAAAAATTGCCGCCGGAGTTGTTCAAAGAGAACCGGTAAACACCCCGGTAAAAACAGGTATTAAAGCTATTGATACTATGATTCCGATTGGGAGAGGGCAAAGAGAGCTTATTATCGGAGACCGCGGAATCGGAAAAACTGCTATAGCTGTTGATACCATCATTAATCAAAAACAAGCTAATAAAGTAAAAGGTGCAAAGCCAATGGTTTGTGTTTATGTTGCAATCGGGCAAAAACAAAGTCGCGTAGCTCAGATAGTTGAAAAACTAAAGGAGAATGGCGCAATGGACTACACTACTGTCGTAGTTGCTTCGGCATCAGATCCCGCAGCGCTACAATACCTTGCCCCATTTGCAGGAGTTGCAATCGCCGAATACTTTATGGAAAAGGGTCAAGACGCCCTGGTTGTTTACGATGATTTAACAAAGCACGCTTGGGCTTATCGACAAATTTCTCTAGTTCTAAGAAGGCCCGCCGGGAGAGAAGCGTATCCAGGGGACATCTTTTATCTTCACTCCAGACTTTTAGAAAGAGCCGTAAAGATGAACAAGGAAAATGGAGGCGGTTCTATCACAGCTCTTCCGATCATTGAAACTCAAGCAAATGACATTTCAGCTTATATCCCAACCAATGTTATTTCTATTACCGATGGTCAAATTTTCTTACAGCCAGACTTATTTAACTCCGGCTTTAGACCCGCTATCGATGCCGGTAACTCCGTTTCCAGAGTTGGAGGAGCCGCCCAAACATCAGCGATCAAATCCGTAGCGGGCAAAATGAAACTGGAACTTGCTCAGTATAATAATTTAGCTGCCTTTGCTCAATTTGGAAGCGAACTAGATGAGGCTACAACCAAACAGCTTGAGAGAGGTAAAAGAACTATCGAGATTCTGAAACAACCTCAATACGGCTCATTACCGGAAGCCTTAGAATACTTAAGCGTTTGGCTAGTAACAAATGGGGCATTAGACGATATTGCCGTATCGGAAATATCCAGATTTGAGTCTGAATATCATGATTACATGAAAAGAAAGGAACCTAAGCTTTTAGATGAACTTTCTACAGGAACTAAGCCAACCGAAGATATACTAAGGAAAATTGAAAAATCTGCGCAAGACTTTAAGAAAGGATTTAAATAAAAATGGCAAGCTTACTAATGATAAGAAAAAAAATGAAGGCAACTAGTAATGTATCTAAAACGACTAAGGCAATGCAAATGATTGCTGCTTCTAAGCTTAAAAAGGCTCAGGATACAGCAGAGGCTTCCAAGCCATACGTGGGAAAACTTGACAGTCTTTCTAAAGCACTGGAGCAGAGGGTGGATAAAGATAATTTACATCAATATATGCAACCACAGGAAAATATCAATGCAAAACTTTTAATTGTTATTTCTCCTGATAAGGGCTTCTGCGGAAGCTTGGTTACAAATTTGATCAGAGAGGTTTTACATTACAGCAATTCAGGAAAAACTTATTACATCACAGTTGGCAAAAAGGCAGAAAGAGCAGTAGCAGGATTAAATAAGGAGATTATCGCTTCATTTCCTTTCGGCACTACCCTACCCCCGTATGAGACAGTCTTCCCTATCGCAAAACTAGTTGATGAATACTTTTTGGGTAAAAAAGTTTCAGAAGTACAAATTTTATCAACAAAATTTCAAAATGCCTTTACTCAAACATCTATTTTAAATACTCTTTTACCGGTTGCCATTACAAAGCAAGAAAAAATTGCTGATTCCTCAGTTACACTTTTTGAGCCAAACGTTAATGATCTACTCCCCGACCTTTTACAACATTATTTGGAAATGGTAATATATCAAAGCTTACTTGAATCTTACGCATCGGAACAGGCGTCAAGAATGATTGCAATGAAAAATGCCACCGATAACGCTTTGGATATGATTTCCGAGCTAAGACTGGTATACAACAAGACCAGGCAAGAAAAGATTACCAACGAATTATTGGATATTGGAGGAGGAATGCAAATAGCATGAGTAAAGCTCAGGAAGGTATCATTATCGGAGTTGCGGGTCCAGTCGTTAACGTACGCTTTGAAAGCGGCTCTCCATTAGTTCATGAAGCTTTAGAAATTGAATTAGGCAAAGGTCAGGTTTTAGTGCTTGAAACCGCTTTAATAAGTGGCGACAACGAAGTAAAAGCGTTAGCAATGGGTGCAACCGACGGATTGTCCCGCGGAATGAAAGTTAAAAGAACTTTTGCGCCGGTAAAAGTACCTGTGGGGCCAAAGACGTTGGGTAGAATTTTTAACGTCTTAGGACAACCGGTTGACGGAGAGAAGTTTAATAGATCCGATAAAGAAGTTATTCTTGAACCTATTCATAAACACGCACCTACGCTTAGTGAACAGGAAACTAAACCGCAAGTGCTGGAAACCGGAATTAAAGTTATTGATTTAATGGCTCCATTTACCAAAGGTGGGAAAACTGCTGTTTTCGGAGGCGCAGGAGTCGGTAAAACAGTCATCGTTAAGGAACTCATCAGAAATATCGCCATGGAGCACAAAGGACATTCTGTATTTGCGGGGGTGGGAGAAAGAACCAGGGAGGGGAATGACTTGTGGCTTGAAATGAAGGATGCGAAAGTTTTGGATAAAACCGTTATGGTATTTGGTCAGATGAATGAACCGCCTGCAAACAGATTGAGAGTCGCCTTGACTGCCTTAACCATGGCCGAATACTTTAGGGATGTTAAACATGAAGATGTATTGTTGTTTATCGATAATATTTTCCGTTTTGCACAAGCGGGTTCGGAAGTATCAGCACTTTTGGGAAGGATGCCATCGGCTGTAGGATATCAACCAACACTAGCTTCGGAAATGGGAGAAGTTCAAGAAAGAATTACCTCAACTAAAAATGGCTCGATTACATCCGTTCAAGCCGTATATGTTCCCGCAGACGATTATACTGACCCTGCACCTGTTACGGTATTTGCACATTTAGATGCTACTATATCGCTTGAGAGATCAATTGCTGCGCAAGGAATTTATCCAGCCGTTGATCCTTTGAACTCGACTTCAAGAGTCTTGGATCCAAATATCGTTGGGAAAGATCACTACGAAGTTGCCAGGGGCGTACAAAAGGTCTTACAGAAATATAACGACCTTCAGGATATTATCGCTATTTTAGGTATTGACGAGCTCTCCGATGAAGATAAACTTACCGTTTCTAGGGCAAGAAAGATTCAGAAATTTTTAAGTCAACCGATGTTTGTAGCCGAAGTCTTTACAGGTACTCCTGGTGCGTACGTTAAGATTGAAGATACGGTTAGAGGTTTCAAGGAAATTTTAGATGGAAAACACGACAAGCTTCCAGAGCAAGCCTTCTTTATGACTGGAACTAT
>Ga0105105_10000840_pt1 | contig 13484 bp, 13 predicted proteins | sample PPLLaktember2015_4_FD_79108 | JGI IMG/M metagenome (GOLD analysis project Ga0105105, IMG submission 79108) | Freshwater sediment microbial communities from Prairie Pothole Lake near Jamestown, North Dakota, USA - PPLs Lake P8 Core (1) Depth... | ecosystem: Environmental > Aquatic > Freshwater >... | reverse complement strand
CTTGAAGTCGAAGTCCCGCGCGGCGAAGCGCGGCGTGTCCGCGTTGGCGATGTTGCCGGCGATCACCTTCTGGCGCTCGGCGCGCAGCAGCAGCGCACGGCCATGGAAATCGATCGACTCGGTCAGTCGGCTGGCGCTCATGTCGACGGGCTCCGGTCGGGATTCATGGGGGCAATGGTCGCCGCGCCCCGCAGAACTTAAGCGCCGAAAAGCGGCGCGCCGGCCCCGCTGATCGGACCCATCGCAGGGCCTCGGCTGCCTATGCTCGCCGTCATCCCCACCCCTTCAGTCAGGTGCGCCGATGTCAGACCCGATCCGCCTCACGTCACGCCTGCGCGGCGCGCGCCCGGCATCGGCACTGGCGTCGGCGCTGGTGCTCGCGGCGGTCTGCGCCTCGGCGAGCGCGCAGTCGCCGTCGCATCCGGCGCTCGCCCCGGAGCAGATCCGCGCGTTCGTCGAACGGCTGGTGCCCGCGGGTGCCGGCCGCGTCGAGGTTCAGGTCGGTGCCCTCGACCCCAGGCTGCAGCTCGCCCCCTGCGGGCGCGCGGAACCCTATCAGCTGCCCTCGACCCGCCCCTGGGGCCGGACGCTGGTCGGCGTGCGCTGCCTCGAAGGCGCGACCTGGTCGGTCACGCTGCCGGTCAACGTGATCGTCCGGGGGCGCGCGCTGGTCGCCGGCGAGGCGCTCGCCGCCGGCAGCAGTCCGTCCGGGGCGTCGCTGCGCATCGAGGAGGCGGAGCTGAGCCGCGAACCCGGCACGCCCGTCACCGATACGGCCCAGCTCGTCGGCCGCAGCTTGATCCGACCGGTGGCGGCCGGGCAGGTTATCCGTCTGGAGCACCTCCGGATCACCCACACCGTGGCCGCGGGCGACCCGGTGCGGATCCAGATGGTCGGGCAGGGATTCATGATCCAGGCCGACGGTCAGGCGCTCGCGGGTGCCGGCGACGGCCAGCCGATCCGGGTACGCACCGAAAGCGGCAGAATCCTTGCTGGAACGCTTCGCGGACGAACGGTGGAAGTCAGGATATGAACGGTCGGCGTATTGCCTTGACCGTGGCGTCTGAAGGTGTGCAACCGCGCTTTTCGGGCTCAAGTCGAGCGGCCGAGTGACGATAATGGACCTGAGGGGTGCTCTGACCGCACTTCCAGGAGAATGCGATGAAGATCGGACCTAGCTCTACGGATGGCATCCGTGTCGACGGTGGCACCACCGGAGGCATCGATCGGTCGTCGCCGGTCCGGACCGGTTCCGGCCCCGGCCCGGCCGCCGCGCCGACGGACGTCGACCGCGTCTCGTTGTCCGCGAAGACCACACAACTCGCCGGTGACGGCGGGCTGGTCTCGTACAACGACAAGAAGGTCGAGGAGATCCGCCAGGCGATCGCCGAAGGCCGCTTCCCGGTGGACGCCAAGCGGGTGGCCGAGCAGCTGCTCGCCGATGCCCGTGACTTCCTCGGCGTGAAGACCGCGGTCTGATGACCTCGACCGGTCCGCGTCAGCGTCCCGCGGTCGCCGCCGGCGAACGCGCGATCGCCGCGCTCGAGACATTGCTCGAGGCGCAGCGCAGCGCGATCAGCGCGGGCGACGTCGCCGCGATGCAGACCGCCCACGCCGACATCCACGGGCTGCTGTCGAACCCGAGCTGGCGACGCGACGCCGCCCGCGGCCCCTCGCAGGCCCGGGTCCGTGCCGCGCTGCAGTCGGCGGCGATCAACGCCGGCCTGGCCGCTCGCGGCGAGGCCCATGCGGCCCGGGCGCTCGCGGCGATCGGCGGCACGACCTCCCTGTACACCGCCTCCGGCGCGCTCGGCGCGCGGAGCGGCGCGACGCGGGGCCTGTCGGCCTGACGGTCGAACGCACGCGGACCGCGCCTGCCGCGGCGCGCGCCTGAACGAAGCACCAGGACAACGGGCCCCGCGAGGGGCCCGTTTCCGTTGACGCTCCGGGGCGGGCGCACCGAGATCGGCGCGCCGCCCGTCAGAACCGGTAGGCGATCCGCAGCCCGCCCCAGTGGCGTCCGGCCACCACGATCGGCGCCGACAGGTCCTTCATCAGCACGAACTGGCCACCGCCCATGTCGCGGCGATAGGTCTGGAGCAGGAAGCGGCGCTGGTTGCGACCGGCCGCCAGTCCGGTCCGGTCGGCGAAGATCCGCCGGTTCCGGCAGTTCGCCGCGTTCCACACCGGATCGGGCCCCTGCGGCCGGGAGAACTTCTGGTTGTGGGTCGGCAGGTAGCCGTTGCGGTCGACGGCCGCGCAGAACACCACGTTCGGCAGCGTCGCGGCGATCGGTTCCTGCAGGTCGGGCAGCAGCTCGTCGGTCAGCGCGGTGAAGCGCGTCAGATGCTGCACGGGGTCGGTGCCCGCGATCGGCTGGTAGCGTTCGTCGAACAGGTCGGCGAGCGCGACGCGGCCGGCGGCGACCGCCTGCTCGAAGCGCCGGGCGATCTCGCCCGCGGTCCGGATCGCGGCCTCGATGTACGGGGTGTCGGTGGTGTGCACGCCACTGCCCGCGGTGAGCTCGAGGAGCGATTCCGAGACCCCCAGGAAGGTGCCGGCCCGGCCTCGCGCCGCCTCGAGCGCCCCGGCGGCCCGATCGACCTGGTCCGCCAGCTCGCGCACCGTGCCCAGCACCGACTCGCAGGTCGCGAGGTTGGCGTGCGCCGCCCCCGCGATCCCGTCGACCTGTGCCTCGGCACGGCCGAGCGCGGCATGGAACGCGCTGGTGCCGAGCCCGTCGCCGGGGACGATCTCGCGCGACAGCGCGTCGATGCGCGCATCGAGCTGCTTGACCGTGCCCGTGATCAGCTTGGACGACTGCTCGACCTTGGCCGCGAGGTCGCGGACCGCGTCGGCCACCACGCCGAACCCGCGCCCCGCATCGCCGGCCCGCTTGGCCTCGACCGAGGCGTTGAAGGCGACCAGGCGCGTCTGGAGCGCGATCCGGGTGATCTCGCCGGCGGCGTCCGACACCTCGCGCAGCGTGTCGACCACTCCGGCGACGCCGCGGCCGACGTGCTCGACCGCCTCGCGCGCATCGTGCACCGCGCTGCGGCTCGCGTCGGTCGCCTGGGCGATGTTGCGGTTCGCGTCGTACATCGCGTCCATCTCGGCCGACGCGAGGCGGACGCGATCGCGCTGCCGCGCGCCATCGGCCGCGAGGTCGTCGAGCGTGCCCGACAGCTCGGCCGCCTCGCGCCCGAGTTCACCGGCCTGCCGCGCGAGATCGGCGAGATGCGCGCCGTCGAGCGCGGCGCCCGGCGTGGGGTCGATCGACTCCGAGGGCCCGCTGTCCGGGGCGGCCCGTCGTCTCTTCAGCGAGGGAATCATGTTCGGTCCTTGGTATCGTCCATCGCCAGACGCTCACCATCCCTTGAGCTTGGTGCGCAGCCGCGCGACCGCCTGGCTGTGGAGCTGGCAGATCCGCGACTCGGTCACGCCGAGCACCGCACCGATCTCCTTGAGGTTCATGTCGTGCTCGTAGTACATGCCCATCACCTGGCGCTCGCGCTCGGGCAGCGCCTCGATCGCCGCGGCCAGCGACGCCCGGAAGCGATCGTCGTCCAGCGCCTTGACCGGGTCGAGGCTGTCGGGTCCGGGGTGACGGTCGATGAAGCTCTCGTCCGAGTCCGAGCCGACGAAGTCGTCGAGATAGAGCAGCTGGCCGCCGTGGGCGTCGCCCAGCATCTGCTGGTACTCGGGCAGGCCGAGCCCCATCTGCTCGGCGACCTCGGCCTCGGTGGCCGAACGCCGCACCCGCTGCTCGACCGCATGCACCGCCGACTCGATCGCGCGCTGGTTGCGTCGCACCGAGCGCGGCAGCCAGTCGCCGCCGCGCAGCTCGTCGATCATCGCGCCGCGGATCCGCTGCATCGCGAAGGTCTCGAACTGAGCGCCGTGACCGGTCTCGTACCGGGACAGCGCGTCCATCAGGCCGATCATGCCGGCCTGGATCAGGTCGTCGATCTCGACGTTGGCGGGCAGGCGCGCGATGAGCTGCGACGCGAGGCGCCGCACCATCGGCGCATACCGTTCGACCGCCGCGCTGCGGTCCAGCGTCCCGCGTGCCGTGTACATCCCACCTCCAGCCGTCAATGAGGCCGCCATGTCGCGCCCTCCCCCCGTCCGCGAGCCCACTCGGCCAGGTCATCGGCCAGGCGCCGATAGGCCCCCGGCATCGTCGTGTCGGGTGCCGCCCCGCCGAAGGCGAGATCGACTCCCAGGAACCGCTGCACCGTCTGCGCGAGCCGCTCGTGCCCGAGCCGCGCGGGCGCACCGCCCGTGCCGCGGCCGAACAGCGCGCAGACGTCGCGGATCGATCCGAGCCCGACCATCGCCTTGATCCGGGCGTACGCCGTCGCGAGCGCCTCGGTGTCGGCACCGGCCAGCACCACCGCCTCGCTCGTCGGCAGCGCGAGACCGCGGGCGAGCCGCCCGTCGTCGACCGCCACCAGCGTGAGCTCGGCGCGCGCCGCGATCGACGGCAGCCGCTGCAGGTCGTCGCCGGCCTGCAGCGAATGGATCGCCGTGAGCCCGCCCCTGGGCCGGGCCCGCGCGAGCTGGTCGATCACGGTGTCGAAGTCGCTCACCACCGTCACCCGGATCCCGTTGTCGGCGAGCGCCTGGGCGAGCCGGACGACGAAGTCCGGATGCTCGCCCGCACCCGCCACCGGGAGCACCGGACCGCCCCGACGGGGCATCGCCCGGCGCAGTCCGGCCGCCTGGTCGTTTCCGCGATCAAGCATGCGAGACATCCCCCTGCAGCGCGGCCGCGACCCCGAACACCAGGGGAAGCTCCTCGTCGTCCAGGGCGAACGCGCCGGCCGGCGGTGCCAGCAGCGCACGGCGCACCAGGCGCGCGCCGTCCGGCGCCTGCCAGTCCTCCGGCACGCGCTGCCCGTCGCACACGCCGAGCAGCTTGATGCGCTGGCGCAGCATGCAGTCGAGCGCACCGCCCAGGCGGGCGGCCTCGTCGACCTTGGTCAGCACGACGCCCGCCGCCTGGCGCGCCTCGTAGGCCCGCAGGGATTCGTCGATCGTCTCGGCCTGGGCCGCACAGCTCGCCACCACCACGTGCTTGATGTCCGCGCGCGGCAGCGACAGGAGCAGGCTGCGGATCCGCTCGTCGCGGTGCCCCATCCCGACCGTGTCGATCAGCACCAGCTGACGGGTGCCGCGCAGCCGCAGCAGATCGTGCAGCGCCGATGCGTCGTGGGCGATGTGCACCGGCACGCCCAGGATGCGGCCGAAGGCACGAAGCTGGTCGTGCGCGCCGAGACGGTAGGTGTCGACGGTGATCAGGGCAACCGATTGGGCGCCGTGCTTGAGCACGTGCCGGGCCGCGATCTTCGCCGTCGTGGTGGTCTTGCCCACACCGGTCGGCCCGACCAGCGCGAAGACGCCCCCCGCCTCGAAGGATTCGGCGCGCGGCGCACAGCGCAGATTGCGCGCCAGGACCTCCTCGAGCCAGGTCTGGGCGTCGCGGTCGCCATAGTCCGACGGCAGCTTGGAGACCACCGAACGGGCGAGCTTCAGCGAGAAGCCGGCCGCCACCATCGTGCGCAGCAGCTTGCCCTGCACCGGGCTGCGGCGGACGCCCTCGAACCAGCTCACGGTCGCGAACTGGCGCGCGATCATCCCCTTGAGGGACTGCAGCTCGGCCACCAGGGCCTCGTTGCCGGCGGAGGTCGCCGCCGCGGAGGCACCCCGCGCACCGGCACCCGGGTTCCCATGGAGCGCCGAGGACGTCTCGCCGGGCACGCCGGAGCGCGGGGCCGCGGGTGGCGCGACCGGTGCGAACAGGCCGGGCATCACGCCGCCCGGATGGCCGCTGCCGGCGAACCCCGCCTCGGCGGCGAGCGGCCCGCCCGCCTCGGGCGGCGGCGCGAGGAAGGTCGGTTCGACACGCATCGGCGCGGCATCGAAGCGCCTCGCCGCGGGTTCGGCGCGGGTCGGCGCCGTGTGTTCGACGACACGCGGCGCGGCGGCCCGGACCTGGGCCTGAGCATGGGCCTGCGCCTGGGCGATCTGCGCATGGGCGGAGGCCGCCTGGTTCTGCGCGAACGCCGGCATCTCGGCATGCGCGCCGGCCGCCGGCGCCTGCGCGGTGGCCGCGCGGGCCCCCGCGGCGAGCGCTCCGGTGCCGCCCGACGAGCGCTCCTCGACCTTGGCCAGGTGCCGCTCGCGCAGTCGCTGCCGAACGTAGTCCTGGAACGACACCGTGCTCATGCCGGCCGGCGGCGCATCGGCGTCGGCGGGCGCTGCCTGCGCTTCGATGCGCGCGCGGACCGGTGCCTCGTCGCGGGCGACGGACGCCCGGCGCGGCGCGGGCGCGGGTGCCTGGGTCGTCGCAGGCGGCAGCCCGCCGAGCTCACCGGGCGCGGCCGCCAGCAGCTCGATGCCCTCGGCACACGGACGATTCGCCAGCACCAGCGCATCGGGGCCGAGCGTGTCGCGAAGCTTCCGCATCGCATCGCGGGACGTTCGTCCGACGAATCGCATCACTTTCATGTCGCGTCTCCGATGATCCGGCCGATCCGGATCGAATGCGTATCAGGAATCTCTGCGTGCCCGAGCACCCGCAGGCGCGGTGCGCCCTTGCGGAGCAGCCGCGCGACGGGGACGCGGATGCGGTCGGGAACGAGCAGGCAGGCGGGCACGCCGGCGCTCTCCTGGCGCGCCGCCGCGTCGCTGGTGGCCTTGACCACCAGGTCCGCGACGCCGGGCTCGAGCGCTCCGGCGGCCCCGGGGGCGAGCGCCTGCGACAGCAGGTTCTCGAGGTTGGGGTCGAAGGCGATCACGTCGAGCTCGCGGGCGTGACCGTAGATCTGGTCGACGATCGCCGGCGCCAGCGCGACGCGCACCTCGCGGGTCAGCTCCGAGGGGTCCTGCGTGCGCGGCGCGTTCTCGGCCAGGCTCTCGACGATGGTGCGCAGGTCGCGCACGTGCACCGACTCGTCCAGCAGGTTCTGCAGCACCTTCTGCAGCGCCGCGACCGGCAGCAGCTTGGGCACCACCTCCTCGGAGAGCTTGCCCGCGTACTTCGCCAGGTGATCGAGGAGCTGCTGCACCTCGGCGCGCCCGAGCAGCTTGCTGGCGTGCACGCCCATCAGGTGGTTCAGGTGCGTCGCGATCACGGTCGCCGCGTCGACGACGGTGTAGCCGGCGACCTGCGCCTCGTCGCGCCGTCCGCCGTCGATCCACACCGCCGGCAAGCCGAACGCCGGGTCCTGCGTCGGCGTGCCGGAGAGCTGTCCCATCGCATGGCCGGGATTGATGGCGAGGAAGCGCTCCGGGAACGCCTCGCCCTCGCCGATGACGGCGCCCTTGAGCGTCACGCGATAGCCGTTCGGACGCAGCTCCAGGTTGTCCTTGATGTGGACCGCCGGCGGCAGGAAGCCGACCTCGTTGGCGAACTTCTTGCGGACGCCCTTGATGCGGGTCAGCAGGTCGCTCGCCTGGTTGCGCTCGATCATCGGGATCAGCCGGTAGCCGACCTCGAGCCCCAGCATGTCCACCGGCACCACGTCCTCCCAGCTGGCCTCGGTCGAGGGCGCGATCGGGCGCTCGACCACCTCGGGCTCGGGCGGACGCAGCGCGAGTTCCCGCTGCCGCTTCGACAGCCACCAGGCGGCGTAGCCGCAGGCGGCCGCCAACAGCAGGAAGGCGACATGCGGCATGCCGGGGATGACGCCGAGCAGGCCGAGCACCGTGGCCGACAGGCCGAGCGCGCGCGGCATCTTGAAGAGCTGGCTGCCCACCTGGCCGCCGATGTCGTCTTCCTGCCCCACCCGCGAGACGATCAGGCCGGCGGCCAGCGACACCACGAGCGCCGGGATCTGCGCGACGAGCGCGTCGCCGATGGCGAGCAGCACGTAGTTGGTGGCGGCCCGCTCGAGCGACAGGTTGTGCTGGACGAGGCCGATCGCGAGCCCGCCGACCACGTTGATGGCCAGGATCAGCATCGAGGCGATCGCATCGCCGCGGACGAACTTCGACGCACCGTCCATGGAGCCGTAGAAGTCGGCCTCCTGCGAGACCTCCAGGCGACGGCGGCGGGCCTCCTTGTCGTCGATCGCGCCGGAGTTGAGCTCCGCGTCGATCGACATCTGCTTGCCCGGCATCGCATCGAGGGCGAAGCGCGCCGACACCTCGGCGATCCGGCCGGCGCCCTTGGTGACCACGATGAAGTTGATCACCGTGAGGATCGCGAAGACGATGATGCCGACCGCGAAGTTGCCGCCGATCAGGAAGTTCGCGAACGACTCGATCACCTTGCCGGCCGCGTCGGGGCCGGTGTGGCCGTGCATCAGCACCGCGCGCGTCGACGCCACGTTCAGCGCCAGCCGCAGCATCGTCGTGATCAGCAGGATCGTCGGGAACGCGGCGAAGTCGAGCGGCTTGATCGTGTAGGACGCGACCAGCAGCACCACCAGCGCGATGGCGATGTTGAACGAGAAGAACACGTCGAGCAGGAAGGCCGGCAGCGGCAGCACCAGCATCGACAGCATGATGCAGATCAGCACCGGCGCGGCCAGCGCCTGGGCCGCCGGCATCGGCGGCAGCCAGGACGGACGGGCGTTCGCGCTCACCGCTCACCCCCCAGCGGATCGAGCCCGTCGGGCACCACGATGCCGGGCTCGACCGGCGGCCTGCCGCGGCCCGCGGCATGCTGGTTGAGCTGGTAGACCCAGGCGAGGACCTGCGCCACCGCCGAATAGAGCGCGGCGGGGATCTCGCCGTCGACCTCGACGTGCTTGTAGAGCGCGCGGGCGAGCGGCGGCGACTCGAGCAGCGGCACGCCGGCCTCCTGCGCGAGCTCCCGGATCTTGGCGGCCAGCAGGTCGGCGCCCTTGGCGACGACGCGCGGCGCCGCCATCGCGCCGTCCTCGTACTTCAGCGCGACCGCGAAGTGGGTCGGGTTGGTGACCACGACATCGGCGGTGGCGACCGCCTGCAGCATCCGGCCGCGCGACATCGCGCGCTGACGCTCGCGGATCCGCCCCTTCATCTGCGGGTCGCCCTCGGCCTCCTTGTATTCCTGCTTGGCCTCCTGCGGCGTCATCATCATCTTCTGGTGATGGCGGAAGATCTGCAGCGGACCGTCGGCCAGCGCCACGGCGATCACCACGGCCGAGATACCGATCAGCCCGGAGCGCAGGTCGGCCCCGGCGCTCGCGAGCGCGGCGGTCAGCGGCATGCCGGCATAGGCGGCGAACTGGGCGAGCCCGCCGACCGCATACCAGGCACCGACGCCGCCGACGGCGAGCGCGATCACCGCCAGCTTGCCGACGTCGACCGCGGAGTTCATCGAGAACATCCGCCCGAGGCCGCTCATGGGGTCGATGCGGGACAGGTCCGGCGTCACCGGCTTGAGCGTGAACACCAGTCCGCCGACCGCGAGCGTGGCGAGGGTGGCGGCGGCGATCGGCACGATCACCAGCGGCAGCGTCGCCCACAGGGCTTCCACCGCCGCGGCGCCGGCGAAGGACAGCGCCCGCTCGGGCTCGCGGGTCACGACCCGGTCGAAGCGCAGCGACCCGCGGATCAGCGCGAGCGTGCGCTCGGCGAACTGGGGTCCGTAGAACGCGAGGCACACGAGCGAGGCCAGCAGCGCCGCCGCATGCGACACCTCACGCGAGCGCGGGACCTGCCCGTCTTCACGGGCCTGCCTGAGCTTGCGTTCGGAGGCTGGTAGCCGCCGTTCGTCGCGATCGTCTGAAGTTTCCGCCATATGTGCCGATAGGTGCCTCCACGGGATTGTCCCGGGGTGGCCGCCGATCGAAGCGCGGAATAGGTCGATGGATACCGCCCACATCCGAGTTGTGGGGGGCGTGCCGCCTCGGAAGGCCGCACCCGGGCGTCACCCGGCGCGTCGCGCGCGGGGCGACGCCGGTCAGCGCTTCGCTGCGGCGCCTTCGGCCGAAGCGGCCTCGGCGGCGGGCGCCGCCGGCACGGCCGCCGCCCCTGCCGGCGCCGCCGCGCCGGGCTGGACCGGGGGCACGAGGACCGGCGGGCCGGGAACGATGCTCCCGCCCAGGCCGGGCACGCGGCTCAGCGCCTTCTCGAATTCCTGGATGTCGCTGGCCTGCAGCTCCGTGCCCGACAGCACGCGGCGCTCGGCCATCGAGTTCATCACCACGATCGAGATGCGACGGTTGATCGGCGCGCCGGGGCTGTTCTGGTCGAACGGCACGACCGCGGCCAGCCCCATCACCCGCAGGATCTTGCGCTCGTCCATCCCGGCGGCCAGCAGCTCGCGGCGGGACGCGTTGGCACGGTCGGCCGACAGCTCCCAGTTCGAGTAGCCCCGCTCGCCGCCCGAGAACGGCGCGGTATCGGTATGGCCCGTCAGCGTGACCCGGGCGTCGACCTCGTTGAGCGCCCGGGCGATCTCGCCGAGCAGCTCGCGCATGTAGGGCTTCACGACGGCGGAGCCGGAATCGAACATCGGACGGTTCTGGTCGTCGACGATCTGGATCCGCAGGCCGTCGGGGGTCACGTCCATCCGGACCTGATTGCGCAGCTCGCGCAGGCGCGGGTTGCGTTCGATCGCCTCCTCGACGAGCGCGCGCACCTTGCGGGCCTGCGCCTCGGTCATCTTCTGCATCTCCTCGGGGAGCTGCTGCAGGTTGACCTTCGCCTTGGGCTGCTCGACGTCGCCGCGCTTGACCTGCCCGGTGGTGCGGGTCAGGTCCTCGCCGCCGCCCCGGATGATGCTCGAGCTGTCCCCCGACCCCGAGCCCCCGAACATCGCCACCTGCAGCGGCGTGCTGAAGTGGTCCGCGATGCCCTTGAGGTCGCCCTTGGTCGTCGAGCCGAGGAGCCACATCAGCAGGAAGAAGGCCATCATCGCGGTCACGAAGTCCGCGTAGGCGATCTTCCAGGCGCCACCGTGATGCCCGTGGCCGCCCTTCTTGATCTTCTTGATGATGATCGGCTGGATCTTCTTGTCGGCGGCGGCCATCGCTCAGGCCTTCTTCTGCTTGACGTGCGACTCGAGCTCCTGGAACGACGGACGCTCGGTGGAGAACAGCACCTTGCGGCCGAACTCGACCGCGATCGCCGGGGCGTAGCCCTGCAGGCTGGCCAGCAGCGTGATCTTCACGCACTGCAGTTCCTTGTGCGCCTCGTCGCCCTTCTGCTCGAGCACCTTCGCCAGCGGACTCACGAAGCCGTACGCCAGCAGGATGCCGAGGAAGGTGCCGACCAGGGCGCCGGCGATCATCTGCCCGAGCACCGCGGGCGGCTGACCGACCGAGGCCATCGTCTTCACCACGCCGAGCACGGCCGCCACGATGCCGAACGCCGGCAGGCCGTCGCCCACCGCCTGGATCGCGCCCATCGGCTTGTGCGCCTCCTGGTGGTGGGTCTCGATCTCGCTGTCCATCAGGTTCTCGATCTCGTGCGCGTTCATGTTCCCCGACACCATCATGCGCAGGTAGTCGGTCATGAACTCGACCAGGTGGTGGTCGGCGGCGATGTTCGGGAACTTCTTGAAGAGCGCCGAGTCGTGCGGGTTCTCGACGTCGCCCTCGATCGACATCAGGCCCTCCTTGCGGGCCTTCGCCAGGATCTCGTAGAGCAGCGCCATCAGCTCCATGTACCGCGCCTTGGTGTACTTGGAGCCCTTGAACAGCGTGGGGATGGCGCCCATCGTCGCCTTGATGGTCTTGCCGTCGTTGCCGACGAAGAACGCGCCCAGCGCCGAGCCGCCGATGATGAACAGCTCGATCGGGGCGGCCTTGATGATGACGGCGAACTTGCCGCCGGCGAGTGCATAGCCGCCGAAGACGGCGACCATCACCACCACGTACCCGACGATGACGAACATTGGGGAGAGCCTATGGAGCCGGCGCCGGAGCGGCGCGTACGGTGACTTTTTCGGCCCTGCCCCCTGCGACTTGAGACGCCCCGGCCGGACCCCGACCGCCGGTCGACCGTCTGTCGCCCGCGGGCCGCCGCAGCGCCGCCGAAATGCGAACAGGCGGGCCGAAGCCCGCCTGTTCCGCCGCTGGACACCCGTGGGTCAGTGGATCGTGCCGGTACGCAGCGCCTTGCCGGCACGCGCCGGCGGCTCGCACAGGCCGCAGACGAAGCCGCGGTCGATCTCGTAGGTGTGGTTGACGAACTGCCCCTTGCACTTGCCGCAGCGGGTCAGGCAGAGCATGCCCGAGTCCACGAAGCGGACCAGCCGCCAGGCGCGGGTGATCGACAGCATCGGATCGACACCGTGCGCGTTCACCTCGTCCCGGTACAGCCGCCAGGCCTTCGCGATCGCGTCGATCGACTCGATGTCGGTCGACTTCTGCAGGTACTCGTAGATGTTCAGGAACAGCGAGGCATGGATGTTCGGCTGCCAGGTCATGAACCAGTCGGTCGAGAACGGCAGCTGGCCCTTGGACGGCGAGCGGCCCGCCACCTCCTTGTACAGGCGCAGCAGGCGCTCGTACGGCAGGTCGGTCTCGGACTCGAGCACCTGCAGGCGCGCACCCAGGTTGATCAGCTCGATCGCGCGCTGGATCTGACGGTTCTCTGCGAGGAGGCTGCGGGCGGCCATGTCAGACCGCCTCGACGAAGTTGCCGGCCATCACGATGCTGGCGTGCAGCCGCGAGGCGTTGTTGTCCACGCCCTGCGGGCTGCGGCGGCCGTGCTCGGAGAGCAGCCCCCAGACCATCTCGTCGTCGAAGCGGAAGCGGCACATCAGCATGTTGCCCGAGGCGATCTTCAGCAGCTGGCCCGGACCGAGGTCGGCGAGGATGTCGGCGACTTCCTCCGAGACGCCCAGGCAGAACATCGCGTGGACCTTGTCGGACCGGACCATGCTCTGCGCCAGCATGAGATAAGAGAGGTTGACTTCCCGGATTTCGGGCATCCAGCGGCTGTCGACTTGTGTTTCCATGATGGTGTCCTGTGGGTGGCGGCTTGTTGATGTGACCAAGTCTCCACGCTGCGGATGGCCGCGAATATCGGGATGTTTCCGCTTCGTTCGTGCTGCCTTCGCCGACACCCTGTAAGGCTTTTCCGACCCTCCCCCCACGAGCGGTCGATGTGGCCGGTCGGGCGGCGTGCCTAAAGTCCGGGACCCCTTCGCCCGATAACCTCCACAACGGGAATGTTCCCGCCGCCGGGTCCGGCGAGTGTCGGCCAGGCAACACACCCACCCGCCGATGTGCGGCAGGTGCGTGGTCCTGACACGGACCGTCGCCTAGAAACAGGAGTATCGGGAAATGCAAGTCATCAACACCAACCTGATGTCGCTGAACGCCCAGGGCAACCTGGCGGGCACGCAGAAGGACCTGAGCACGGCCATCCAGCGCCTGTCGACCGGCCTGCGCGTGAACAGCGCCAAGGACGACGCGGCCGGCCTCGCGATCGCCAACCGGATGGATGCGCAGGCGCGCGGCATGAACGTCGCGATCCGCAACGCCAACGACGGCATCTCGCTGGCGCAGACCGCCGAGGGCGCGCTCGGCAAGGT
>Ga0105105_10000838_pt1 | contig 13496 bp, 14 predicted proteins | sample PPLLaktember2015_4_FD_79108 | JGI IMG/M metagenome (GOLD analysis project Ga0105105, IMG submission 79108) | Freshwater sediment microbial communities from Prairie Pothole Lake near Jamestown, North Dakota, USA - PPLs Lake P8 Core (1) Depth... | ecosystem: Environmental > Aquatic > Freshwater >... | reverse complement strand
GCACCATCGACAAGAAGGGCGTCGAAGTCGTCGTCAACGAGCTGCGCGCCCAGGGCGTCAAGGTCTGAGCGGGAGCACCTGAGCCATGCGCGACAAGATCAAGCTGCTTTCCACGGCCGGCACGGGCCACTTCTACACCACGACCAAGAACAAGCGTCTCCACCCGGAGAAGCTGGAGGTCAAGAAATTCGACCCGAAGGCACGCAAGCACGTGACCTACAAGGAAGCCAAGATCAAGTAAGGCACTACCGCCTCTTTGGTCCGCAGAAAAACCCGCCCCCGGCGGGTTTTTCTTTTCCTACTATCCGCTATCCGCTGTTCACTATCCGCTTTCCGATGCCCGAACTCCCCGAAGTCGAGACCACCCGCCGCGGCATCCGCGCCGCGCTGCGTGGGCACGCGATCACGGGTTTCCTGCTGCGCGAGCCGCGCCTGCGCTGGCCGGTGGACACTGCGCTGGTCAGCAATCTCCCGGGCCAGCGCGTGATCGACGTGAGCCGCCGGGCCAAGTACCTGCTGATCGAACTCGAAGGAGGCACGCTGCTCGCGCACCTTGGCATGTCCGGCAGCCTGCGCGTCCTGCCCGCCAACGCAGCGCTGCTGGCACACGATCATTACGACCTGCTGCTCGACTCCGGCCACTGCCTGCGGTTCAACGATCCGCGTCGGTTCGGCAGCCTGCACTGGGTGCAAGGCGATCCGGGCGAGCACCCGTTGCTGGCCGGGCTCGGCCCCGAACCGCTCGAGACCGGGTTCGACGCGGACTATCTCGCCGATCGTGCCCGCGGCCGGCGGGTCGCGATCAAGCCATTCCTGATGGACCAGCGCATCGTGGTCGGCGTGGGCAACATCTACGCCTCGGAGGCACTGTTCCGTGCGGGCATCCATCCGCGCCGCGCAGCCGGACGGGTCAGTCGCGAGCGGCTCGGCCGGCTGGTGGCGGGCGTCCAGGCAGTGCTCGGTGAAGCCATCCGCCAAGGGGGTACGACGCTGCGCGACTATGTGAGTGCCGACGGGACACCGGGGTATTTCCGCCAGAAGCTGTTCGTCTACGAGCGAGCCGGGGAGCCGTGCCGGACCTGCGGCAGCACGGTACGCCAGGTCGTGCAGGGGCAGCGCTCGACTTATTTCTGCCCATGCTGCCAGCGCTAACGGCTGGTTATGGCCTCAGACCGGACCGCCGGATTGCGGTGTGTCCCTTTGCGGCGCGGATTGCCGCCGCTCCATAATCGGCCGCATGGCTACTCAGGTACCAACTCGCATCCTGCTGGGCGTCACGGGCGGCATCGCCGCCTACAAGAGTGCCGAGCTGGTGCGCCGCCTGCGCGACCGCGGCGCCGAGGTCCAGGTCGTGATGACGGCCGGCGCGCGGCAGTTCGTCACGCCGCTCACGTTCCAGGCCCTGTCGGGCCGGCCAGTCCGCACCGACCTGTGGGATGACGCTGCCGAGGCGGCCATGGGCCACATCGAGCTCGGGCGCTGGGCAGACCAGGTGCTGATCGCGCCGGCCAGTGCCGATTTCCTGGCGCGGCTTGCACACGGACTCGCCGATGACCTGCTGACGACGCTGTGCCTCGCGAGCGGTGCGCCGCTCAGCGTGGCGCCGGCGATGAACCGGCTGATGTGGGCCAACGCAGCCACCCAGGCCAACGTGGCCCTGCTGCGCTCGCGCGGCGTGACGGTGCTCGGCCCCGCCGAGGGTGACCAGGCCTGCGGTGAAACCGGCCCCGGCCGGATGCTCGAGCCTGCGGAAATTCTCGACGTGCTCGCGCCTCGGGGTGCGGTGAACCGCGCGCTCGCGGGGCTCAAGGTACTGATCACCGCAGGCCCGACGCGGGAACGCATCGATCCGGTCCGTTTCATCACCAACCGCAGTTCCGGCAAGATGGGTTTCGCCGTGGCCGAGGCGGCTCGTGAGGCCGGCGCCGAGGTGGTGCTCGTCAGCGGACCGGTCAACGTCGCGACCCCGCCGGGCGTGCGACGCGTCGACGTCGAGACGGCCGAGCAGATGATGGTCGCCGTCGACGAGCATCTGGCCGGCACGGACATCTTCATAGCGGCTGCGGCCGTCTCGGATTACCGTCCGGTGCAGTGCGCGTCTGAGAAGATCAAGAAGACCAGCGATTCGCTGACGCTGGCGCTGTCGCGCACCACCGACATCCTGGCGACGGTGGCCGCGCGCGCGCCGCGACCGTTCGTCGTGGGTTTCGCGGCCGAGACGCAGAACGTCGAGCGCAACGCGCTCGCCAAGCTCGAAGGCAAGCGCCTCGACCTGATCGCCGCGAACCAGGTGGGCGACAATCTGGCGTTCGACTGCGAGGACAACGCCCTCACCGTGTACTGGCCGGGCGGCCGGCAGGACCTGGGCCGCGCGCCGAAGCGGCAACTGGCCGCCGCGCTGGTGTCCCTGATTGCGGAACGTCGCGCGGCCGCACGATGAGCGATCCAACGGTTCGCCGTGCGCTGCAGGTGCGCGTCCTCGACCCGCGCATCGGTCAAGAATTTCCGTTGCCGCACTATGCCACGCCGGGTTCCGCAGGCCTCGACCTGCGCGCGTGCCTCGACGCGCCGCTCACGCTCGCGCCGGGGCAGACCGAGCTGATCCCGACCGGCATCGCGATCCACCTCGACGACCCCAGGCTCGCGGCCGTCCTGCTGCCGCGCTCGGGGCTCGGCCACAAGCACGGCATCGTGCTCGGCAACCTGGTCGGGCTGATCGACTCGGACTACCAGGGCCAGGTGATGGTGTCGTGCTGGAATCGCGGCCAGGCGGCGTTCACGATCGCGCCGGGCGAGCGCATCGCGCAGCTCGTCGTCGTGCCCGTCGTGCAGGTCGAGTTCGAGATCGTCGAGCAGTTCACCGCGAGCCGGCGTGGCGCCGGCGGATTCGGCAGCTCCGGGACTAGTTGATTCCCTTCAGCTGCTTGAAGCGCGCGATGTCCGACGCGAATTCCGTTCGCAGCCGGTCCTGTTCCGTCGTGTTCTTCGCCAGTTCCTGTTCGTAGACCTGCAGGCCGTTGACGGTATTGACGATCTCCTCGGCCAGGTGGTCGGGGAGCGGCAACGCCTTCGGCAGGTCGCTGTAGGGCCGGAAGCGCTGCACGTCGTTGATCAGCCGTGCCTCACGCTCGCGCAGGTTCGCGATGTACTGGCGCGTGACACGGTTCTGCTGCTCGAGCAGTTCGAGCCGCTGGTCGCGCAGGCGCTCGATGTCGGCCACCGAGATGTAGGTGGCGAGCAGCGTCCGGTCGCGTTGCGCACCCGCCTTGGCGGCCTCTTCGACGGCCTTCTGCTGCGCGACCTGTTCGAGCGAGCGGCGGCCCGGGATCATGCGCACGATGCGTCCGGTGCCGTCGAGCACTTCGACGTCGAGGTCGAGGCAGGCCTCCGGTATGGCTTGGCCGAAGTGGCTCTGGCCGCGGGAATCCCGGCAGCGATAGGCCGCTTCGTCCGAGGGGTTCTTGGTCGCGGCGGACGCAGCCGGGGTTGCGGCCACCAGCAGGGCCAGGGCCAGGCCCGGGACTCGTCGGCTTTCGGGAAGGATCCACATGGCTTCGGATTGTGCTCCTCGGTCTGGCGCGGAGCGTAATGCTGCGCGTCGGCTTTGTGAACTATGTCAAACCCGGCCTGCCCTCACACCCCGTAGCGGTCCCGGTAGGCGCGCACGGCGTCCAATGCCGCCGTTTCGCCCGCAGTCTCGAGGTGGGCCAGCAGGTCGCGCAGCCGCAGCACGCTGACGACCGGCAGGCCAAGGGTCTCCTGGACCTCCTGCACCGCGGAACGCTCCCCCTGGCCGCGCTCTTCGCGGTCGAGCGCAATCAATACCCCGGCCGGGGTCGCGCCCTGGGCGCGGATGATTTCCACGGACTCGCGGATCGCCGTGCCGGCCGTGATCACGTCGTCCACGATCAGCACCCGCCCGGCAAGCGGCGCGCCGACGATGGTGCCGCCTTCGCCGTGGTCCTTCGCTTCCTTGCGGTTGAACGCGAACGGCAGGTTCCTGTGCTCGTGCTCGGCAAGCGCCGCCGCAGTCGTCGTGACGAGCGGAATGCCCTTGTAGGCCGGACCGAACAGCATGTCGAACTCGACGCCTGAGAGTGCTGCGGCCCGCGCGTAATAACGGCCGAGTCCCGCGATCGCACGGCCGGTATTGAACAGGCCGGCGTTGAAGAAGTACGGGCTCAGGCGACCGGATTTGAGCTTGAATTCGCCGAAACGCAGCACGCCGAGCTCGAGGCACAGGCGAATGAAATCGGGTTGGTGCATGGGCGTACTTTATACTGCGCCGCCATGCGCATCATCACGCTGAACGCGAACGGAATCCGCTCGGCGGCCCGCAAGGGCTTCTTCGATTGGCTCGCGGTGCAGGAGGCCGACGTGGTTTGCGTGCAGGAGACCAAGGCGCAGGTCGACCAGCTCGCCGATCCGATTTTCCGTCCCCCGGGCTATCACAGCTACTACTGCGACGCCGGGAAGAAGGGCTACAGCGGCGTGGCGATCTATTCGCGCGTCAAGCCGCAGCAGGTCGTGACCGGCTTCGGTTCGCAGGAGTTCGACGCCGAGGGGCGCTATATCGAGGCGCAGTTCAAGGGATTGAGCGTCGTTTCCGTTTACCTTCCGTCCGGATCGTCGAGCGAGGAGCGCCAGCAGGCCAAGTTCCGCTTCCTGGAGCAGTTCAAGCCGCACCTGCACGCGCTCAAGCGCCGCCGGCGCGGGTACGTGCTCTGCGGCGACTGGAACATCGCGCACAAGGAGATCGACCTGAAGAACTGGCGCTCGAACCAGAAGAATTCCGGTTTCCTGCCCGAGGAGCGCGCCTGGCTTGACGAGCTGTTCGGCGACATCCGTTACGTCGACGGTTTCCGCGAGGTGAATGCCGGGTCCGAGCAGTACACATGGTGGTCGAACCGCGGCCAGGCCTGGGCGAAGAACGTGGGCTGGCGCATCGATTACGAAGTGCTGAGTCCCGGCCTGCGCGGCAGCGTGCTCGCCGCGGACATCTACAAGGCGCAGCGCTTCTCGGATCACGCTCCGCTGACGGTCGATTTCGACCTGTGACCGAAGTCCGGGTCACGGCCGAGTCCGACGTGGCGCCGCGCAAGCCGTGGTGGCAGGGCTGGCTCGACGCCTTCAAGGCCTACCGCCACCCGCGCGTGCTCGCGATGCTGTTCCTCGGCTTCTCCGCCGGGCTGCCGTTCATGCTCGTGTTCTCGACGCTGTCGGCCTGGCTGCGCGAGGTGGGCGTCGAGCGCGCCACCATCGGCATGCTGTCGTGGGTCGGCATCATCTACTCGATCAAGTTCTTCTGGGCACCGGTGGTGGACCGCCTGCCGCTGCCGCTACTCGGGCGGCTGCTTGGTCGAAGGCGCAGCTGGATGCTGGTCGCGCAGGCGGGCATCGCTGTGGGCCTCTTCAACATGGCGCACCTGAATCCCGTCGGGCACCTCGGCGCCGTGGCGGCGCTCGCGCTGCTTGTGGCGTTCTCCTCGGCCACGCAGGACGTCGCGATCGACGCCTGGCGCATCGAGGCCGTGCCGCAGTCCATGCAGGGCGTGATGGCTGCGGCGTACCAGCTCGGCTACCGCATCGCGATCATGGTGGCCAGTGCGGGGGCGCTGTGGATTGCGGCGGACTTCGGCTGGACGGCGGCGTACACGGCGATGGCTGCGATGGTCGGCGTCGGCATTGCCACGACGCTCGTGATCTCCGAGCCGCAGCCGCGGGTGGCGCAGCAGACCCTGGCGCAGGAGCAGCGGGTCATCGACTGGCTGGAGCGCAAGGCGCACTGGCCGGCCACGATGCGGCAGGCGGGGTCGTGGTTCGTGGGCGCGGTGGTCTGTCCGTTCGTGGACTTCTTCACCCGTTACGGCAAGCGGCTCGCGATCCTGATGCTCGCCTTCATCGCGAGCTACCGGCTCACCGACTTCACCATGGGCGTGATGGCGAACCCGTTCTACCTCGACGTGGGCTACACGCTGAAGGAGATCGCCGCGGTCGCCAAGGGCTACGGTGTGGTGATGTCCATCCTCGGCACGATCCTCGGCGGCGTCGCAGTGGCGCGGCTCGGCACCGTGCGATCGCTGGTGCTCGGCAGCCTGCTCGTGATCGGCTCGAACCTGCTGTTCATGACGCTTGCGTTCCAGGCCGACCCGAACCTCGTCGGGCTCGCGGTGGTCATCAGTGCCGACAATCTAGCCATGGGGGTCGCGGGCACGGCGCTCATCGCCTACCTCTCGAGCCTCACGAGCGCCTCGTACACGGCCACGCAGTACGCGCTCTTCTCCTCGATGTACGCGCTGCCGGGCAAGCTGCTCATGGGCACGTCCGGGTTCGTGGTGGACGCGGTCGGATACCCGTGGTTCTTCGTGTACACCTCGTCGCTCGGCATCCCGGCGCTGGTGATGCTGTATTTCCTGTCGAGACCGGAAGCGAAGGCGAGGGCGCAGGCGGGGGCGGATACGCGCTGAGGGTCAGCTGCGAAAGCCCTCGGGGTGCTGCTGACCCGAGTCGCCGATCTCGTCCCACGGAGCCTTCGAGCCGACCCACACGTGGTGGATGACCCTGAGCGTCTCAACGCCCTGGGTGAGGCAGCCTGCGGGTGCGAACATCGTCGTCGGGTCGTTCTCGCCCGGCACGGGAGAGCCGCAGATGCGGCAGAACCACTTCTCCCAATCCGCGCCGGGCTTCTTCCAGCTCGTGATGAGTTCCTGGCCGCGGATCCAGCGGAACCTGTCCTTCGGGAAGATCACCACCGCGATGCCGTTGCTGCCGGTGGAGCGACGGCAGATCGAGCAGTGGCAGACAAAGATGCCGGGGAGGTCGGCGTCGATCTCGAACTCGATCGCGCCGCAGTTGCACTCGCCCGTGATCATGTCGGCATACCCGGCAGCGGCGGCCGGCCGGCCACATCGAGTTCGACGCGCACCTTCATCTCGCGACCCATCCGCCGCAAACGGGAAACACCTGGCCCACGAAGCAGTCCGCGGCACCGCTGCAAAGGTACGCCGCGAAGAGGGCGTCCTCGCGAGCCCCTACCAGCCTGCCGAGCGGAACCTCGCGCGCCAGCCGCTCCTGAAAGCGTGGATTGTTCTGCACCTCGGGCGGGAAGTAGGTGGGGTTGTCGACGAAATTCTGGGCGATGGCATTGACCTGCACATTGTGCGGCGCGAGTTCGACTCCAACGGCCTGGACATAGGCCAGCTGCGCCCCCCGCGCTGCACTGTATGTCGACGCCCTCTTCATCCCGCGGAGCGCCGAGGCGCTGCCGACCACGAGCACCTTGCCGGAGCGGCGGGCGATCATGGCTGGCGCGGCCGCGCGGACGAGGCGTGGCAACGGGTCGACCAGGGTGGCGAAGACCGAACGCCACTCTTCTTCTGTCGCGTCGATTGCCGGGGTCGTCGGTGCCCTGAGCGCCAGGTTTGCGACCAGCACGTCGATGTGTCCGGCGTCGGCGACGGCCTGCGCGGCAGCATCGATCTGCGTCAGGTCCGCCTCACTTGCCAGAACTGCTGCGCCCTGCTCCGCGAACACCTGGCATAGAGCGGGCCCCATGAACTCCGAGGCCTGGGTGACGAGGATTCGCTTTCCCACGAGTGTGTTGTGCATTGGCGGTCCGCAAATCAGGGGGTCGTCATCGTGGCAGCTTCAACCGGCGGACTTCAGGATCGCGCGTGCCGCATTGCGCCCGCTCGCACCGCTCACCCCGCCGCCGCCGTGCACGCCGCCTCCGCACAGGTACAGCCCGTCCACCGGCGCGCGGTGATCGGACCAACCGGGCAGCGGACGCATGAAAAAGAGCTGGTCGAGGATCGGCTGGCCGTGGTTCAGGTCGCCCTCGGTGAGCCCCCAGTCCTGCTCGAGATCGAGCGGCGTGATGGAGCGGACCTCACGGAGGCTGCCCCGCAGCCCCGGGCAGTGGACCGCCAGCGTGTCGATGGCGCGCTGCTCGAGCGTGGCGCGGGCCGCCGCCCAATCGCTCCCGCGCAGCTGGTACGGCGCGAACTGGAAATGGATCGAGACCACGGTACCCGCGGTCGTGACCTCGAGGTAGGGCTGCGCGGAGATCTCTCCGTACTTCGCCGCGTCGTAGGCCCGCTCGAGGTAATCCCGCGTCGGTGCCACGACCAGCGTGCCTTCGTGCAGGCCGTGCCGGCCGTCGGTCAGCAGGTGCACCTTGGCGACCGAGCCGCGCATCCGTATGGACTGCGTCTGCCACACGAACTCCGGCGGCAACTCCGGTGCGCCCACGAGTCCTAGCAGAGTCGAGCGCGGGTCGGCGGCGGAGGCGACGACCGTCGTCTCGATCTCCTCGCCGCTCTCGAGCCGCACGCCGATGACGCGCTGCCGGTCGACGAGAATGCGCGCGACGCCGGCGGCGGTTCGCAGCTTGCCGCCGTGCGCCTCGAGCGCGGACACCAGCGCCGTCGTGATCGACGTCCCGTCGTCGCGACGGTGAGAAAGGCCGCCGCGGTTGAGCCAGTTGTGGATCAGCGTATAGCCGGTGCCCGCCGAGTACGCTCCCAGGGTGACTCCGTGGATCGCCAACGCCCCGATCGTCGCCTTGAGCGGCTCGGCCTCGAACCACTCGTCCGTGAATTCCTGCGCCGACATCGACAGGCTGCGGATCACCCGGAACAGGTCCCTGCGCCCGAGGCGCCGCAGCCGCAGGGCGAGCGAGGCGAGCGGCAGGCCGTTCGCTACGAGGTCGGACTTCTGGAGCCGCGGCATCGGCGTGCGGTAGGCCGCATCGAGGAACTCCGCCGCGGTATCCATGAACGCGAGGAACTCCGGCCAGCGTGCGGCATCCCGCGCGGACAGCCGCCGGATCGCCTCGAGGGTCGGACGATCGCCTGCCGCGGTCGCGAGCCGCAGCGACTCGCCATCCGGCAGCAGCGAAACGCAGGCGGAGGCGCTCGAAGCAGCGGCACTCTGCAGGCCGTGCCGAGCGAGATCGAGGTCGCGGACGATGTCCGGACGCAACCGGCCCGACGGATGCAGGGCCGGCGCCTCGACGCCCGGCCACAGCCGCCCGGCCGCGAGCTGGCCGCCCGGCGCGTCGGCGCGCTCCAGCACCAGCACCTTGCGGCCGGCCCTGGCGAGATACGCGGCCGCAACGAGTCCATTGTGGCCTGCACCGACGATCAGGATGTCCGCACTGCTCATCAGCGTGCCTGGCCCCAGTCCTTGAGGATCTCGGTCGCGGCGAGCTTGCCCGCGGCGCCCATCACGCCGCCGCCCGGGTGCGCGCCCGAGGCGCCGAAGTAGTAGCCGGGGAGTGGCGTGCGGAAATCGGCCCACTGTGGCGCGGGACGCAGGAAGAACAGTTGGTGCAGCAGCAGCTCGCCGTGAAAGATGTTGCCGCCGGTGATCCCTGCGATGCGCTCGATGTCCTTCGGCGTGATCACCTGCTTGCCGACGATGGCGCGACGGATGTTGGGCGCGTACTTCTCGACCGTCGCGATCACCGTCTCGCCGAAGGCCTCGCGCTTCGCGTCGTCCCAGCCGCCCTCGACGTCGTAGGGAGCGTACTGCACGAAGCACGACATCACGTGGTGGCCCGGCGGCGCCATGTCCCGGTCGATCATCGACGGGATGATCATGTCGATGTACGGCTGTTTCGAGAACTGGCCGTATTTGGCCTCGTCGTAGGCGCGCTCGATGTAGTCGATGCTCGGGCTGATCGAGATCGCGCCGCGGTGCAGCGGGCCCTCGCCCGGCAGGCACGTGAATTGCGGCAGCTCCGCGAGCGCGATGTTCACCTTGCCCGACGAGCCGCGCACCCGGAAGTCGCGGATCGCCTGCGTGAACTCGTCGGGAAAGTGCTGTGCGTCCACGAACTGCAGGAAGCTGCGCTTGGGATCGGCGGCCGACATCACGACTTTTGCATGCAGCTCGTCGCCGTTCGCGAGCGCCACGCCGGTTGCGCGGCCGCCGCGCACGACCACCTTTTCGACGGCCGCGCCCGTGCGGATCTCGACGCCGAGCGCGCGCGCGGAACTCGCGATCGCCGCGCTGACTCCGCCGGTGCCGTTCTTGGCGAATCCCCAGGCACGGAACGCACCGTCGATCTCGCCCATGTAGTGGTGCAGCAGCACGTAAGCCGTGCCGGGCGAACGCGGCCCGAGGAACGTGCCGATGATGCCGCTCGCCGACTTGGTGCCCTTCAATGGGTCGAACTCGAACCACTCGTCGAGCAGGTCGGCCGAGGACTGTGTGACGAGCTTGGCGATCCGGTAGATCTCCGACTCGCTCAGGCTCGCTCCATACTGGCCGAGCTTCAACAGGCCGCGCAGGTCGCGCCAGCTGAGCGACGACGGATCCGGTGGGACCAGGCCGATCACCGGCTTGATTGCCTTGGCGGCGCGCGCCATCACGCGCGAATACTCGTCGGCGGCTTCGGCATCCCGCGGCGAGTGGCGATAGAGCTCGCGCCGCGTCAGGTCATGGTCGTCCCACGTGGCGAGATAGTCGCCGTTGTCCATCGGCGTGACCGTGCTCGGCAGCGGCAGGATCTTGAGCCCGTGCTTCGGCAATTCGAGATCGCGGATGATCTCCGGCCGCAGCAGGCTGACCACGTACGAGAACTCGGTGAAACGGTAGCCGGGAAAGATCTCCTCGGTGACCGCGGCGCCGCCCACGACATCGCGCCGCTCCAGCACGACGACTTTCTTGCCCGCTCGAGCGAGGTAGGCGCCGGCGATCAGGCCGTTGTGGCCCGCGCCGATCACGATGGCGTCGTAGCGGCTGGCGCCCGTCACTTGCGTTTCCACTCGGGCTCGTAGAACGGCAACGACACGACCGTGCCCGGCGCATCGCGGCGATGGTGCTCGACCGTGATCTCGAGGCTCACGCGCGTGCCGGGCGCGCAGTACTGCCGTTGCAGGTGCACCAGCGCGATGTACTTCTTCAGCACCGGCGACCAGGTGCTCGTCGAGGCGTAGCCCACCTGCCGGCCGTCGTGCCGCACGGGCAGGCTGGCGCGCACCGCCATGGCGGGGATCTGCGGCGGCAGGCCCACCGCGGCGTACAGACGCTCGAGTCCCTCCCAGTCCACCTCGAGGCCCACCATCTTCCAGGCCGATCCCTCGCGTGCCTCACGCTCGAGCGCGCGGCGGCCGACGAAGTAACCCGGCTTGTCGAGCGCAATCGTCCAGCCGAGCCCCATCTCGTAAGGCGAGGATTTCTGGCTGGGGATCCATGCGTGCGTGGCCGCGGTGTAGTCCACGTCGAGCATGAACAGACCCGCTTCGACGCGCGCCATGTCCATCGCCAGGATGCCGCACGCGGCGATCCCGTGGTCGCCGCCAGCGGCCATCAGCGCGTCCCAGACGGGCAGGGCGTCCGCCGCGTCCATCCAGATCTCGTAGCCGAGGTCGCCGGTGTAGCCGGTGCGCGAGATCGTCACCGGCTTGCCCCCGAGCACGTTCGGCGCCATGCGGAAGAACTTGAGGCCGTCCAGGGTCGTGTCGCAGCAGCGATTCAGGACCGCGCGCGATTTCGGTCCCTGCAGGCTCAGCGCGGCCATCTGGTCGGTGCGCTCGGTGATGCGGACCCGCAGGCCCACCGCATTCATCGCCAGCCAGCGCAACGCAGGCTCGGCCGAGGTGAGCCGGAAACTCTGCTCACCGAGCCTCGTCACCGTGCCGTCGTCGAGCAGCTTGCCCTCGTCGTCGCACCAGCCCGTGTAGTAGACCTGTCCAATGGCGAGCTTCAGGATGTCGCGCGGCGTGACCTTGTCGAGCAGCCGTGCCGCGTCCGGCCCTTCGATCAGGTACTTCATCAGCGGCGAGACGTCGATCAGCGCGGCGGCGTTGCGGATCGCCCAGTATTCGCGTTCGAGGCCGAGGTCGTACGACCCGACCGCGATGTGGCCGGCCCAGCGGCGCCAGTTCTGTGGCAGGCAGAGCGCCGCGGTGCGCGCGTGGAACGGCGTGCGCTTGAGCTGGTACAGGTCGGTCATCGGCGCTGCGCGCCCGCACGCAGGTCGGCGTGCAGCAACTGGTGGAACAGCTGCTCGCCGGCCTCGCGACGCACCGACAGGCGGCCGGTGTCGTAGGCGCGCGAATGCAGTCCGCGCTGCACGGACCGACAGATGCCCTCGTCTTCGTCCTGGACGCGGTTCGCGATGTCGATCGAGGCGCGGTTGAACTCGCGGGCCGCCTCGGACACGTCGGCGAACCAGAAGTCGAAAACCACCTCGGTCTGGTCCACGCCGCGCGGATAAACGAGGTTCGTGTCCATCACGCCCTCGTACCAGTTGAACATGAAGTTGGGATAGAACCAGTAGTAGAGGGCCCGGTCGCCCTTGCGCACGGCGCCCGTTTCGCGTTCCGCGCCGCGCGTCACCATCGGGCTCGACTGCAGGCAGTGGCGGCGGCCGTTCTCGATCGTGTACTTGTGGTAGTCGAGCACGCTGCCCAGGCCTTCGTGCAGGTAGGGCACGTGGTAGCCGCCGTCGAGGTAGTTGTCGACGAACACCTTCCAGTTGCAGTCGAACACGTAGTGCCGCCGGTCGAACCAGTGCAGCTGCGCAAGATCGAGCGCCTGCACCTGCGCCAGCACCTCGGGGCCGAGGGCTTCCTCGAGCGAGGGCCCTTCCGCGGTGAGGCGCACGAACACCCAATTTTCCCACACGGTGGTGGCGATGGGCATCAGGCCGTGGTCGGCCGGATCGAAATTGCGCACGCCTTCGAACGCGGGCGCGGCCTTGAGCGCGCCTTCGAGCGTATAGGTCCAGCCGTGGTAAGGGCACTGCAGGCGCTTCGCGCAACCCTCGCGCTCGGTCATGACGGCCGCGGCGTGATGCCGGCAGACGTTGAAAAAGCCGCGCAGCACCTGGTCATTGCCGCGCACCACCAGCAGGGGTTCGCCGGCGAGTTCCAGCGTGACGAACTGGCCCGGCTCGCGAACCTGGTCGAGCCGGCACGCGTACTGCCACGTGTTCGCGAACGTGGTCTCGAGCTCCAATTCAAGGATGCGCGGATCGATGTACCACGACGCCGGGCAGGTGCTCGCCTCTGCGAGCGGCCGGTCCGGGTCGTAGCGATCGATCAGGTCCATCAACGGGTTCTTCATGGCGGGGCGCCGTGCCATCGATCGTCCACGGCCTTTTGACAGCGTCGAGGCCGAATGAAAGACTCGCGCCGCCGCATTGTCAAATGCGCGCCGCTGGAATCGCCATGGACCTCGAGCGCGTGATCTGTCCCTTGCACGAGCTGCCCGATCCGGGCGCAAAGGGCTTCACGATGGGCGCTGGCGACTGGCCGCTGCGCGGCTTCGTGGTGCGGCGCGGCCAGCACGTGCACGCTTACGTGAATCACTGCCCGCACGCCGGCTTCCCGCTCAACTGGCGGCCGGACGCGTTCCTGGCCCCGCAGGCGCCGCTGATCCTCTGCGCGATGCACGGCGCGCTGTTCGAAATCGAAACGGGTGTCTGCGTTTCAGGGCCGTGCGCGGGCCTGGGCCTGCGCACGCTGCCGGTGCGCGTGGAGCGT